>OCZU010002104.1_pt1 | contig 12814 bp, 10 predicted proteins | sample 1539001 | NCBI WGS metagenome assembly OCZU01 (sample SAMEA3539306, study PRJEB22396) | soil metagenome | biome: tundra; feature: field; material: soil | place: USA | collected 2010-05 | depth 0.15 m
TGGGCGCGCCTGCCGTTCGACGAGAAAGAGTACACCGAAAAAGAGATGGGCGCCAAGGAGCTGGTTGGCGAGCCGGGCGTGCCGCTCTTCGAAAAGGTCTGGGCGCGGCCCACCATCGAGGTGCATGGGATTCGCGGCGGCTTCACCGGCGATGGCGCCAAGACCGTGATCCCGGCGCGCGCCGTGGCCAAGATCTCTACCCGCCTCGTCGGCGACCAGCAGGTGGACGAGTCCATCGCGCAGATGCAGGCCGCCGTGAAAGCCGTCTGCCCCAAGGGCGTCACCGCCGGGTTGAAGGTGCTCTCTAGCGGCGCGCCCTCGCTCACCAACCCCGACAATCCCTACATCCACGCGGCGGCCGAGGCGCTGAAGGAGAAGTTCGGCCAGGAGACGGTCTACATCCGCAGCGGCGGATCCATCCCTATCGTCGGCGTCTTCGACCGTTACCTCGGAATCCCCAGCGTCATGATGGGCTTCGGACTCCCCGACGACAACCTGCACGCGCCCAACGAGAAGTTCTACCTGCCGAACTTCTATCGCGGCATCGAGACGGTCGCGCGCTACCTGGAGATGCTGGCCAGGTAGCGCTATTGATTCAGGGTGAAGTTAATATCGATCTGGGTTCTTATCTCTACCGGCTCGGAATTTAGCAGGCAAGGGGAGTAGCGCCATTGTTTGACTGCCTCGAGGGCGGCGGCAATCAGCTGAGGGTCGCCACCCTTAAGCACCTCGATGATTTGTGGTTCGCCAGTCTTAGTGATGAGCACTTGCAGATGGATGGTCCCTTGAATGCGCTTCTTCTTCGCGTCCTTTGGATAAACCGCCCGAACCTGAGTGGTTAGCTTGCAGCCCTCGATGTTCCCGCCGATCTTGATCCGCGAATGGTTCGACACCGCTGGAGGAGCCACGCAGAGCTTTGAGGGCGGCGGAGGAGGAGACGAGCATCCCGCCGAGAGGAGCAGCGCGGATAGGCAGAAACACGGCTGCACAAGACCTTAGAAACCCCGGTCGACGGTTTGGTTCCCGGCACTATAATGTAGCTATGAGGCCCCGCGACACATCGCCCGAAGCATGGAAAGTGCTGATGGACCTGATGCGGAAGATGTCGCCGGAAGAAAAGCTGCAACGGACGTTCGAATATTCGGCGATGGTGCGCAGATTCGCGGAAGCCGGGTTGCGTCAGAAATATCCGCAGGCCGGCGAGCGCGAGATTTTTCTGCGGGCAGCTCGCCAAAGACTCGGCACCGATTTGTACGCGAAAGTGTACGGCGCCGAGTTGTCTTTATGACGGACCCGCTGGCGGAGGGACTCAATGAGCTGAATGCCGCGCTGACCGCGCTCGGCATCCGGTTTCTGGTGGGAGGCTCGCTTGCCTCCGCCGCACATGGGGTCGTACGGGCGACGATGGATGGCGACTTGGTGGCCCTGATTTTTCCGCCCCATGCCAACCTGCTTATCAAGGCACTCGGACCCGGCTGGTACGCGGATCCGGACACGATTCGGGAGGCGATTAAGAACGGGCGCTCGTTCAACTTGATCCACGTGGGTAGCGCCATGAAGTTTGACATTTTTCCGGCTACGACGGAGTTTCACGAGGCGCAGCTGGAACGGGCGACGACGACTCCACTCCGGGTGGAAGGGGCGGCGCCATGTCTGGTGGCAACGCCCGAAGATATTCTGCTCGCCAAGTTGCAGTGGTACCGCGACGGCGGTGAAGTTTCCGACCGTCAATGGAGCGACATAGGCGGCATCGTCATCCAAAATCCAAACCTCGATTGGGAGTATGTCAACTCCTGGGCCGCGCGCCTGCATGTCGCCGACTTGCTCGCTCGCGCACGCGCGGAGGCGGAGCTTTAGCCCTTGTAGACCTTCCAGAAAACTTCGCGGAATTTCGCCATCTCCGCGTCCGTGCCGATGGTCACGCGCAGCATGTTGTCGAGCGGCGGGAAGGGGCGGCCGGGAGCCACGCCCATCTTCGGCATGGTGTTGATGAACTCGCGTGCGTTGCGGCCGGTGTCGATCATCATGAAGTTGGCGTGGGGTTCGATGTACTTGATGTCGCGCTCGCGCAGCCAGGCGCAAAGATCGGCGCGCGTCTTCGCCAGCGTGGCCTTGCGCTCCGGCAGGATGGTCTCGCGATCTTTGAGCGCGGCCACTACGGCGCGGGCGCTGACGTAGGAGATGATGTTCATGGCGAGCGGCGAGAGTTTCTGGATGATGGCGGGTTTGGCGGCGGCGAAACCCACCCGCAAACCGGCCATGCCGTAAATCTTGGAGAAGGTCCGGGCGACGATCACGTCCTTGCCCTGGTGCACGTAAGGCATCGCGCTCTTGACGTCCGGCGATTCCACAAAGTGGATGTAGGCCTCGTCCACCAGGAGCATCGTATTGGCGGGCAGGTTAGCCACCAGCCAATCGACGTCGGCGCTTTTGACGGCGGCGGATGTGGGGTTGTTGGGATTGCACAGGTAGATCAGCCCGCCGTTCGCCTTGCGGGCGGCTTCGGCCAGCAGTTTCACGTCGGCGGTGTAATCGTCGCGCAGTTTGGCGAGCACCACGGGACGGCCGAGCGCCCGGGCCAGTTCGATGGGCCCCTCGTAAGCCGGGGTGACGGAGATCAGCGGACGAGTGGCCGAGGTGAAGGCATCGACCGCGGTGTGCAGGACCTCACTCGATCCCGCGCCGGCGACAATCTGGTCGGCGGTAAGTTCCTCGCTCCCTGCGATGATCTTGTAGATCTGGCCAAATTCGTTGTAATGGTAACGCCCCGAGAGGGGCAGGACTTCGCGCATGGCGTCCAGGGACACGGCCGGGGGCCCGGCCGGATTCTCGTTGGAGTTGAGCCAAACCATGTCCTTGGAAACAGGTTCGGCCTGGTGAGCGGCGGCGCGTTGCGCGTAGGCCATCTCCGACGACATGCGGATGGCGGCGGCACCCAGGGTAAGGCGGGCGGCAAAACCTCTTCGTGTCAACATGGAAACCATGATAACCCCGCCGAGGTTTCGCCGCTCTATAACCCGTCGCTAGCCGCTCATGGCGCCAAGGAACTCGCCGTTGGAGCGGGTCTTGCCCAGCTTGTCCAACAACAGCTCCATGGTCTCCACGGGGGAAAGCGGATTGAGCACCTTGCGGAGAATCCACACGCGGTTGAGCTCGTCCTTGGGCAGGAGGAGTTCTTCCTTGCGGGTACCGCTCTTGTTGATGTCGATGGCGGGGAAGACACGTTTGTCCACCAGTTTGCGTTCCAGGTGGATTTCCATGTTGCCGGTGCCCTTGAACTCTTCGAAAATCACGTCGTCCATGCGGCTGCCGGTATCGATGAGCGCGGTGGCGATGATGGTGAGCGAGCCGCCCTCCTCGATGTTGCGCGCGGCGCCGAAGAAGCGCTTGGGACGCTGCAGGGCGTTGGAATCGACGCCGCCCGAGAGCACCTTGCCGCTCGGCGGGACGATGGTGTTGTAGGCGCGCGCCAGACGCGTGATGGAATCCAGCAGGATGACCACATCGCGCTTGTGCTCCACCAGGCGCTTGGCCTTTTCGATGACCATTTCGGCCACCTGCACGTGGCGCGTGGCGGGCTCGTCGAATGTCGAACTGATGACTTCGCCTTTCACGCTGCGCTGCATGTCGGTGACTTCTTCCGGACGCTCGTCGATCAGCAGAACGATCAACGTGACCTCGGGATGATTGGTGGTGACGGAGTTGGCGATGCTCTGCAGCAGCATCGTCTTACCGGTGCGCGGCGGGGACACGATGAGACCGCGCTGTCCCTTGCCGATGGGGGTCAACAGATCCATCACGCGGCCGGAGTAATTGTCGCGGACGGTCTCCAGCTTGAGGCGCTCGTTGGGGTACAGCGGCGTCAGGTTGTCGAAGAAGATCTTGTTGCGGGCTTCCTCGGGCGGCTCGAAGTTGATGGCATCGACCTTGATGAGGGCGAAATAGCGCTCGCCTTCCTTGGGCGGGCGGATCTGGCCGCTGATGGTGTCGCCGGTGCGCAGATCGAAACGGCGGATCTGGCTGGGCGACACGTAGACATCGTCGGGGCCGGGCAGGTAGTTGTACTCGGGAGCGCGCAGGAAGCCGAAGCCGTCGGGCAGGCACTCCAGCACGCCTTCGCTGAAGATGAGCCCGCTCTTTTCGGCCTGGGTCTGCAGGATCTTGAAGATCAGCTCCTGTTTGCGCAGACCGGCGGCGCCGGCGATGTTCATGTCCTTGGCGACCTGGTTGAGCTTCTGAATGCTCATGTCCTTCAACTCGACCAGGTCGAGCGTGGGAGTGCCGCTCTTGGCGGCCTGTGCGGAACCCTGCTTGCGGCGCTGCGCGCCAAGATGAGTCTCCGGTCCGGGAAGAGGGGCGGGCGGCTCGGCGGCCGGGGGCGGAACTGCCGGAGACGCCAGGGGTGGCGTGACAGGCTTGGCTTCGGACGCGGGTCTCGGTTCCGCGGCCGGTTTGGCCTCCGCGAGTGGTTTGGGTTCGGCAGCAGGTTTCGGCTCGGCGGGTTTGGCCTCAACTGTCTTGGCCTCAACTGTCTTGGCCTCTACGGCCTTGACTTCAGGCGGCGTGGGCGCGGCGGCCGATCGGGAGGCTCGCTCGGGCTTGTGCGACTTTTCGACAGCCGGCTTTTCGACAGTCTCTGGGGGGGCGCTTTCGCGGGTGGGTGTCTTTTCGGTGGGTTTTTCGGATTGTTCCTGCGGCAGGTTGGTGCCTACCGTGGGTGAAGTGTTTTCATTATTGCTTGCCAAATTTCCCTCACTCCCCGGCCACTGAGGGCCGAGAACGGCAACGGCTCCACGCCTTCCTTGCGGATGGCGCGAAGTCCGCGCTCTTGCTCAGTCTGATTCATCTTGTCTGTCTTGGTAGCTACTACCAGGTACGGCCTGCCGTAATGCTCGAGCCACCGCTTGAGATCGAGATCTTTCTCCATCCAGCCGCGGCGGGTATCCAGAATCAGGCAGGAAAGCACCAGGGTCTCTCTATTGTTCAAATACTGCTCGATCAAAATCTTCCACTGGTCGGTGAACCCCTTGGGGACCCGGGCATATCCATAGCCCGGCAAATCGACGAAGTAGCAACCCTCGTCGACGCGGTAAAAATTAATGGTTTGCGTTCGACCCGGTGTATTACTCGTGAACGCCAGCTTTTTGTGGCCGGTGAGGGCGTTAATCAAGCTGGACTTGCCAACGTTACTTCTCCCTAAGAATGCGACCTCCGGCAACCGGTCGGAGGGGAAAGTGTCCGGCTTGCCTGAGCTTACTACAAATTCTGCTTTCAAGGAACTCATTCAGTACCTGGAGAGCGGCCGGGCCGCTCCCCCTGCTTAGTGAGCGACGGTCTCTTCGGCGGGCTTGGTGGGCTCCACGGTGAGATCCGCCGCCGGAATCGGCAATGCGACGATTTCGCGAACCAGAGCGATCTTCAGAACCTGGTCCATGGATTCCACGAAGTGGAGCTTCATGGTCTGCTTGATGGCATTGGGGATGTCCGGAAGATCCTTTTCGTTCTCCCGCGGCATGATCGCCTCCAGGATGCCATGACGGTGGGCGGCCATCAACTTCTCCTTGAGACCGCCGATGGGGAGCACCTTGCCGCGGAGGGTGATTTCGCCGGTCATGGCCAGATCGCCGCGCACCGGGTTCTTGGTGAGGGCGCTGCAAATGACGGTGGCCAGCGTGATTCCGGCCGAGGGTCCATCCTTCGGAATGGCGCCCTCCGGGATGTGAATGTGGACGTCCAGGCTGCGGTAGAAATCGCGCGCCAGGCCGAGCGAAAGCGCCCGCGAGCGGATGTAGCTCATGGCGGCCTGGGCCGATTCCTGCATGACTTCGCCCAGCTTCCCGGTGATGGTCAGCTTGCCTTTGCCCTCCATCAGGGTGCATTCCACGGTCAGAAGCTGCCCGCCGACTTCGGTCCAGGCGAGACCGGTGGCCGCGCCGATTTCGTTCTTCTTGTCGGTGACCAGGTCGCGGAACTTCCAGGGTCCGAGCAGTTCCGGCACTTTCTCGCCATCGATCACGGCTTTGGCGAGCTTCTTGCTGTTCTTGCCGTTATCGTTGTTGACCACTTGCCTCGCGATTTTGCGGCAGACGTTGCCGATTTCGCGCTCCAGATTGCGCACTCCCGCCTCGCGGGAATAGTACTGGATCAGGCTGTTGATGCCGTCGTCTTTGAAATCGATCACGTCGGCGGAAAGACCGGTGGCTTCCACCTGCTTCTTCACCAGGAAGCGCTTGGCGATCTCCATCTTTTCGAGTTCGGTATAACCCGAGAGACGGATGACTTCCATGCGATCCTGCAGGGCCGGCGGAATGGTGTGCATGACGTTGGCCGTGGCGATGAAGAAGACCTGGCTGAGATCGTATTCCACGTCCAGGTAGTGGTCCACGAACATGAAGTTCTGTTCGGGGTCGAGCACTTCGAGGAGCGCCGCGCTGGGGTCGCCGCGGAAATCCATCGACATCTTATCGACTTCGTCCAGCATGAAGACTGGGTTGCGCGTGCCCGCCTTCTTCATCATCTGGATGATCTGGCCGGGCAGGGCGCCGATGTAGGTGCGGCGGTGCCCGCGGACTTCGGCCTCATCGCGCACGCCGCCGAGCGACATGCGTATGAACTTGCGTCCGGTGGCTTTCGCAATCGACATGCCGAGCGAGGTCTTGCCCACGCCCGGAGGCCCCACGAAGCATAGAATCGAGCCCTTGGGATTCTTCACCAGGCGGCGCACGGCGAGAAATTCGAGGATGCGTTCCTTGATTTTCTCCAGCCCGTAGTGATCGCCTTCGAGCACGGTTTCGGCGAACTTGAGATCGCGGATTTCCTTGGACTTCTTCTTCCATGGCACCGCCAGCAGCCAATCGAGATAGTTGCGGCTCACGGTGGATTCAGCGGACATGGGCGGCATGTTCTCCAGCCGCTTGAGCTCCGCCATGGCCTTCTCCATCGCCTCGGCGGTCATGCCGGCTTCCTCGATGCGCCGCTTCAGCTCATCGATTTCGCTCTTCTCGCCGCGCCCCAGTTCCTTCTGGATGGCCTTGATCTTCTCGTTGAGGTAGTACTCTTTCTGCGCCTTCTCCATCTGACGCTTCACGCGCCCCTGAATGGTTCTGTCGACATTGAGCTTCTCGATCTCGATGTCGAGCATCTCGGCCACGCGCGTCAGCCGGTCGATGGGGTCGAAGATTTCCAGCAGTTCCTGCTTCTCTTCGATGGTGAGCTGCAGGTTGGCGCCCACCGTGTCGGAGAGTTTGCCGCTCTCATCCACGCGGATGGCCGCGATCATGGTTTCGTAGTTCAGGTTCTGGCTGAGCTTGACGTACTGCTCGAACAGGCCGGTGACGCGGCTGATGAGCGCGTCGAGTTGCGGGCCGGCTTCCACTTTATAGGTGGAGGTGCGGACGGTGGCGCGGAAGAAGCCTTCCTCGTCGGAGACGGACACCACTTTGGCGCGTTCCACGCCTTCCACCAGAACTTTGATATTGCCGTCCGGGAGCTTGAGGCTCTGGACGATGTTGACGATAGTGCCGACGCTGTAGATTTCGTTGGGTTTGGGTTCGTCGATAGAGGCATCGTGCTGGGTGGCAAGAAAGATTTTCTTGTCGCCGGCCATGGCCTCTTCCAACGCCCTCACGCTGGATTCGCGCCCCACCACGAACGGGGTCATCATGTACGGAAAGATGACCACGTCGCGAATGGGCATCATCGGCAGACGTTTTGTATCGGATTTTTCCTTCGAAGTAAGCATTGTTCTCCCGGCCAGGGTGGTACAACCCCGGCCCCCGGTGCGCGGTGTGTTTAGGAAATTACGGTTAACCGGCCTTTTCCAATATTGTAAGACTGATTTTCTGCGAGAGCACCATCTCTTTGGTGACCTGGAACTCGCGCACTTTCTTGTAGGAAGGCAGGTAGTACATCAGATCCAGCATCAGGTCTTCGAGAATCATGCGCAAACCGCGCGCGCCCACCTTGCGCTCCATCGCCAGGTCGGCGATCGACTCGATGGCTTCTTCGCTGAACTTCAGCCGGACGTTCTCGAATTCGAAGAGCTTCTGGTACTGCTTGATGATGGCGTTCTTGGGCCTGGTCAGAATCTGGATCAGGGCCGAGCGATCCAAGTCTTCCAGTACGGCGCTCACCGGCAGACGGCCGATGAATTCCGGAATAAACCCGAACTTGATGAGATCCACCGGCTGCGCCTGGCCGAGCAGATCGATATCGCGGCGCCCGCTGACCGAAGAGGGGCGGCCGATGGTTTTCTCCTCTTCCTGGAGGAACCCCATGCTCTTCTTGCCGGTGCGGCGGGCAATTACCTTCTCCAGCCCCACGAAAGCCCCGCCGCAGATAAACAAAATGTTGGTGGTGTCCACCGGGGTGAATTCCTGGTGGGGGTGTTTGCGGCCGCCCTGCGGGGGAACGTTGGCGATCGTGCCTTCCAAAATCTTCAACAGCGCCTGCTGCACTCCCTCGCCCGAAACATCGCGGGTGATGGAAGGGTTCTCGTCCTTGCGGCATATCTTATCGATCTCGTCGATGTAGATGATGCCCTGCTGGCACTTCTGCACGTCGCCATCGGCCGCCTGGAGGAGTTTGAGGATGATGTTCTCCACGTCCTCGCCGACGTACCCGGCCTCCGTCAAGGTGGTGGCATCGACAATCGCAAACGGCACATCCAGGATCTTCGCCAGGGTTTGCGCCATCAGGGTCTTGCCGGTGCCGGTGGGGCCGATCAGCAGGATATTGGATTTCTGCAGTTCGACCTCGGTGTTGCGCATGCGGTTCATGTGAATCCGCTTGCAGTGGTTGTAAACCGCCACCGCCAACTTCTTCTTGGTGGCTTCCTGCCCGATCACATACTGGTCCAGAAACTCTTTTACTTCCAAAGGTTTGGGGATTTTGTTCGGGGTCCCGGAAGGAGCCTCGACCTTGTCGTCCTCAAGGATGGAATTGCACACGGCGATGCACTCGTCGCAGATGTACGCGCGAGGATAGTCGCTCGGAGAAGAAATGAGTTTTCCGACTACGTCCTGACTCTTATGGCAAAACGAACACCGTAAAGCATCATCGGACCCGGCACGCTTCACGCAGTTTTCTCCTCTTCCGCCGTTGGCACAGCGCCGTCAGGGTAGGGCACTACATTCACCGTCATTTCTATTATCACCTGAATAAGCTTTCCTTAGCAATGGACGCGAGTTTGGTCTCGCGAACCTAGTATCCTTGGTTAACATCCGGTTAACCTTGCCGGCCGGCAAGTCCGGCCCGACATGAAAACAAAAAGTCGGCAGGCCAGGAGGCCTGTCCCACTCCACCCTACGATTCGGCCGTCTTCCGCGCGTGCTCGAACAGGAAGTTCAGAGTCTTGTCCGTCTGGATGTGGCTGGCGATGCGGCCCAGCGTGCCATCCTTTTCGAAATCCATGTGCACCGCGGCAACCGGCTTGCGCTGCTGGCGGGCGACCTTTTCCACTTCGCTGTCCACTTCGTCGTGGGTGGCGTGAATGCTTTCACGCTCGCTGACTTTGCCGAGCAGCATGGAAGCCTTCACTTCGCGGATCGCCTTATCGCGCTGCGATTCCTTCACCTTGTCCCAGTCCAATTGCAGTTTTCGCGGATCCATGCCCTGCTCGGCCATGGCGCGCAGGCGCTGCTCCACGCGGGTCTTGATCTGCCGTTCCACAAAGGCTTCGGGCACCGGAAAGTCATGCGCGTCCACCAGTTTGTCCATAATCTGGTTCTTGGCCTCCTGCTGCGCCTCGTACTGGCGCTGCGAGAAGATGGTCTTGCGGATGGCTTCGTTCAGTTCGGCAACCGTGCGGTAGTCGCCGAGTTCCTGGGCGAACTCATCGTCGAGTTCGGGCAGTTCCTTGCGGCGCAGGCCCTTGAGGAGGGCATGGAACTTCACGGTCTTGCCGGCCAGCTTGTCGGAACCGTAATCTTCCGGGTAGACCACTTCGAAATCCTTCTCGTCTCCGGGAGTGAGGCCGCGCAGGTTCTCCGTGAAGGCTTCGAACGTGTCCTTGGCGCCGATTTCGAGCACCATCTCGTCGGTCTTCACCGGCTCGCCTTCCACGCCCGCCAGGCTTTCCAGCGAGACGACGGCGAAATCGCCGTCCACTACCGGGCGCGGATCGATATTGATGTACTGCGCTTTCTGCTCGCGGATCTCGTCGATGCGTTTGGCGATATCCTCGTCGCTGACCTCGGGATCCTGGTAGGGCACTTCGACGTTGGTGTATTCGCCGAGCACCACCTCCGGGAACACTTCGAAGGTGGCCTTGAAGGTGAGCGGCGCGAAATCGTGAAAATGCACGTCGCTGATATCGGGCGTGCCCACCACGCTCAGGTTCTCCGCATCCAGCTGCTTTTGCAGATGGACGGGAATCATGTTCTCCAGCACCTTCTGCCGGATATCGCCGGCAAACTGCTTGCGGATCAGGTTGGCGGGCGCCTTGCCGGGGCGGAAGCCCTGCAGTTTGGCGCGTTTCTGAATGTCGTCGACGACGCGGCTGGTCTCGCTCTCTACCTGATCAACGGGGATGGAAATCTCGAGCGAGTGCTTGCAACCTTCTACTAATGCCAAGTGGATTTAACCTCGGGGACAGAGTGATGGCTAAATTGAATTATACCACGCGGGTTCAAGGCGTTTGCCGATCGGCCGCGAGGCGCGAAACCGGTCTGGGCCGGCGCGGCGAGAAGTGGTTTTGGGGAAATCATGCCTACCTGCATGTATTATATCTGACGTGGCAAGGGAGCTTGCGGGTAAGTACTTTAGTTTCAATGGAAAATGGTTTGAAATGGGTTGACCTAAGTAATTCGCGGAGGCCGGTGTTATGATCGGGGCACTATGGCACGCGGGTTGGTGCTCGTTCTGCTCTCGTGCCCTCTTTTTGCCCAGTTTTCGCATTTCACGGCTACCGACGACGGGCGGCAGATGTACTTCGTCTCGACGCTTCAGTTGGCCGGCGATCCGCCCGGCGTGGCCGGATCCCGGATCTTCCGCCTCACCGGAAATGTCCTCGAACCATTCGCCGGAAGCGGCGATTCGGCCGCCTCGGGCGCCTATGACCCGCAGGCTTCGGGCGACGGGCAAACCGTCGGGTTGACGCGCAACGGGAACGCCGAATTGCTGGGGCCCGGGGCCACCGTGCTCGGACCCGGCGTGCTCACCATGAGCCGGAACGCGCGCTGGGCCGTCCTGACGGTGACGACCATCCTGCCGCCGCCAGTCAATAGTTACCTTACCCAATCGACCGTGATCAACATCGCGACCGGGGAGCGCACCTATTTCCCCCAAGTGAATGGCTATACCCAGACGTTTGGGCCGGGGATTGCCTCGGACGGAACCTTAGTCATGCAGGGAACATCGGGTCCCGGCGTCTGGCGGCAGGGTAACTTCACGCCTGTCACGCTGCCGGACACGAGCGGCATCGCTGCTTTGAGCGATAACGCGCAAGTGCTGATATATAGCCAGGTTCTCAACGATTCCTCCGCGAACCAGCAGCAGCGTCTGGTGGCGAGAAATCTTCTCACGGGAAATGAGACAATCCTCTCTTCGCAGCCATCCCCGAACACGGCCGCCCTCGTCAGGGGGCTGAGTAACGACGGCCAGTGGGTGTTGTACGTGGTCGCTGGGTTGAACGGGGGCGCTGCCGTTGTGGCGAACACGACGACCGGGCAGAGCATCCACCTGCAACTTCCCAACGGCGAATCCGCTAACGATGGCACGCTCAGCGGTAACGGAAACCTGGCATTTCTGGTGACCACGGCCGGCCGGATCGTCAGCATTGATGCGCAGAGCGGCACGAACGCTGTGACCCTGGTGGCCGCGCCTTCCTGGGTGCCGGCGATCGGCTATCCATCGATGTTCCCGGGCTCGATGGTGCGTCTCAGCGGCCAGAACCTGCCGGCTACAGCCGATGCCTTCAAGGGCCGGATGTTCCTGGACAACATAGAGCTTCCGGTGATCTACGCGAACAGCACGGAGGTCGCCGTTCAAGTGCCCTGGGAACTCCAGCCTCCGGGGCCATGCGCCTTCCGCCTGGACATCGGCGATTCCCCGTTCCGCCAGAACCAGTGGGCTCCGATCTACGATATGTTTCCGCAGTTTGTGCCGCTCGGCCCGGGCGAAACCAGCGTGCTTGGTTTCAAGGCCGCGCGCGGCGATTTCAGCGGGCTGTTGACTTCACAGCCCAACCCCGGCGACGTGATCGTGGTCTACGTCGTCGGATTGGGTCCGGTGAACGGCCCGATGGTCACCGGCCAGCCCGCTCCGGTCGACCGCACCGTCGCGATTCAGGGGCAGTTCGCGTGCACCTTCTACCCGTACGGTTCGCCGGCGGAGACCGTATTCGCCGGTCTCGCTCCCGGCATGCTCGGCATTTACCAGGTCAACTTCCGCATGCCGCCAGGACCGTACCCCGGACCCATCACCGGCGGCTGGTGCACATACAGCGGTCCCGGCAGGAATGGCGGTTTCACGTGGAACGCGCCGGCAGCGACCATCCAGTAAGGGTAGGGTCGCTCTTTACGCCGCTTGGTTCCTTGGGCGCACGGCGCGTTCGATTTCTTTCTGTTTTGCTTGCCGGGCTACCCGGAGCTCGTAATGCACCTGCAGCTTCAGCCAGAATTCGGGGGAGGTGCCGAGGTAACACGCCGGACCCAGCCCGGAAGCGGCGAGCGTAACCACGGCGGGAGCCGCGGCAGCCACGGGAACGGTCCATGCCGCCGATGTGACGCCGCCGAATTGGAATGGGACAAGGCGGAGCCTTATCCCACGAGCTTTTCGAAGCGCGAACCTTGGCGGACGATGGTCTGATTGCGTT
>OCZU010002106.1_pt1 | contig 12802 bp, 10 predicted proteins | sample 1539001 | NCBI WGS metagenome assembly OCZU01 (sample SAMEA3539306, study PRJEB22396) | soil metagenome | biome: tundra; feature: field; material: soil | place: USA | collected 2010-05 | depth 0.15 m
GCTGGCGATTGCTGAAGCCAAACGTGGAAATTTGGGCGCAGGCAAAAAGCTCTTGGACGAAGCGCGGACATTGGATTCAACTTGCTTCCTTCTTGATCGCGCTGAAACGGTTCTCGCAGGGCTAACCATGCCAGCGCAATGAAGAAATGTAAGAGCAGCTGTTTCCGGCACGCTCTTGCATCGTTTCAAAAGACCACCGGTTTGATTTCAGAATCGGATTTTCGCGAACGCAAAAACGGTTCACAGAACGTTTCGTCGAAATGATGCGGGTCTCTCTTTCGCGTCGACCGGTCCTTCGCCCAGCCAACATTGACCACTTGCCGGCTGCGCTGCCGCGATTCAAACCAGAATTCGGTTGCGGAAGTTTCTTTCCTGCCTTAAAAATCGCGTCATGCAAGCAAAGGTTTTTCGCAGTTGGTTGAGCGTCGGCAGCGGGCAGTGTGGACTCCAGACACTCGCTGCCGGGTTGTCACTGGCGGGTTTTCTGATCGTCGCACCTGCGCGGGTGGCCACCTGCGCCGAGACCGCGCACAACTTCGAAAAGTGGGAAAAGGAAATTTCCGCGTATGAGCGGATGGACGTTACCAATCCGCCGCCCAAAGATGCGCTCGTCTTCATTGGTTCCTCGACGATTCTCCGCTGGAGGACGCTGGCTCAGGATTTCCCGAAGCATCAGGTAATCAATCGCGGGTTCGGCGGATCGGAGATCGTGGATTCCACGCACTTTGCCGGGCGGATCATTTTTCCCTATCAACCCCGGATGGTTTTTCTGCGCGCCGGGGGCAACGATCTCTGGGCCGGCAAATCCGTCGAACAGGTCGTTGCGGATTACAAGGAGTTCGTGGCCAGAGTGCACGCAAAATTGCCCGAGGCGGACATGGTGTTTATTTCGCTCAGTCCCAGCCCCGCGCGCTGGACACAACGCGACAAGGAGAAGGCAGTCAACACGCTGATCGAAGAATACACGAAGCAGACGCCGCACCTGAAATATATCGAGGATTACGACATGGTGCTGGGCGCGGACGGAAAGGTGCGCCCGGAACTTTTCGTGGAGGACAAGCTCCACTTCAACGCCGAGGGCTACAAACTGTTGGTCGAGCGCGTGCGACCTTATCTGCCAAAATAGACTGCGTGCCAAAATGAATTTCAGGATCGGAGCGCCGATCTCCTGATCGGCACGACTCGCCAGCACCAACCCCAACGAGCCGAACCGGAGTTCGGCGCTCCAGTCGCGCGCCGTCATTCTGGAAATCTATTTCGAGAATCGCTCCAGTTGCACCGGTTGGGAATACAAAGCCGATGAAAGATCAAACCAGCTCAGCAGGAAATCACAAACCCAAAGCCTCCAAACCAGCCACAGCGAATTTGACGCCACGCCACAGAACGCTATCCTCGCGCCCACATGAGCCGGGCAAACAAACATTTCCTTCTGCATCGCGCGACGTCGCACAGGTGGATTTCTTCCAGTGTGCCGGGCTGCATTCCAGCCCTCTTATTATTTTGCCTGGGAGTTACGGGATGCGTGAGCGTGCCGCCTGGGAGCGCTGGAAAGGAAACAACGCGCGAGGCCCTGGCCGCACACATAAAGTTTTTGTCTCAACCCGCTCTGAAAGGGCGCAAACCGGGAACGCACGGATCGAGTCTTGCGCGGCAATACATCGAATCCCGGTTCAAGTCGTATGGACTGGTTCCGTGGAGATCGGAAAGGAATTACGAACTGTCTTTTGGTTACGGCAAAAACGTTGTGGGAGTAGTGCCGGGATCGGATACGAATCTGGCGACGGAAATTGTCCTGCTCTCGGCGCATTACGATCATCTTGGAAAACAGAAAGGCCGGATTTATCCCGGAGCGTCGGACAACGCCTCGGGTGTGGCGGCGCTCTTGGAAACGGCGAAGCGGATGAGCCAGCATCGCCCGAAACGGACGGTGGCTTTTGTCGCGTTTGATTGTGAAGAGCAGATGCTCCTCGGATCGTTTGCCTTCTCGTGCCGCACAGATGTCGCCGGAGCGAAAATCGTGGCGGTCGTCAATGTGGACATGCTGGGCCGCGATTTTCTGGACGCGGTGCGAAACACGGTGTTTGTTTCGGGGACGGAACAATATCCCGGATTGCGCGAGCAGGTCTGCCGGTTCGGAACCAACGCAAATATCAGGGTCCTCCCGCTCGGATCGGATTTGATCGGGCCACGGAGCGATCACGTCGCCTTTGAATCTCGGGAGATACCTTGTTTGTTTTTCTCCTGCGGAAGTTTCAGGGACTACCACGAGCCAACCGACACGGCGGAGAAGTTGAACTACACCGGCATCGAGCGCGCCGCAAACGTCATTTTTGAAAGTGTAAAGGAACTTGCCGACAGCGAGGAAAAGCGAGCGACGAACGGCAGTGATTTTGACCCGGAGGAGTTGCGAACAGTGAGCGTGGTTCTTTCCGAAGTTGACCGGAACTCCGAGCAGGCCGGAATAAAAAAGGAGGACATCGAATCCTTTCGCAAGCTGGAAAGCGCGGCCGAAAATCTTTTGCGCAACGGCCGTTATGACCGGGAGGCGCGGGAAAAGCTCGTCATCGAGGCCACCGGCACTCTGGTCCCATATCTCATGCCTGTCGGTGATTTGGGGAAAGGCCGCAATAACGAGCAGCAGAAGCAAATGATGGTGGCAATGCAATACCTCCAATGTTTTTATCTCAACTACCGGCGTCAAATCATGGACGGCTACCAGAAATTGGTGGCGCACTTGTTGAAGTATCATCCGGGCCCATTTCGAGGGATGCCAGATTTTGAGCACGAAGTGTATGACATTGCCGATGATGACATTCGCGTGGCTGAAACCGGGCGAGGAACGTATGCGCTGAACGCGTTGGTAAATCAGTTGACCCTGAAAGCGGAAATCAAATCTTCGAAATGGCTGTTCAAATCCTTCAACATAGTGATTTTTGCGTCGGCGACCGGAATTGATTGTGAAGGCACCAGGGAGCAGTTGGCAGATTGCTGCCTGTTGCGTTTGCGCGGTGAACAGACAAACGCAATGCATTCGGAAAAGATAAAAAAGGTTTTGCGGGCGGTGTCGGGGACGGAGCCAAACGGAGATTATAAAGAGGTGTTGCAGGAGCGGCTTGAACGCGGCGGGTTCAAGGACGAAACGGAGTGGATGGAGGTTTGCATCCTCAGCGGCATCCCTGAACTGGCGCTCGAAGGAATCGGCGCCGCCGGGGAAAGCCACGAGGAACGCATTCGCAGCGCTGCTTGTCGGATTGTCACGAATCGGAACATTCGTTCCGATGTACGGGCGGCCGCAATTGAGCTTGCAGCGAATAGCAAAGACAGGAAATCGCTTTTTACATTGTGCGACGTGCTGGACGACACAAGTCCAGCCTACAAGGCCGAATATATGCCCCAGTTCCAAGAGGGATATCCATTCGCCGAACGGATGGCAGTCAAAATCCTTCGTCTAACCATTGAAGACCAAATGAAACACTCTCCTGATGCGTCAAAGACGCTCGGAGATCTGGCGCGACAGAAATTGAAGAAGGCGACCGGGAGAGATTATGCAAAGGACGCCAAACGATGGAGGGAATGGGTCGAGGCGCATGTCAATGCGTAGCAGAAGAAGGAAGAAAAAAAGCAGCCCCGCCCATTTCACCAGCCGACGGCTTTGCTGAAAAGTGTTCCGGCAGTTGCAAAGCCACCGCGTCGTCTTAAACCCGAACTCCGAAGCAGGTAGGGATGGCGCGCTGCGCCGTCCCCGCGCCGTACCAGGCGCGGAACGAACGTTGCCCGGCGTGAAATTTTGCACCATTTGTTCCGCCCGCTCTGCGCGGGCGGGGACGGCGCAGCGCGCTGCGCCTGCCTAAGCCACGCCATGTTTGACCTCGGAGTGCTGGTTAGAAACAAGCCCGCACCACACCGCCATCCACGCGCAAGGCCGCGCCGTTGGTTGCCGATGCCAGCGGACTGCACACATACACCACGAGGTTTGCAACTTCTTCAGTGGTCGCGAAACGCTGGAGCAGCGAGCTGGGACGAACCGTTTTGAAAAATTCCTTTTCAAATTCCGCGAACGGCTTTCCGCCGCTGAGTTGCTTGACAAATTCATCCACGCCATCCGAACGCGTCGGGCCGGGCAGCACCGCGTTCACCGTCACGCCCGTGCCGGCGCAGGTCTCCGCCAGCCCGCGCGACACCGCCAGTTCCGCGGTCTTGGTCATGCCGTAGTGAATCATCTCCGCCGGAATTTGAATTCCGCTTTCGCTGCTGATGAAAACGATGCGGCCCCAATTGCGCTGTTTCATGCCCGGCAAATACGCGCGACTGAGCCTGACTCCGCTCATTACGTTTACTTCAAAAAATCGCCGCCAGTCCTCATCGGGAATTTCCTCGAATGGCTTCGGCTCAAAAATTCCGAGGTTGTTCACCAGGATTTCCAAGGCCGGATATTGTGCGGTCAACGTTTCGGCAATTGCGGCGGAAGACAGGTCGCCGGGAAAGCCTTCGAGCTGGGCTGCGGGTACCGCCATCCGAATTGCTGCCAACGCGTCGGCAACGGACTTTTCCGAACGCCCGTTGACGATCACCCGCGCGCCTTCACGCGCCAGGCCGGTGGCGATGGCCAGACCGATTCCTTTGGTTGAACCCGAAACGAGCGCGAGCTTGTTGGCAATTTGTAAATCCATAATGCCGCCAACGTCGCATTGCGCCGCGTGATGTCAATTCCCAGCCAGTTCCACAAAATTCTTCAGCAGCTGCAAACCAACCTTCTGGCTTTTCTCCGGGTGAAATTGCGTGGCAAAAACATTGTCGCGCCAGACCGACGACGCGAACGTCTCACCGTATTCCGTCCGCGTAGCGACGATGCTCGCGTCAACCGGCTTGGGAAAGAAGCTGTGGACGAAATAAACATAACTGCCGCTCGCAACACCGCGATAAAGCGGGCATTTTGAATTCGCAATCTCAAGCTGATTCCAGCCGATCTGCGGAATCTTCAATCCGTTCTTTTCCGAAAAGCGAACGACGCTGCCCTCAAAAATTCCCAGTCCAGCCGCGCAACTGTTGAACTCCTCGCTCCTCTCGAACAAAGCCTGATAGCCAACGCAGATGCCGAGAAACGGCTTCCCTGATTTGATAAACTCGCGCGCCGCTTCCAGCAATTCCTGTTTTCGCATCGCGTTGATGCAATCGTCGAACGCGCCGACGCCCGGCAGCACCATCGCCCGCGCAGCGCCAATTTCACCGGGCGTTTTCGCCACGCGCACCTCCGCGCCGACTTTGAGCAGCGCCTTGTGAACACTGCGCAGGTTGCCGGAACCGTAATCAAGCAAAGCAATCACGAGACAATTAAAAATCAAAAATGCAAAATGTAAAATGCCGATTCGACGGAGACTTCTGGTCTTTGTTTTGAATTTTGCATGCTTAATTTTTTATTTCCGCCAGTTCCCGCTCCGTCTTTAGCCGCAACTGCCCGCAGGCCGCGTCAATGTCGCCGCCTTTCTCGCGGCGTAGCGTGGCGATGACTTTTTGCTTTTCCAGCGCGGCGAGAAATTTTTCCTGCGCCGCCTCGCTCGGTCGTTCCCACGGCAGATCCTCAACCTTGTTATACGGAATCAAATTCACCTTTGCGTTCAATCGCCGCGCCAGTTGCGCCAGCGGTTTGACCTGATCCAATCCGTCGTTTACGCCCGCGATCAGAATGTACTCAAACGTAATCATCCGCCCTTTTTTCTGCTGGTAATAATCGCACGCGGCCGCCAGTTCGCTCAACGGAAACTTGCGGTTGACCGGCATGATTTTATTGCGCGTCTCGTCGGTCGCGCCGTGCAGCGAAATGGCGAGGCGAAACTGCACCGGCTCATCCGCGAGCCGGCGGATTTGCGGCGCGAGCCCGCTGGTGGAGACGGTGATTTTGCGCGCGCCGATTCCCCCGCCCCACGGTGCGTTCAGGATTTTGAGCGCGGCGAGCAGATTATCGAAATTCGCCAGCGGCTCGCCCATGCCCATGATGACAAGGTTGTCTATCAGGCGCGGTGCCGGCGGGGCGGTGCCGGGAGCAGAATCCGTTTTGAGTCCGGCAAAATTCCACCGCTCCGTTGCCAAAACCTGCTCGACGATTTCATCCGGCGCGAGATTGCGCTTCCAGCCGTCCAGCCCGCTCGCGCAGAATTTGCAGCCGTAAGCGCAGCCGACCTGCGTGGAAACACAGAGCGTGTGGCGGTCGCTGGCCTCGCCGTAGAGCGCCGGGTTCGCCGGAATCAAAACGCTCTCGATGAACTGGCCGTCGGCGAGCTTCCAGAGAAATTTCTGCGTCGTATCGCGCGCGCCCTGCTTGCGGACGAGTTCGAGCGAGTGAAACGAAAAGTTATCGCGCAGTTTTTCACGCAACGACTTCGGCAGGTTCGTCATCGCATCCAATTCTGTTACGCGATTTGCGTACAGCCATTTGAGCAATTGGGAAACGCGGTAAGCCGGCTGGTCCCAGGCCTGAAACTGCGCTTCCAATTCTTCCAGCGTCTGCGATTTGATGTCCGGCAACACGCTTTGAGCTTACGCCGTCGCAGAATGAAAACCAAGTCCACACAATTTCTTAACTGCCGAGAACCCAAGGATCAAAACGCGGCATAGCCGCAACCAGGCCATTTTGGACTGCGGCGGGAAGCGAAGCGCCACGCCGCTTTGGAAGCCCTGTCCGCAACCGAAAAGCGGTGTCGCCGCTGCGCTCTGCCACCGCAGTCCAAAATCCTCTTTGCGTTCTCAGCTTTCTTTGCGGTCGAGCAAATGAGTTTTCATTTCACCGGCCCCCGCTAAACTCCGCCCGTGCATTGGCTTCACTCACTGGATGTCGGATTGTTCCGGTTCATCAATGATTCGTTGATCAACCCGGTCTTTGACTGGCTGATGCCCTTCGCAAGTGGGAACAAGTTGTTTGCTCCCGCGGTTTTGATCGGAGTGGCGCTCCTGCTCTGTAAAGGCGGTCGCCGCGGGCGGCTTTGTGTGCTCATGCTGGCGCTGATCATCTGGCCCGGCGATACACTTGTCATCAACAACGTCAAAAACGCGGTCGAGAGGCCGCGCCCTTTCATCGCGCTTGAAGACGTGCGCCTGTTCGGAAAAAGAACCACCACTGTCAGGCCGCCGCCAGAAATAATGCAAGGCAGCCCCGCGCCCGCCCACAAACCGAATTACAACAGCATGCCCTCGTCCCACGCGGCCAACTGGTTCGCGGCGCTGATGATTTTCTTGGTTTATTACCGGCGCAGTTGGCGCGTCCTGCTGCCGCTCGCGTGTCTGGTGGCGTTCTCACGCATTTACAATGGCGCGCACTATCCGAGCGATGTTCTGGCCGGAGCGATTCTTGGCGCCGGTTACGCGGCAGCCGGCATGTGGGCGATTAACTCACTCTGGCAATGGGCCGGTCGAAAATGGTTTCCGCTTTGGTGGCAAAAAGTTCCGTCGCTGGTGAATCCGGAGGCCGTACCCTCAACCATCAACGATCAGCCAGCAACCACCTCCGACACCCACTGGCTCCGCCTCGGTTATCTCTTCATCGCCGCGACGCTGCTGGGTCGGCTGGCCTACATCAGCAGTGATTTCATCGAACTGAGCGAGGATGAAGCCTACCAATGGCTCTGGTCGAAGCACCTGGCGCTTTCGTATTACAGCAAACCGCCGATCATCGCGTACCTGCAATTTCTCGGCACGCACATTTGGGGTGACACCGAATTTGGCGTGCGCTTTTTTTCGCCAGTCATCGGCGCGATTCTCGGATTCCTGGTGTTCCGGTTTTTTGCGAGAGAGGTCAACGTTCGGGCTGGATTCCTCTTGTTGTTGATACTCCAGGCGACACCGCTCCTGGCCGTTGGCTCCATACTGATGACCGTGGATCCTCCTTCGGTATTGTTTTGGACCGCCGCCATGCTGGCCGGCTGGCGCGCCATGCGGCCGGACGGAAAAACCTCCCACTGGTGCTGGACCGGATTGTGGATGGGACTTGGGTTCCTGAGCAAATATACTGAATTGTTTCAGTTGCTCTGTTGGATCGTTTTCTTCGCGCTCTGGAAACCGGCACGAACACACCTGCGCCGGCCCGGCCCGTATCTGGCCCTGCTCATCAATCTGCTATGCACGCTGCCCGTGCTGATTTGGAACGCGCAGCACGACTGGATCACCGTCACCCACGTCTCGGAACGCGCCGGAGCCGGGCATGCCTGGGAGCCGACGCTGCGGTATTTTTTTGAATTCGTCGCCTCAGAAACAGCGTTGCTGAATCCGTTTTTTTTCCTCTCCACCGTGTGGGCCGCGATTGCATTTTGGCGGCTCTCACGACGGGATGTGCGGCTGATTTATTTGTTCAGCATGGGCGCGCCGCTTTTTCTCTGTTATCTGATGTGGGCGTTTCGCTCGCGCACTTTGCCGAACTGGATTGCGCCCTCAGTGGTTCCGCTGTTCTGCCTCTCGGTCATTTACTGGGACCAACATCTGCAAACCTCGCGCGCTCTCAGGATTTTACAAACGATGGGCATCGCAGTCGGGTTGGTGTTCGCGACGCTGATGCTTGACACCAACCTCGTCCAAAGAATCACGGGCAGACCACTTCCGCCTGCAGCCGACCCACTGGCCCGCGCGCGAGGTTATGGCGCAATGGCCGGAATCGCCGGCGAAGCGCGGACCGACCTGATCGCAAAGGAAGGCAAACCTGTTTTCATAATCGGCGAACACTACGGCATCGTGGGGGAGATTTCCTTTTATTTTCCGGAGGCCAAGACCAACGTCATCACGAAGCCATTGGTTTATTACCTTTCATCCGTCAAACCGGAAAATCAATTTTATTTCTGGCCCGGCTACCGCGAAAACTGCCAGGGACAAAACGCCGTTTTCATCCGCGAAATCGGCCAGCCGCCGCTGGTGGACGGCTGGTTTTCAAAGTGGCTTCATGGCGAAAAGCAACTGCTTCGTTACGAAGCGCAGGGGCGACCGCCGCCGCCGACACTCGTTGCCGAGTTTGAGTCGGTGACCGATTTGGGTTTGCGCCAGGCGTTTTATCGAGGGCGCGTCTTTTATACGATCCAGGTTTTCGAATGTCGCAACCTCAAGTGATTTCCGCGCCTTCCCACCACGCCACGTTTCCAATTAGCGATTACGATCTCGCCGCCACGCTTGAATCCGGCCAGGCGTTTCGCTGGAATTTCCAGGAGGGCGGCTGGCACGGCATCATCGCTAATCGCTGGGTACGTTTGCGTGCGGATGAATTTTCAATCACGGCGGAAACTGGCGGGCCGGTCAGTGAATGGAACTGGCTGACAGATTATCTGCAACTGGATTTGGATTTGAGGAAAGTAATCGCGACTTTTCCCGACGACGAACCCATGCGCGCGGCGGTTCAAGCGTGCCGCGGCTTACGTCTGTTGCGACAGGAACCGTGGGAATGTCTGGCGTCGTTCATTCTCTCCTCCACGAAGCAAATCGTTCAAATCCGCCAAATCGTCGCGCTGCTCTGCGAACGCTTCGGCGAACCCGTCTCCCGCTCCTCAACGAGGAGGGAACCCGGGAGAGGAGGCCGATTGCTAGAAACTGAAATCCCCTCACCCCAACCCTCTCCCCGCTTGGGCGGGGAGAGGGAGAAAGAAGCGCCTTGCTTCGCCTTTCCCTCGCCGGAAAGAATCGCCACCGTGAGCGAAGCCGAACTGCGCGCCTGCAAAATGGGTTTTCGCGCGCCGCATTTGCTTAACGCCGCGCGGCAAATCGCCGAAGAAAAATTGGATTTGGAGCGGCTGCGCCAGTTGTCCTATGCCGAAGCGCGCGAAGAACTGATGAAGCTGCGCGGCGTCGGCGGCAAAATCGCCGACTGCGTGCTGCTCTTCGCGTACGGTTTTGACGGTGCGTTTCCGGTGGATGTCTGGGTGGAACGCGCGTTGCAGCAGCTCTATTTCCCGCGCCGCCGCGCGAGCGACAAACGGCTGCGCCGGTTTGCCGCCACCCATTTCGGCCCGCACGCCGGCTACGCGCAGCAGTATCTTTTCCATTACATGCGGACAAAAATGAAATAGCTTTTCCTTGATGGAAATTTGCGGATCAATTTTCATAGAGTCATGGGAAAAGTCGCAGATGAAGAATCAGTCGCGCTTGGAGTCGCGCGCGTGCCGCGGCATGATTGCAATTGTTCGCTAAATACAATCTGAGCTAAATGGACATGACTGAACGAGAAGGACTCAAAGAGCAACTCCGCGCGATGGCCGCAGGGCGGGGTGACGGGATCGATCTCGATTCTCCGCAGCGTTGGGTAATCACAGACTTGAAGGACTCCGTTTCTTTCTTTCGTCAACTCGATCAACTGATTCCTGCTAGCAGCATTCTCTATCTTGAGGGCTGCGGCATCGTTCCCGAAGTTGTGTGTTTCTACGAAGCCAACAAGGCGGCGAATGCTGTTTTTGTTGTACGGGACACCATCTTTCCAATCCCCGAGACGTTCCATGTGCCGATGACGCCAGCAGTCCTTGAAGGGATCGTTGGTATGCTGAGTCAGTATCCCTTGGTAGCGTGCTTCAACCATGTGAAGGCATACCGAGACGAGAAACTCCTATTTGCCTTTCATGATGCGTTTGATGGTTCCGATTTCCTAGTTTCAGACCGTGTTAGTGAGCGGAGCATGCAGGCGTTTTGCTCTGCTGTTGGAGCCAACTATCGGTGCGAACCCAATGTGAACAAGCGCGACCCTGAGCAGTTCCGCCGAATCCTGTGGGCTTTGGAGAACCCCCACAAATTGCGAATAAACTGGCCGTGGTGGAAGAAGGCACTGTTCTTTTGGAAGAGATGAAGCTACCATTGACGAGCCAGCTAGTGAGCAAACGGGAGCCAGGCGTTTCACGCAGAATAAAATACGAACGCAATCGTCGGCTGGCTCCCTTAGCTGAGCTGGTTAAGCAAACTTTTTTTCGTCGCCTTTACACCCTTCGCGCGATCTAAAATGAAAATCGAAACCATCCTGTCTCCGGCGGAGTTGCCCGCGCTGGCGCGGCGCGATCTGCGGCAGACGGCGTGCGTGGTGTTCGACATCCTGCGCGCGACGAGCACGTTCGTCACCGCGTTGCACCTCGGCGCGAAGCGTAGTGGCACGGGCGTCCCGCCCGCGTGTTTCTATCGTGTTTTGCTTGCGCTGAAGCTCACGGGCGGGACGCCCGTGCCACTATTAACGCCGCGGCTAAAATGAAAACACTCGAAGCCCTTTTTACTCCCGCCGATTTCAATGCGCTCCAGCAGCGCAACCTCGACGATGCGGTTTGCGTGGTCTTTGATATTTTCCGCGCCACGAGTTCGATGATCACCGCGCTGGCGAACGGCGCTTCGGTGATCATTCCCGTCGCGGAAATTCCCGAAGCCCTGGCCATCCGCCGGCAAGACCCGGACGTTCTGCTCGCGGGCGAACGCGACGGCCTCCGCATTCGCGCCGTGCTCACCGGCGGAATTGATTTCGATCTCGGCAATTCGCCTCGCGAGTTCATCCGGGAAAAAGTCGCTGGCAAAGCCATCGCCATCACCACCACCAATGGCACGCGGGCGCTGCGCGCCTGCGCTCATGCGAAGATGGTGCTGGTTGGATCGTTTCTAAATCTGCGCGCCACGGCGGATTTTATCCTGCAAATCCGGCCGGAGACTTTGCTGTTCGTTTGCAGCGGAACTTTTGAAGAAGCGGCGTTCGAGGACGTGCTGGGCGCGGGCGCTTTGGGTGAGTTGCTTTGGGGCAGTTACGCCGACGCTGCGGTTTCCGATTCGGCGTTGATGGCCCGGCAGCTTTTTCAACTTGCGCAAACGAATTTGCCTCAGACTGCGGCGCTGTCTCGTAATGGCCGGCGTCTCCTGGATCGCCCCGAATTGAAGGACGACGTGGCGTTTTGCCTCCAACGCGACATTTTTGATTTTGCCGCCGCGATGCGCGACGGAAAGATCGTAATGCTTGAAAACACGCGCGACCTGCCCTCTCCCTCTCCCCGCCCAAGCGGGGAGAGGGCCGGGGTGAGGGGAACTGAGTTTGAAGCCTCCAATGTCGAGAAACAAAACCTCCTCACCCCGACCGAGGAAACTATTTTTCACCGAGGCTTCGCCCACAGCTCCTTTGGGGGAGGAGAGGGAGAAGACTCGCAACGGTTTGCCGCCGCAATTCGCCGCTTCGACGAGGAAAATTCGCGCGATCCGAATCATGAGGTTGTCAACGGCATCGCACATCGGCGCGAGTTGATTTATTCGCAATGGCTGACGGAGTGGGTGTTGAAGCTTTGCCCCGAAGCCTCTGAAACGCTCCGGCTCGCTACGCGCTGCCAGCACCTTTGCCGTTGGATGATTCCGCGTGGTTCGTATCCGATGACGCGCGCCGGCTATTTGCAATGGCGGAGCGACTTGAAAAAATTTCACGCTCAGAAGTCGGGGGAAATTTTGCGTGAGGTGGGTTATTCGGAAAACGTGATCGAACGGGTGCAAAGTTTGAATTTGAAAAAGGATTTTCCACGCGACCCGGAGGGTTGCGTTTTGGAAGACGCGCTTTGCCTGGTTTTTCTGGAACACCAACTGGCCGATCTCGCCAGCAAAACGGACGACGAAAAGGTTGTCACAGCGCTTCGAAAATCGTGGAAGAAAATGACACCCGCCGGACACGCCGAAGCGCTGAAGCTTTCCTACGGCCCGCGCGAGAAGGCGTTGCTGGAACGGGCTTTGAATTCCGCATAATCAGAGTTGCGCGACGCGTCTTTTTATGAGAAAGGTATGCGCGTCCGTTCGTGGTGGATGGGGTCGTAGCTCAGTTGGTAGAGCGTCTCGTTCGCAA
>OCZU010002107.1_pt1 | contig 12802 bp, 9 predicted proteins | sample 1539001 | NCBI WGS metagenome assembly OCZU01 (sample SAMEA3539306, study PRJEB22396) | soil metagenome | biome: tundra; feature: field; material: soil | place: USA | collected 2010-05 | depth 0.15 m
ACCGAGGACCGTGGGCCACCGGGAAATCCGGTAGCAAGCGGTTCGGTGAACCGCTAGCCCGGCCGGACGGGGTCCGGACCCGGCACTTGCCCCCACCAGCGAAAACGGCCCGTGCGCTGGGTGTTCCCGGCCTTGCGGGCCGTCTTTCTGGTGTCCCACTGTGGGTCATGATGTGTCGCCGTGCGCCCCTGCACTGCAGTGGTTGCGGACGCATGACGGACGGGATCATGCCCGAACCAGCGGTCTGTCGAACCGCTGGTTCCTCCGGTTGCACCCATGACGGCTGGGATCTCAGCGGCGGACCCACCGAGGTTGTTGTGAGCCGCCTCCACCGAGTCTGCTGCTAAGGAGCACCAGAACTCAGCTGCTGTACTTCCTGATGCGGTCAAACCAGGTCCGGATGCGCCCCAGTTCCGCCTCCATTTCAGCGATCTCGGGCGGCACATAGCTAACCTCGGGACACTTGTCGTGTCGGCGAGCCCAGAGCGAGCACCGTCCGTAGCTTTCCTGAAATTCACGATCGTCAGCCTCGGTGATGCGGGCAAGCATGCGGAACATCTTGGGCCTTACCTCGGATGTGCTGCGGTCGACGACCTGGTTCACAATCTCGAGGTGGATCATGCGCTCCCACGTCTCTGAGAGCTTGCCCGCCCAGTCGGCCGTCTCCTTCTCGTAGGTCTCGGCATCCCACTGTGCGTGCTCGCGCTTGATTCGCGCGAGCTGGGTCTCCAGCTGGCCCAGGCGGGAGCGGACGTCCTTTACTTTCCATGGATGCTGGTCGCGGCACACGCCTATTGAGCCGCCGGGACGGCGCTCAACGCACCTCTCTGTGAAGGTGATCCCTTCGCGTTCTGCCGCTTTGCGCAGGTCGCCGACGAAAGTGACATCGTGCGTGAATACGATCACTTGTCGGTCCTGCGCGAATTGCGCGAGCCTGTTGGCAATGTGGGCACGGCGGTCGTGACCAAGCGATGTGACCGGGTCATCCAGGACGAGAGCCGAGTGAGTCTGGTCGAAAAATGCCTCGGTCAGGTAACCGACGAGGCCCAGTGCGGTCTGTTCTCCCCTGCTGAGCACCTGCGGCATGCCGGCCCGCTGAGCGGCACCGAGAAATGCTGGCCGCTGCCGCAGTTGCCCTTTGCGGCCGCCGGTGTCCTGCAGCGTGATCCGCTCAAGCTTCAACCTGTCCGACTCGCGCGTGAATCGATCTCGGACCACGGCGGTGGCATGCTCTCGGGCAAGTTCGGCCGACTTCCGCGTGATACCGGTGGTATCGGTGAGTCTCTTTGCTGTTTCCAGCTTCGCCCTTTCCTTCAGCCGCCCGATCTCACGCAGCACGTCACCGCGGGTCGCGGTGATAGCGCGGCGGCCCTCCAGCTCCGAGCGCTTGCCCGTAACGTCGGTGACGAGCCGCTGGAACTCAGAAGTGTCCACGGCTCGTGCTCTCTCACGAAGTGCCGCCGCCTGAGTGCGCAGCTTGCCGTCAACAGCAGGTGGTACAGGGGCTACCGGCGTCGCGGGCTCCTCGTCGGTCAGCAGCTCGGGCTTGCGGCGCTCGAAAACCTGGACGGCGTTACGGCACGCCGTGACCAGTTCCGGGTAGCTTGCCTCAAGCGCCGCGAGATTCTGGGCAGCGGCAGTCGGCATGACAATGACCGCGCTGACATCGTGGATGGCGCTCCGCAGCTCCTCGTCGGCCGTCGCCGCCTGCTTCTCGGTGTCATCCGTCATGAAGGAATGAAATCTGTGCAGGCGATCCGCGGCCTCGGCCGACAGGTCCTGCTGACACAGGACACACCGGCCGACCGTGGTGACCGGGAAGTCCTGGCCTGGGTACGCCTGCGCTTCAGAAAAGCGCCGGGCGGCATCCCACAGGGCACGCCACGTCTCGCTACCGACGCCGGGCAACGGCTCGGCATCGAACGACTTTGATGAGGCGATCTCGGCAGCAGCACGGAGCCCAGTCGCCCGCTGCCGGGTCGACCGAAGCTTCTCCTCCGCTGTCCTTCCGAGGCTTCCGTCCAGTCCTGCGAGGTGCCCGGCGAGCGCATCCAGCTTGCCGGCGGCGTCTGTCAGCCGAGTGCGTTCCTTCACCGGGTCGGACTGGCGCAGGCGGGCCTCCTCTTGTGCCAGCCGAGCAATCTCAGTGTCTGCGTCGCCAGGCAGCGCGCAGGCGGCATCAATGTCTGATTCGGTCGTTGCCGGTGAGAGGCGGGACAAAAAGTCGGCTATCGCCGTGCCAGCCTCGACGGCGGGCAACTCCACCTTCGCTTGCGCGTTCGCGGACACCAGGCCATCGAGGACGTCACGGACCATGTCACAGGCTCGGATCAGCCCGTCAAGGAGGCTGAGCGCAGATGGCCGGTACGTTACGTCGGATTCGGTGGTGATGTAGGCAGCACCACACGCCTCGTCGTAGAAGGAGACTTGCCCGAGCGGGCGGCTCGCCTGCCCGGGCCATGGCTCGTCGCGTCTCTCGCCGCCGGTCTCGAATGAGACAACGGCGGCCGGAGTCGCGTCCTTGTCGTCTTCGAAAATGTTTGTCAGCACGTCTTCTTGATGACGTGCCCGGACCATCTTCTTGATCAGCCGCGCATAGCCCGACTTGCCACTCGCATTATCGCCGTACACGACGGTCAACCCGTCTGTTCCAAAGGTCAGCTGCTCGCCTGCCAGCAGCGCGTTCACGTGTGCGACGGGCTTAACAGCGATCAGGCGTGTGCACTGCCCCGACTCGGCGGCACCAGGAAAGTCAGCAGCCACCAGGGCGGCAGCCGGCGGATACTGCCTCCCGTCGGCGAGTTGACGCGCGAGCACCTCGAAGTCCGCAACGTCCAGCGCCTGCCCGGCGGCAAGCTTTCCAAGAACAGAACGCTGCCATGCGGGCCGGGACGCAGCCCAGTCGGCGATCTCCTGCTCCAGTGACACCGACGCTTCAGCTCCTCAGCCCTTCAAGACACCGCTCTGTGCTCATCGGATTGTCCCAGGGAGCGAAGGCGGATTCGAGTGAATATTTGTGAAGCGCCGCGAGTGTCGGTGGGTAAGGGCGTCAGCTTCGCAGCGCTAGCCTCCGATCCCCCTGCGCGCGAACGACTGGGAGCGGAAGTGTTCTCCTGGCTGCAGCGGCTCCGGGCCGCAGGAGGCAACGCTTCATGCCCGGCTCAACCGTTGTCTACGGTGATGCCCGAGTATGAAGGCAGACTCGAACTGACCTGGACCAACAAATCGCTTCGCCTCCTTGCCCATGAGGACGGCAGCTACGAGTGGGCCTCTCCGTCTGACTACCGTGTCGCCGAGGTTCGGTTGCTGCACTCCGTGGAGGCGGTCGGTGAGACATGCGGAGCGCGACCGCGCTAGGGACAACCTCCTCATCCGTGGTGACGCGCTCAACGGGTTGGCTAGCCTCCTCACACGCTCAGCCAGTTCTCCCGCGTGGACGGTATCTCGAAGGGACGCAGCCATGCTGCGATGCTCGGCGATGCGAAGAGACCAACGGGATATGCGCTGGGCGGGTGCCGCTAGGCGGGCGCGTCGATCACGGCGGCGACCTCTAGCGCGCAGCCCCAGGCCAGGCTGACGCCGGCTCCGCCGTGGCCGTAACTGTGGATGACCCGTGCATGGCCGATGCCCGCCTGTTCTTCGAGGCGGACCTCGTCGCGGGCAGGGCGAAGGCCCACCCGGTGCCCGGTGATCTCGGCCGTACGGAGCCGGGGTTCGATGGCGGTGCAGCGGGCGAGGATGGCCGCAGCGGTCTGCGGGGAGGGTTCCCGGTCCCAGCGTCCGGGTTCGGCGGTGCCGCCGAGTACGAGGTGGTCGTCGTGGGGGTAGATGGCGATCAGGTCGGGTGAGTCACCTGTGTCGACCTCGGTGAACTGGCTGATTCCGGGGTTGGTGGTGATGAGGTGCTGGCCGCGGACCGGGCAGAGCGTGTCGTCGCTGGTCAGGGCACGGGCGCCCATGCCGGTGCAGTTGACCACGATCGGCGCGAGCGCGGCGGCTTCCTGCAGGGTGGCGACGGGGCTGATCTCGATGGTGCCTCCGGTGGCGTGCAGGCGCCGGGTGAGGTAGCTGAGATAGGCAGGCATGTCTACCAGCGGCGCGGTGTAGCGGACTCCGTGCGGGTAGCCGGCTGGCAGCTCGCCGGGCCTGCAGGGCCGAGCGTCCGGGAGCAGGCCGAACCAGCCGGGCCCGGCTGGTGATGGCGGGCGGAGATGTCTTTACCGGCGGTCATGCGCACGCCCGTGCCGTGCTGTGCGGCGAGCCCGGTCAGGACATCCAGGGTGTAGCTGGCCCAGCTGAGCACACGGTCGCGCGGTTCGGCGAGCCACGGACCCCACAATGCCCCGGCCGCGGCTGAGGTCGTGGCCCCGGGCGGCTCGGCTGAGCGCACGAGCACGCGGCGTCCCCTTTCGGCGAGGGTGACGGCCGTCGTTAAGCCGATCACTCCCGCGCCGAGCACGGCCACATCCCCGGTGCCGGATTCGCCCATGCCCTCGACGGTACTCGCGGTCAGGCAGGCTCTGCGTGGCCGGCCAGCGCGGTCTCGAGGGCGGGCAGGAAGCCCGCGACGTGCTCGTTGCGGCTGCGCCGCCGCAGCCGCAGGGCCAGGACGCCCAGCACCTCGGTGCTTCGGTGCGAGCGGACAGTCTGGGTGCGCGCCACGGCGACCTGCCCGATGGAGCACGCCTGTTCGAGGTCACCCTGGCTGGCGGCGGCAACTGCCAGCCAGGCGCCCTCGAACAGGGCGCGACGCTGAGCGACGTGATCGAAGGGGATCGCGTGCGCGCCAGTGTGTAACAGCTGGCTTCCCCGGCGCAGCAGCGACCGGGCCGCACCTGGGTCGCCCGCGCCCTGGGCCAGGACACCAGCGTGGGTCAGTGCGTATCCGGCCTGGGTGTCCAGGTGGCTGGGCGTCAGGAAGTACATCCAGGCGGGCTCTTCGCTGTTATTGCAGCCGGCCAGGGTGTCGAGGCCAGACTGGTAGGCGCGCTCGAAGTCGCTCATCCGCCCGGCGATGGCGTAGCCGTAGGCCAGCCGGGTGGCCACCGAGGCACGCACCGTGGCGGGCATGCCGAAGGCTGCGCCGGAGGCGGCCTCGCCGAGGCCGATCGCGTCAGCGGCGTGCTCGCAGGTGGCGGCCTGGAAGGCGAGGTCGGCGAGCACGTGGGCGGCCATCGACCGGTAGCCAGCCTCGTGGGCGGCCCGCAGCGCGGTGAAGAAGTAGCGCTGGGCGAGGCCGTGCCGCCCGGCGTCGACGGCCATCCAGCCCGCGAGCTGCCCGATTTCAGCCAGGGCCGCGAACAGGCGTCGGTCCACTGGATCGGGGTGGCCTCCCTGGCGGACCAGCAACGCGACCGCCCGGAACTGCGCGCCGACGTATGCCAGGTGGGTTCCTCCTCCGCTGGCGTCGTCAAGGCGTTGCAGCAGCGGGATGCTCTGCTCAATCTGCTCCAGCAACGGATGGCCGACAGGCTGGCCGGCGAGGGCACGCGGGAGGCTGCCGGGCGCGGAGACAGGGTAGCCGGACGCGAGGGCGGTCAGGGCGCTGGCGGAGACGGCCAGAAAGAAGCGGCGGTCCAGCAGCCCGGACACCACCCAGTCCTCGATGATCGACAGCGCCCCTGCGCGGGTCCAGGGCTGGTCCATCTCCACGTCAGCGGGCAGAGTCAATGGTGAGTCTGCGGCGTGGCCTTGCCAGAGTTCGGCGATGGTGACTGGGCGGCCGAGTTCGCGGGAAAGCACCCACGCGGCAAGCGCCGGCAGCGGCGGCCGGGGCACACGGCCGGCGTCGCGCCAGTGGTAAGGGGCGGTCTCCGCGACAGTGCCGACGCCGGACACCCGGTTGATCCGGCGAGCCAGGGCACGCGGGCTCCAGCCCAGCTCCGCCAGCAAGGCAGCCAGGACCTCGTTGCCTGCCTCCTGCTTCACGTCCGGTCCCTTTCGATGGACTGCCCTCGCTCCTTCTTAACAGGCCAGGACGCACCGCACAGCGCCCGATCGGCACCGAGTTGACAGTCTTGACGCCCGGACTCCCTGTACAAGGCCGGGTCGCCTGAGTGAACTGGAAGTGCCACCAGCAGGAGCATCAGCACCGTTCACGAGCTGCCGCCATCGGCTGGCGCCAGCAGCATGGGAGGAAATAGTGGCCACGCAGCAAGACGTCCGCACCAGTGACGTGGGCCCGGTCAGCACTGGCGACCTGGCCGACATCGGCGACGCCGCTGGCGCTGCCACAGAGGTGCCCGAGGGTTACGTCCCGCCGGAGGCGGATGTAACCGAGAACCTGCCGCCGCAGTGCTCGTTCTGACCGGCAGGTGATGGTCCAGATACCGGGGCCTTCCGGTCGGAAGGCCCCGGATCCGGCCGGCCTGAGGCGACGCTATGTCCGCTGAACCTGTGCTGCCGGACACGGCTGAGCTTCGCCGCAGGTTCACGTTCCGCCCAGAGCTGAGCCTCCTGTACGACCGGCGTCACGGCCTGGAGCACCGGCTGAACGAGACGGCGGCTACGTTCGTGTCCTGCACGTTCAGCAGCCCGGAGCCAGCGTCAGCGGTCGCCAGGCACCTTGGCGTCACGCAGGATTTCGCCGCGGGCGAGCTTGCCCGCTTCTGGAGCCGGACCGTCTTAGCCCACACCCGTCCGCACTCCACGCGCAAGAGCGGGGCACCGCCGGGATGGGCCGCCGCGGACCTGGCCTTCCCCCTCGTCATCGAGGTAGAGCTCACGAAGGTGTGCAACTGGCATTGCGACTTCTGTTACAACGTGTGGAAAGTCCCTGACGACTACGGGCGCCGCGCCCGGAGCGTCACGGGCGGAGCTGGTGACGGCCTGCACCTGCCCATCGAGGCGGCCCGGCGGATCCTTGATGAGGCCGCCGAGAACGACTGCCTGCGCATCCGCTTCTCGGGGGGAGAGCCGACGCTTCACCCCCAGTTCCGGGAGATCATCGCCTACGCCGGGGAGAAAGGGTTCGGTATCGAGCTGTTCTCCAACGGCACGCTCATCGACCAGTCCATGGCGTCCTTCCTTTCCCGCAGCGGTGTCCGCGTGCTGCTGGTGTCGGTTCACGGCCTCGCGGCGACGCATAACCGGATGACGGCCAACCCCCGGGCCTTCGAGCACGCGATGAATGCGATCCGGGCCGGGCTGGGGGCGGGAATGACCGTGCTGCCCGAGTGCCTGGTGAGCGCGGAGAATATCGGCGAGGTGCCCGGGCTGGTGACCCGGCTGGCCGGACTGGGCGTGCGGCATGCGTCTTTCATGCCGTATGTTCCCTACGGCGCGCAGGACCCCCGCCGGGCGGTCGCGCTGCGGGCGGTGCAGAACCTGATCGGGGAATGCACTCAGGCCACGGGCGGGGCCGTCAGCTTCCGTGTCCCGTGCGCGCCGCGGCACTGCCTGGAAACCGAGCCGGTACCCATCCGTGACCGGGTCGCCGAAGAGTTCGACGACCACTGCGCCGCAGGTGTCTTGTGGATGTCGGTCTCCCACGAGGGGCGCCTGCGGCACTGCCCGCACAGCGCCGTCTACGCCGGCGACATCACCGAGGGCATCGGCCAGGTCTGGCGGGAGCGGATCGTCCCGACGGTCCGCGAAGCCCTGCAGCCCTCCCACCCGGCGTGCGCCGGGTGCGGGCAGTTCGCCGCCTGCCAGGGCGGTTGCCATCTGGGCAAGGTCCGCAGCTACCCCGGCGCGCCGCCCGGCCGCCGGCTGCTTCCGGTCATCACGGCCGGGGGGAGGTGACGCCGACGTGGACGCTGCCGGGCTGCTCGAACAGCTCACCCTGCAGGACGGGAACGTCCTGGCCGACGCCGTCTCCGGGCGCAAGCTCGTCCTCAACCCCAGCGGCGTCGTCTTTTTCGGGATCTTCCGCCGCCACGGCGACACCGATGAAGCCGTACACCAGGTCGCGGCCCGGTACGGCCTGAGTCATCAGCTCGCCCGCACCGAGTACCGGCGCTTCCTCGAACTGATAGATCAGGGGCAGCGCTGCGAGGGTTCCATCCTGCCCGGCCGCCACCACGCCGTCCTGGAGCCCACAGCCGCCTGCAACGGCCAGTGCCCCCACTGCTACCACGGCGACCGGTCCTCACGATGGCCCCGCGAGCAGTTCGCCGCCATCCTGGATCAGGTCCGCTCAGGGGGGATCAAGTCGGTATCCATCACTGGCGGCGAGGTGTTCTCGGCCCACTTCGCCGACGCGTTCTTCGACCTCGCCCGTGAGCTTGAGGAACGCCAGGTGACAATCGCGTCGGTCTCCACCAACGCGACGTTCCTCACCGAGCAGATCCGCGACCGCGTCCTGGCCGCGATCCCCCGCACGACGGTTTTCCGGATCAGCCTCGACGCCCTGCGCGGCGACCTGCTGGACCGGATCCGCCCCGGGTACCGGAACCTGGCCGACCCGTACCTGCCGATCCGTGACCTCGACGCGGCCGGTTACCCGCTGGTGTTCACCACCAACCTTTTCCATGCCCAGCCCGTGGAGGCTGTCCTGGAGATCGGGGGCTACCTGCGCCAGTACCGCAGCATCAAGGCATGGAACGTCCGCATGGCCGTCCCGGTCCACCACGGCGACGGCGAGCGGGCCCGCAGCCCCGCCAGGCGGCGGCAGCTCCTGGGCACCCGCCCCAGCCCGGCGCTCGGGCTGCGCTACTACCAGGCCATCCTGGAAGCCCACGCCGCCAGCGAGTTCCCCTTCGATGTGCGGATGGGCAACTACCTGATGACGTCCCTGCTGCGGAACCCCGCCGCGCTGACCGCCTTCGGCGGCGGGCATCCCTGCCGGGAGGACCAGTACCTCGTGACAGTGAAGGCCACCGGCGATGTCACCCAGTGCCCGATCCTGACCGAGCTTGCCCCGGACCTGACGATCGGATCAGGCCGCAGTGGTGTTCACCTGGGCGATGGCTTCGAGGCGGACCTGCCGCTGGCCGGCCTGGACACCGCCACGATGGCCTGCCACACATGCCCGCTGCTGGCGGTGTGCGGGGGCGGGTGCCGCCTGTACGCCCTGGCCTATGACCAGGGCCTTGAGGGCTGCGACCTGCCAGCGAAAGCGCTGCTGTCATGGCTGGTCACCGACCCGGCGGGCCTGCTGCGCCGGAACTGGCCGGCCTACCATTCCCGGGTGCGCTCGTTCATCTACGCCCCCGGCGCCGTCACCCGCATCTACCAGCAGGACACGGCTGGATGGAACGTCCCGTGACTGCCGCAGCCCCGCCCGCCGCGGGAATCCCGGCCGGCGCTGTGCGCCAGTACCAGGAACGCGGCTGGGCGGTGATCCCTGAGGTGTTCTCCGAGCGCGAGGCCGACCGGGTCTCGGCCGCCGCCATGCGGGTCAGCGCCGCCGAACTCGCCGCGCACCCGGGCGAGCGGTTCACCGTCGACGCGTCCCCCAGCGGTGAGCTTCAGCCCCGGAAGATTGACTACCCGTTCCTCAAGCACGCCGGGTTCCGGCGCTTCGCGCTCGATCCGCGGCTGGCGAGCATCGCAGCCGCGTTCCTCGGCCGCCGCGCTTACCTGATCCGCGACCAGCTGTTCTGCAAGCCACCCGGGTTCGGCACCGAGAAGCCGTACCACCAGGAAAACGCGGCCTTACTGTTCGACCCGCCCGGCGACATGCTCGTGACATGGGTCGCGCTGGATCCCGCGAGCGAAGACAACGGGTGCCTGCGGTTCATCGACGCCTCCCACCACGAGCTACTGGACCACAACCCAGTCCCCGGAGCCCCCTACCACCTTGTCCCGGACGCATCCGCGCTCGACATGAGCCAGGAATCGGTTGTGCCCGCAGGCAAGGGAAGCGTCATCGTCATCCACAGCCAGGCACTGCACGGCTCAGCGGCCAACCGCTCCAGCGAATGGCGGCGCGCCTACTCCTGCCACTGGGTGACCGGCCGGGTGACCTGCGGGACCAGCGCGCTGGCCTACGGGTACAGCCGCACCGTCGGGCAGGAACCCTACCCGCACCGCAGCCCATGACCTCCTGATCGCCGGCCAGGGAAGGGAAGGCGATGGATCACGTCACGCACTACCGGGAACACGGCTGGGTGGTCGTTCCTGACGTGTTCAGCCGCGCCCGGGTAGCGCGCATCGCCGAGATCGCCGGCCAGGTCAGCCAGCTGGAACTCAGCGGCAATCCCGCCACGCCGATGACCGCCGACACCTCCCCGGCCGGCCAGCTCGCGCCGCGCAAAATCGACTGGGCGTTCCCCAAGCACGCCGAGTTCCGCGCCTTCGTCCTCGACGGCCACCTGCACGCGCTGATCAGTGAACTCATCGGGCACCCCGCGTACCTGGTGCGTGATCAGATCTTCCTGAAACCCGCGCGGTTCGGGTCCGCCAAACCATGGCACCAGGACCAGCCGCACCTGCAGGTCACGCCCCTCGATGAGGCCATCGGCGCCTGGATCGCACTCGACGACGCCACCGAGGACAACGGCTGCCTGCGCTACATCGACGGCTCCCACCGCGGCCCGGCCCTCACCCACACCCCCATGCCCGGCGCCGGGCACAACGCCATCCCCGACCCGGCCCAGGCCAGCTCCGTCGACTGGGCACGCGAGCGCTGCGCCCTCGTGCCCGCCGGCGGCGTGGCCTTCCACCACCCGCTCACCCTGCACTCCTCCCAGCCGAACACCTCGCCGCGCCCCCGCCGCGCGTACTCCAGCCACTGGGTCACCCAGAGGGTGACCTGCACGGACCACACCCTGGAGTGGGCCTACAGCCGCCGCGTCGGGAAAGGCCGCCATCCTGTCCTCGCTCCCTGAACCGCGCCGTCCCCCGGGACGCCCATCGGGTTCCGTGCAGAGCGTCAGCAGATCACCGCAGACAGCCGGCAACGGGCCGGCGGGGCTGGATAGACTCCGTGGATTGCCCGGCGGTGCCTGTCCATCCGGTGGCACAGCCAGCGCGGCGCGCACCCGCTGAAATCATCCTTGGGGTCACTAACCATGCTCACGATGCAAGATGCCCTGCTCACCTTGACGCGGTACTGGACCGGGCATGGTTGCATGATCGTGCAGCCCATGAACACCGAGGTCGGGGCAGGGACGCTCAACCCGGCGACCGCGTTGCGGGTCCTGGGCCCCGAGCCGTGGCGGGTCGCCTACGCCGAGCCGAGCGTGCGGCCCGACGACAGCCGCTACGGCGACAATCCCAACCGGCTGCAGACCCACACCCAGTTCCAGGTCATCCTCAAGCCCGAGCCCGGCGATCCCCAGGAGCTGTATCTCGGCAGCCTTTCCGCGCTCGGCATTGACGCCGGCGCCCATGACGTGCGGTTCGTCGAGGACAACTGGGCGTCCCCCGCCCTTGGCGCCTGGGGACTGGGCTGGGAGGTGTGGCTGGATGGCCTGGAAATCACCCAGTTCACCTATTTCCAGCAGTCCGGCGGGATGACCCTCGACCCGGTGTCGGTGGAGATCACCTACGGCATGGAGCGCATCATCATGGCGCTTCAGGGCGTAAGCCATTTCAAGGACATCGCCTACGCTCCGGGGATCTCCTATGGCGAGGCGTTCGGCCAGGCCGAGTACGAGATGAGCCGCTACTACCTGGACGAGGCCGACATCGCCGCCAACCGGGCGCTCTTCGACACCTACGCCGCCGAAGCCGGGCGGCTCATCGGCGCGCGGCTGCCCGTTCCCGCGCACGCCTACGTACTGAAGTGCTCGCAGGCGTTCAACGTGCTGGACGCGCGGGGCGCGATCAGCACCACCGAGCGGGCCCAGGCGTTCACCCGCATGCGCAACCTCGCCCACAGCGTCGCGGAACTCTGGGCGCAGCGCCGCGCGGAACTCGGCTATCCCCTCGGCACGGCTACGGCAGCGCCCAGCGCCGCGGAGGCGGTCACGGCGCCGATGCCCAGCCTCGACGCCCCGGCGGACCTGGCGTTCGAGATCGGCGTAGAAGAACTGCCGCCCGCCGAGGTCACCCGGGCAGCCGAGGCGGTCCGGACCTCCCTGGCGGAGAAACTAGCCGCCACCAGGCTGCGGCACGGCGACATCACCGTGCTGTCGGCCCCGCGCCGGATCGCCGCCATCGTCGCCGGCGTCCAGCCCCGGGAAGACGACGAAGAGCAGGCCATCCGCGGCCCGCGGCTGTCAGCCGCCTACGACGCTGACGGCAACCCGACCAAGGCCGCCCTCGGGTTCGCCCGCGGGCAGGGCATCGACGTGACCGGCCTGCGCCCGCTCACATTCAACGGCGGCACATATGCGGGGTTCGTCAGGCACGTCCCGGGACGGCCCGCCGCGCAGGTGCTGGCCGCCGTGCTCCCCGCCGTGGTCACCGACCTGCGCGCCGAGCGGAACATGCGCTGGAACGCGCCCGGCCTGTCCTACAGCAGGCCCATCCGCTGGCTACTCGCCCTGCTCGGGCCGCACCCGGTGCCCTTCACGATCGCCGGCATCGCATCCGGCCGCCTCACCCGGGTCCACCGCACCGCACCCGAACCTGCCATCACCATCACCGACGCCGCCGGGTACCTGCCGGCACTGCGCGCACACAAGATTGAGCCCGACACCAGCGTGCGCCGCAGCCGGATCCTCACCGAGGCCGCCGAACTCGCCCTGACCGCGGGCGGCCAGATCGACCCCGAGAGCGAGCACGCAGTCATCGATGAGGTGACCAACCTGGTCGAAGACCCCATCGCAATCCTCGGCTCCTTCGACACCAGCTATCTTGACCTGCCCGCCGACATCCTCACCACCGTGATGAAAAAACACCAGCGCTACCTGCCGCTTCGCGCGGCGAGCGGCGAGCTGCTGCCGCACTTCATCACCATCGAGATCGGAAG
>OCZU010002108.1_pt1 | contig 12801 bp, 7 predicted proteins | sample 1539001 | NCBI WGS metagenome assembly OCZU01 (sample SAMEA3539306, study PRJEB22396) | soil metagenome | biome: tundra; feature: field; material: soil | place: USA | collected 2010-05 | depth 0.15 m
TTTTGATTCATTTGTGTTCATTTTAAGATTAAAAGGTCGGCACCGACTTTACCTCGGTGCCGACCCAGTTGTTTTCTTAACCCAATTATAATCCACTACCGGCTTTACTCAATCAACAACTTATAGAATCGTTGTGATCCCCCCACTGTGTCAGTCACAGTTTTGATCGTGCCGTCGCCGTTAACCGCGGTGGACAGTGGTTGCCAACTGCCTCCGATCAGACTGTTCTTGTAAAGCACCGTATAACTGTGCCCGGTCTGAGTCGGGAATTTGAGCAGAACGCTGGATCCGCTGATTGAGGCGGTCATCACGGATTGGGAAATGGCCGGCACAAACATATAGTAGTTTGCATTGAGATTATTCCCGCTTGTCACCTTCAATGTTTTGACCCCTCCGAGTGAAATTTTCGCAAGGATGCCGTTTGTGTCCCGCATTGGCACCCAGTGCCATGTAGACCAGCCGGCTGGATTCGCATCAGCAAATGAGCCTAAAAGCTGGGTTGTTTGAGTCGTCGTGCCTCTACCGGCGGTCACCAATGCCATTGTGGTATTGTTGAAGGGGCCATTGCCGCCCGCCAGCCGGCCATAGACATAATAATTATTCGTAGGGATTGTGCGGGTGTAGTTTTCCCAAAACCCGCCATTCCAATATCCTATGTCAATATCCTGCGAGCCGTTATTAATAAATTTGTCGCGCTGGAAGTCAGTGGTAATTTCAGTGCCGACACCCGTATCATTTGGCCGGTAAGGCCACGCCTCGCCTCCACCATCGCTTGAGCCGCTATAATCCACATTAAGCACGGCCGCATTGGTTCCATCAACGCCACCATTATAATAGCTGTCCGCTTCAGTGGTAATGGGAAATGTTGGAACCGGGCTGTCAATAAATTGACCGCCATTGAAATCAAAGTCTTCCGCTTCGATCATAAAATTATTCTGGCTGAAGGTGTCAAAGGTCTCCGATATACTGTTGCTCCCTCCGTTGGCATCCGTAGCATTTATGACCAGTGTGATCAGTTGATTTTGCGGGCAGGGAACACTTACATTCCAATTCGTGTTATTGCCAGTGAAGGTTTCCCCTGACGAGATATCAACCCCGTTCACCAATGTGTGAATATTGTTTGACGCAACAGTGCTGAAGGCGGAACTGACCGAGAAGGTTATGTTCGTGACATTCAGGAATATATTCGCATTAACCGGCGGATTTACGTTATTAGGACTTAGATTATTAATGACCGGGGGAAACCCAGTGCCCGCCGAAACTAATATGAAATCAACAAAATTTGCAATGCCGCCAGCGCCAGCGCCGTTACCACTGAGCAGTTGCAGCGAATTTAGTCCCGCCGACAAATTCACGATTATTTTATTGCCAAAAGTGTCCGTCAGGGGCACCCACGCATAACCAGCCCCCGTGGCGGCACCGATAAACTCCCCTAGATTAGTGGTCGTTTGAGTGGGCGTCCCATACCCGCTGGTCAACAGGTTGAGGCTTTCAATAGTGCCCGCAGTGGGATTATTGTATCGCAAGTAGACAAGATAATTGCCTGTCGGATAATTCCTCGTGTAATTCTCCCAGTTGCCGCCATTGTTATACGCTATTTGGACGTTATACACATTCGGATCATCCGCGGCCAGGTATTGGGGCAACTGTATATCGTCAGCTTTTTGCATTGCCACGTTGTTATCCGAACGGACAAGTTGTGAAGATCCTCCCGGCAATACCCCACCTCCACCGTATGTCGAAATATCCACCCCCAAAGTGCCCGCCGTCCCAAAATAGCTGTTGGGACCAGGTGCGGAAGTGGGTGTCGGGCTTTCAATGAATAGCCCGTTGGTGTAATCATAGTCTTCAGCGCTAACGATGAAAACATTGGTGGGGAAAGTATCAAAATTGATAGTTTTGGAGGAAACCAAACCTGCACCATTCGTGGCTGCCACGCTTATAGTGTAAAGCGTGTTCGATGTCAAACCCGGCAGAGTCACAGCCAAATTAGTGGATGGCCCGCTAAATTGCAGGCTCCCCGTTTTGTTTACGCCATTCACAACAATCCCAACGCCACTGGTTGAATTGGTGGGGAGAGGCGCGCCTCCCGTTGACGCCGAAGTGACATTGAAAGTGAAATTGGTGCTGGCACCGTTGAAAAATTTCGTGCCATCCGGAGATAAATTTCCGATGGTTGATGGAGACACACCACCCACCTGATTCAAGGTGGCATCATCCCAGAAGGGAGCGCCAGGCTCGAAAGCGGCCTGAAAGAGATTCACCCTGAATTCCACTTTTACTGCTCCCGGAGGCGCTGTTATATACTGGCCGCTGCCCAGCGTATTTGTGATGCCGGCAGTGTCGATGTCGGGATCGGTATTTGGCGTTACGGTAGAGATGTCATATTGGTTGGTCACTGGAAAATTCATCCAAGCCAAATAGACATTGCCGAGTGAATTGGTCAGTAGGGGCAGGGTTGTAGTCGCGGCAGTGCCGATAACGGCGGGGGTAATTATCGTTGACTTGTAATCCGCAAGCACAACATTGCCTGAATTATAGAACAACACTTCCACCCATCCGTCTTCATTACCGGACCCATCGGAACCGTAGAGACCGGAACCGCCAGGGGGCACGCTGCCGTCATCACCGCCTATATGGGACGTGCAACGCGTATAAGCCGAATACCAGGCATCTGCGGTATAGGTATTTCCGGGGGTGCAAGCAAAGTCCTGTGCAGCATATGAAGTTTGAGGGCCTCCCTGGCCGTTGCCATACAAGCCCTGCATCCATAAGCCATTAGCCCCGCTGCGAATCAGTTTAACCGATGTCGGATCCGCCGCCGTAGCAGAAGCCATACTCCAGGTTTCGGAAGCATGTTGCGACCAACTCCCGGAGGCAAAAATAGGGGACGCATCAAAACTGGGATTTACCAGAATGTTGCCTGCTTTGCCAGACATCGCAAGAAATGTCATGACGATTGCAAAAATCAACACCAGCGAAATTCTGCGATGTTCGCTGAATGATTGATTTATGCTTTGAATTGTTTTGGGGGGTTCGTTGATTTTCATAAGAACATTATGTTTGACGGCGGCACTTGTTAAGTGATTTACATGGTTGCGTTAGGGGACATTGGAAAGAATCTAACATGGCCCCACAGCGCTGGGAATCGGCAAATCTGCCGATGGCCTCGAAACGGTAATGCGATCAGATTTAGCGGAGCCGCGAGTCATGGGCGACAGCATTTATAATTTCAATAGGAATTAATGGCAAAGACATCATCTTTATCTGTAACCAAATCCTCCCATTTCCAACTTTCGGAGTGTCCATCGAAAAGCGAGAAGGTGGCACGCCTGTTGTGGCGACAGGCCGCCTGCTTGGGAGGTGGAGGCGCATTAACCCAGCCTTGGCCTGGATTTAACCCTGGTGGGTTTGGCTGTCTGGTGCTGAACTCGGTGCTATAACCACCACTGGGAAATCTGTTAGCTGCCTGATCGGCGGCACTTTTTGGGACTCCCACATCACCGAACATCCAGAGTTGGCTCGCGCGTTTTAATGATGATAATTTCCTGCTCCCACCATTATTGCCAAAACGAAGAATACTCGCGTTGCTATTGTTGCCTTCCATCGGGCCATAGCCTTCCAATTTAATGCCATAAAAAAGGCCCGATATCAAATCCGTATCTTGCACCGCCGGACAGCGCCAGACATTGTTTGAAACCGTGCTGGCGGTGAGATATTTGCCGTTGTCGAGATATTGGAAATACCAGAATTCCCCGGGCGCCGTGGGAAATGTGCGCGTGGCCAGAGGCGGCAAAGTGTCGTTGTTATCACCGGCATACATCATCATGCCCAAGCCGATTTGCCTGTTGTTACTGAGGCATCTAATTGCTTGTGCCTTTACCTTGGCCTTGGCCAGCGCAGGTAGCAACATCGCGGCCAGAATGGCGATGATGGCAATGACCACCAGCAGTTCTATAAGAGTGAACGCGCGCTTGCAGGAATACCCGCGACGTTGGAGACAATGGCGTTGCTTTTTTTGCATAGAATGATTACGTCGCAAAACTTAAGCGATGTCTGCCAGATCCACAATCGGCAAAATTGCGGATAGGCGATGTTTGTGTGGAATCATGCGCGTGACAGATAAATAATGGCCTTCGATGGCGTGGCGCGCCGCACTTGGACCATTTTTTCAACGAAATGACACCCGCGACTTTCTGCCGAGGAACCGCCACGCTGGTTTTGCAGAGGTTTTTTCATTTGGTTGCATTCGTCACACTCGTTACATTCCGGGCGGCAAAAGCGTGTCCTTTCGGTTTTTGATTTTTGAAGTGACGGCGGCCTGTGGAATTATTTCAGGCAGGTCTGTTCCCTCGGCGCTGTATTTGGGGAAGTTCGTGGGAACAATCCATATCCCGATATTGGGAACAGTCAAGTCATGGGGGTCAACCACCCAGCCTTTAATTTTGAACGAGCCGTCCTCCGCAATGGGAATTCCCTGAACGTTATGGGTTTTGTCCCACCAGACGTTGGTGATTGCGGAAACCAGCATCAGAACCCTGTAGTCGGTTGGATTGGACAGCCCCAAAACCTGGCCTGCAATCGGCTGGTTCGTGCCGACAGGGGGCGCGTCAAAATCAACGCTGGGAACAGTTCCCGGCCCAGTGCGAATCATAATCTTTGAAGCCACCGCGCCTTGTGGAATTTTTTCAGGCAGGGGAACGCCCTCAACACTGAATTTGCCGAAGTTCGTGGAAACAATCCACACCCCGATAAAGGGAGCTTTCAGGACATTAGGGTTGTTGATCCAGCCTTTTTCAGCCGCAGAGGATGCAACCGAAAATGTCCCATCGTCCGCAATGGAGATTCCGTTGACGTTATGGGTTTTGTCCCACCATATCTTATTATTTTGAGAGTCAAGGAGGATGACCTCATACGCTGTTGGCGCAGCCAGCCCGGAGACATGGCCTGTAATCGGGCCATACGCGCCCAGAGGGGGCGCTTGAAAATCAACGCTGGGAGCGCAATTCCCAGCAATGGCGGCGAGCGGAATGGCAAATGTGATGCAATTGAGCCTGACGTTCCTCGTCAGGAGAAAAAGGAATGTGAGCACTGATTTTTTAGTCATAAGAACTGTTAGGGGTGGGGTGTAATCAATATCAATTCGATTCCGTTGGCATTCGGATCCAGGTTCTTGGTGTATTTCTTGTCGGTGGAATTGTTCCAATGATCGGCAACGCCCGCGCCGTCGTTGGCCGCGATATACATGTAGTTTGTCCCGCCGCTCTGGCCGGAAATCGTGCTCCAGAAGTCGTATGAAACGCACTCCTCGGCGACGCCGTCGAGCGACATGATGAAACTGGACATCTGCTTGCCGTTAAAGGGCGCCAAAGCCACTCCGTTGAACGGGGCACCGTCCAGTTCCGGGCTGGGATACATCCCGTCCATGCACCACAAAACGACCTTTCCGCCGAAATTTGCGTTTGTCATATAAGCGGTCAGTGCGCTGTCGTGCGGATGCTTTTTGTTTTCCTGCCAGTGAGGTAGGATGCCATTAAGGCCGTAAAGGTTTTTGGCTCCGAAGGTGATCATCTGCCCGACGTGGCCTTTCAGCAGGGGCGTGTTGACGATGTAGCGCGCATTGTAAAAGCACATTGCTTCCGCGTCCTTGACGTCGGTGTTTGGGAATACGCCGTTGGTAACGCCGGTGGTAACGCGGCCGTTGTTGCCGTAATAATCAACCACGTTTACCTCGGGGAACGCGCTGTGGATTGCATTGAAAACATTATCCGTGACGGCGCGGCTAGGGTCGCCTATCCAGATATCCGTCTGGGGAACGCCAGCATTTACAAGGCTTGTTAGCACCGCTACGATGGTCTGCGGGTTCGAGTTCATGGCGTTGCCGTGGTCGGGGGCTGAAACAGCCGAATTGTTCTGGTTGATTTTGATGGCGATCATATCCCCAGCCTGATAGCCCGTCCCCGACCGACCGTGGCTGTTGTTGAACCAATGGAATATTCTGTCCCAGGAGTCGGCATCTTTTGTCCCCCCAGATAGCGCCGCGATACCGGCGGTAAAGGACTTGTTATATTCCGCCTGCGGATTGACGGCCACGTCCCAGTAGTTTCCTGCGCCCGTCCATAACGCTGCATTGGTGTTATACACCCATGCGACGCGGCCGGGAAAAATCCCCTTGGGTGTGCCGGATGCTGCTAGAGACAAGCGTACGTCGCTTCCGATAATGACTAGCACCAGAAGAAAGAGACCACTCCAGGAATGTCTTGCGGCCCTTAAAAACGACCTGGCTTTTGCCGATAAGAACGCGGTTCCCCCAACAGCGGCCCAATATGCTAGAAAGCCGGTGCGCAGGGGCGCTGCCGCGCGCAGGCAGGGATACGCCGCGCGGGTCGGCTTTGGAATGACGCGGAACAGATACCACAGGCATGCGGCTAATCCAGCGAAAAGCAGGGCCCATTGGGGCCATGCGCTCTTGTTGATGCCGCGTATCTTTCCGGTCTTGGGGCATCGCTTAAACAAACTTGAACTAATCATACTGACTCCTTTTTGGAATGGGTTGATTTTTCCATTGACTCATTTCATCGGAGGCGGGAATCCCGTTCCGATTTCCGATCGAAGTATTCCACCAGCGAGTAAGTGCGCTCGTTGATTCGCTTCATCGCCTCAAGCAACGGACCGTAAGGCTCATAGCGGTTGCTCAAGATGCCTTTGTTGGAATCACGGTTCGAGGGATCAGCCCCGGTGTCGCCCGGATCGTTATCCATGTATTTGAACCAATCCCAGCCGACGCAAACTTTCGATTCGAGCAGGCCGAGTGTGAAATTTTCATAGAACCGTCCGCGGTCGCGTTGTGTCTTGACCACCCATCTCGCGCCGCCCAGGTTCGAGAGACCGGAGTCCATGCCCTTCGCATACCACTCGGTGATGAGAATAGGCTTACCGGCTTCGCGCTCCCACATGGCAAGGCGATTCTGGTCGGGGGACCAAGCGTGATACCAGTTGACCGAAACGACATCCACGTGCCGTCCGACCGCCCGAAATACTTCCGGCCGGGATAGGTCGGAACCGTAAAAGCGTGAGCCGAGAAAGAGGTGGTTCGGGTCATATTTCTTGATCGCTTTGCAAGTGATGCGGAAATAGCGTTCCACCACAAACTCCAGGAAATCCGACTGATCCTGCGCGGTAGCGTCCCGGGCGGTGGCTTTTTCGCCATGGCGCGCGCTCAACCAGGCGAGCGCAGCTTGATGGCCGGAATCTTTTTCCGGAAGCGCGAGGTAATTGGTTAACGACGCAGGCCTGAAGGGCAGTTCGTTGTCCGAGAAATATCCGAGCAACCATGGATCGTCCTTGCTGACGGCGATGGGTCTGGCGTGTTCGTCACAGAAGGCTTCAAAATCGGGATCGAAAACGAAGATACAGTCACCCGGATAACCGGTGTGGCCGGGCTGTGAGTAGGTGCCTCCGCGCTTTCGCCCATAGCCGCCCATGAAATCCAAGATGCGCGTGTAAACCAGAGGATGCGTAACTGAGCGAAGGGCGGTGGTGTCCGACCAAGCACCGATACCGGTGAAGCCGTGTTCGTGCAGCAGGGCTGTCGTCTGCACAGCCCAATTCGTCTCGCTACCGAACTTCGCCTGGAAAGCGGCCTTGGCACCGGATGTTCGCAGCGGGCCGACCGACGCGACTCCTTTATGCAGAGCCAGGCCGCCATCCGGATCCACAAGCCACCAGCGGCCATCTAGTTTCGTCGTGTGAAAGAATCCTGTGGCATTGGTCATGGCCATGAGTCGCCCGCCATAGGGAGTCAGCCTCGAATCCATTCTTTCGAGGACGACCGCAGGCAAATTTTCCAAAGTGCGGATCGGATAATCCTTCCACTCCTGGCGAGGATCCTTGAAAGCGGCCGCCACCGTGCCCGCCGGCTGTGGCTGCGCCGAAAGGTTTGCGGAGACCGCCAAAAGTGTGAAGCACACGAGCCTCGTTGCGCCCGCCACCGCGGCCAGCCTGTTAAGCCACTGTTTTATTGTCATCATATATTGGCGGGACAGGGTGAAAATTGCGCCGGTGCGAAATTGACCACTGGCGCAGAAGCGGCACTGCCGCCGACTTCGGATACAAGTCGTTGGTCGCTGAAATTCACGCTAAAAACCAAACGGCTGGCGTTTGACCTGGTAATAGCTCTGGCTGCCCGACACCGGCAGAGTGACGCGGAAAACGCCCCCACCGAGCGAGGTGATTGACGCACTGACATCACTAAACGGAATGGTGATATCCGTCGTGCTGGTCACACCGAAGTCCGAAGTGCCATCGCCCATGCCCGCCGCGAAGTCAATTTGCACGTTGTTTCCGACGATACTAATGCTGGTAATCTGCGGCCGGATGACAACGCTAACCTTAAGGTCATCCAGACTAAGAGTGCCCGTGTTCCCGTTCTGATTCAAATCCACGAGAGAGACCGCCACCGGGGCCGTGACATCGTTGGCGGTGATGTTGGTGACGGAGGTATCCGACTCGTTCGTGGCATCAATCCAAAGCGTGGCTGTGGCGAAGTCCACATCGTAGCGGGCGGTGATTTTATATGGAATGCCTGGCACGAGGTCCACGGGATACACGGTGTAACCGCCGCCATTGCCAATCCGCAGGTTGAAGTTGCCGTCCAACGCGATGTCGGGCGCGGAGCCAATGAGGCAGACCTGGGGAGAGGAGAGGGTGCTGTTGTTTGCCAGGGCAACAATCGAGCCTGAATTGGCCGTCGGGGCGGCCGTCCAGTTGCCCGTAAAGGTGATGTAGATCACCGAGCGGCTGCCTGTCGCATACGGCGCGCCCACCAGTGCCGCATAACTATTGTCGTTGGCCGCACCGGAGACAATATGCGCCGCCTGGGTGAGCACCCCCAGCCCGACAGGCTGGATGTTGCCGCGCCGCAACCAGACCCTGTCGGAGCCGGCGAACAAGGAGCCATCCAAATAATCAAAATGGTCGTCGAACACGGCTCGGTTGGTTAACACCACCACTGCAAACGAGGTGGTCACCGTGGTGCCATTCATATCAGTGACGCTCAGGTCAACAATTCCCACGCCGTCGGCGCCAGTCACGGGCGTGACCGTAACGGTGCGGTTTGCGCCGGAGCCTCCGAACGCGACGCTGGCAAGCACGTTTACACTGACGGCATCAACCGCGCCAGCCACTGTAAGAGTGGACACCGGCGCGGACAAATCTCCGATGGTGAACGGAACGGCTACGGCCGTGTTGAGCGGCGTGTTGGTGTTTGCCGGGGTGGAAACGGTGGGCGGAAAGGTCTGCGGCAGCACTGTCACGTTGAAGGTTCTCTGTGCCGCGTCACCATTCTCATCAGTAACGGTCACTTCGACCGTGGCATTCCCGGCGGTGCCGCCTGCGGTCACATAAACCTGTTCGTTGGCGCCGCCGCCCAGAATGGATACGCTGGCGACGACCGTTCCAGTAAGGTCGGATGAGGCGGCCGTGGCCGTAAGACTAGCTACCTTACCGTCCGGATCAGTAATGGTGAAACTGTTTGTGACGGAGTTTTGGTTGGCGGTCACGGTCACGTCAGGAAGCGCGGAGATGGACGGAGGATTAGTGCCAAGTATCGGATTGAATACCAAGGCGGTGGTATTCGTTACCATGCGATAACCGTTGTTGCCTGCAAGGGCGGCATTGTTTGTGCCGGCGATAACGAGGACCATCTGAGTGCTGATGATCAGGTTCCCCCACGGCGCCGGAATCTTGACCGTCGTGGTGCCGGCGGCCGAGAAATTGGCCACCGGGCGGGCGGTAAAGGGTCCATTGGTCAACTGTTGCCAGGCTCCCTGATTCGCGCCAAGCGCCGGGACAAAGTTGGTATCATTGGCGTGTGCGTTGTTCCAAGTGAGGACGCCGTTCGTGAACTCGGGATAAGCCTGATCCAGGCTCCAAACCCGCATGGCCGAAAGCTGGCTGTTTGGGGCGCCCACCAGGGAGAGAGTCAAGTCGGCGTTGGTATTGGGGTTCTGACTGGTGAAGTCCCACTTGAAGTAACTCTTCGCGCAAGACGTGGTGTTCCCTGGAGCCGCGTCCTGGACGTACTTCACGCGGTGAAAACCCGGATTGCCCTGGGCAGCGGGGTTGATGACCAAGTTCGCGTTCGCGCCGGCCCGAACCGTGGCCTCGGCGATGTCCTGGAGTGTGACTTGCGCGCGGGCGGAAATCGCCGCCGCCCAAATCATGCCCGCACTGGACAAAATGCAGAGATGTTTGATTTTCATAAGTCTGTTGGGTCTTATGAGGGAAATTGAGTTGTTGGTCTTGGGGACACATGACTATGGAATACATTTAACATGGGTCGTCAGTCGTGGTAATCGGCAAAACTGCCGATAGAAAATGTCCTGACTGTCGGCCTCGCGAGAGAAGACGGCGACCTCAAACTTTCAAGTAACGCGCCACGGCCTGGGCGCGGGATTGCACATGAAGTTTGTGATAGATGTGCTCGATATGTGAATGCACTGTGCTGTAAGAGATTCCCATTGCCTCGGCGGTTTCCTTGTAGCTGAAACCCTTGACAAGATAATTCAGCACGTCCAGTTCGCGCGGCGAAAGATTTTCGGCTGTGGGTCTGGCGGTCGGAGTAACACGCTTAAACGACTGCACGACTTTGCGCGCAATGTTGCTGGTCATCGGCGCGCCGCCAGCATACACGTCCTGTACCGCCTCCAATAATTTGGCGGCGCGCACCGGCTTGAGCAGATAGCCCGCCGCGCCCGCCGCGAGCGAATTGAAGATGGAATCCGGGTCTTCGTGAACCGTGAGCATGAGAATTTGTGGAAGTTCCATCACTTTGGCGAGTTGGCGCACACATTCCACGCCATTCATGCTCGGCAAGCTGATGTCCATGAGCACGACGTGTGGTTTGAACTTCGGGATTTTAAGCAGCGCCTCTTCGCCACTGGAAAAGGCGCTGACGCACTCACAATCCGGCGCACCCTCCAGGATGTTGATCATGCTCGCGCGCACTGCGGCGTTATCTTCAACAATGGCGATTTTTATGGCCATACTATTAATTCTACGGACAGTTCGTTCATCCATCATCTCGTGTTTGAGGGTTTTTTAGCGGCACGGTGAATGTGATGGTCGTGCCTTTCCCCGGTTCGCTGCGTTGCTCGCACCGTCCCCCAATCTCGCCCGCTCGCCGATTCAAATTGCCCAAGCCATTCGCATCCGGCGCCGGCGCGTTATCCGTGTGGAATCCACGCCCATTGTCCTCAATCGTCAGCGTGATTATCCCCGCCTCGAGCCTTAACCGCAGCCACACCTCCGTGGCGTCGGCATGCTTGACAACATTCCGCAGCGTTTCCTTGACCACCAGATACAAGTGATGCGCCACTTCAGAGGGCAGCGGCATGGCCGGCACGTCCACTGGCAAATCCAAACGGCAGCGGATGCCTGCGGCCCGAAGATAATCCGGCGTGTAGGTGCAAAGATAGGCAATAAAAAGATCCAGCATGTCGTTCTTCGGGTTTACCGTCCAAACGATCTCGTCCAACGAACGAACCACAGTTCCTGCGGTGTTAAAAATCTGGTCGAGATGTTCTTTGGCCTGGAGCGGCTTTTCAAAATTCTTTTGCGCTAATTCGCTCAACAAGGCAATGTGGGTCAAACTTGCGCCAATGTCATCATGCAAGTCCTGCGCGATGCGGGCGCGTTCCTGCTCGATTTCACGCCGCCGCTCAGCCCGCTGGCGTTCGTGAATTTGGATTTCAAGTTGCTGCGAGCGTTCCGCGACCTGCCGGTGCAACACCGCCACCCAGCAGAAGGCTGCCAGAGCCGCGAAGCCGAGCGCGCCAGCCATCCAAAAAACTTTTCTCAAGGTCCACCACGGCGGCGATTCCAGCAGGACGACATCGTCCGCCGAACGGAGTTCGATGCTAAATCCCTTTGCGCGCCAGGCTTCGCCTGCCTTCCACTCGCCAGGATCAATCTGGCAGACGCCGGTCACGGAGACCCGGCTGCCGTTTTCGAGCGAGACAAAGGCGTCCGAACCTTCGGCCTGCTTGAGGTAGGCGTGAAATATAAAATCGTCGTTTTGCAGAATTAAATACCGTTCCGACCCATGCAGCGCGCGATCCAGCAGCAGGGCGGTGAACTGGATCAGCCGACAATCATGATTTCCTTTCAGAGCCTCGTCCACTGTCACCCGCGACGGCCGAACCGGCTGGCCGGAAGAAATTTTCCGAAAAATGGCATCCTGCAAGATCGGTGTGTAGTTCCCCTGACTGACAAAACCGAGCGCCTCCACGCGGTCGCCCAGTTGCAACGCATCCCGCTGTTTCGTCTGCACTTCCACGCCATTCTCGCCCTCTTGCAGAAAAAACCTCATGCCCGGTTCAAAGTAGATGACCGTGCCTGCCACTTTTACCGGGTGGCCAAAGACCTCTTGCGGGGCGAATTGCAGCAGGCTGCCGATGGGGCGCGCGGCAATGGCGAACGGATCCTCCGGCGCCGGAAGCTCGATGGCAAAGTCCTCCGGTCGCGGTACCATGAGCCGTATGGCAAAGAGCTGGCGCTGGTGGTTGAACTGCGTCGAGCAGACGCCCCGCACACGCACGGTGCCGTCCAGCAATTTCTCGGCCTGCTTCACCGGCAACTCCCGCGCATAAACCGAAAGCCGTCCGCCACCCGTGGCAATTTCAATCAGGTGATATTGCGAGGCTTCGAGCGACTCGACTGACCGCACAACGCCGGTGATCTCAACAAACTGGCTGTCTTCCTGGCCGCTGGCAAGTTGTTCGTAAGTCACGGGTGTGGGCA
>OCZU010002109.1_pt1 | contig 12801 bp, 7 predicted proteins | sample 1539001 | NCBI WGS metagenome assembly OCZU01 (sample SAMEA3539306, study PRJEB22396) | soil metagenome | biome: tundra; feature: field; material: soil | place: USA | collected 2010-05 | depth 0.15 m
GCCTCCAACTCCTTCTCGTCGATATCGAAGTTGGAGAACACGTTCTGCACGTCGTCGTGATCTTCGAGCGCCTCGGTGAGTCTCAGCATGCCGCTCGCGCTCTTGCCTTCCAGCTTGATCAGGTTCTTGGGGACCATGGCGATGCTCTCCTCCTCATGCGGAACGGCGCTGGCGTCCAGAGCCTTGAGCACCGCTTCGTGCGCTTCGGGAGCGGAGAGAATGGTCCACCGGTCACCGTCGTTGCGGAGGTCGTCGCCGCCTGCGTCCAGAATGATATTCAGGAGCTGGTCTTCGCCGGCCTTATCGCCCGGGACGAAGATCTGGCTCTTCCGCTCGAACATCCAGGCGACGCTGCCCTGCTCGCCCATGTTGCCGCCGTTCTTGGAGAAGATATGGCGGATATCGCTCACCGTACGATTTCGGTTATCGGTGGCGACGTTGACCAGGACGGCGGCGCCGCCTGGACCGTAGCCTTCGAACATGACTTCATCGATCTGGCCGCCCTCGAGCTCGCCGGTGCCGCGCATGATGGCCTTCTTGATGTTGTCCGAAGGCATACTGGCGCCTTTGGCGGCCAGGACGGCGGTGCGCAGGCGGGGGTTCCCGTCCGGATCGCCCCCGCTGCGGGCGGCGATCATGATTTCCTTAATAATGCGCGTGAACGACTTCCCGCGCTTGGCGTCGAGAGCCGCCTTCTTATGCTTGATGGTTGCCCATTTGGAATGGCCCGACATGTGAACCTCTCAGGTAGGCCCGGCCGCACTGGCCGGGAGGTACAATGTGAATGAATTCAACTTATTGAGGATAGCAGAATCGGGAATTGGGCTCAAGGTGAGGTTAGCAACAGGTGAGGTTAGCAACAGTCCGGTCCATCGGGAGAATCTCTTCCCTGTTCCTGGCAAAGCCTTTCACGCCGGTGGCATTGATGGAGAAAGTCCGCCAGGCTTTGGACCTGCCGTGGTTGGGCATTCCCGAGGGTGGCCCCGGCCTAACCTCCGCGTGAGGAATAACTTTTGGCGATCGTTGATTGCGATTCTGGCCGGGAACGCGATTTACTTCAGCGTGCAGCAATGGCTTCCCCCGAGAGCGCAGCATCAGCCGTTCTGCATCGATTGGGGATTGGCCGTGGACTTCTGGATTTGCCTGTTCTGTTGGGGCCTGCTCCGGCTCATCCGCTGACGCACCGTAGCGCCGGCGTCTTGCCGCCGGTATTCACTCATCCGCTAACGGCTATTTGAGCTTCGCCACTTTCTTGCGGACCTGGGCGGCGTTCTTGGCGTCGGGAGCCACTTCCAGGTACTTGGTGTAAGCTTCCTTCGCGGCCTGTGGGTCTTTCAACTTTTCTTCCACTTCTCCGAGACGCAGCCATGCCTCGCCATACCCGTCGTTCCACTTGGTAGCGCCGCGGAACCGGTCAGCCGCAGGCCGGTACTTGCCCTGCTTGAAGTAGTAGTTGCCGACTTTCAGCCACTTCTCGGCCTCGATCGGATTGAAGGAGAAATCCTCCGTGGAGAGTGCCTTGTCCTCTTCCGGTGGAATCTCTTCCTTTGCGCTGGCGGGAGGCTTTTGCCGCTTCTGCAGTTCGGGCTGCGCCTTCGACGGCGGCTGGGGGGGCTGAGTCTGATTGTCCGCGTGGAGCGACGCTACCGAGGCCACCAGCACTGCCAGGATCCAACCTGCCATGATTCTATTCTACCAGCGCCCTCTATCGTGGGTACAGCCAGCTCGCCGGGCCCCCTCAGCCACCCGCCGCCACAAAGTCAGCGCAATCCGCCGGAGGCCGAGATCACCTGCCCGGCGAACTCTTGCCTGTGTCGCTTTTTCTATAATGGAGTTACCGCTTCCCCTCCATGGAACTCCGCGACAAGGTCTCGCAGCTTCCCCTCACGCCCGGCGTGTACCTATATAAAGATGCCGGCGGCCGCGTCATCTACGTGGGCAAGGCCAAGATCCTGCGCCACCGCGTCCGTAGCTACTTCTCCGACGACAAGCTGGCGGACATCAAGACCGGCACCCTGATCTCCGAAGCGCGCGACATCGACTACATCTCGGTCGACAACGAAAAAGAGGCGCTGGCCCTCGAAAACAATCTCATCAAGCAGTACAAGCCGCGCTTCAACATCCTGCTCCGCGACGACAAGACCTACCCCTACGTCAAGCTCACCAGTGAGAAGTATCCGCGCGTCTACGTCACGCGCCGCCTGCGCAAGGACGGCGCCACCTACTTCGGCCCGTACTTCCCGGCCAACCTGGCGCACCGGCTGGTGCATTTCATCCACCGGCATTTCCTGGTGCCTTCGTGCAAAATCGATCTCACCCGATTCCATCCCAAGCCCTGCCTCCAGTTCCACATTCATCGCTGCCTGGGACCTTGCGTCGAAGGGCTCACCACCGACGACATCTATGCCGGAGCGGTGCGCGACGTCAAGCTGTTCCTCGAAGGCCGTCACACCGACCTGGCGCGCGGCCTGCGGGCGCGCATGGCGGCCGCTTCCGAAGACACGCGCTTCGAGGAGGCGGCGTCGCTGCGCGACCTGCTCTCGACCGTCGAGGAAATCGAAGAGCGTCAGAAGATGGCGGCGGCCAAGGGCGATGACGTGGATATCTTCGCCTGTTACGCGGAACCGCCGCTGGTGGCGCTGAATCTCTTCCACTTGCGCAACGGCCTGATCGTGGACCGGCGCGAGTTCTTCTGGGAAGACCAGGCGGAGTTCGATGAACCGGAGTTCTTCTCAACCCTGCTGCAACAGCTCTATCTGGACCAGCAGTACATCCCCACCGAGATCCACGTGCCGGTGGACTTCGAAGACCGCGAAACTCTGGAGGAGCTGCTTTCGGAAAAGCGCAACCGCAAGGTCGAGATCCGCACCCCGCAGCGCGGGCAGAAGAAGGCCCTGCTCGACCTGGTCGGGACCAACGCCAAACACAGCTTCGACGCGCGCTTCCGCGTGCTGAAACCCTCCTCGCGCGCCATTCAGGAGGCCTTGCAGGAGGGGTTGAACCTCCCTGCGGCGCCCGCCCGCATCGAATGCTTCGACATCTCGCACATTCAGGGAACCGACAAGGTGGCCAGCATGGTGGTGTGGGAAGAGGGCAAGATGAAGAAGGCCGACTACCGCAAGTTCATCATCCGGACGGTCATCGGCAACGACGATTTCGCCAGCATGCGCGAGGTGGTGACGCGCCGCTATTCCCGGCTCCAGGAAGAGAAGCTGCCCATGCCGGGGTTGGTGCTGATCGATGGCGGCCTGGGACAGTTGCACGCCGCTGCCGAGGCGCTGGAGGCCATCGGCGTGATCGACCAGCCGCTGGCGTCGATCGCCAAGCGCGAGGAGATCATCTACGTCTACGGCCAGGAGGACGAGCCCGTGGTGCTCGACCGGTTTTCGCCGATCCTGCACCTGGTGCAGTCGATCCGCGATGAGGCGCATCGCTTCGCCGTGACGTTCCACCGATCGCGCCGCAACGCCCGCCAGCTTACTTCCGAGCTCGACGAGATCGAAGGTGTGGGGAAGTTGACGGTGCAGAAACTGCTGAAGGAGTTCGGCAGTTCCGAATTGGTGCGGGCTGCCTCCGAAGACCAGCTTGCCGCCATAGTGGGCCGCGCCACCGCCCGCCGCGTGCGATTGCACTATAGCGCATCCGTGTCCCCGTGATACGGGCCTTCTTGGTGCGTGTCCCCTTTCCCGCGGTCATACCGCTGCTTGCTACTTTGCGCGCACCGCGCCCGGCGCTTCGGCCCCTGGCGGAGCCTCCTGGATGGTGATGCTTCCGATACCTACGCGCAAGTAGACGCGGCGTGATGGAGCCGGACTACCGAAGGCGAGCCGCTCACCCAATCGGTACAGCCGGTGGGCTGCATCCGCAAAATCGAAAGACACAGGGCCGACCTTGCTCTTCGCGTCGATGGCGTATGCGCGCGGGTCCGGAAGCATCACGATCATGTCGCCGCTACGGTTGGTCGCCTCGATTCCTCCCAGAACGTCACTCACCATCACGTAGCCGCCTCGATGCCGGATCACCAGCCGCGAGTCGCGTGGCACGTGGATGTCATAGTCCACTTGTACGCCGTGCTCCGTGGTGCGCGGGAAGGGCGGCGGCACCAGGCGTCTGAAGAAGCCGCGGCGCGGCAGGATGGTCGAAACGTCCAGTTCGGTATCCGAGTGTCGTTCCGCAACGACGCGCACGCGTTCCAGAAGCTGTTTGGCGTGCTCCTGCTGCTCGGGTCCGTAATCGTGTTCCTTCGACTTCGTGACCGTGATCTCCACCGCGGGCTCGTCCCAGCCCTCCACGCTCAAGTGGCCGTATGCACCGTTCACGCGAATGATGCCGCCCGGCGCGAAAGCGAACCGCTCGGTGGTGGTTACTTCAACCGGGTGTTTGATTCCTTCTTCCCCGAACAGCCGTGACGTTACCAGCGCCCCCAGACCGAGGCAGACGAACGTCAGTTTGCATTTCATGTCCTGGTTTCCCCCATTTGCTTGCGCGCCTCGCTTACCATCTGGATGTACCGCCGCGACAGTTCGTGGATCCACGCGCGCTCCCGGCGCCTGATGGCGTCCCGGTGGATCAGATGTCCGCCAATCCCCAGCGCGGCCGCACCGGCCAGAATGAACTCGCCGGCATTCTGTTGGTCCACGCCGCCGGATGCAATGAGCGGAACGTCCGGGAACGGCATTTTCAGAGCCTGGATATACCTTGGGCCGCCGTTTGCAAAACACGGGTAGATTTTCACAAAGTCGGAACCTGCCTTGGCAGCGGCCATGATCTCGGTCGGCGTCAAGGCGCCCGGGAGGACCACGACGTCGCGCCCCAACGCAAAGTTGACGATGTCATGATCGAGCCCCGGACTGGTCAGAAACGACGCTCCGGCATCCAGACACCGGCGCGCTGTTTCCACGTAAAGCACGGTGCCCGCACCGACAATCAGCCCGGTATTCTGCTTCGCCAGTACGCGAATCACTTCGACCGCGCCCGGAACCGTCATGGTTACCTCGACGATGGGTATTCCTGCGCCACAGACGGCCTCCGCGGCAAACAGCGCATCTTCGGCGGAGTACAGACGCACGGCGGGGATGATGCCGATCTCCTGGATTCGCGCGCGAACCTCCTCTCTAGTCACGGCAAACTCCTGCTTCCCACCGCCTGACGAAGCTGCTCAAGCGCCTGCAGGTAAGCTGCGATCGCCTGCCGGTATCCAAGTTGCGTAGCGCGATAGCTGCGCTCGGTGTCCAGGAAATCGAGCAGGCTAATGGCGCCACGCTGATAGGCATATTCGCTGATATCGCGGTTTCGTTGCGACGCTTCGAGGTTGCCGGATCGATAGAATTGAACCACGCGATCGCCGCTCAGCAGCCCCTCATATGCGTCCCTGACGTCGGTCAGCACCTGCCCGTTAACCCCTTTCTGCTGCTCCTGTGCTTGGGTAATGGCGTAATGCGTCCGCGCAATCTCGCCCTGGTTGCGGTCGAATATCGCAAGCGGAATACTCACCGAGAAGGTAGAGGCACTGAGGCCATTGACATGCGAATAGTTGCCGGAAACCGTGAAGTCCTGCTTGCCATTCGCCTTTGCCAACCCGTACTGACTGTTCGCCGCGGCGACGCCGTTCTGCGCTACGTGTAGGTCCGGCCGATTCTGCAGGGCCGCCGCTTCCAGTTCGGGGAGCGTGACGATGAGCGGGCGGTAGTCGAATGCGCCCGAGACGTCGTAGCCGGCCGGTACGGAGTCGTAACCCAACTGTTGCCGCAGGTCCGAGAGCGCCTGGATTCTCGCCAGCTCCGCCTGTTGGACATCAGTCTGGAATTGCAGCAACTGGAGCTTGATCTTGAGATAGTCGTTTTCGCTGAGAGCGCCGGATTTGAACTGAGACTCGCCGATGTTCACAGTGTTCTGAAAGCTCTTCAGATTCTGCTGCGCGACCTCGATCGTGGATTCGGCAAGCTGGACACTGATGAATGACGACGCGACCTGAAAGCCAAGAGTACGCTCGTTGTCCTCCACCTGCGAACGGGCCACGGCGGTCGTGTCCTTGGCCGCCTGGAGGCGGTGCGCGCGTTTCTGACCCCGTTCGAACAGGTAGCTAAGACCGATGTCGCCTTCGGTTGAGCCCTGTAAGTAGGCCGCCAGCCCGCCTTCGGGTTTGGAGAAGATCGGCAGGTATTCCCAGTCGGCGAAGAAGGTAGGGTTCGGGTGGAGATTCGCGGTGATTTCCTGGGCCTTACTCTGGTATACGGTGGTTCGTGCCGCCTGTAGGCTATGATTGTGCCGGAGCGCCATCTGGATGGCCTCGTCGAGCGTGATCCGGGCCGCTCCCTGCGACGCTTGCCCGAACGCCGGGCCCGAAAGCACTGCTCCAGCTATCAGGAGTAACCCTGCCTTAATTCTCAAAAGATCCCTCCGGTTCCGGGAGTTTGTCTCGATCGCCCGCCATCCAGACATAAAACGTAGGCAACAAAACAATGCTCAGCAGCAGATTGGAAATCAGGCCGCCGACAATGACAATCGCGAAAGGCCGCTGCGAATCCGATCCAATGTCGTGCGATAGCGCCGCAGGCAGGAGTCCAAGAGTTGCCACCAGCATGGTCATCAGGATGGGACGAAGCCTCAGGACCGCGCCTTCCACCGCCGAGTCGACGATCGAATGCCCTCTGGCCCTGCGCTGGTTAATGTATTCGAGCATGATCACCCCGGTTTGCACCGAGACGCCGAAGAGCGCCAACATGCCGACGCCCGAGGATACGCTCAGGTAAGTTCCGGTAACCAGGAGCGCCAACAGACCGCCGAAGGGGGCCAAGGCGACGTTGATCAGAATGAGCATCGACCATTTGAAGGAGCGAAACATGGTGTAGAGAATGATGAAGATGACAAGGACCGTCAACGGGACGATGACAGCCAGCCGCGCTTGAGCCCGCTTTTGACTCTCGTATTCGCCCGACCACTCGATGCGGTAGCCCGGCGGCATCTTCACCTTTTCATTGATCCGCTTGATGGCGTCTTCGACCGTGGTACCCAGGTCCCGGCCTCTCACGCTGAAAGTTACTGCCTCGTAGCGGGTGTTGCCTTCCCGGTAGATGTCGTACGCGCCATCCTTGACCTCGACTTTACAAAGCTGCGCCAAAGACACCCGCTCTCCCGTTGGGGAAACCAGGCGAACCTTCTCGATGGCCTGCGCGGTATTGCGATAGGGCGCCTGGTAGCGCACCACCACGTCGTACCGCTGCTCGCCAATCAGCACCTGACTTACCGCGTTGCCGCCCACCGCCGTCTGGATGGCGTCTTGTATGTCCGCCACGTTGATTCCAAAACGGGCGGCTCGGCGGCGGTCAACCGTTAAATTGAGATTGGGCTGGCCGAAATCGCGCAATAGCTTGACGTCCTGCAGGCCGGGGATGCCCGCCATGACCGCACTCACTTCTTCGCCCTTCTGCTCCAGAGTCTTCAAGTCGCTGCCGAACACCTTGAGCGCGAGTTGGCCTTTCGTCCCGGTGAGCGTCTCTCCGACGTTGTCTTCAATAGGCTGCGAGAAGTTCCAGATCGCCCCCGGATATCTTTCCACCGCGCGATTCATGGCGGCGATCAGATCCTCCTTGTTTCGATGAAAGATGGGCCGCCACTGCGCCTTCGGCTTCAAATCGACGAAATATTCCGTGTTGCCGAATCCCCCGGTGTCGGTTCCGTCGTCGGGCCGGCCGACTTCCGATACGACTTTGCTCACTTCCGGGAAGGATGCGAAAACATAGCGCTCGTTGGTGGTGAATTTTTCCCCTTCCGAAAGACTTGTGCTATTCGCCAGAGTGCCGCGCGCCCAGATAGCGCCTTCATCCAGGTGCGGCAAGAACTCCGCGCCAATGACGCCGCTAGAGCCCAAATAGATCGTTCCCGCCACGCAAGCGAGAGCAATGCAGGCGACGATCCAACGATGGTGAACGGCCCAGCGCAGCCGCCTGCGGTACTGCTCCGCCAGGAAGTCCATCGCGAAATTACGGCGTTCCCGGACCCCGCCGCGGAAAAACGTGCTTGCCAACACCGGAGCGATGAGGATGGAAAAAGTCATGGCGCCGAAAAGGGCAAAGGCCACCGTCCAAGCCATGGGCCGAAACAGCCGGCCCTCCACACGTTGCAATGTGAAGATGGGCATATAGGCGGTGATGATGATGGCGATGGCGTAAAAAACCGGCCGTTGGACTTCATGGCAAGCCTCGCGGATGATCTCCCCGGTGGTTTTCACGGGTCCACTAGTGGTTTTGGGGCGGCTCAGGTGGCGAGTGATGTTTTCCACCATGACCACCGCTCCATCCACCACCATTCCGAAATCGAGGGCGCCCAGCGACAAGAGATTTGCGGGAATATGGCTCAAATCGAGCCAGATGGAGGCGAAGAGCAATGAGAATGGAATCGTCAGCGCGACGATGAGGGCGGCCCGAACATTGAGGAGAAACAGGAAAAGGATGACGCTGACCAGAATCATGCCTTCGGCCAGGTTGTGTAATACCGTGTGCAAGGTGAGATGAAGGAGATCGCTGCGGTCCAGCATGGGGACGACCTTCACACCCGGGGGCAGGATCCCGTTGTTGAGCTGATCCACCTTCTTGTGAATTGCCTGGAGCGTTGGCTCCTCTTCGGCGCCCTTGCGCAGCAACACGATACCCTGGATGACATCTGCCTCGTCGACGATCCGCCCATCCTCCATGTGGTTGGCTCGGGCCATATGGCCCAAACGGATTTTCGGACCCTGAGTCACTTCCGCTATGTCCTTTACCCGAAGAGCCGTTCCACTTTGCGTCTTTAAGACGGTGTCCTCGATGTCGTGCACGTTGCCGAAAAGCCCCAGCGTGCGAACGTTCATCTGTTGCAGGCCTATTTCCACAAAGCTGCCGCCGGCATTGATATTGTTATTGGAGAGTTGCTGCTCCACCTGGCCGATGCTCAATCCGTAGGAGACGAGTTTGTTGGGGTCGACGCGCACCTGGTACTCGCGCACCGTGCCCCCGAAATCGGAAACGTCCACCACGTTGGGAACAGACTTGAACTCCTTGAGGAGCGTCCAGTCTTCGATAGACCGTAGCTCCAACAGGTCGTAACGGGGATTGGTGCTTCGCACCGTGTACCAATAGATCTGGCCAACCGGGCTCCAGTCCGTGCCGATTTGAGGCTGGAGGCCTGTAGGCAGATTGACCTGCGTGAGCCGTTCGAGGACCTTCTGCCGGTTCCAGTCGTTCACAGAAGTGTCGTCGAAGATTATGATCACGAAGGACAGGCCGAAAATGGACTCGGATCGCAGATAGGTGAGATGCGGAATTCCGTTCATTTGGATTTCGACCGGAATCGTAACCTGCTGTTCCACCTCTTCCGCGGAACGCCCCGGCCATTGGGTGATGACCGTCACGTAGTTATCCGCGATGTCGGGATAAGCTTCTACGGGTAAGTTGTGAAATGAGATGGCTCCCCAACCGATTAACAAGATCGCTATGGCTGTAACGACAAACCTGTTGTTAAGCGCAAAGTCCACGAGAGCGCGAATCATTTCCTTTTCCTGTTTGGTTGTTGGTGTGCCGGCGGCCGCTTCGAAGCCCGAACGTCCGGCCGTCCGTCACTGAGAGAGCACGTGGTCCAGGACCAGAGCGTTTGTGACCAATTGTTGGCCCGGTTCCAGCCCCGACTTGATCTCTTGCATGTTCACGTTGTCCGGCAAGAGGTCTCCACTGACGACCTGCAAGCGGCGGAACTTGCGATCCGGCGCAGGCACGAATACCCAATCGCGATCTTGCATGTGCATGACGGCGGACGCCGGGACAACGGTGTGCATCTCCCTGGTTTGACCGCGGAAGGTGGCCCTTACAAACATGCCGAGCCGCATCATTCCAGGATTTTGAACTTCAATCCGAACCTTGGCCGTGCGAATGGCCGGATCGAGGACCGCGCCAATGTTGCTCACCTTTCCCTTGAATGGCCGTTCGGGATAGGCATTCAGGCTGATCTCGGCAACATCGCCCAGGTGGACACTGGCGAGGTCATTCTCGTAGACGTCGCATACCACCCAGATGTTCGACAAGTCGGAGATGGTAAACGGGGCTGTGCCCAGACTCTGTACGCCGGCCGCATTGGTCACCTGCTGGTCGGTAATCACACCGCTGACCGGGCTCATCACGTCCACCAGTCCGGTGGGATGATTCAAATCGCTGCCGCGCAGTTCAAGCTTCTCCGCGGTGGTTTCGACATCTACCTTCGCGTTGTCTTCGGTTTGTTGCGCGACCTGAAGGTCGTTCAAGGCGACGGCGCCGTGCTGGTACAGATCCTGCGCGCGTTCCAGTTGGATGCGCGTGAGGGCTTCGGTGCGAACTGCCTTCCGGTAATCGGAAAACCCTCCGGCGATGTCGTCGCTGCGAATCGTCAACAGGCGTTGGCCCTTCTGTACCGTATCTCCAAGGCGCGCGTAAATGCCCGTGATGCGGCCCGACACCAACGAAACGACCGGTACGGCGCGCGAAACGTCGGGAGCGACGGTCCCCGTGACGATCAATTCCGAGGTGGCGGCGCGCGCCGCCGCGGTGGCAAGCGGAAACTGCTCGGGATGGTCTACGGTGAACAGGGCGGGGTCCCCAGCGGGAATCACTTTGGCAGGGGGCGGCGCCCCTGTCGTTGAATCTCCCTGCACGGTGGTGCAGCCGCTAAGAACCAGTAGGGAAAGAGCAGAGACAAGGAGTACCGCGATTGTCAGGCTGTAAGTCTTCATAAAAACTCCAATCCGCCGGAGGCAAGACAGGGCCACCCCGGCAACAAGATACTAGCCGTGGAGCGGGGCAACGGATCAGGGCGGCAGACCTGACACCACGTCGCCACGCTCCACCTCTACCAGGACTAAAACTTGACCATCACGCCAACGCTGAAGGTGGCTTGGCCCCGCCGAAGATCCGGGAACCAGACGCTGCCAGGTCCACCGCAATTCGCATACGCTGTAGCGAGGTCGCTGGTTCCGGCCGAGCCGCCGCCTGCGCAGGCGTATTGGTTGGGTGCGCCGGTATTCCCGCCCGGTGGCGTAATACCGCCGCGGCCCGACCAATACGGCACATCCGAGTGGCGATACCCGGCTTCCGCCCACCAGGTAATGTACTGCTTGGGCATCCACTGGAAATTGGCGGTGGCATCCCACATGTGGGCCTTGTCCCCAGGATTCGCCGTAAAGTAAGGCGAACCCGAGATGGCGTCCGCGCCGTTGATAGGCGGCAGCAGCGTCAGATATCGGCCGGGGTTGTTCATCTGGCCGCCGCCGAGCGTAAGGGCGTACTTGTCTTTACCCCACCAGGTCCGGTCATAAATCATCCAGCCCAGGAACGCCTGCTTCGGTCCACCCTTGCCACCGTGGCACGTCACTCCGCCGCCGTACTCGCACCCCGCGTCGGCAGTAAAAGAGAACGCCATCTTGGAGACGCCCGTAGACTCCGGCTTGTTATAGTACCTGACCTCGATGCTGTCGTCCGTGTGGAGGCGCGAGCGGCCGGGATTACCAAGTGTATCCGTCCCGTTTCCGTAGTTATTGAAGACCATCGATAGCCACTCCTTGGGGCGGTACAGGATCTGTCCTCCCAGACCACGATGGCCGTTGAACTTGTTATAAGATTGCCATCCGTTAACAATCCAGGGCTCAATCTTCAGCTTGTTAGTGGGGAACCACTGGATGCGCAGTCCATTAAAAAACCACGGTGTGTTCGAGGACACGAACGACGGCTGGTAGGTCCAGTTGTCGAAGTTGTAGTAGCTGAACAGGCCAATGTACGACACGAAGATTCCCGCGTCGACGTTCAGTCCGTGGTTCACGTTGAAGTGGTACCCGCCCCACGCCTCCGAGACGTATTTGTAAGCATTGCGAACATCCCATTGGCCGACTCCGGCGCTGCCATCATTGCGAGGTGTGGTGGTCGCAAAAAGACCAAACATGGTCAGGACTCTGCCGCGAACGTTTTGCCAGTGGAAGTCGCCGCCGAAGCTGATCTGCTCCACCTGGAATTCGCCGGACCGGAAACTCTCGGTCGCCCCACCCATCGAATGGTCTCTCGGTTGATTGAGATCCTCCATGAAGTGGGTGTCGAATCGAATTTCCGGGGTGAAGAATTTCGTGTCCATCACAGGGTTATTGCGCGGGTTGCCATTGAGCCAGCTAAAGTCGCCGTACGCGAACGGAGTGACGTTGTCCACCCCGGGAGTGGCATCGGGAGCCTGCAAGGCTTCCGGTAGGGCCGGTGCGGCTGGAGCGGCGGCGGGACCTTGCGGCGGCGCCGGCGGGGCTGGGGACTCCGCGGGCACAGGCTCGGTTGCTTTGGCTGAAGCCACCGCTGGGACGGATGGCGATGCCGCTGCTGCCCGGCCCTTCAGTTCTGCCTCCAGGGCCGCAATCCGCTCTTTCATTGCGTCAAGCTCTCTCTCAACCGTGAGCGTTTCTGCTGGGACTGCCGCGAGGGCGGTCTTTGCCGCCGCAAGCACCAGGTAGGGACTAGCCGTCTGGTTCGGTGCGATCTCCACCGTCGTGGGTGGGGGGCTCGCGAGCCCTTCTTTGGCCGCGGTTATCCGGTAAGGTCCGGGGTTGAGACGATCGGCGGCAAAGAATCCTTCTCCATCGCTCACTACCTTGCGATCGGTGCTGCCATCGATGCTCGTTATGGCTACACTCACCATCGCCAGCGGTTGACCGCCGGCGTCCAAGGTAACTCCCCGAAGCGCACCGAATGCCGGCGGCGCCGCCGCGGGCCCGTCGGCGGCACGGGCGAACGACTGTGCAAATCCTGCTGTCATGCCGATAATCAA
>OCZU010002110.1_pt1 | contig 12801 bp, 8 predicted proteins | sample 1539001 | NCBI WGS metagenome assembly OCZU01 (sample SAMEA3539306, study PRJEB22396) | soil metagenome | biome: tundra; feature: field; material: soil | place: USA | collected 2010-05 | depth 0.15 m
AACGCACCTCGGCCGAGATGAGCGATGACAGGACCCACAGGATGAAAAGGTTGCCAAGCGCCTGCAGGAAACCATGCGCCACTTGCCCCGATCGGAGTGTCTGAATGACATCGGCGACGAATTGCCAGATGAGGAGAACACTGACGACGAGTAGCGCCAGCGCCATGAACACGTGCAAAAGCTTGTTGGCTGCATCCATCATCGACCCGAACCAATGAAGTCGCATAGACCTCCCTCCTAAACGCTGGACTGAATCGGCGTCGATGCCAGATTACTTTGGGCGAATAACAATGACAATGGAAGTCCCGACGATGAACTCGACGCACCGTGCATGGCGTAACATCACTCCTTTCGCGTTATTGACTCGGCGTCCTGGGGAACAAGCGGCGTCACGGCGCTGGCGAGATCCTGCTCGGTAAGGCCTTGTTTGGTGGGCAGGAGTCTCGCGCGAATGATGCCATCGGGACCAATAATATAGGTGATGGGTAATGCCCTCGGAGTGCCGAAGCCGTTGGCCTTGGCGTCGACCAACAGAGCTGCCGGGTAGGTAAGCCCTAGAATTGCTCGGCTTACCACCTTGCGTTCGTGCGGATCATCGGCGCTCAATCCAATGACCGTCACTCCTTCCGACTGATGCTTTTGGTAGAACGCCTCGAGCATAGGCATCTCGGCACGGCACGGCGGACACCATGTCGCCCAAAAATTCAATACCACAACCTTGCCGCGCAACGAAGCGAGGTCGAGGTCCCGTCCATCCAGTTGCTTGACGACTAGGGCCGGAGCCGGTTGCCCCACCACATCGATTGCGGCGACCGTCCTTGACGCAATCAGCAAAGGCGCGAGTAGGCTGAACAAGCAGCGCAATGCGCGATATCTTTGAGTGGTCACACAGTGTGCTCCCCTAGAATGCCTATTGAGTGCCGACGCCGTGAATCAAAAGCTGTAACTCACGATGAACTTTAATAATACCGGGGCGACGAGCTGACCCTGAGTACCTTCCATCGCGACCGACGGAGCGGCATTCGCATAGTGGTAGACGCGAAACTCAGCGTCGCCATAGAACTTCCATTTGCCAACGTCCGCTTCAAGGCCCGGCGACAGGAGCAACCGATGGTACCCACTGTTGGGAGGGTCTGCATTCACGCCGCTGTCGTGCCGACGATCGGAGCCGATCACTTGCAGCAGGGCCGTCAGCCTGTTGTTGTTTGCTAGTTGAAATCCATCGTATAGCAGTCCGGCCGCGGCGTCCGTCTCGTTGCCCGGTCGATATCCTCCACGCGAATCGAACGCCCGCTGGAATAGAGCCTCAACGAACCATTTCAGATGATTCTCAACGCTGACGGTGCCAAGATGATAGCCACCTAGCAACAGGTCCGTTGTCCCGGTGCCGATCGAGGTGTCGCGATCAAAATTGGGGTAAGTCCAATCGCCCGTCGGCAGCTTCATGCCCACGGAGAGTCCCGTTGACATGTCGGGCGAGAAACCGGTGTAGGTGCCGAGAACGCGCCGGTCGCCGAGCGCATCGTGACGATAGGTTTGGACGTCCGGGGCGCCCGGAACCCCGATGTCCGTGCGGAAGGTACGAAACCAATACGGCAGCTTCACGGACACTCCCCAATCGCGATTGAAGTTATAGTCGAAGCCTATTCCCCCGAAGTGGGTCTCGATTTCCTTATCCGTGTTATTGGCGGCCGGTGCGGCGTGCGAGCCGACCCAATTCTGGTCCTGGTCTTGGTAGTCGTCTTCGAGATACAACATGCCGCCCGGGTGCGTCAGGATCATGGCGGCGGTGCCGACGTCAAACACGCCGCAACCGCAGGCACAGGCTAACGCAAAGCCCGGCATAAATGCGCTCAGCATGGCTAACGAAAGCAACCGTGTCCTACGGCCGCCCGAAATATAAATGAGCCGTGTGGTCAAGCCACGCTCGCAAGTAGATAATTTCATGATGCCCTCGTCTCAACGGAAGCTTGGAAAATGGAAGCGATGCGCTCGCAAGCCGTACACTGGCTTGCGTCACGCAAAGCGTTTGAATCCAAAATTCACGCGAGCACGGGTGGTCCGCGAGGCATTTGTTGGCGAGTGGGTCCGAAGCTTAAGAGCGTCTGCGTAACTGCGGCTAAAACACGCAACTGATCGACGGCGGCAGCGCCAGCGATTACCGGTAATGTTGGCAACGGCGCTGGCCCTGCGCTTTGCGCGTACGGGCAAGTCGGATCGCCGTGCGTGCCCTCGTGATGCGTGGCGTTATCGTGACCGGGATGATGGTGCTGATGCTGGTGTTCGCCTGCCGACGTCTCTGCATCGCACAACACGAATGCAAGTCGTCCATCCACCTGCGCCAGCATGAAGCCCGCAGGAACGAGCGCCCGAAGGAACAGCAGCCCGAGGACGAGCAGTGTTGCCCATCCGGGATTCCTGATATGCCGTATCCCTCTCATCGCAGACAAGTTTTGAGCACGAAATGCAGTTTTCACTACAGCACTTTTACAAACAGCAGAAATCCGCGGGGATCGTGTCTGAGAGCAACGCTGATTATAAAGCTGTAAACGATCAGGGCCGCGGCGAAGCAAGCCAATCGTACGGGGCGCGTTTTCCCGAATCGTTGCGCGATCAAGCCTAATGCGATGTACGCCGGCAGTAGCAGAACCTTGGTCGTTAGCCAGGGTTGAACGAATGGCCACTGATGGATGATGCTCGACAACAACAAGGCGGCAGCGAGCAGGATCGTATCAATTGCATAGGACAGACGGCGCAAGATTGCATGGTTCGCGTACGCCGAGCCGGTGACCGCGAATACTCCCCGCAATGCAAACAGACCACCGGACAAGACAACGCAGGAGACGTGCGCCCACTTGATCTGCGGATAGAGTTCGCCGATCAAGGCTCTTTCCAACGGATGTGTTTGCCCGGAACACGCGCGCCGTGCAGCGCGACCGATATCGAGTGATCCGGCATCACTGGCAAGAATGTCACGTCATATGCCCGACGTCAGGCGACGAGTCGTGGTTGATTTCACATTGTCGTTTCTTTGCATTTTACGATGAGTCCCCCGGCACAACGTCAACGATGGAGCCTTCGCATATGTCCATGAAGGAATTGGCGCGCAGCTTAGATACACCGGTAAAAAGACACATTGCCTACGTAGAATCCACATGATTGGTTTATAAAGATGCATATATCATACCTCTTATGCAGCCGGCGAGATGCACGCGTGCCAACAAAATATTCGTGGAGTTCCTACGGCGGATTTTGCGATGAAGTCAAACCTCTTTGCGTATGGCTTTCGGCCTCATTTCCTTTTGGCGGGACTCGCAGCACTCATTCTGGTACCCCTATGGGCCGTTAGCTTTGTCGCCGGGACGCCGCTCGGTTCAGGATGGCCACCCACGCTATGGCATGGCCACGAAATGCTCTTCGGTTTTATCACTTGTGCGATTGCCGGATTTTTGCTGACAGCGGTGCCCAGTTGGACGGGTCAGAAGGGATACGCGGGCGCGCCGCTCGTGGCGTTGGCGCTTGTGTGGTTGTTCGCTCGGATCATGATTGCGAGTTCCTCGCTATGGCCGCCGGTTCTCACGGCAGTGGTCGACCTAAGCTTTTTGCCGTTGCTGGCCGTACTCGTCGTGGTTCCCCTTGCGCGGCAACGGAATCGAAACACGCCGCTTTTGGTCGTTCTCGGGTTGTTGTGGCTCACCAATCTCGCGTTTCACGTTGCGGTGATTCATGGCAATCCGCCGCTGGCACGACACGCCCTGATCCTCGGAATCGATATTGTATTGATCCTGGTGACGATTATCGGAGGTCGCATTATACCGGCGTTCACGACGTCGGCTCTGCGGCAACAAGGCATCCAAAGTGCAGTGCAATCACGCCTTGTTCTCACAGTGATGGCAGTTGCGATCATGGTTTTGATCGCGGTGGGCGATGCCCTTTGGCCCGAAACGCGGGTCGCCGGCGTGCTTGCGGGTATTGCCGCGGTGGTCCAAGGCCTGCGCCTGTTGCAATGGAGATCGATTCAGACGCTGCGCCAACCCATTGTTTGGATATTGCATTTAGCCTATGCGTGGCTGCCACTTGGTCTTGGCCTCAAGACCGCGGCGCTGCTGGGTGGATATGCGATCGGAGCCTTCTGGCTTCACGCGCTGACGATCGGCGTACTCGCAACGATGATAACGGCCGTCATGACCCGCGCTTCGTTAGGGCACACCGGCCGCGCGTTGGTTGTTCATCCACTGACTACGGTCGGCTATGTGATGTTAACGGCGGCGGCACTCGTCAGGGTGTTTGGCCTAACGGCGCTTAGGTTGAGTTATCCGCAGGTCGTTATTCTGAGCGCGTCGTTTTGGACCGTGTCGTTCGCGCTCTACATCGGCGTGTACGCGCCGATTCTATGGGGACCGCGCGCAGACGGTAAACCCGGATAGAAGTACACGAGGAGTTGCAGCGTGATTTGCAAAGGGGACGGGAGGTTTGCTCGATGAACAGATTCGCGGTTTTGAGCGCGATTCGTCGGCGATGATCATGGCTACGAACGTGCAATTGGCCAAGCGTCGACTACTCACTGTTTGGACGCCCGAGGACAAAAAGTTTTGGGAAACCCAAGGTAAGGCGATCGCCGACCAAAATTTGTGGTTGTCAATTCCCGCGCTGTTCCTCGCCTTCGCAGTATGGATGGTGTGGAGCGCCGTGGTTACGCAGCTGCCTGCGGTCGGCTTCAAATACAGCACCAATCAGCTCTTCTGGCTCACCGCTGTGCCGGCATTCGCCGGCGCAACATTGCGCATCTTCTACAGCTTTATGGTACCGATCGTCGGTGGCCGGCGCTGGACCGTCCTCTCGACGCTGTCATTGCTGATTCCGTCGGTGGGTATTGGCCTGGCGGTGCAAAGCACGGCAACACCCTATTGGGTAATGCTTCTGATGGCAGCGCTCTGCGGACTGGGCGGCGGTAATTTCAGCTCGAGCATGGCCAATATCAGCTTCTTCTTCCCGATGGAGCGCAAGGGCTCGGCCCTGGGCCTAAATGCCGGCCTCGGTAACCTCGGCGTCTCATCGGTCCAGTTCATGGTGCCTCTGGTCATCTCGGCAGGCATTTTCGGCTGGTTCGGCGGCGAGCCGCAGAAGGTGTTGCTGCCGGGCGACGCCATTAAAGAACTATGGCTGCAAAATGCTGCGTTCGTGTGGGTGGTGCCCATCTTGGTATCGTCGCTTCTTGCGTTCCTGATGATGAATGACATCGCGGATGCCAGGGCGTCGTTCCGCGAACAAGCGGTGATCTTCCGCAACCGCCACACCTGGATCATGTGCTGGCTGTACCTCGGCACCTTCGGCTCATTCATCGGATTCTCGGCCGGTTTCCCGCTGTTGATCAAGAGCCAGTTCCCCGGCGTCAATCCGCTGGAGTTCGCCTGGATGGGACCGTTTCTCGGCGCAGTGATCCGGCCCGTCGGCGGCTGGCTCGCCGATAAAGTTGGTGGTGCCCGCGTGACCTTGTGGAACTTCATCGTGATGATCGCCGGGGTGTTCGGCGTCCTGTACTTCCTTCCGCTCGGTGGCCAGAGCGGCAATCTCACTGGCTTCTTCGTGAGTTTCATGGTTCTGTTCGTCACCTCTGGGATCGGCAACGGCTCGACGTTTCGCATGATTCCGGTCATCTTCATGAGTGATGCCCGGGATGCTGCACACGGTGCCGACCCGCAGGCCGTCCTCAAAAATGGCAACAAGCAGGCCGCCGCCGTGCTCGGCTTCAGCGCCGCCATGGGCGCCTACGGCGGATTTTTCATCCCGAAAAGCTACGGCACGTCGATCACTCTGACCGGCAGTCCGCACGCGGCGCTCTGGCTATTTATCGTCTTCTATCTCACATGCATCGCGATCACCTGGTGGTTCTATGCCCGCCGCAACGCCGCCCGCATTTGCTAAGCCGGATCAGACGAAAGTCGTGCCGGCGCGCGGACAATCGGCGATGACCTGCGGCAGAGTCGGATCGAAATTACACCGCCCTGGCGGCGGTCGGAGGCTGAAGATGGGTTTGCCGAGAATTAGCACGCTGTATGCCCAGTCGATCGCGCGAAGAGTTTGCGCATGAGCTACTTGCTCGACCGCCTGCAATTCTTCAAGCGCCGTCCGGACGACTTTTCGGGTGGGCACGGTGTCACACGTAGCGAAAGCCGCGACTGGGAAGACGGCTATCGCGCCCGCTGGCAGTACGACAAGATCGTGCGTTCTACGCACGGCGTGAACTGCACCGGCTCCTGCAGCTGGAAGATTTACGTCAAGAACGGGCTCGTGACTTGGGAAACGCAGCAGACCGACTACCCGCGCACGCGCGCCGACCTTCCCAACCACGAGCCGCGCGGGTGCCCGCGTGGCGCAAGCTACTCCTGGTACCTGTACAGCGCCAACCGCTTGAAATATCCGTTGGTGCGGGGCGTCCTGCTGCGGATGTGGCGCGAGGCCCGCAAGACCATGACACCAGTCGATGCATGGGCAAGCATCGTCGACGATTCCGCGAAGACGAAGGCCTACAAGTGCATGCGCGGCATGGGCGGCTTCGTCCGCACGCGTTGGGACGAGGCCAACGAAATCATTGCCGCGTCCAACTTGTACACGGTAAAGAACTACGGTCCCGATCGCGTGGTCGGCTTCTCGCCAATTCCGGCGATGTCCATGGTGTCATATGCGGCGGGTTCACGGTACTTGTCGCTGCTGGGCGGCGTGTGCCTGTCGTTTTATGACTGGTACTGCGATCTGCCGCCGGCCTCACCACAGGTGTGGGGCGAGCAGACCGACGTGCCGGAGTCCGCGGACTGGTACAACAGCCGCTATATCATCGCCTGGGGTTCCAACGTCCCGCAGACGCGCACGCCCGATGCGCACTTCTTCACCGAAGCGCGCTACAACGGCACCAAAACCGTAGCGATTTGCCCGGACTATTCTGAGCTTGCCAAGCTCACGGATCATTGGCTGCATCCCAAGCAGGGCACCGATGCGGCATTGGCGTTCGCCTTCGGCCACGTGATCCTCAAGGAATTTCATGTTGACAACCCGTCGCAGTACTTCACCGATTATTGTCGTCAGTACACCGATATGCCGATGCTGGTCCGGCTCGAGAAGCGCGCCGACGGACGTCTGGTGCCGGAGCGCTTCCTGCGCGCCAGCGACCTGAGCGGACTCGGCGAAGCGAACAACCCCGAGTGGAAGACTCTCGCGTGCGATGAGAGTAACGGCGAGATCACGATCCCCAACGGCTCTATTGGCTTTCGCTGGGGCGAAAAGGGCAAATGGAATCTCGAGGAGAAGAACAGCAGCGGCTGCACGACGCGCCTGCGCCTGAGCCTCGCAGACTTCAACAACGGCATCGAGCCCGTCAGCTTCCCGTACTTCGGCGGCATTGAGCATGACAAGTGGACGGCCTCGAAGTTTAGCGATGTGCTGGAGCGCAACGTACCGGTACGCAAGCTGCAGCTGGCCGACGGGAAAGAGTGGGCGGTCGCCACCGTGTACGACCTCATGCTGGCGCAGTATGGCGTGGATCGTGGTTTCGGTGGCAGTAATGTCGCCGGGAGCTACGACGACAACGTGCCTGGTACACCGGCGTGGCAGGAGAAGATTACCGGGGTTTCACGCATTGACGTAATCCGGATCGCACGTGAGTTCGCTCGAACCGCGGACAAGACCCGCGGTCGCAGCATGATCATCGTCGGCGCGGCGATGAATCACTGGTACCACAATGACATGAACTACCGCGGCCTGATCAATATGCTGATCATGTGCGGTTGCGTTGGCCAGACCGGTGGCGGCTGGGCGCACTACGTGGGACAGGAGAAGCTGCGTCCGCAGACTGGCTGGCTGCCGCTCGCGTTCGCACTCGACTGGACCCGCCCGCCGCGCCAGATGAACGGCACGTCGTTCTTTTACTTCAACTCCGATCAGTGGCGCTACGAGAAGCTCGAGGTCAAGGAAATTCTCTCGCCGCTGGCCGACCCCGACAAATACGGCGGCACGCTCGTTGATTTGAACCTCCGGGCCGTGCGAATGGGGTGGCTGCCGAGCGCCCCGCAGCTCAATCGCAATCCGCTCGAGGTGGTGCGTGCGGCCACACAGGCAGGCCAACTGCCCGCGGACTATGTCGTCACGCAACTGAAGCAAGGCGGTCTTGACTTTGCGTACGCCGATCCGGATGCGCCGCAGAATTTCCCGCGCGTCATGTTCATCTGGCGATCAAACCTGCTCGGCTCCTCCGGCAAGGGCCACGAGTATATGCTCCGCCATCTGCTCGGTACGCGCCATGGCTTGCAAGGCAAGGATCTAGGCGAGCGCGGTGCGCTCAAGCCCGAGGAAGTGAAGTGGCGGGACCCAGTGCCTGAAGGCAAGCTCGACCTGGTGGTGACGCTCGATTTCCGCATGTGCACGTCGGCACTCTATTCGGACATCGTGCTGCCGACGGCCACGTGGTACGAAAAAAACGACCTCAACACGTCCGACATGCACCCGTTCATCCACCCGTTGTCCAAGGCCGTGGATCCCGCGTGGGAATCGCGCAGCGACTGGAGCATCTTCAAGGGCATCGCGCTAGCGGTCAGCGATATGGCGCCCGGCGTGCTCGGCGTAGAGCAGGACTTGGTGCTCGTGCCCACGCTGCACGACACACCCGGCGAGTTGGCCATGCCGTTTGGGGTTCGTGACTGGAAAAAGGGCGAGTGCGAGGCAATCCCGGGCAAGACCATGCCGAGCCTGACTGTCGTCGAACGTGACTACCCGAACCTCTACAAGAAGTTCACGTCGCTCGGCCCATTGCTCGAAAAGCTCGGCAACGGCGGCAAGGGCGTCAACTGGGATACCAAGGACGAGGTGCAGTTCCTCGGTGACCTCAACCGGCGCGTGCGCGAGCGTGGCATCAGCCAGGGCCGCCCGCAGATCGAGAGCGCCATCGACGCTTGCGAGGTGATCCTGCACCTCGCGCCCGAGACGAACGGTCACGTTGCGGTCAAGGCCTGGAGGTCCCTCGGTACATTCACCGGCCGCGAGCATACGCATCTTGCGGTCGGCAAGGAACACGAGGCGATCCGCTTCCGCGACATACAAGCCCAGCCGCGCAAGATCATCTCTTCGCCGATTTGGTCGGGCCTGGAGGACGAGCATGTCAGCTACAACGCGGGATACACCAACGTGCATGAGCGTATCCCGTGGCGCACGATCACCGGCCGGCAACAGATCTACCAGGACCACGAGTGGATGGTGGCCTTCGGCGAGGGATTCATGGGCTACCGCCCGCCGGTCGACACCAAGACCATCGCGCCGATGCTCGGCAAGAAGCCAAACGGCCACAAGGAGATTGTCCTCAACTGGATTACACCGCATCAAAAGTGGGGCATACACAGCACCTACAGCGACAATCTGATCATGCAGACGCTGTCACGCGGCGGACCAATTGTCTGGCTCAGCGAGGACGACGCGCGCACCGCCGGCATCGAGGACAACGACTGGATCGAATTGTTCAACGTGAACGGCGCGATCGCCGCACGTGCAGTGGTCAGCCAGCGCGTGATGCCGGGAATGGCGATGATGTACCACGCGCAGGAACGCATCATCAACACCCCGGGCTCCGAGGTCACCGGCACGCGGGGCGGCATCCACAACTCGGTGACGCGCGTCGTGGTCAAGCCAACCCACATGATCGGCGGTTACGCACAGCTCGCTTACGGCTTCAACTATTACGGCACCACGGGCACCAACCGCGATGAGTTCGTCATAGTGCGCAAGATGAACAAGGTCGATTGGCTCGATGGCGAGGACGCGCCTGTGATTGTCGGGGAGGCGGTACGATGAAGGTCCGCGCACAGATTGCGATGGTGCTGAACCTCGACAAGTGCATCGGCTGCCACACCTGCTCGATCACCTGCAAAAATGTCTGGACGTCGCGTGAGGGCGTGGAGTACGCCTGGTTCAACAACGTTGAGACGAAGCCCGGCATCGGCTATCCCAAAGAGTGGGAGAACCAGGAAAAATGGAACGGCGGCTGGGTGCGCACCGAAAACGGCAAGTTGGTGCCGCGCGCAGGCGGACGCTGGCGTCTGCTGTCGAAGATATTCGCCAATCCCGATTTGCCTCAGATCGATGACTACTACGAGCCTTTCGATTTCGACTATCAGCATCTGCATGAGGCGCCCGAGGGGAAACATCAGCCCACTGCCCGCCCGCGCTCGCTGATCACCGGCGAGCGCATGCAGAAAATTCACTGGGGGCCAAACTGGGAGGAACTCCTGGGAACGGAGTTCGCCAAGCGCTCGAACGATCAAAATTTCGACGCCGTCCAGAAGGAGATCTACGGCGCGTTCGAGAAGACCTTCATGATGTACCTGCCGCGCCTGTGTGAGCACTGCCTCAACCCGGCTTGCGTGTCGGCCTGCCCTTCAGGGGCGATCTACAAGCGCGAGGAGGACGGCATCGTCCTGATCGATCAGGATAAGTGCCGCGGCTGGCGCATGTGCGTGTCTGCGTGTCCGTACAAGAAAATCTACTACAACTGGAAGAGCGGTAAGTCCGAGAAGTGCATCTTCTGCTACCCGCGCATCGAAATGGGCGAGCCGACGGTCTGTTCGGAAACCTGCGTCGGCCGCATCCGCTACCTCGGCGTCATGCTGTACGACGCCGACCGCATTGAGGCCGCCGCGTCGGTGCCGGGGGACAAGGACCTGTACCAGGCACACCTCGACATCTTTTTGGATCCGCTGGATCCGGCGGTCATCGAAGCGGCGCGCAAGGAAGGCATTGCTGAAAGCTGGTTGGAAGCGGCCAAGGCCTCCCCGGTGTACAAGCTGGCGATCGATTGGCGGTTGGCATTGCCGCTGCACCCTGAATACCGAACCCTTCCGATGGTGTGGTACGTCCCACCGCTATCGCCGATTCAATCCGCCGCGGAGCGCGGCCGCGTGGGTATGAACGGCGAGTTGCCGGACGTGGCCTCGCTGCGAATTCCGATGCGCTATCTAGCCAACATGCTCACCGCCGGTGATGAGCGCCCCGTGATACGCGCCCTGGAGCGCCTGATGGCCATGCGGGCTTGGCGCCGCGCAAAGAACGTAGATGGCGTCGAGGATCTTGCAGTGCTGCAGCAGGCGGGTCTCAGCGTCGCGCAGGCCGAGGGCATGTACCGGTACCTCGCGATCGCGAACTACGAAGACCGCTTCGTGATCCCGAGCGGGCATCGCGAATACGCCAATGACGCATTCGGCGAGCGCGGCGGCTGCGGCTTCACGTTCGGCAACGGCTGCGGTGGCGCAAGCCCGGCGGATCTATTCGGTGGGCGCAAAGGCACGACCTACACCGTGCACCCCAACAGGCAGGAGAAGCAGGAGGCGGGCACATGAGGCTGTTGAAGCTGATCGGCGTTCTGATGGACTATCCGCAAGACGAGCTGTGGCAGCATCGCGAGGAATTGATCGCGGCGGCGGACAACCCGCAGCTGTCGAAGCAACGCCAGGCAGAGCTCAATGAGTTCGTCAGGATCCTGCTGGACACCGATCCGTTCACGGCGCAGGACGCGTGGCTGTCGACGTTCGAGCGCGGCCGTTCGATGAGCCTGTTGCTGTTCGAGCACATCCATGGCGAATCGCGCGACCGCGGCCAGGCGATGGTCGACCTGATCGATGCCTACCGGAACCACGGCTTTGAACTGGCTGCGAAGGAACTCCCGGACTACTTGCCGCTATTGCTCGAGTATCTGTCCCATCGGCCACCGGACGAGGCCCGCGACTGGCTGGCCCACATCAAGCACATCGTCGCCATGCTCGCCGCTCGAGCTGGCGAGCGCGGTAGCCCCTACACGATCCTGTTTGAGATCCTCGTGGAACTCGCCGCAAGCAGCCTTGACGTCAGCGTACTGCGGCAGCGCGCAAGCGAAGAGCCGCGCGATGACACCGCCGAAGTCATGGATCGCCTGTGGGAGGAAGAGGCTGTCCGTTTCGGTGCCGAGGCGCGCGCCGACGACTGCTCACCAGCCGGCCATTCGCCTGCGCGCACTATTGGCCCCAGACAGGTGCAGCCATGAATTCATTGGACCAACTCATGTTCCAGATCTACCCGTACATCGCGCTGTCGGTGTTGTTCGTCGGCAGTTGGGCACGCTTCGATCGCTCGATGTACACCTGGCGCACCGGCTCCAGCCAGCTCCTGTCCGATCGAGGCATGCGCGTGGGCAGCAACCTATTCCACATCGGCGTGCTAGCGATTCTCGCCAGCCATGTCGTCGGCTTGTTGACTCCGCATTCGCTCTATTCACACGTGATTTCCGCCCCGCAAAAGCAGCTGCTCGCGATGGTTGCGGGCGGAGCATTTGCGGCCGTTTGCCTTGCCGGCCTCTGCATCCTGCTGGTGCGCCGGCTGACCAATGCGCGCGTGCGTGCCACCGGAACCTTCAGCGACACCCTGGTGCTGATACTGCTGCTCGTGCAGCTCGTGCTGGGCATGTACAGCATCGCGATCTCCGGACAACACATGGATGGCAGCGTGATGCTCGCGCTCAGCGAGTGGGCACAGCATATCGCCACGTTTCGATGGGGTGCCGCTGCCTTCATCTCTGACGCACCCTGGGTCTACAAGGCGCACGTGATTCTCGGCATGACGCTGTTGCTGATCGCACCGTTCACCCGACTGGTGCACGTCTGGAGCATCCCGGTCAGTTACCTGTGGCGGCCGTACCAGATCGTGCGCCGCCGTCCGGCGACACTGCGCTACAGCACGAGGGCCTAAACCATGATTTCATCTACCTCTGGTGCGCGCACGCTGGGCCGGCCG
>OCZU010002112.1_pt1 | contig 12793 bp, 11 predicted proteins | sample 1539001 | NCBI WGS metagenome assembly OCZU01 (sample SAMEA3539306, study PRJEB22396) | soil metagenome | biome: tundra; feature: field; material: soil | place: USA | collected 2010-05 | depth 0.15 m
GGGGCACCGGCTCCTGTTCGACCGGTCTCCGGTGCTTCCGCGCTTGGGGCCGGCCGACGTTGTGCTACCCGTGGCCCGAGCCTGAAACCGAATCTCGCCGAACGCGCAGCGCGGCATGGCGGCGCCGTACTGCTGCCGCGGGAATACCCATGGTCGCGGCAATGGCATCGACAATCAGGCCGGCGTGCCCGGCCCGGTCCAGCAGACCGGCTTCCAGCCGGTACAGATACTGTCGCAGATCGCACAGCAGGACCAGCCCGGCCGCGATGTCTAGAGCGCTCGCCTGGCTGGCGCCCGACTGGCCGGCACTCTCGTCTACGGCCCTGGTCACCGCGATGATCGCGCGGATGTCCTGCACCGGCATGGCAGGCAACTGGACTGGCAGTTGCCGGCTTGCCTCGCTGTAGCGCGTGGCGAGCCTAAACCGCGCGCTCTCGACGACCGCCGGGTCCGGCGCTGGAATCTCGCGAGGAATGGCTGACCCTGCGGCTCGCCCCGGCTCGGGTGCTGGGGCGGGTGCTGGGGCTGGAACGAGGAAGGGAACGCCCTTGGCGCGGTCTTCGGGCATGGCTGGCTCCTGGTGCCACGGGTGTGGCATAGGTAGCCGCGCTGCTGGACTACGACACGAACGCGACTGTGGCCGCGTCCGGAACTTAGGCCGAGGTTAGCCCAATGGCCACGCATGAGGTCGCGGGTATGGACCGGGTCTGCGCTTGCTGCGCGCTCAGATGGCCGAAGGCGGCGCGGTTGCCGCTGATAAGCTGGCTGGGCGTATTGTGCGGCTGTCATCTTGTCGCCGGCTCGGGCGCCTCGAGTCGGTCTCCGCCAGATCCGCATAGATCGCGACCAGGCGGAAAGAAGCAATGCTGGGAGGGCAAGACGCACTGGCTCCTGTCTGGAGTCGTCAATGGCCCGGACGTCAATGACCGGACATGGACTGCGCGTCGGCCCGATTGCGGGCAGATCGGTGATGGTTCTTGATGGGGCGTGATGTGGTTGGGGGTGCGGGGGCTGGCGGGGTGGATGCGAGGTGGGCTGAGGCTGGGCTGACGGTGCTGCTGGAGGCGTGTGAGCGGGCGCTGGAGGAGCTGGGGTCGGCGGTGCCTCCGGCGCAGTTGCGGGCGTTGCTGATTGTGGATCGGGCGGGGTGCCTGAATCTGAGTGGTCTGGCGCGGGCTCTGGGTGCGTCGGCGTCCGCGGCGAGTCGGCTGATTGACCGGATGCAGGCGGGGGGTTTGCTGACTCGGGATCGGGCGGCGTTGAGTCGTCGGGAGATTGTGCTGGTGCCGACGGAGTCTGGTCGGCGGCTGGCGGAGTGGGTGCGTAGTCAGCGTCGGGAGGCGCTGGGTGGTGTGCTGGCGGGGATGAGCGTGGCTGGTGGTGAGGCGCTGGCCCGCGGACTGAGCGAGCTAGCGGACCCGGGCTGACTCCGATCGATGCTCGGCCGGAGTGAACAAGCACCAGCGTCGTGACCGTCAGTAAGGAATGACCCACAGTTGTCGCACAATGTAGACGACTGCAGACATGCCATCGACTCTGATTACTATTCTCGGTTTCAGGATCGGTATCTGGAGCCAGATGGTTCGTGGCCGACGAGAGGAGGGCGCAGGTGACAGCCCAGACCAGTGACCCGCTGCTGTCCGTTACTGAGTCGCTGGCCGCATTCGTCGCAGCGGAGATCCCGGCCCGGCCGGGGGACCCGCAGACGCTGCTGCTCGTCGAGGACGATGCCGGGGACGCCCTGCTCGTCGCTGAGCTGCTTGCTGACAGCGGGCTGCACGCCACGTTGTCTCTGGCTGGTTCGCTGGCTGAGGTACGAGAACTGCTCGCCACGGCCCCCGATCCTGGCTGCATCCTGCTGGATCTGCACCTGCCGGACTCCCGCGGCCTTGAGGCGCTGACACAGGTGCTGGCGGCCGCTCCGGGAGTCCCGGTAGTCGTGCTGACCGGTCTGGCGCAGGAGCGTTCCGGGCTCGCCGCCGTCGCGGCGGGAGCGCAGGACTACCTGATTAAGGGACAGACCGCGCCGGACGTTTTCGGCCGCGCGATCCGCTACGCCGCCCAGCGCAAGAACGTCGAGAAGGCGGCGGCCGCATTGCAGATCAGCGCTCTGCGAGCGGAGGAGAACGCCCGGCTTGAGCGCGGGCTGCTGCCCACTCCGCTCTTGCGCGGCGAGATATTCGAGATGGTGGCAAGGTACCGGCCGGGCCGGGAGCAGGCGCTGCTAGGCGGCGATTTCTACGATGTCGTCGAGACGTCAGACGGCTCAGTCCACGCGGTCATCGGTGATGTCTGCGGCCACGGCCCGGCTGAGGCAGCGCTCGGTGTCTGCCTGCGAGTCGGCTGGCGGTCACTGATCCTGGCCGGCGTCGGAACGCTCGCGATGATCAGCTTGCTTGAGCAGGTGCTCGTGGCTGAACGCGACGGCGACCATATCTTCGCCACGCTCACCCATGTGACCTTCGCGCCGGACCAGCGCAGTGTGCGGATCATCCGGGCCGGGCACCCCGGGCTGCTGCTGCGATCGGCCGGCCGGGTAGAGCTGATCGCGCGCGAGGGTGGCCCCGCGCTCGGCCTGGCGCCCGGCATGCGCTGGCAGGAGGATGTTGTACCGCTGCCCGCCGATGGCGCGCTGGTCCTCTTCACCGATGGCCTGTACGAAGGGCGGGTGGGCACGGGCAGCGAGCGGCTCGGCGAGGATGGCCTGGTGGCTATCGCCGGCGAGCTTGCGGCGCTGTCGGCTACCGCCTTCGTGGACGGGCTGATCTGGCGGACCGAAGCCGCAACCGACAGCTATGGCGGGCTCACCGATGACGTCGCCGTGCTGCACCTGCGCTGGAAGGCCGCCGGGTGACCGTCGCCGTGCCGCACCAGCGCTGGAAGGCCGCAGGGTGACGGCCGCCGGGCCGCCCGCGGAGCGGTCCCGGCTTCGTGCGGTGACGGTAAAGGGTTGGTTCCGGCTGGTGTTCGCCATCATCGTGGTACTGACAGTTGCCGCGGCTGTCATCATCGCCGCGCAGCTCGCGCACGGCCGGGCTGTCTCTCATGAGCTAATCGACTCGATCTTGCCGGCCCAGGCCCAGGCATACCGGCTGCAGGGGGCGCTGGTCGATCAGGAGACGGGAGTCCGCGGCTACGGAATCAGTGGCGACGTGCGCTTCCTGCAGCCGTACACTCAAGGACTCGCCGTCCAGGCCGACAGCATCGCCAGCCTGCGACCGGAGATCGCCGCGCAGCGGCCGCTGCGCACCGATCTGAGCAGGATCCAGCAGGCGTCGAGCCAATGGCGCCGCAGCTTCGCGCTGCCGCTGATCGCCCTGGCCAGGCATGGACCGGTCAGCGGTCACGACATCGGACTCCTCGACCAGAGCAAGGTCTCCTTCGACCGCCTCAGGGCACTGTTCGCCGCGCAAAATCTCCGGCTCGCGGCGACCGCCGCGCAGGATGAGGCCACCCTGACGCGGATCGGGGACATCCAGGACGTCGTGCTCGCCGCCATGCTGGCGGCATTCCTGCTCGTCGCGGCCGTGCTGGCGGTGCTGTTGCACATCGCGGTCATCCAGCCGCTCGACCAGTTGCGGGCAGCCTCCCGCCAGGTGGCTGGCGGTGAGTTCGAGCATCGTATTAACCCCGGCGGTCCCGCTGATCTGCAGGCGGTGGCCGCCGACGTCGAGGCAATGCGCGGCGAGCTTGTCGCCGCTCTGAATGGTGCCAGGGTCGCTGAGCAGACCGCCGCAAGGCAGGCGGTCGAACTGGACGCGTACGCGGCCGAACTGCAGCTGTCTAACGCCGATCTTGAGCAGTTCGCCTATGTCGCGTCGCACGACCTGCAAGAGCCATTGCGCAAAGTGGCGTCATTCTGCCAGTTGCTGGCGCAGCGTTACGACGGCAAGCTCGATGACCGGGGCCGCCAGTACCTCGACTTCGCCGTTGATGGAGCGAAACGGATGCAGGTCCTGATCAACGATCTGCTTGCCTTCTCGCGGGTGGGGCGGATCAGTGAGGTCCGAGGCCGGCTGCCGACCGGACAGACCCTCGATGCGGCGATCGCCGCCCTCGGTGCCGCGATCGAGGAGTCGGGCGCGTTGATCGAGCGCCCCGAGCAACTCCCTGACGTCTCCGGGGATCCCACCCTGCTCGCGCTGGTATGGCAGAACCTGCTGGGCAACGCCATCAAATTCAGGACACCCGGACATGTTCCGGTGATCCGCATCACGGTCAGTGAGCGGCCGGACGGAATGTGGTTCTTCGCGGTGGCCGACAACGGCATCGGCATACCGCCTGAGTTCGCTGAGAAGGTCTTCGTTATCTTCCAGCGCCTGCACAACCGCGAGGCCTACCCCGGAACCGGCATCGGCCTCGCCATCTGCAAGCGGATTGTCAGCCATCACGGCGGCGAGGTCAGCCTGGACACCGCCTACCATGGCGGCACCCGGATCTGGTTCACGCTGCCGCGAATCGCCGAGCCGGAGCCGGATGCAGACTACGCTGAAGGGATCTCCGAGTGACGTTGCCCGTGCAGGCTATCGAGATCTTGCTGGTGGAAGACGACGCCGGCGACGAGTTGCTGACCCGCGAGGCGCTGGCCACTTACAAGATCAGCAACCGGCTGCATGTGGCCCGCGACGGCGAGGACGCACTGGACTTCGTGTACCGCAGGGGCAGGCATGCCGGCGCACCCGAGGTCGACCTGATCCTGCTTGACCTGAACCTCCCGAAGTACGACGGGCTCCAGATCCTCGCGCAGATCAAGTCCGACCCTGGGCTCGCGCACGTGCCGGTAGTGATCTTGACCACATCCGCGGCCGAAGAGGACATCTTGCGCAGTTACCAGCTGCACGCCAACGCCTACGTCACCAAGCCGGTCGATGTCAGCCAGTTCATCAATGCCGTCAGGCAGATTGATGAGTTCTTCCTTTCCGTCGTCCGGCTGCCTGGGCGGTTATCTGGCTGAACTGTCGCAACCAGACTTCGATGCCGTCCGGGTCAGGACGCGCGGAAGGTAAAGAGCGGCTCGGCGGGTACTGGCGTGGCAGACGGATGCCGGAGCCGGTGGACCCCGACGCCGGTCAGTGTCGCGGTGTCGAGCGCGTCGAACGCCACCTCGTTGAAGCCGCTCGCCGCGAACCAGGCCCGGATCCGCGGGGTCAGGTCGGGCGAGCGGCGGTGCCTGGTCCAGATAACGCTTGCGCCGGCTGAGCACATCGCAGGTGCGGCGGCCACGGTCCGCTGGATGTCGGAGTCGCTGATGTTGCCGAAGATGCCGCACAGCAGCAGGACGTCAGCGGGCAGGACGTCACCGAAACTACCGGCCAGGCTGGCGTCCGCCTGCCGGACCTCAAGCCGCGACAGGCCGGCTTCCGCCGCTCGGGACCGGGCCTGCCCGGCGTTGCTGATATCCGATTCAACCAGGACAGCGGTCACGTCGGCGCGGCGCCGGTGCCCCGGCAGCACGCCGATGACGTCGCGCCCCTGCCCGGCACACAGGCTCAGCAGCTGCACCGGCCCCGCGGGCGCGCTGTCGATCGCCTGCCCCAGATGGAAGCAGACCCGATCCAGCCGCTTGCGCAGATGCGATTCCGGATCGTCGTACTCCGCATGCCACTCCACCCAGTCCCGCATCCAGACATTCTCCCGGCAATCCCCGCGAGAATGACCGCCGCCACGCGCCGCACAAGCCCGGTCGGCCTATCCGCCCTCCGCCGGCGAGGGCGGGCAAGACGACGGCGCGGCAGGGCGGGAGGTCCCGTCCTGCCGCGCCGCGGCTAGGTGCTGGTTAGAGGGACTCGGTGATCAGAGCCGTCATCTTCGGCGCTCCGAGTCCGGTGGCCTCGTCGTATCTCGGGGTGGTCGGGAAGAAGCCGTTGTTGTTGGTGGACTGGCCGACTCCCGTGATGTCGTGGAAGTAGAAGTTCGGCGCGATGCTGCCCAGCAGGTAGAGCACCGGGTTGATGTTACCGCTGCGGAACCCCTGGAAACTGTCGCGGTCGGCGATGATCGCTGACCACAGCGGTGAGGACAGGCTCGTCCCGCCGATGCCGAACCAGCCTGCCGGGTCCATGGTGGAGCTGAACCCGCACGAGCTGCCCGGCGTGTTCGCGTTGGCGGTGCAGTACTCGGCGTACGGGGTGAACTCGTCCGCGTTAGCCGAGACGTCGGGGTCTTCGCGGCACGGCTTGCCGATCGCGGCAAACGAGCACTGGGTCGTGCCGTTGCCATGGGTCGTGAAGGAACTGTTCACGCCAGGACCGACCTGGTAGAACGGCCGGCCCCAGAACTGGCTAGCTCCGCCACCGCCGGCACCGGTAACCGCACACCAGAAGGTACCGGGGAAGTTGCCCTCGTCGGCGCTGGTGTTGCACAGGTTGTCGTCATTCCAGACGGTCTCGGCGTTGGTGGTCGGGTAGCCCGGGTTCGGGTTGAAGCCTGGGTTGAAGTTGTTGAACGAAGTGCCGCCGACACTGGTCACCCAGGGCTGAGACGGCGGGTCGAGCACGTTCAGGATCGTCGTGCCGTCGGACCGGATGCAGGAGAAGGCGCCGGTGTCGCCCTCGGCCCCGAACATGCTCTGGCCCTGTGCGGCCATCTGCTCGAAGGCCACGTTCTCGCTCTGGACCAGACCCGCGCCAGCGTCGTTCTCGCAGACCGCCCAGCTGGAGCTGATCGATGCCGCGTTGTCGGCGTTGGCGATGGCCGTGTACTCGTCCAGCTCGGTCTGCCCGGTGAAGTCGTTGGGCGCGTCGTAGACGATCAGGTTCCGCACGGCGGGAGCGATGGCGAGCTGAATCTCGATGTCGGCGTCGACCTCGATGTCACCGTTGTAGGCCTGGGAAGCCGGCTCGCATTGGTCTGCTGCCGGGCAGATCGGGTTGAGCGAACCGCCATCCACGTTGACGTTGACCAGCGGCGCGTGGAAGGTCGGGCCGTAGAACTGCTGCGTCCAGGTGTTGATGTCGGATGGCTGGTAGGCGGCGAGCTCGAAGACCGCCATGTTGACGCCCTTGCCCTGGCCCCTCGGGCCGACGTGGGGCGCGCCGTAGATCGAGTTGTCCTGGGCCGGGGTCAGGCCCTGGCAGCCAGGCCCGTCACCGTAGCCGAACGGGATGCCGGTGCCGTTGTTGATGGCGTCAAAGAACTGCTGAGCGGTGGGATACGGCTCCTGCGCGCAGGTGGCCTTCCCGGTAGCCTTGCCGGACGGACGCGCGATGTTCTTCGCGCGCATCACGTTGGACCGCTCGCGCACGGTGTTGGAAAGCCCGATCACGCCGAGCACTCTCGGTGCGATCGAAGCGGGCAGACGCACCGCCGAGGAGTTGGAGAAGTAGCTAACGCCATGCGGGTCGCGGTATGTGCTGAGCGATGTCCTGAACGCCGCGGACACCCGCTGGCTCGACCCGACCGCGCGGACCAGGAACGGCGAGGACGACCGCTGGATCTTCAGCCCGCTGGCGGTCAGGTAGCGAATGACGGCGTTCCTCGTCGCGGGGGTGGGCGAGAATCGCTTGTCAAACATGCCCTTAGCCAGCCAGTGGTGGTACACGCCGCTGTGCTTGGTGTAGAGAGCCTTCATGGTGCGGCTCAGGCCAGCGGGGTTCCTGGACGCGAGCGAGACCTCGATCGACATCCGCGAACTGCTGTAGTGGCCAGTGATGTGATCGGTCGTGTGCGGCAGGCTTCCGCTGAGCGCGACGAATCGCGGCCCAGCTGTCGCCGGTGCTGCCATAGCACCAGCTGAAGCATAAGCACCGGTGAGCGCGGTGATCGCCAGTCCTAGGACGGCGATTCCGCCAGCACGCACCGGGCGGTGGATCAGACCCATACAGCTCCTCCTCAGGCTTCGTTGACTGTCGGCGGAACACCGCAGACGGCCCGGCTGGGGGCCAGGCCGCTGAGTGCGCGGAGTAAACCGCCAAGGCACAAATCTCGCGACCAGCGGCCGGGAAACCTGCGCCAGGTCAAGCCTGATAGGTCGTAACTCGCTGTGTCAAGATAGGACAACTATTTAACAAAGCGTAGTTGTGTGCTAATTCAGCGATCTGGCCAGGTCATCTCGGTTGGTCAGGCTCCGCAAATTGAGCCTGACCAGATCATGGCACGGGTCGGCCCTGGCGGGTCGGTACTCGGTGGTGCCAGCCCGCAGAGCCGGTGGCGTCCGGCGCGTGCGAGCGTTTACCCTGGCAGGGGAGGCACGATGACTGCGATCGATGAGCGGGCGGGCGGCGCGAGCCCGGTGGACTTCGAGGCGTTCGGCGACTACGGCGACTTCCGGCGGAGCAGCGATCGCGGGCGGGAGGAGCCCAGGGCGGAGTTCGTCCGAGCGCCCTATCCGTTCCGCGGCAGGGTGACGACTGACGGCTCCTCCGATTACCCTGCCGAACCTGGTCGTTACCATCTGTATATTTCGTGGGCCTGTCCGTGGGCGCAGCGCACCGCGATCGTGAGGAAGCTTCTCGGGCTGCAGGACGTCGTCTCGCTGTCGGTAGTGGATCCGATCAGGGACGGCCGAGGCTGGGCCTTCCGGGACGGCGCCGGGCATGGCCTTGACCCGGTCAACGGCTTCTCGTTCCTGCGCGAGGCATACGAGGCGACGGAGCCTGGCTACGCCGGGCACATCTCCGTGCCGGTGCTCTGGGATACCGCGACGGGCCGGATCGTCAGCAACAACTTCCCTGACATCACCATCGACCTGGACATCGCGTTCGCGCAGTGGGCCGATCCGGCGGTCCAGCTCTACCCAGAGTCGCTGCGACCGGAGATCGACGAGATCAGCGAGGTCATCTACGCGACCGTCAACAACGGGGTCTACCGGTGCGGCTTTGCCAAATCCCAGGAGGAGTATCACAAGGCGGTCACCGCGCTGTTCGCGACGCTCGACCACCTTGAGGACCGGCTGTCGGCCCGGCGGTACCTGGTCGGCGACCACCTGACCGAGGCCGACGTGCGGCTGTGGGTGACCCTGGCCAGATTCGACTCGGTCTACTACTCGCACTTCAAGACCAGCATCCGGCGGCTATCGGACTACCCGAGCCTGTGGGCGTACGCGCGTGACCTCTACTCCTCCCCGGCGTTCCGCGAGACGACCAACTTCGACCACATTAAACGGCATTATTTCGGAACGCACTCGCACCTGAACCCGTCCAGGATCGTGCCGGACGGTCCGGTGCTGGACTGGGATCGCCCGCACGGCAGGGACGCGCTGTAAAGCGCAGCCCGGCACCGGGCCGGCCGCGCCGAACGGGCCGGTGCTTAGCCGGCGGCGAACTCGATCAGGCCGCGCACGTTGCGGCCGCTGGCCAGGTCGGCATAGCCGGCCGATACCTCGTCCAGCTGGTAGCGCCTGCTGATCAGCTGATCGAGCTGCAGTCGGCCGCGCTGGTATTCCCCGAGCAGCAGCGGCACGTCCCTGACCGGGTTGGTGGAGCCGAAGAAACAGCCGACCACCCGGCGCTCGGTGGCTGCCAGCACCGTTCCCGGGATCTGGACGTTGAGCTCCATCGGGTCATGCGACAGGCCGGCGATCACGATCGTGCCGCCCCGGCCAGCCGCCCGGAATGCGTCGGTGACCGTCGCCGATGTCAGGTTGCCGACGGCGACGATCACGGTGTCCGCGCCACGGGGCACCGGATTGCGGGCCGCGGCGACAGCCGCGGACTCCGGCACCGTGGCGACGGCGTGGGTGGCGCCGAGAGTCAGGGCTAGGTCCCGTTTCGCCAAAACTGGATCGACCGCGATGATGACTGCCGCGCCTGCCTGCCTCGCCCCCTGGACCGCATTCAGGCCGATGCCGCCCGCTCCGATCACTACCACCGTGTCGCCAACCCGGGTCCTGGCTGTATATACCGCGGCTCCCCAGCCGGTCAGCACACCGCAGCTAACCAGTGCCACGGCGGTCAGCGGAATCGCGGGATCCACCTTCACGCAGGAGTTCTGCGACACCACCGCGTGCTGGCTGAAGGTGCCGAGCCCGCAGAAACCGCCGATGCCCTCGGCGGGAATGTCCGGCCCGGCGCCATGGAACCTGAAGCTGCCATCAGCCATCCGGCCACCGCTGCCCGAGCTCTGGCAGAGGTTGGCGCGGCCGCTGGCGCACCAGTGGCACTTCCCGCAGACGGCGACGAACGTCAGCGCGACGTGGTCACCCTCGCTCAGCCCGGTCACGCCAGGTCCGGTCTCGACAACGACGCCGGACCCCTCGTGCCCGCCGACGACAGGCAGCGCAGCGACCTTGCCGAACCGCACGTGCTCGTCGGAGTAGCACAGGCCGGCATAGGCCATCTCGACGAGGACCTCACCAGCCCGCGGCCGGTCCACGCTCAGGTCGTGAATCTGCCAGTCGCCGCCCAGCTCGGTCAGTACCGCCGCTCGTGACGCGATCATGATGTCGGGCACCCGTCCTTGTTGCTGTCTGCCTAGTTCAGCTTCGCTTGCCAGTCATGCGGCACATGTCCCGCCGGTCCAGGTACCGGCTGGTCGAGCGGGTGCTGCTCGGGCGCCGCGAGCGGCTGCCCGGCAGCGAACTCGCTGGTGGCATAGTTCCAGAACCAGTCCTCGCCTGGCTCGTAGCTGGCGATGACCGGATGCCCGGAGGCCGCCGCGTGCGCGCTGGCATGCTGGGACGGCGAGGAGTCACAGCAGCCAATGTGCCCGCACCGGGCGCACCTGCGCAAATGGAACCACCAGCCGCCCGCGTCCAGGCACTCCGCACAGCCGGTCCCGCTCGGCAGGACCGCCGGGTCGATGTCGGTCTCGGTAGCCATCACGTACCTCCCGTTGTGGTGCCACCTAGACTCCCACGCCGGCACGGGAGGCGGTCCCCGCAGGGGCCAGTTGACTAGCCCGGACGAGGTCGGGATCAGGCAGGACCGGGTGAACCTACCCTGGTCCCCGAGACTGCGGCACGACCAGGCCAGACTCGTACGCGGTGACCACGGCCTGGGTGCGGTCGCGCAGGCCCAGCTTGCTCAGCACCCGGCTGACGTGGGTCTTGATCGTCTCCTCGGTGACTACGAGCCGGATCGCGATCTCGGTGTTGGACAGTCCCTCGGCGACCAGCCGCAGTACCTGCGTCTCGCGCGGCGTCAGGGCGGCGAGCGCGGCCGCCGGGCGGGCATCTGGCGTGCGGCGCAGCAGAGCGAACTCGCTGATCAGGCGGCGGGTCACGGTCGGCGCGAGCAGCGCCTCACCAGCCGCGATGACCCGTACCGCGTCGAACAATCGCTCGGCGGTGACGTCCTTCAGCAGGAAGCCGCTGGCGCCCGCGCGCAGCGCGTCGTACACGTACTCGTCGAGGTCGAAGGTCGTGAGGATGAGGACACGCGGGCCGCAGTCCGGCGAGCCGGCTAGCTGCCGGGTGGCCTCGATGCCGTCCATGCCCGGCATTCGGACGTCCATCAGGACCACATCGGGGCGCAGCTCACCGCAGATCCGCACCGCATCGGCCCCGTCGCAGGCGGTTCCGATCACCGTGAAGTCCGGCTGGGTGTCGAGCAGCGCGGCGAATCCGGTGCGGACCACCTGATGATCGTCGGCGACGATGATCCGGACTGGTGGCGGCTGGGCAGTCATCGGGCCGCCTCCGAATGGACCGAGACCGTGGTGTCCAGCGCCGTGGCGGCGGCGTCGGCCGCCAGGCTTGCGGTGTCGGCTGTCCGGATCGGGCGCTCGATTGTCGGCAGCGCGGCTTCGACGAGGAAGCCTCCGCCGCGGGCGGTGCCGGTGCGCAGGTGGCCGCCGACGGCAGCGGCGCGCTCGCGCATTCCGAGCAACCCGTGGCCGGCGGCTGGTGCGCCGTCGGCCTGCTGGCTGCCGGCTGCCGGGGCCGGAGGCGGGCCTGGCCCGTTGTCGCGGATCCGAACCTGCAGTCCATCGGTGACGTAGTGCAGCTCAACGTCGACGGCGGCGCCGGGCGCATGGCGGCGGGAATTGGTGAGAGCTTCCTGGATGATCCGGTAGGCGGCAAGCTCGACACCGGGGTCGAGCGGGGCGAGCGGCCCGCGGATGATGAGGCGCGTGCCTGCCTCCGAGGCGTCCCTGGCCATGTCGAGCAGCTCGTTGAGCTGCCGCAGGCCAGGCTGCGGCTGCCGGTCAGTGACGCTGGTCCCGGTGTCCTCGCGCAGCACGCCGAGCAGCCGTCGCATCTCCGTCAGCGCGGCGCGCGCCGTGTCACCGATTGCGGAGAGCCGCTGCGCCCCGGCGGCTGGCATCCCGGGGGTGGTCAGCCTGGCCGTTTCCGCCTGTACGGCGATCATGGAGATGTGGTGAGCGACGACGTCGTGCAGCTCGCGGGATATGCGAGCTCGTTCGCCGCGTGCTGAGTGCTCGATCAGCGTACCCGCGATGACCTGCCGGGCAGCGCTATGTTCTAGCGCCTCGCCGCGGGCTCGCTGGGCGATTCCGGCCCAGGCCGCGACCGGGGCCAGCGAGGCCAGCACCACGATCACGATCCTTGTCTCGCCTCGGCCGGGATCGGCCAGCGCCAGCAGCAGATAGGGCATCGCAAGACCCGCGGCCAGCGCCGTATACCGGCTACGGCCCAGCCGGTACGAGGCGATCAGCAACGCGGCCAGGCCGGCGATGGTCAGCGTGTCAAAGAGCGTGAGCGACAGCACGCTGGCCGCTGTCACGGCGAGGGCGGCCGCAGCCCGCTGTGCCCAGAGCAGGCCGAGCGGCAGTGTGCTGAGCAGGCTCAGCAGCACCAGGGCGATGCGCGCGTCGCCGGCGTAGATCCCGTTGCCGGCCGCGGTTCCGTGCATCCCCCGCGCGAGTGCCTCGGCCACGGCCAGCGCCCCGGCCG
>OCZU010002113.1_pt1 | contig 12792 bp, 13 predicted proteins | sample 1539001 | NCBI WGS metagenome assembly OCZU01 (sample SAMEA3539306, study PRJEB22396) | soil metagenome | biome: tundra; feature: field; material: soil | place: USA | collected 2010-05 | depth 0.15 m
CCTGGAAACATGGGGCCGATCCTGGACTCCAACAGGAGCCAACGAGTCGTATGGGCGGTCAGCTGGCCCGTGGTGGACTCGCCTGGACTCGCAAATCCTCCTGAAAAGCGGAAGGTCGGCGGTTCGACCCCGGTCCTGATCCGCGCCGAGATCAGCAAGCGGCTGGACACCGCCCGCACCTCCGATCCGGTCACCAGGCAGCGGCACCGCCTCGAACTGGAGGCGGCCAAGGCTGCCAGCTCGATCACCGCCATGATCGAGGCCTTCCAGGAGCAGCTCCTGACCATCGACGAGCTGCGCACCCGGATGCCGCAGCTGCGCACACGAGCGGCGAACCTGCACGGGCAGATCGACGCGCTCGACGCCCAGGCCGCCGACCGCGGCGCCTACCTCAAGCTCGCCGATGACCTGGAAGGCTTCCTGGCCCAGCTGCGCGGCAACGCCGCCACCGCCACCGTCGAAGACCGCCAGCGGGTGCTGCGGCTGCTCGTCAAGGACATCCTCATCGGCCCCGAGAAGATCACCATCCGGCACCGCATCCCCGCCCGCCGCGATGGCTCAGCCACCCGCCAGCACGACACCGAAACCGACACGGAGGGTGACCATCGCCCGGGTTATCTATTGCGTTGGGGGCGTGATAATGCCGCCCTGCGGCACTCCGGCGCTGTTCTCGCGCAGCGTCCCGTCCTGGCCGAGTATCCCGGCCTTCAGGAACGCCTTGACGAGGGCCAGGACGCGTTTGTCCGCGATTCTCTTGCGCAGCCGGTCCATCAGGGCCGGGTGCGAGATCTCGTCGAAACATGCGGTGATGTCGCCCTCGACGATCCACTCATACGAGCGGGCCGCCAGGTACCGGGCTTCGGCGATCGCGTCATGAGCCCGCCGCCCGGGGCGGAAGCCGTAGCTGCACGGCAGGAAATCCGCTTCCAGGATCGGCTCGAGCACCAGGGTCAGGGACGCCTGGACCACCCGGTCGGTGACGGTAGCGATCCCCAGGCGGCGCTGTTTGCCGCCCGCCTTCGGGATCATCCGCTCACGCACCGGCACCGGGCAGAAACTGCGGTCCTTCAAACTCGCCCGCAGCCGTCCGAGGAATTCCTCGGCTCCCACCACGACCTGCACGTAGTGGGCACTGCGCCCATCTACGCCCGCGGTCTTGGCGCCCCTGTTATGCCGCACCCGATCCCACGCCACAAGCAGGAACGCGGGATCGGCAACAAGGTTAAACACATCGTCGAACCGGCGATGAGGATCATCTCGGGCCCAACGGTGCAGCTTCGCCTGGATCTCCAGTACCCGGCGGCTCGCCTCATACGTGGCGGCCGTCAGCTCGTCGATATTCACCAACGTCCTCCCGGCATTCCAGAAACTCCGCTACGGACTTACTGGCCCCCTTCGCCATGTACGTGCCTCTCGCACGCCCGGACTACTACCAGGCCTCCGCCCCACCCAGCGGCCATCAGCCGGCAACGGGCCTGCCCACCACCAGACCGGCTGCCTGGCGGCCAGGGCGACCGCGGATGGTTCCCACGTTCACCAGATCATCGATCGGCCAGACCGGCGCTCAGCTATACGCCGGCAGCATCGCCACGCCTACGCCGTAGACCTTCAACGTGGCCTCCCCGCCGTCTGCTGCACACGGCTTCGGAGTTGACCACCGGACAGCAACGGCGGTCACGCACTGCGCCCCGGCCCCTATCCACCAGATTTGAGCCGGCACTCGTTACGAGGCTTCAACCACTGATTCACTCGCGTTACGCACACTGGCCTTGCTAGCCGAACCCGCGCCGTCTGGCAGTACCAGCACGTCCCGGCATTGTCGGGGCTGCTTCCCGCCCGCACCGGCGTTCCCCGGATCAGGCTGCCCCCAGCTTCAATCAGGCCGCTACGACGGCCCGAAAGGAAGGGCCTCTCACCCCTCTCGACATTCCGGCGCCTCGTGGCGCACACAGCAGGGGAGTACAGCAACACCCCCTCACAGCCACCAGCCCGAGCAACCACCAACGCCCGCCGCTCGCTGGGACGCCAGCCATTCGCCGAGGACTGCCGCTAGTTCGGGACGAAGATGCCGGTCGGTTCCCGTTCGGCCTCCCAAACGCTTGATCATGCCGAATGCGTGCCTAATTCCGCCTGGCAGTCTGTGTCTGCCCAGGTCGGAAGGCTGTCGTCGTGGGCCTGTAAAACCGCCGCCCGTTTGGTCACGCGCCGCAGGGGGCCGCATCCGCGGAAGTGGCCAACATCGACCACCTTGCCAGTAGGTCGCACCGAGAGGATCACGCGGTCAACTGTGGCTTGACAGTTGACCGACGATCGGACCGACCAGGGTAATCGAGTCATGCTGGCCGGATTTTGGCCGCACAGCGGCGCTCAACGCTGCCGCCTGTTGCGCATTGCTGAGCGGCATTTTAGCAGGTCAACTGATGTATGGCCTGGTAGCGGATGCGCCCGTAACTCTCTACGGATCGCCTGGTCCTTGAGCACCTGGACGGTGCCGGGGTCAACGCTGACGGTCCGAGACCGGCGCTGCAAGCCGTCGTATCATCTGACCAGGCGGCCCGCTACGGCTGTCACCGGAGGCGATACATATGCCCAGTCCCTATCTACAATGGCTCGGCGGCGCGAAGATGGTCGCGAAGATGGTCGAGGACGCTGACTCCGAGGAACAGCAGAACCCCACAGGGGAAGATCACGCGGCTCACGCTGTCGGCAAGACCTGCAAGCGCTGCGGCCAAGTAATCGAGGCCGATCAAGCCGCGCGCCTCCGCGGGGTCGACGACTGGGTGCATGACATGTGTCCGTCGTGACTGGATGATCATTGGGGCAGGTTGACGGCCTACAAGCTAGGGGTCAGATACTCGCGGGTCAGCTTCCGGCCAGGCACGGGGGGCACCGCGCACCATGATCCGGAAATATAGCCGGAACAGTCTTTTCTATGGCTGCTGGCGTCGGCCGCGGATGGCCAGCTCAGCCCCCCTAGTCGCTCGATTGCGACGGCGGCCTCCGGAGCCGTTGGTGTGCCCGGGCCCGTGGCCGATTGGCCTGTCAAGGTCGCGATGCTGAGTGGCTTTGGGAGCAGGAAGCCATTGGCCCTGCAGGGCACGTCGAGGGCACATGCGGTCGCAACGCGCCGGATAAAGATGAGAAAGACCGAGAACCAAATCCCAAGGTCAGCGGCCCTTCCCGTGCGAAGCGCGCCGAGTGCTCCTCATCCGCCCAATCGAGCTGCGTACCTGCGCCATTGCCAGCGACCTTCACTGACCTCGCTGCGGGTAGTTCGCGTTGAAGGCAATGGGGCGGGCAGCTCAACTTCGCCACTGGCACCGCTGGGTCAGACGCGGCGGGCGTGCGGCTCCTGCGGGCCGACCCGCCGCGTGACCCTGGTTGCAGCCCGGCGGAACTCCCCGCTTGCCGTCGGATGCCCGGCGAGCTGACGGCAACGACGGCAACCAGCCCCGACCAGAGGCACACGTCGGCCGTCGACGCTGCTGCAATGTTCCCGGAGCTGGGCGTCTGCTACACCTGAAAAGCGGAGGTCGGCGGTTCGACCCCGCCCCTGACCACTCCTGTGACCTGCTAACAGCTAGATTGGGTTGGCTGTCCCGGCACATTCTGACGGCAACCGCCGCATCGGGTTCTGATGGCAATAACCGCGTCGGCACGGCGGACGGTCGCGCCTCCTGATCCGTACACTGGTTGCATGAGCGAGGCGCGCGAAGAGCTGCATTACATGGTTGACCAGCTCCCGGAAGCTCAGCTGCGGCCTGCGCTGGAACTGATCCGCAGTCGCGTGGAGGAGTCGGGCGGTCCTGGACGGGACTTGCCCTTCTTTGCGTCGTTCGAGGCTGAGCCGGACCTTGCTGAGCAGGCTGAGGAGATCCTTCGGGCTGAACTCGGCCGCTGACGTGCTGCTCTGTGACACGGGCGTCCTGCTTGCCGCAGGCAACATCAAAGATCACGCGCACCTGCCTTGCCTAAAGCTCCTGCGGGAGGCCGAGGGCCCGCTACTGGTTCCGGCGCCCGTGATGGGGGAAATCGGATACCTTCTGCAGTCGCGAGTGGGACCCGATGCGGAAGTGACCTTCCTAAGGTCGTTCGGCGGCGACGGATTCCATGTGGTTGAGCTGGAGGACGACGACATCGAGCGGATGGCCGAACTCGTCGAGACCTATGTCGACCTTCCCCTCGGCATCGTTGATGCCGCTGTGATCGCGATCGCCGAGCGCCTCAAGCTGGCCGAGGTCGCAACCCTAGACTATCGTCACTTCAACGTGGTGCGACCGCGTCACGTCCAAGCTTTCACGCTGTTGCCTGGCACGGGATGAGATCCGGGCGTTGCCAGATGGTGGAGCGCTCGCGCCGACCAAAGCCGCCCGCAGCGCTGCGGGCGGTCTAAACGATCGGATAGCAGATGCAGGACCAGTTGATATACACCAACGACGACGTGCTGCAGATGCTCGACGCCCTCTTGGAGGGCAGAGGCGGCGCTTGTGGAACGAGTTCTTCGCGGACCACGCCAAGCCGTGCCCGTTCTTCGTCGAATGCCCGACGAGAACCTCGTTGCGTGGTTTAACGAAGGCCTTCTCACTCCGGGACGTGTGCTCGAGCTGGGATGCGGGCACGGGCGGAACGCCACCCACTTGGCAAGCCTGGGATGCAGCGTTGATGCTGTTGACTTCTCGGCACAGGCGATCGAATGGGCAGAGGAGCGAGCGAAATCGGCCGGCGCCTCGGTGAACTTCCAGTGCTGCTCCATCTTCGATGCAACGTTCACGGAAGGGCACTACGACCTCGTCTACGACTCGGGCTGTTTCCACCATCTTGCTCCGCACCGCCGCAGGGACTATGCCGGACTCGCGCGCAGAGCCCTGAAGCCAGGTGGCAGCTACGGACTGGTGTGCTTCCGGCCCGAAGGACAGCTCCGCTCGATCGCTTCAGCGATAGCTGACGGCAATGGTGACGGCAACAACGGCAGCCAACTACAGCCGCGCCTCGGCTACCGTTCTACCAGGCCAGTTTCCGCGTAGCACGGGTGGCCACTACGCCTGAAAAGCGGAAGGTCGGCGGTTCGACCCCGCCCCTGACCACCATTTTATCCCGGCATTGCGAGCCCTCTCACCTGCGCGAACCGCAGGAAGAGAGGGAATTGCCATGGCGCCGCGGCGGTGACGGCGCAGACGGCCAGGGCGGCCATCACGAGCACCGTGTGGCGGGGGATCGCGGTGTAGAGGCGGACCTGGGACTCATCCAGCCCGAAGCAGTCTTTGCCGAACTCGAAATCTTCCTCTACGGGCCAGCGCAGCCCGGCGGCGCGGACCAGCCGGGTCAAGGTGATTACCTGGCCTTCGGGCACGTGGCAGTAGTGAAAGGCCAGCTCACCGGTCCGCAGGTGGCGGCGGACCAGCAGGTGATGGCGCGGGGATGCGGTGGCCAGCCATGCCCACCTGTACCAGCGGTCTCCTTTTGATCCCTGCCCGGCGGAGCGCGTGGCGGCCGCGCGGCTGCGCCCACTCGCAGGACGCCTCCCGCGTCCGCTCATCACGGTGGCGGACGAGAAGGTGCCCTCCAGCCCGCCTATCCCGGCACGGTTACGGCGGCTTCGTCTGCATCTGCGTCAGCCGACGGGCCCACGGCTGGCTAGGAGGTTCCGGGCGCAGGCCCGAGAAGGCCAGACAGGATCCGGGTGAGGATGCCGCTGTATCTGTCAGCGGGCTCGGCGGGTGCTGGCGGCCCTTGCGACAGCAACTCCGCCAGGCGGGGGTGCTCGCCTGAGGTTGCCGCATGCTGCAGGTAGGCGACGTTGCGTTCCTGCAGCGCTGAGCCGCCGGCCAGCTCGTGCTGGACGTATGCGGCGGTGATGCCGTTGACCATCGCGAACGCCTCCAGCTTGGTGCCGATGTCCGCGGGATGCGGCGCGAGCACCGCCAGGACGTGCTCCAGCAAGGCGATGCCGTTGGGCCCGAGCACCGGGCGGGTGATTACCTGGCCCGCAAGCCAGGGATGGCGCCGCAGGATCGCGCGTGACTGCTCGCCAATGGCCACCAGGCCGGCCAGCCAGTCTCCGCCCGGCTCGGGCAGCGAGTACTCCCCGCCCATGGCGTCGGTCATGAGGTCGAGCAGCTCTTCCCGGGTTTCGACGTAGCGGTACAGTGAGGCCGCGCCCGTCCCCAGTTCCGCGGCGACCCGCCGCATCGACACCGCGTCCAGGCCTTCGCGGTCGGCGATGTCGACTGCGGCGGCGGTGATCTCGGCCCTGCTGCGCTGAGCCGGCCGCCCTACCGCGGCCCGCTCCGGGCGCATCCAGATGCTGGGAGCTGATCGTCCGGCTGCCATCTTGTCTCCTGGGATTGCGTTTGCGATCGCTGTACCCAAACTAGTATTATTTTTTTGCGAACGGTGTATGCGAATTAGCCGGACGGCAATGTGACCGGGAGGGCGCGATGCCACCGAGAGTGAGGGAGCAGATGCCCGTGAGGCGGGGTGGCAGGCTGCCCCGACACGTCAGGGTGATGCTGCGGCTGTCGGGGCGCGGTCTCCCTGAGCCGGTGTGCTCCGTCGCGGTAGAACGCGGGATCGGGGTCCCGGCCGGCGATGGCGTTACGTTGCTAACCGATCATTATCGTCCGCTGATCGACGGGCCACGGCCGACGCTGCTGGTCCGTTGCCCTTATGGCCGTGGCTTCCCCTGGGATTACGTGTACGGAGCGCTGTTCGCCGGGCAAGGTTTCCACGTCGTCATCCAGAGCTGCCGCGGCACCGGCGGCTCGGGCGGCGAACTCGACCCGTTCCGGCACGAGGCGGCCGACGGGCAGGCGGCGGTGGCCTGGCTGCGGCAGCAGGAGTGGTTCAGCGGCGCGCTGGGCACCGTCGGCGCGAGCTACCTGGGTTACACCCAGCTGGCGCTGGCCACTGACCCGCCGCCCGAGCTGCAGGCCATGGTGATCCAGGTCGGCTCCGACGACTTCCACGAGTTCCTTTACCCTGGCGGCGCCTTCGCCCTCGAATCCACGCTCACCGGCGTCGCCGCCTTGCTGTCGATGGACCGCGGCTTCGCCCGGTTCCTGCTAGCGATGACGCGGCTGCTGCGCCACCTTGGGCGGGTCGAACGCACGCTCCCGCTCATTGACGCCTACCCGGCGGCTTTCGGGCGGCGGGCCGCGTTCTTCGAGCAGTGGCTGGCCCACCCGGAGCCAGCCGATCCCTACTGGGCTCCCCGGCGGGCCACCGTGGCTGCTGAGCTGATCCCGCCCGCCAGCCTGCTGACTGGCTGGTCGGATGTCTGCCTCGACGCGACCCTCGCGCTGTACGGCCGACTTCGCGACGCTGGCCGCGAGGTGCGCCTGATCGTCGGCCCGTGGAACCACGCGTCGGGATTCAACGACGACATGCCGACTGTCTTCGGAGAGGCGCTCGGGTGGCTGCGAGCCTACCTGTGCAGCGACCGGAGCGACCTGCCGCAGCAGCCGGTACGCGTCCACATCGGCGAGATCGGCGTCCCGGGACGGTGGCGCGACCTGCCGGACTGGCCGCCACCGGACGTACGGACGCAGCCGTGGCATCTGCACGGCGACGGGACACTGGCCGCCGCCGGGCCACCCGCCCGAACGGCGGTGTCGCATCTGCGCTACGACCCCGCTGCGCCCACGCCGTCGGTCGGTGGGCCCAGTATGGACTCCCGCGCCGCCGGCCCGAGGCGCAACAACGCGCTCGAGGCACGCGCCGACGTCCTGGCCTTCACCAGCCCGGCTCTCAGCGAGCCGCTCGAAATCATCGGCCCGGTTAGCATCCGCTTGCATGTCCGTGCCAGCAGCCCGCACTTCGATGTGTTCGCGCGGCTGTGCGACGTGGACCCGCAAGGGCGCTCCTGGAACGTCTGCGACGGCCTGGTCCGGCTCGGCGGCGGGAGCACCGCCGCCACGGCAGATGCCCATTCTGGTGACCGCCCATGGTCGGCCATCACGGTGCCCATGGGCGCGACAGCGCACCGATTCGGCGCCGTGCACCAGCTCAGAGTGCAGATCTCCGGCGGCGCTCACCCCCGCTTCGCGCGCAACACCGGCACCGGCGACCCGCTGGCGACCGCCACCCGCCTGGTCCCGGTCGATATCGAGATCGGCCACGGCGCCAGCCAGCCCTGTCTGCTCTCACTGCCCGCGACAGCGGGCAGCACCAGCCCATCCGCCATGGTGGCCACCAGCCGCTGACGACACCGCCACCCCGCAAGGGCCATGACCCTGACAAGGACCGCCCCCGCGCAGCAGGCAATGGCTGCCCATGCCAGCGACCGGACCAAAGCCTCCCAGAACCGGTTGATCTGCAAGCGGTTACGAGCGGCACGACGCATGCCCCTCAGGCAAACCTGTTCGGCGATCTGCGCGAGCGCAGTCGCCATACGCTCGCTCGTAGCCGCGATGACGAGTCCTTGGTGGTGTGCTGTCGTGGCGGAACGACTGCCGGGCGGGAGAGGGTGACGACGTTCCTGATCCGCGATGCCGTGCCCGCCGACATGATTGCCTTGCGCGATGTGTTTCGCAGGTCGTCGCTGTCTAACGACGGCGATCGGATGAACCTGCTCGCCAATCCAGAGGCGCTCGAGCTTTCGGATCTCGCGGTGAATGAGGGACGTACACGAGCCCCGGTCGTCGGTGGCCGCATCGTCGGCTTCGCTACCTCCGGCAGCGCCGGGGATGCGATTGAGGTCGAGGATCTGTTCGTGGATCCCGGCTGGATGGGGCAAGGGATCGGCCGGGCGCTGATGCTGGACCTGATCGCGATCGCACGCGGCCGTGGGGTCCGTCGTGTCGAGGTGACCGCGAATCAGCATGCGCTCGCCTTCTATGGAAAGATCGGCTTTGCCTTTGACCGCGATGCTGAGACCAGGTTCGGCCCGGCACCTCGGATGCACCTCGACGTGGCGCCCTAAACCGCAGGCCCACCGCAGCTGCCGGAGCAACCGCACGGTCATGCCGCGGGGGCACGTAGATCCGCTGGGTGATGGCTTTTCCGGTTGTGCTGGTGTGCCCCATGACTCGGCCGGGTCAGCGTGGCCGTCGAGGTCAGGCGGCGCGGCGAGAGATACGGCGTGGATCACCTGCTGCGCTACCTTGAACTGCCCGGCCGGGACCCGCTACTTGCGCCGGTGCGGGGCGTCTTCGCCGCGCCGGAGATGAGGCCGCAGGCACGATTGCCGGCCGGGGACCGCCGCGTTCGCTGCGTGAGGCTGGACTATGAATCAATGCGCGGCACCGGCAATGGCGCGCTGCGACTCTCGTGACTGGCTGCCTGATTCAGGCAGTACTGAGTGCTCGGACGCAAAATGACCCATTTGACGGAATTCGCGGGGCGGCTCCATCCTGGACCGGCCACGTTCCGCGATGCCGGGAGGGCGCAGATGAGTGAGCCGGCCAGATTCGACACCATCCGGACTGACAGGCTGCTGATGCGGCGCTGGCTCGCCTCTGACCGCGAGCCGTTCGCCGCTCTCAATGCGGACCCCGAGACGATGCTGTTCTTTCCCGAAACGCTGAGCCGGGCTGCCAGTGACGCGTTTGCCGACCGCATCGAAGCGCGCTTCGACCAGCTGGGATACGGGCTGTGGGCGCTGGCGGTCTCCGCGACCGGCGAGTTCATCGGCTTCACCGGGCTCAACCCGATGCCCGACGACGTGCCGGGCTCCGGAGGCGTTGAGGTCGGCTGGCGGCTTGCCAGGTACGCCTGGCATCACGGCTACGCGACGGAGGCAGCCAGGGCTGCGCTCGGGGTGGCTTTCGACGGTGTCGGCCTGAACGAGATCTGGTCCATGACCGCCGTGCTCAACGAGCCATCCCATGCCGTCATGCGCCGCCTGGCACTGACCGAGGTCGCCAGGTTCGATCATCCCAGGGTACCCGACGGCCATCCACTGCAGCCGCACGTGACCTACCACCTGGCGCGGCCGCAGGCGTCATGACCGCCGGCGCGCCCAGCCTGACCGGGTAAGTCACCGGCCACGGGCGACGCCGCACAACATCGCGCGCGACATGATGCTGGCGGTTGCCTGCTCAACCGGGTCTGGGAATAGACCGCGTCGGTACCTGCCCGAAGCACCAGCCGCTCATGCATGATGCGGGTGATCGTCATGGAGATCCTGACAGGCTGACAGCCTGTTCTTTGTGGGGATGGAGGGCCTGCATGCCGGTCACTGCTATTCGCCTGACCCGGTCGCGTGATACCGCCGGGGAGTGCGAGCAGCTGGCCGCTGGTCGCGCGTCGTGCCGATGTCAGCAAGCCCACCCTGTGGCGTTGGCGTTCTGGCTCACGTGGTCGAGGGCGCCGAGAACGGCGCCTCACCGCGGTCCGCCGCCCACGATGACTACGCCGCTGCGAAGCTGATCGGACGCGGGTCAGAGCAGGCTGTCCACCGGTGCACGTCCCCGCAGGAGACGTGTAGTGCCTCGTGATGCTTGCGGATCGCCTCCTCGTCAGGGCCTTCCAGGAGGCAATAGACCTGGCCGTCGGCGTTGTGGTAAAGCTCAATCTGCCGCACGCCGAACTCGTCGGTAGCGCCGTCACGCGTTCCCTGGGCTATCTGGTCGATGGCTTCCTGCGGCAGCTTCAGGTCCTCGTGAAAATCCATGAACCTAGTCATATGGTGCCTCCCGATCACGTCAGACCGCAACTGTGCACCGGCATCGGGCACATTGTCCATACCGGGCGTTACAGCCCCGGCGCCTCGACACGGAGTCCTGTCACGCCGATCGCTGTCACGACGTTGATTTCCTCAACGTCCGCACATGCCGCTGGTGGTGCGGTCGTGTTATTGACAGAACGTTGTGCACGAGCGATTCGGGGTGAACGACTGCGGCGGGCCTGCGGTCAGGCATGAGCCCGCAGCACCAGGCTGAAGCTGTGACCTGGAACGGCGCCGGCGGCAGGAGTTGCGCGCACCGGTTCCGCAGGACTTCTCGCCGCGCCTGGTCCAGCTGGGTGACATAGGCACCGGCCGGCCCGACGCCGAGCGTGAAGGCTCCCACCAGTCAGCGAGCGTCGTGAACCGTACTTTGACGGTCAGCGACGCGGGCTCAATGTGGTCCAGGCCGGCCGCTTCGCACAGCTCCGCCAGGTGACCCCTCCCGGGCGCCGGCGAGCTCCGCCTCGTCACGCTCACGCGGGTCAATGTCGTGCACGGCCCGCCAGAACGCGGCGAGGGGACCGCCGCCTCCGGCGTGGTCCCGCACGCAGGCGGCGACCAGGCCGCCGGGGCGGGTGACCCGTGCCATCTCCGTAGCCCCGAGACAGGATCGGTCATGAAATGCACGGCCAGCTGGGCGAGCGCGATGCCGAAGCTGCCGTCAGGAAAAGGGAAGCTGCTCGGCAGCGCCGGACTGCACATCGGCCGCAGGAAGCGCGCGCGGGCCGCCGCGACGAACGAGCCGGACGGATCGATCGCCGAGACGGCACCGGCGCCCAGGCGCTCTGCCAGCTGCGCGGTCAGGGCCCCGGGTCCGCAGCCGACATCCAGCACCCGCTGACCAGCCCTCCCGGTCTGAAGAACCTGTAGCTCAGCGGTCCTGACCGCCTGGTGCGGTACACCTTCCAAGCCCCTGATATCCCTGCGGGACGCCCGTTCCGGGCGGAAAATGGGGGTGGCCGCTGCCCGCTGACGCCGCCACTAGCTTGATCTTCGAGGTCGTTTCCAAGCCGGGCGCCGGGAGCCGCTTCGCGGGCCGTTCAGTGTCGCTTCGAGCACGAGGATCAGATTTCTCCAGCTGTGCCCATGGTTCCTGCGGGCGGCGGCCTTCCCCCGGACTTGAGGAGGCCTGGTGCTGACCGAGACACAAGACAAAGAGGAGATCATCGAGCGGGTCGCGGCGCTGGATATCGGCAAGGCGGAGCTGACCTGCTGCGTGCGGGTCCCGGATGAGGACCGGCCGGGGAAGCGGCTGCAGGAAGTGGAGGCCTATTCGACGATGACCCCCGCTCGCTGCTGGGCATGTCCGATCACCTGCGCTGCCTGGGGGTGACGCGGGTGGTGATGGAGGCAACGAGCGACTACTGGAAGCCGGTTTTCTACCTGCTGGAAGCTGCCGGGTTCGAGACCTGGCTGGTGAACGCCAGGGACGTCAAGCACCTGCCGGGCCGCCCGAAGACCGACAAGCTGGATTCTGTCTGGTTGTGCAAGGTGGCCGAGCGGCAGATGATCCGCCCCAGCTTCGTGCCCCCCAAGCCGGTCCGCCGGCTGCGGGACCTGACCCGCTACCGGGCTGACCTGGTGGCCGCGCGCACGGCGGAGAAGAACCGGGTCGAGAAGCTGCTGGAGGACGCCCAGATCAAGCTCAGCGTCGTGGCCTCCGACATCTTCGGGGCTTCCGGCCGCGACATGATGGCGGCGCTGGTAGCCGGCGAGCGCAGCCCGAAGGTGCTCGCGCAGCTAGCCCGGCGCAGCATGCGGGCCAAGATCACCGTGCTGGAAGAGGCGTTCACCGGCTACTTCACCGGCCACCACGCGTTCCTGCTCGCCGCGATGCTGGCCCGCGTCGATGCGATCAGCGCCGGCATCGCCGCGCTGGACTCCAGGATCGAAGCGGAGATGGGCCCGTTCGCCGCGGCGGTCCAGAAGCTGGATGAGGTGCCCGGCATCAGCCTGGCCGCCGCGCACGCGATCCTGGCCGAGACCGGCCTGGATATGACCCGGTTCCCCACGGCAGGCCACCTGGTGTCCTGGGCGAAATACGCGCCCCTGGTCAAGGAATCGGCCGGCAAAGAAGAAAGGCAGGAACTCCACCGGCCACGGCAACCCCTACCTGGCCCGGATCC
>OCZU010002114.1_pt1 | contig 12790 bp, 13 predicted proteins | sample 1539001 | NCBI WGS metagenome assembly OCZU01 (sample SAMEA3539306, study PRJEB22396) | soil metagenome | biome: tundra; feature: field; material: soil | place: USA | collected 2010-05 | depth 0.15 m
GCTACCTGAACAACGCGGCGATCGCCGCGCAGGCACTGCGGCGGGCCGGAGCGGACCGGGTTGCCGTGATCGACATCGACGCGCATCACGGTAACGGGACGCAGGCGATCTTTTACGACCGGGCCGATGTCTACTACGGGAGCGTGCACGTGGATCCGGGAGCCGGCTGGTTTCCGCACTATGTCGGCTACGCCGATGAGCGCGGAGCCGGCCACGGCGAAGGCGCTAACCGGAACCTGCCGCTGGCACCGGGTACCGCGGACGCCAGCTGGCTCGAAGCGGTGGAGGCGCTCTGCGCCGAGGTGACGGAACTGGGCGCCGATGCGGTTGTCGTCTCGCTCGGTGTGGACGCGGCGGCGGCCGACCCGGAGAGCCCACTGCAGGTCAGCTCGGACGGCTTTCGGCGGGCCGGTCAGCTAATCGGCGCGCTCGGGCCGGTCGTCGCGGTGCAGGAGGGCGGTTATGACCTGCCCGCGCTCGGCGGGCTGGTGGTCGCCATGCTGGCGGGGCTGGCGTCCGGCGCCGGATGAAGCCAGGCTGATGGCTGTGCGTTCGCCAGCTGACGGCTCACCTGAGCGGGCCGCCGTGATCCCCGATCCGGCGTTCGTGGTGCTCGTCGGCCCGTCCGGCTCGGGTAAGTCCAGCTGGGCGGCGGCGCGCTACCGCGCGCAGGAGGTCGTGTCCTCCGATCAGCTTCGCGCCGTCGTCGGCAGCGGCGAGCATGACCTGAGCGCGTCGGCCGACGCGTTCACGCTGCTCGGCCAGATCATCGCCGCCCGGGCAGGTCGCGGCCTGGCGACGGTCGTGGACACGCTCGGCCTTGACCCGGCACGCAGGCGCGGCTACCTCGACCTGGCCCGGCGCTTCGGGATGACCGCGGTCGCCGTGCTGTTCGACACCGAGCCGGCGCTGTGCAGGCAGCGCAACCGGAGCCGGGATGTGCCAGTCCCGCCCAGGGTGCTCGACTCGCAGCTCCGCGCGATGACGGCGGCGCCCGCGGAGATCGCGGCCGAGGGCTGGGATGTCGTGCTCCGGACCGGGACCGGGACCGGGACTGATGCCGCTGCCGGGGCTGAGGTCGTGGTTGCCGACATCGAGCCTGCCCATACTCCAGGCGCCAGGCTCGCCCGCGTTCAGCAACTGCGGTCACCGGCCGGGATGAACTTCGTGCTGGCCGTGTCGCGGTTTCCGTGGGGCGAGGATCCGGCCGGGTGGCTGGCTTCGGTAGGGCTGGCGGCAGCGGAGGCCGGCTTCGCCGGGATCGCACTGATGGACCACCTGATCCAGATACCGCAGGTCGGGCGGGACTGGGAGCCGATCCCCGAACCGTGGGTCACGCTCGGGATGCTGGCTGGCCTGCGCACCGACCTTCAGCTGGGCACTCTGGTCACGCCGGCCACGTTCCGCTCCCCCGGCGTGCTGGCCAAGACGGTAGCCACGCTGGACGTGATCAGCGGGGGCAGGGCGTTTTGCGGGGTGGGCGCTGGCTGGTGGGAGCGCGAGCACGCCGCGTTCGGGCTGCCGTTCCCGGCGGCGGCTGACCGGCTAGACCTGCTGGAGACCGCGATCGAGACAATGCGGGCGCTCTGGCAGCCGGGGACCAAGCCGTACCACGGCGACCGGGTGGACCTGCCGGAGACCACCTGCTATCCGCGGCCTGCGGCGCCAGTCCGGGTCATCGTCGGCGGCAGCGGGGAGAAGCGGACGCTGCGGATCGCGGCCAGGCTGGGCGACGCCTGCAATCTGCCCGCTGACCTTGGCATCGTCGAGCAGAAGGTAGCCGTTCTGCGGGAGCACTGCCGGGAGGCGGGTCGTGATCCGGCGGAGGTGGCGGTCACCGTGCTCGACGTGCCTGTGATCGGCGCGGACCGTGATCAGGCGGCTGGAATCGTGGAGCGACTGCGGGGCCGGACCGGCGCCACCGCGTTCGCACGGCAACATCACGCCGGAACCGCCGCTGATCACATCGGCCGTTACCGGCTGCTCGCCGAGCGCGAGGTGAGCACGGTCTTCGTGTCACTGCCCGACCTGGCCGGCCCTGACGAGGTGCTGCGGCTCGCTCCGGTCGTCTCCGCATTCAGCTAGGGACCGACGGCAGGTCGATGCGGAACGAAGAACGCTGGTGAGCCTTTACTACGCCGGCACCTCCGCGGCGCAGACCTCGACGCTCTTGTCACCTACGACAACCGGCTGACCAGTGCGGCGAGTGATGCCGGGCTGGTGACCGCAGCCCCGCAAGACGGCGGATAAGATCGACCTTCGCCCGGCGGTCCGCTGGGGCAGCGGCGCTGGCGTCGCTTTGCATCTGACGCCGGATGAGGCAAGCCACCCACCTGCGACGAACGGCGACCGGTGCATGAACGCTCTGCTCGCCCTGGCCGCCTCCGCACTATGGGGAACCTCCGATTTCGGCGGCGGGCTGATTTCCCGACGAGTCCACCCGTCGGCCGCCGTGCTGATCTCCCAGGCGATCGCGCTTGCCGGGCTGCTCGTCCTGCTGCCGTTCCTCGCCGTGCCTGGCGGGCCCTACCTGCTGGTCGCGGCGGCAGCCGGAGTGATCGCCACGGCGTCGCTCGCCACGTTCTACCGGGCGATGGCCGACGCGCCGCTCTCCCTGGTCGCGCCGATCACGGCGGGCGGCACTGGCATCCCCGTACTCGTCGGACTTGCCCGCGGCGAGCAGTTGAGCGCCTTGCAGGGGGCCGGGATCGCGGTCACCCTGATCGGGATTGTGCTCGCGTCCGGTCCTGAGTTCCGGGCCGGGGTGACGGTGCGCCGCCGGGCCGTGGTGTATGCAATCGCAGCCGCGGCCGGCTTCGGCGTGGCATACACGCTGCTGGCGCTCGCGGCCGGGACCGACCTGTACGGAACACTGCTCCTGCAGCGGATCGGCGGCCTGATCATGCTGGCGCCGATCGTGCTGCGCGGGCGGATCCTGGCAGCCGTGCGCCTCACCGCCCGGCGGCTGGCGGCGCTGGCCGCGATCGGGATCTCCGACATCGTCGCGAACGGCTCGTACGCGCTGGCGGCCAGTCGCGGTGACCTGTCCGTCGCGGCGGTACTCGCCTCGCTCTACCCGGTCGTGACGGCACTGCTCGCCCGCGGCATCCTGGCCGAGCGGCTCAGGCCAGTGCAGAGTATCGGAGTTGTGGCCGCCCTCGGCGGCGTCCTCATGCTCAGCGCCTAGCGATCCTTGGTCGCTAGGGCGCACCCACCCCGACCTGGCGCGCCGGCCGACAGGCCAGGCGCGCCAGGTCGGGGGACGCATCCTTGGACTGAGCCGAGCGGCGCCCAGTTGTCTGGCTGGTTATCTAGCACCGAAGAATTCGTCAATCTACGCGGCCTGGCCGACTTTACCTTTTTGTGCCGGATTAAGTATTCTCTCAGGCGCAGCTCTCAGGCAGCGGTGCGCTCGGACTCCTCTGGATCTACCAGGCGGTGCCGCAGGTGGCCAAGTGCGTGCGCGAGCAACCTGGAAACGTGCATCTGGGAAATGCCGAGCTCGGTGCCGATGTCGGCCTGAGTCATGTCGCCGAAGAACCGCATGATCAGGATCCGCTGCTCGCGCCTGGGCAGTTCGCCCCAGTGCTTGGAGACGGCCTGCATGCAGAGGGTGCGCTCGACGGCCGGATCGTCCTGGCCGAGCAAATCGGCCAGGGTAGCGGCGTTGGGCTGGCCCGACAGCGGCGCGTCCAGCGAGTACGGCCGGAAGGCCAGGTCCGCCCGCTGGGCATCCCGGATGTCAGCGCGGCTGACGCCAAGGTGCTCGGCTAGCATCGCCTCTGCCGGGGCGTGTCCGAGCTGATGGGTCAGCTGACTGTTCGCCTCACGCACAGCCAGCACCAGTTCCTGGACCGACCGCGTGACGTGCACTTGCCAGCGCTTGTCGCGGAAGTGCCGCTTGATCTCGCCCATAATGCAGGGCTGGGCGTAAGCGGCCAGGCCGCACCCGACGGCCGGATCGAAGTTGTTGATCGCCTTTAGCAGGCCGACGAATCCCACCTGTGTCAGGTCCTCAACGGACTCAGGGCTGCCCGTGTAGTGACGCGCGCAGGACCAGACCAGGCTGCGGTAACGGCTCACGAGCAGCTCGCATGCCCGTGCGCGCCGCTCGCTGGCCCGCGGCTGCGACCTGACGATTTCTAGCAGCTCACGATCGTCGCACTCGGCCAGCTGCCGCAGTTGCCTGACCGCCGGTATAGCGAGAGCTGGAGGGCATGCCCCCTCAACGGACGCTTTCCCTACGGTAAGTGTTTCCATAAGGAAATATTTACCATAAGGAAACCTGCGACGCAAGCCCAGTCTCATCCGGGTTGGCAGGTCGGCCTAGCCAGGCCGGGAGCCAAGCTCCTTGAGACCGCGGGCCAGCGCGGCGCGGCCGCCCGGGCTCATTGCCTCAAGAAGCCTCCCGAGAATGGCACTGCGCCGACGCCCGACCCGCTCAGCAACCTGGCAACCGGACTGCGAAGGAAGCAGGACCACCTCCCGGCGGCTGTCGTCCGACTGGTCGCGGGTCAGCAGGTCAGCGGCCTGCATGCGGTCGCACAACCTGCTCGTGGCCGACGCGGACGCACCCAGCGCACCGGCCAGCTTGTTCAGGTTGAGGCCGCCCGCCGCAATGACGATGAGCAGCGCCCGCAACTGGGCAGGTGGAACCGTTAACCCGCTTTCCTCCACAGCCCGGTCGCTGGCCTCGACCAGCGTCCTGAGCCCCGTCTCCGCCGAACCGACATCCCATCGCTCCTCGGCGAGATGCCCCGTCGTCTGAGGTTCCATCCGAAGTTCCATCCGTGAGAACTCTCCACAGACGGCTGCTCTATGCAGTTCCGGCCGAACTGCTAGCCCGTGCGGACGAGATCGGCGTCCGCAACATGACGACCGGCTCGCACCGTCTCGAGATTGGGGCCGGCTCTAGATTGGGGCCGGTCAGAGATCCCGGTGCACTCGGATCGCGGTGCCCTGCGGCGAGGAGTGAATCTGGACGAGGTCGCACAGCTGGTTGACGAGGAAAAGACCGCCACCTGAGCCGCTGACTCGATCTGGCCGGATCCGGCCGGCCAGCGGAGCGGTCAGATGACCGCCATCGGACACTTCGAAGACCAGCGACTGGCCGTCGCGCCACGCATGCACCTCCCCCTCGCCGCCACCGTGCCGAAGGCTGTTCGTGGCGACCTCGCCGACAGCTAGCACCATGGCGTCGGCTGACTGCCGATCCAGCCCGGCGCGCCCGGCATGGTCGGCGACGAACGTCCGGACGGCGCGCAGCTCGCCCGCACGGATGCCGATGCCCGCCGCGTCGGCCGGACGGGCTGGCAGCGGCCTGGCGAAGGGCGCGGCGACATCGACCGGCCGGAAGCTCGGACAGGTCCGCCGGTCGTCTCCGTGGGCAACGAACGGATGCGTCCTGTGTGCTTCACCGATGACGTCCGCGGCTAGTGCCTCAAGATCGTAGGGGCACAGCAGCCAGAACGGCACGGACGCGTCGAAGGCAACGTTCAGGAGCGCTTCGTGGAGCTGGCACTCGGCTAGCTCAGTCGGAGACCTGCCGGGATACACCGGCTCCCCGATCCCCCACAGCTGCCGCGCGCCGACCTGGGCATCGACGAACGCGAGCCAGGTAGCAAGGATCCGGGCCGGGTTGTCGCCGATCTCGGCCATGTCGGCGAAGTTCACGCTTCGCGCGTCAGCCCTCAGCTCGGCGCGCAGCAGTTCGATCTTCGATCCGCTCACCACGACCAGGATCGGGTCGGAGGCGCTGACCGCATGGCGGATGAATGTCAGCGCTCCGGTCAGGAACTCGGCGACGCCGGAGTAAAGGAACGCCTCATGACGGTAGCTGCCGATGGTATCGGCCGTCACAGATGCGGGAGCCGGGCTCACCTCCGAAATCACCAGCCCTCAAAGCCGGACTCCTGCATGGTCAGGCCGGGGAGGGTATCCCAGCCCATGATCTGGAGCACTCGCCGCACCTGCCGCGGGACCTCGTGCAGGACCAGGCGCCTGGCGCGTACGTCGTGGCCTGCCTGGCCGATTTCGGTCAGCCGGATAATGGCTCGCAACCCAGCGAGATCGCAAAATTCCACCTTCGCCAGGTTGACGTGGACTTCACTAGGCCCGTCCACGAGCCGATCCAGCGCGCCGACCAGACCAGAGTAATTCGACTCGTCGATTTCCCCGGCTATCACGACCACAGGCGGGCTGCCAACGCGCATGACCCGCAGCACGCCGTCGTCATAGACGTCGCAACCGCTCGTCATCACGGACCTGCCTTCCGCCATGCCGAAACCCGGATAGCAAGGTATACCTCACTCATCGGCGCGCGCGCCGCTGCACCGCCCAGGTCAGTGATCCGACCTGGAAGTTCCGATCCTGGCATGTAATGTTCGATGCAGCATCTCAGCGTCCGGCAACCGGGCACGAGGAGACGATGAGCATGGCCTGGCGACCCCGGAGTTCCTGGTCGCCTACGTCGGCCGAGGCCGCCGTCAAGACGGCATGGCCCGACGCACATGGGGGTGGAGGTGGCTGAGGCAGTTGCCGCCGACGACGGGCTCCGTCATGTCGCGCTGCTCTACCGCAGCGCCGACGATTACCTGACGGCCCTTCAGCGCTTCGTCACCGACGGTCTGGCACGCGCCGAGCCCGTGCTGGTGGCGGTGCCGGAGGCTAAGATCTCGCGGCTGCGCGCGGACCTTCCGGACGCGGAGTACCTGAGTTTCGCGGACATGACCGAACTGGGCCAGAACCCGGCTCGCATCATCCCGTCATTTCACGCCTTCATCGACGTCCGCCCGCGGCACCGCGTCCGCGTGGTCGGCGAGCCGGTCTGGCCGCAGCGTTCCGCGGACGAACTGCGTGAGACAGCCAGGCATGAGGCGCTCATCAATGTGGCCTTCGCTGGCGCGGCGGCCACGATCCTGTGCCCCTACGACGCCGCGGATCTCTCAGACTCGATCATCGCCGACGCCACGCGCACCCACCCCGAACTGGTCCGCAGTGGTCACGAGCTGCCGAGCTCCAGTTATCTGGAACCCCCGGGGATACCGCCAGAGTGCGACCGGCCATTCTCCCGGCCTCCGGACAAGGCCGAGTTCCTTGCGTATGACCGCGACCTCCGCCCGGTCCGCGCGCTGGTGACCAGGGGCGCGCAGCGCGCCGGGCTCCTGGCCGAGCACAGCACCGACCTCGTGATCGCGGTCAGCGAGGTCGCCGCGAACACGCTGCGGCACACTGCGGCCGGCGGAACGATGTATCTATGGCACACCGCTGAAGAGGTCATCTGTCAGTTGCACGACACCGGCACCATCGCCGACCCGCTGGCCGGCCGCCGGGTACCTTCCACTGACCTGCCCGGCGGAAAAGGTCTCTGGCTCGTCAATCAGGTATGCGACCTGGTCGAGCTGAGAACCAGTCCGGCAGGCACGACCACCCGCCTGCACATGCGGGTCAGCTGACCACATAGCTCAGTTCGCGGCGACGCCGGGCACCGACCCCGCGCCGCCGGCCCGAGCAGCGGCCAGCGTGGGATAGAGCGAGATCAGCCGGTCTAGCCCGGTCAGCTTCATGACCCGGAGAACTCCGGCGGAAACGGCAACCAGCCGAAGCTCAGCCACAGCCGCATCGGCATGTCGGTGTGCCGAGATCAGGGCGCTGAGCGCCGCCGAATCGCAGAACGTTGTCATGGACATGTCCACGATCAGGACGGTGACGCCCTGATCGACAACTGCTACCAGGTCGTCACGAAGCAGGTCGGCGGTCGAGATGTCGACTTCGGCCGGCAGCACGATCACGGCCAGATCGTCAAACCGCTCGACAGGAAAGCGTTCCGGGCACACGACGCACTCCCATGCGGATCGGGGTAGCGCTGGGCCGCGTTCTTGACCCGCTGATCTGGCGAGCCGGGCTGGATCGCCGTCGGAAGACATAGTTAGCACCCGCCGGCGATTATCCGCAACCCGAAGCGCCTGGGAGCTGACCGGCGGCATTGTCGACCGGGCGGCGGGCGGCCGCTACCAGCGGTACCAGCTACCGCGCGACCGCGAACCCGTCTCGGCGCCGCGGGCCACGAACCCCACCAGCCAGATCGCTAGCACGATCACGGCGAGCCACCACAGCAGGTGAATCGCGAAAACCGAGGCCGGCGAGCAGCACGGCCAGGATCAGAACTGCAAGAATTACTGGCATAACTATTACCCTCCAAGTGAGTGCGGCTCCCTACCTGCCCGGTCAGCGGCGGCTAGCCAAACATCTGCTCGTGGCAGTCACATTCACGGCCAGCGATCCGTCATCCGGGTGGCGAACGACGGCTAGGAGACTCATGAGCGCGGAGGGACCATGACGGCACCGATCCTGGTCACCGGCGGCACTGGCACGCTGGGCAGGCTCGTCGTCCGGCGGCTGCGGGAGGCCGGCCGACAGGTGCGAGTGCTGAGCCGGCGCGACCACGCCGACGCCGGCGGCGTCCAGTTCGTGACCGGCGATCTGGCTAACCGGGCCGGCATTGAGCAGGCCGTCGATGGCGTGGGCACCATCGTGCACTGCGCCAGCAGCAGGACGGGCGACGCCGACGCGACTGCGAACCTGGTGCGCGCGGCGTTGTCGCGAGCAGGGACGCCGCATCTGGTGTACGTGTCGATCGTCGGAGTCGACCGTCTGCCATTCTCGTACTACCGGTCCAAGCTCGACTCAGAGCGCGTCGTGACCGAGTCCGGGCTGCCCTGGACGATCCTGCGGGCGACTCAGTTCTACGACCTGATACTCACCGGCGCCAGGCTGCTGGCGAAGCTGCCGGTGGTACCCGCGCCGGCCGGCTTCGTCGTCCAGCCGGTCGACGCCGACGAGGTAGCCGTCAGGCTCGTCGAACTGGCACTCACCGAGCCGGCCGGGCGAGTTTCCGACCTCGCCGGGCCGCAGCGGCTCAGCTTCGCCGACATCCTCCGGATCTACCTGCGGGCCCGCCGCCGGCGGCGTCCGGTCCTGTCGGTCTGGATCCCCGGACTGGGCAAGGTCCGCGCTGGCGCGCTCCTGCCCGACTCCCGCACGGTTCCCAGACCTGACGCCGGCAGCCTTACCTGGGCGGAGTTCCTGGCCGACCGGCTCAGCTGACACGAGTCATGCGGCACGAACGCCGGCCGCTCAGTTGGTCCCTGCGGGTCCAGCGACACCCGCGCGAGCACCGTCGTCAGCCAGCCGGTGAGATTGCCGACGTCGCTGGTGTCCGAGCGATTGAGCCGCAGCCACGCCTGCTGGATCGGCTAACGGGGCGAGCTTCCGCACATTACGGCTGACGGCCACCCGCGCGGGGTGGATCATGGACGGGTGAGCGGTTCCGGCGGCGATGGCATGTTTGACGGGCTCTTCGGCGCAGGCCCGGTCAACGTCGGGGACGAGGCCTGGCTGCAGGCGATGCTCGACGCCGAGGCTGCGCTGGCTCGCGCGGCTGAGCGGGCCGGACTGGCCGGCGCCGGGACCGGGGAAGCAGTGACCGCGGCCGCGCGCGCCGACCACTTCGATCGGGGCGAGCTCGGCCGTCAGGCCGCGCTGACCGGCAATCCCGTCCCCGCCCTGGTCCGGGCGCTGACCCGGCTCGTCCCTGCCGATGCAGCCCGCGCGATCCATCTCGGCGCGACCAGCCAGGACATCATCGACACTGCCGCGATGCTGCTCGCCGGGCGGGCGATCGACGGGATTGCCGACCAGATGTCCGCCGCCGCGGCCTCCGCCGCCGCCCTTGCGGAGGTCCATGCCGGGACGATCATGGCCGGCCGGACGCTGCTCCAGCAGGCCGTCCCCGTGACCTTCGGCCTGGTCGCGGCAGGCTGGCTGACCGCCATCGACGAAGCCAGGCAAGGGCTGCACCGGATCCGGACCTTGCGGCTCGCCGTGCAATTCGGGGGCGCCGCCGGCACGCTGGCATCGCTGGGCGACGGTGGTCCGGCGGTCGCCGCGCTGCTCGCCGAGGAACTCGGCCTCGCCCTGCCCGTGCTGCCCTGGCACACGGACCGGCTGCGGATCATCGAACTGGCGGCCGCGCTGACCGGAGTCTGCGCAGTGCTCGGCAAGATCGCCAGAGATGTCACGCTGCTGGCCCAGTCCGAGATCGCGGAAGTCAGGGAGGGAGCTGGCAGTGCCGGGCGCGGCGGCTCGTCAGCCATGCCGCACAAGCGCAACCCGGTGGCCGCGATCCTCGTCCTGGGCTGCGCCAAGCGGGCGCCGGGCCTGCTGGCGACCCTGGCTGCCTGTGCCGAGCAGGAGCATCAGCGCGCGGCCGGAGCCTGGCACGCGGAGTGGGAACCCCTTGCCGACCTGCTCAGGCTAACCGGATCGGCGGCCTCCTGGTCGGCCGAACTGCTGGCCGGCCTGCACGTCGACGCAGCCAGGATGCGGGCGAATCTGGACGCCGCCGGCGGTCTGCCGCTCGCCGAGCATGTCGCCGCGATCCTGGCACCGACGATCGGCCGCCTGCCGGCGCACGACCTGGTCGCTGCCGCGGCGGCGCGCGCCGCCCACGGCGCCGGGCTGCGGGACTCTCTGCTTGCCGATCCGGCGTCGGCAGCGCAGCTCGCGGCGGCCGGAATCGGCCAGGACCAGATCGATGCCGCGCTCGATCCCGCCGGATACCTCGGAGCGACGGCAACGTTCGTGCGCAGGGCACTAGGCGCCCACCGCGACATCGAGGTGGCGAGCGAAGGAGGACAGGCCAATGTCAGATGAGGAGCGCTCGGCCCGCGGCATGACGGTCCGCCGGGCGGTACTCGGCGACGAGCACGTCGACCGGGCCGTAGCGCGGACGACCGGCTTTACCGCGCCGTTCCAGGACCTGATCACCAGGTACGCGTGGGGCGAGATCTGGAGCCGGCCCGGGCTCTCCCGCGCCGAGCGCAGCATGGTCACGCTGACCGCGCTTGCCGTTCTCCGGCAGGATGAGGAACTGGCGATGCACGTCAGGGCGGCACTGCGGAACGGGCTGACGGCCGAGCAGATCCAGGAAGTACTGCTCCAGGTCGCCGTCTACGCGGGCGTGCCCGCGGCCAACCGGGCGTTCGCGGTCGCGGCCCAGGTGCTCGACGACACTCCGTAGTCCGCACAGCTGTTCACTTAGCGGCCAGTTGTCGATATCGTTTCGGTAAAGGCAGCAGGGAGGCTGGTGGGACGTGGCAGAGATCGTGTCGCTAGCCGAGGCGATCGCCGCCGCGGTACACGACGGCGACGCAGTCGCGATGGAGGGTTTCACGCACCTGATTCCGCACGCCGCGGGACATGAGGTGATCCGGCAGCGCCGCCGGAACCTGACGCTGGTCCGGATGACTCCTGACGTCATCTACGACCAGCTGATCGGCGCGGGCTGCGCCCGCAAGCTGGTGTTCTCCTGGGCCGGGAACCCGGGGGTCGGATCGCTGCACCGCTTCAGGGACGCGGTCGAGCATTCCTGGCCGGCCCCGCTGGAGCTTGAGGAACACAGTCACGCCGGGATGGCCAACCGCTACCAGGCCGGAGCGTCCGGTCTGCCGTTCGCCATCTTGCGCGGGTACCGGGGCACCGGGCTGACTACGCAGACGACCGGCATCGCCGAGATCGTCTGCCCGTTCACCGGCGAGACGCTGACCGCCGTCGCCGCGCTGCGCCCCGACGTCACGGTGATCCACGCACAACGCGCGGACCGTCTCGGCAACGTCCAGTACTGGGGCATCACCGGGGTTCAGAAAGAGGCCGTGCTCGCCGCCGCGCGATCGGTAGTCACGGTCGAGGAGATCGTGGACACACTTGAACCGCGCCCAGGGGCAGTGGTACTGCCGTCCTGGGCGATCGGGTATGTCGCGCTCGCCCGAGGAGGCGCGCATCCGTCCTATGCGCTTGGCTACTCCGACCGGGACAACGACTTCTACGTCGCGTGGGAAGCGATCAGTCGGGACCGGCTAAGGTTCGGGGCCTGGCTGGACGAGCATGTCTACTACAGCGGCGCGAAAACCACCAGGGGACCGCAGTGATCTACACGTCGGACGAGATGATGACGGTCACGGCCGCTCGCTCGCTCCTTGACCGGATGACCTGCTTTGTTGGCATTGGCCTGCCGAGCGAGGCGGCCAATCTGGCCCGTGCTACCCATGCGCCGAATCTGGTACTGATCTACGAGTCGGGCACGATCGGCGCCAAGCCAGGCGCGCTCCCGCTGTCGATCGGTGACGGGATCCTGGCCGAGACCGCGGACGCCGTGGTCAGCGTGCCGGAGATCTTCAACTACTGGCTGCAGCCGGGCCGGATCGACGTCGGCTTCCTCGGCGCTGCCCAGCTCGACAGATTCGGCAATATCAACACCACGGTCATCGGCCAGGACTACGACGAGCCACGGGTCCGGCTGCCTGGCGCGGGCGGTGCACCGGAGATCGCTGCCGCCTGCCGTGAGGTGATAGTGGTGCTGCGGCAGACTCGCAGGACGTTCGTCAAGCGAGTCGATTTCATCACCTCCGTCGGCTTCGGCGACGGCCCTGGCAGCAGACAGCGGCTGGGCCTGACCGGAGCCGGACCCAGGAAGGTGATTACGGACCTGGGCGTCCTGCAGGCCGATCCGCAGACACTTGAGCTGGTGCAAACCGGGATCTACCCCGGCATCTCCATCGCCGATGTCAAGGACCGGACGGGCTGGGATATCCGGGTATCGGAGGACATCGCCGAACTGGCGGCGCCGTCGGACGCTGAGCTAACGGCGCTGCGCAACCTGCTGGCCACCATGCCGCCCGCGGCTCCGGCCGGCGTCGCGGCTCCGGCCGGAGCAAGCCAATGAGCCTGAACC
>OCZU010002115.1_pt1 | contig 12786 bp, 11 predicted proteins | sample 1539001 | NCBI WGS metagenome assembly OCZU01 (sample SAMEA3539306, study PRJEB22396) | soil metagenome | biome: tundra; feature: field; material: soil | place: USA | collected 2010-05 | depth 0.15 m
AGGTGGATCAACTCCGCGCCGCTGTAGCCCCGATATCCGACTATTCCGACCCGCTCCATGTATAAATATACGCTCTAATGAATAATACCACACTCCGGGAATGGTGTGGGCATATCTGGTCCTCAGGGTAGATTCCGGAGAGGCGGCTCAGGCAGGCGACCGGATGGCGACTGGAGTGACTGGCCTAACTACATTGACTTTACAGCAACCGCCACCGTCTGCCAGCCCCTTGTCGTGAGATTCCACCGGAATAACTCATCGAACCCACGCATGGCCATTCGTGCCGCCAGCGACGGTTCGTTGGCCACATCCCGGATCAACTTGCTGCCGCGCGCAATCACCACGCGCCGGTAGAGATTGAAAAAGGGAAAGCCGGCTCCGTGCGCCGATTCGACGCGAAAGCCGGCCCGCTCCAGCAGAGTCCGCAGTTCTTCCGGGTGATAGTGCCTGCGATGGCCAATGTGCCGGTCGAAAGGCGATATTGGTCCACCTGGTACGGTCACGATCAACCGGCATCGCGTCGCCATCCAGGCTTTTACGTTCGTCAGGAGGCGCCCCGGTTCGTCCAGGTGCTCCAGCACTTCCGAGCAGACCGCGTGAGTAGCCCAGCCGCACTGGTCATCCGGCGGTTGGCGGTCGGTGAGAAGATCCCACTGCACGAATGCGGCGCCGGGCACCTTCCGCTTTGCCAGCGCGACACCCGACGCACTCAGTTCCAATCCAAGCAGTTTTGCGTTGGGGAAAGCAGCCGCTGCGTCGGAAACGAAATCGCCCTGTCCGCTGCCGATATCCAACACACGCGCCGATGGAACACCGGCGCCAAGGCCTGTGTCACGAAGCATCGAAAGGATCAGCTTACGGCGGAAGCGCTGTGCCGGGTTACGTTCCGCCGCCGACGCGTAGTCGTCCCAGTGGCGGTCCCATGCGTCGCGCCGCGCCATCGCAGGGGTGGCGGCGTTCATGCGGCCCATAAGCGGCCCAGACGGGCGTCTTGCAGCATGGATTGCATGGAAGTCCGCAGCGCCTCGCGGGTCTTGAGGCGGCAACTCCAGCCGATGCCGCAAATGCGGTCTGTGTTCAAGCGGACTATGGGGACGTCGCCCTTCCAGCCGCGGTTGCCGCCGGTGAACTCGAAGGTCACTGTGCCGGGCCGCAGGCCCATCACCTCCACGGCCAGTTCCGCAATTTCGCGAACGGTGATGTAGTCGCCCGTCGCCACGTTGTAGACCTGAAATCCGGCTTCGGTTCTTTCCATCGCGGTGAGGACCGCATTGACCACATCGTTCACGTGGATGTAGGATTTGCTCTGCGTGCCGTCGCCCAGAATGCGCAGATGGCGCGGCGTGCGCATCAATTGCCGGATAAAATCGAAGCCCACGCCGTGCGTCTGGTGCGGCCCCACGACATTGCCGAAACGAAAGGCCCGGCCGGTGATGTCGAACATGTACGAGTAGGACGAAATCAGCGCTTCGCCGGCCAGCTTGCTGGCCCCATAGGTGGATACGGGAATCAGCGGACCCTGGTCCTCCTGCGCTTCCGTCTCGCCCAGGTCGCCATAGATGCCGCTGCCCGACGCATACAGAATGGTCCGTGCGCCGGTCGTGCGCATGGCTTCCACCACATGGTTGGTCAGCAGGGTGCCCTCGCGAAAGTCGATATCGGGTTCGGTGGCGGCGCGCGCAATGTCCGGGTTCGACGCCAGGTGAATGACCGCCTGGTGGCCCTCCATCGCGGCTTTGAGGCGGCCCAGATCGTTGACATCTCCTCGCTCCACGCGGAATCGCGAGTCGGTAAGATGCGCCGCATAATGCCACTCTCGCCCGGAGGAGAAATTGTCGTAGATGGTGACCGCCGCCACTTCCGGATCGCCCAGCAACCGGTCCACAAAATGGCTGCCGATAAAACCCGCGCCGCCGACGATGAAGAAGCTCTTGTGTTTCATGATCGCTCCGTTCTGCAGACTGCAAACGTGTTGAGCCCGAACTTATGCGGGAACGACTGAATGCCGCTCGGGCGGAAGCCTGCCTGAATCAGCAAGGGCCAGAGATCGCGGACGTCGTAGTACATCTTGTGGTCGTCCATTTCCGCGCTGGGGCTGAGTCCCAGGCGGAATGCCGAGTACTCCAGGAATCGCTTGCCCCGCCACGACGGCACGTTCAACAGACAGACTCCGCCCGGCGCCAGCATACGCCGCAACTCCAGCAGGGTGCGGATCGGTTCCCAGAGATGCTCCAAAACCGAAACGCAGAGCACCACATCCAGCGATTCGCTGGGAATGGCAGCCAGGGCCTCGGGCAACCGGCCCTCCGTGGCTGAGATCTTCGGATGCCGTTTCAAATCCGCGGCCAGGGACACGTCGATCAGGCGGACGTGCGCCGCTTCGTCCAACACAGTGCGAGCGAAGTTGGCGTGATAGCCGCAACCAATGTCGCCTACGCGCTTTCCGGCAAATCGCGCGTAGCGCCGCAGTTGACGGGCCGAAAGCCAGATCCCAAGGCGGTCAACCGGCGTCAGCCGGTGCTGCTGCCCGAAGGACTCCACCCGCTCCTCCGGCCTACTCTTTTGTAGCAGCATGGATCACCAGGGTGAACCCGAAATTCATGAACCCCGCAATGATGAAGAAGAGACCGCAGATGGCCAGATGGGTGGTCGAAGCCGCGGTGTGTGGCAGTGCGAGACCGAAGTGGAGGTAGTCGCGCAACAGCGGGGCGGTTGCCGCCAGTCCGAACAGAAGCGCGCCGGCGCTCCAACCGACGGAGCGGGAGTACCGGAACAGGGTGGTCCATCGCCGCCGCGCATGCCCCGTCAGGTCGTTCACCACTTGCGCCAGGCAACCGAGGTAGACGCTCTGCGTACCCAGGATCGCCAGGGTCATGCCCATTAGCATCCAGTACAGCGAGAACGTCACCGGGCCGACGGTGATGGGCCCAAACATCACTGCCATCATGAGCAGCACGCCGACCCACAACATCGAAAGACCCGGCTTGAGCAAGAAGAAGTCGGCGCCGTAGACAAACATCGCACGCAGGTTGATCCAGGCGGCCTGCCAGGGAGAAAACCAGCCCATGCGCCTGTGGTGACTGACGCGTCCATTGCGATCCTTCAAAAACCGTACCGGCACTTCGGCGATTTTCAGGCGCGTCTGAACGGACTTAAGCACCATTTCCGACGCATACTCCCACGATTGCGAGGAAAGGTTGATACCGAGTAACGCATTGCGCGTGATACCGCGCATACCGCAGTGGATATCGGTGAAGCGTGTGGCATACAGAACATTCAAAATCCAGGTGGTAACGGGAGTTCCCAGATAGCGATGCAGAGCGGGCATGGAGTCCGGTTCGATGGAACCGCGAAACCGTGAGCCCATGATGAATTCGTAGCCCTGACGAAATTTCTCGACGAACGGCCCGAGCCGCCGGAAATCGTAAGTGCAGTCGGCATCCCCCATCAGGATGTACTTGCCGCGAACGTACGGAATGGCGTCGATATAGGCCCGGCCGAGGCCGCGCTTGGGCGTTTTCAAAACGCGCGCGCCGCCAGCCAGCGCCAGTTCGGCAGTGCGATCGGTGGAACTGTCTACAATCAGGATTTCGCCATCGATGCCGGCAGCGGCCAGCCCTTCCTTACACCACTGGATGAATTCAGAGATGTTCAGCTCTTCATTTAACGCTGGAATGACAATGGAGATCTGCGGATCGGCCACATCGTCGGGCGGAATATAGAGATCAATGCCGGCTTCCATGCCGGCCACGCAATTCACCAGCGGATTGTTCTGCGTCTTAATAGCCAATCTAAGGACCTAAAGCGAGCATAGGAAAATAGGTGAGTAGGATCAATTCCGCTGATGGGCTAAGGGTTTTGCTAACCAAGGATAACTAACGGCAAGTCGATCTCTGGTTTATGGCCCACGCTACCATCCTGACCACCGCGCAAGCAGGCGGCTAACGACAGATGCCATTGAAGTGGAATAGCAGCACACACATGAGAACTTCGACACCCGCGGAGTAGAATGCAGTGCCCGCTACGGTAAGCCGGAAGGGAACCTGTCGGCCTTCGTCCAATCGACGGAGGGTTTGCCACACGGCGGCCAGCAGGCACCAGGAGAGCAGCACGAATTCGGGCGCGAAGTCCAAGGTGTAGCGAGCGACAGCGTAATCCAGAAGCGCCAGCACGAGCAGGATGGAAAGCGCGCAAACGTACATACTGTACATGATGAAACGCGTCGAGCCCAGCTTGACCGCGCGTCTGACCCCATAGCGCAGAACGAAGGGCGTAAAGAGCCCGAGAAGTGCGGTGGGCGCACCCCATAACAAACCCATGGATCGATCAAACCAACACACCCATTTAGAGGGGGGGGAAAGGACAAGGGTGTAAAAGTTGGGCAGGAAGGTCCTGAGGCTGTGGCTTAAACGGTAGAACAGGTCGGCGGGGTCGGCGGGGTTGGCGAACAACTGGTACCGAATGCCAAATTCAAAGGGATTCTGAAATCTCGCGTAATTGTAGGCCGCCAGAAGGGCTCCGCACAAAACAACCGACCCCACAAACGGAAGAGCGAGGGTTCCAGACGAACGGATTCGAAGTGTCACGAGAACGACCATGAGAATGGCAATCGGGGCGTAGTTGGGCCGGCATCCAACCGCTAGTCCGAAGCAGAGTCCCGCGCCGACCAGTGACGATACTCGAGGACGATCTTGTCCGAGCGAGTGGGCCGTAAGCAGAAAGCCTGCCATTACGAAACAGCAACCAGCGGCAATAGCTACCTCGTAAAACGAGGTGTGCGCCAGTAGAAAGGAAAACGCCGGCGCGGTTCCCAGGGAAATCACGGCGGAGGAGGCGAACCACGTCGGGATATCCCATTTCTCGAGCTTCGCCAGGAGAAAGAATAATGCACACGTGCAGGCGAAGCCGCAAGTACAGAAAATGGCCACGGCGATACGCGAGGGGAGATGCGAACCGGTCAGAACCCGGTAGGGTAGGAACAAGACGAGGGCGGGCGTCGGACCGAAATACAGGTAGTACTTGCCGTGGTACAAAGACGCATCATGCAGCCGGAACTCCCCATTGCGGAGAGGGTCGTAGGGGTTCGGCAGTGCCAACAGTTCGGAGGGGGGGGGCACCAGGAGGCTGGTTTGGCCGGCCAGGAATGCGTCCGTGAGCAGCGCGTAGTACTCGGACGTTTGGCCGTGCCAGTTGGAGGCCGGGCCGCAGACCCACGCAGTGGCGAAATAGAAGGCAGCGACAGCCACGAACAGAAGCACCGGCAGCCGGCCGCGCGAGGCGCGATTCAAGGGCATGGTTTCAATTCACCAAGAGTAACGCAGAGCGCGCATCCGCGGAGCTCTCGCCGGTTTGAGAAACGCCGCAATCAGTCTTTCGTCGTGGAGGATGAGGGGTGCCGGCGCAATTGTAACTTAACCGTAAAGATCATCACTATATTGTTCGAAGAGATGGTATGATCGCGTACATGTTGGGCCGCCTTCCAGCATATCTTTCCGGTGCGCTCGGCCTTCTGGTCGCGATGGCGGCCGGCGTTGTGCCTTCTCGCGCCCAATCGCCGTTGACGCCCAGCGCAACCCTCGCGCATGAGCGCACCCTGCTGGCCGAGAGTTTTGCGTCGGCAAAGCTTGGGGTGTGGCAGAAACGACTCAACCTGCAAGGCTGGGACATTTCCGTGGTGGTGTCGCGCGCCGACGGGTTGAGGCCCAAGACCGCTGGCAACATTCATTGGGACCCCAAGAAGAAGGCCGCCGTCATTCGCGTCCTCGACCCCGCCGACTACCGTCTGCCGCTGACCGCGGTGCTGCGGGATATCGAGTTCACCGTGGTCCACGAACTGGTCCATCTGGAAATGGCGCCTGTCCTCGGCGAGTTGCAGCGCACGGATGCGAACCGCCTGGAAGAAGAACACGCGGTCAATCACATGACCGAGGCCCTGCTTAAGCTCGATCGAGGCAGGTAAGGACTTCCAACGGCAGTGCAGTTCGCGGAAACGACCGGCCTAGTCTTCGGCTACGGATTTTTGGGCCAGTTCGCCGAATAGCGGCAGGGGATAGGCTTCGTCGTGGGCGGCCTTCACCATCATGAAGATGGACATGCCGAGGAGGACAGCCTGAATGACGGGGTGGAGGTGAAACCCGGGGATGCGTTGCAGGAGGGGACGCAGCACCTGATCGTCCAGCAGCCAGGCGACGAACAGGTACAAGCCCTGAAAACCGTGGAAGCGAACGCGGCGATCGTGGCGGAAGCGATCGCTGGCCAGCACGATGATGGACGCAATCCAGCCGATGCCAGGGATATAGCAGAGGATGGAGGCGGTCCGGGGATTGAATCCGGCCAGTGGATCGCGTCCTGCTGCCGCGGGGGGCGCGGCGGCACCGTCCACCGGCTGTCTGGCGCCGCATTGCGCACAGTAGACGGCGGTGCCCACTTGATTTCCGCATTGGTTGCAAAAAGGCATCTGCTCTTACATACGCTATTCCTTTTGAGAGGGTTCCGGCAACCAGAATCCTAACCTTGTTGGGAAAATCCTCAGCGCAGGTCCTCGGGGCGGTTGCCGCCCGCACCCGCGACGGGGCACAATCTACGTATGCGAACGCTGTGTGCGGGCATTCTCCTGGCAATGTCGGCGGCGATTCTGCCGGCGGCCAGGAATCTGGAAGTCTACGCGATTGACGTGGAAGGGGGACAGGCGACGCTGATCGTATCCCCTTCGGGCGAGTCGATGGTGGTGGATACGGGGTGGGGCGGGCACAATAAGCGCGATGCCGAGCGCATCGCGGCGGCGGCCAGGGCGGCGGGGGTGAAGAAGATCGATTATCTGGTCATCACGCACTACCATGCCGACCATGTGGGCGGGGTGGCGCAACTAGCCGAGAAACTGCCGATCCGCAACTTCGTGGACCACGGCGCCAGCGTGGAAGACAGCAAGGCGGCGCAGGTGCTCTTCAACGAATATGCGGCATTCCGTGCCAAGGGGAATCACATCGAGGTGAAGCCGGGCGATACCATCCCGATCAAGGGAATCGATGTCAAGGTGATCTCGGCGGGCGGCAAGGTGATCGACGCGCCGTTGCCCGGAGCAGGGCAGCCGGGAGCGGACTGCGCCGCATTCCAGATGCACGACGCCGATCCCACGGAAAATGCGCAATCGGTGGGACTGCTGATCGCCTACGGTAGCTTTCGTATGATCGACATGGGCGACCTGACCTGGAACAAGGAAAAGGATCTGGTGTGCCCGGTGAACAAGGTCGGCAAGGTGGATCTGTACCTCGTGTCGCACCACGGGATGAACATGAGCGGCTCGCCGCAATGGGTGCACGCGCTCGCGCCGAAGGTGGCGCTGATGAACAACGGCGCGCGGAAGGGCGGGTCGCCGGAGATCTGGCAGACCATCCACGACGCGGCGGGAACGCCGGATATATGGCAATTGCACTTCGCGGTGAGCGGAGGCAAGGAGCACAATTCGGCCGATCCGTTCATCGCCAACGTGGACGAGAACTGCGAAGGCAAATGGATTCGGGTGGACGCCCAGAAGGACGGAGCGTTCAAGTTGTACAACAGCCGGAATAAGTACGAGAAAAGCTATCAGTAGGGGCAGGTGGGACAGACGATCGTCTTTTGTCGTCTGTCAACTGCTTGAACGAGGCGCGACAGGCCACAAAAGGCGATGGCCTGTCCCACCTAGTACATCACATAACTGGTCTTCTTGAGGCGCTGCTCGGCGCCGGGCATGGCGCCGGGAGTCACGTAGGAGAGCATGCCGGCCCGCTCGATCTGAAGGACGATGGGCGTGCCGTCGGGGACGGTTTCGAGGGCGCTGCGCAGAGAGTCCACCCCATCCACCGGCGTGCCGTTGACTGCGTGGACTATGTCGCCGGGCTCGATGGCGTCGTGTGCGGCGAGGCCCGCTCCGGCAAGCGCGATCACCAGCACGCCGGGCCCGCCGCGCTGGTCGCCCAGGGTCGCGGCCAACGCCGGTGTGAGGGTGGCCCCGTACATGCCGAGGCGAAACACCAGATTGTCCTTCTCCGTAACGTTACCGGCGGACAAGGCAGGCGGGTTCCGTCGCGGCGCGCCCGGAGTGATGCGCAGGAGCCGCGCATCGGGACCACGCATGACGGCGAGTTCCACGGGAACGCCGGCGGAAAGGGCGTATTCGACGCGATAGAGATCGCGCATGGTGTGGATGGGCTCGGCGCCGAGAGAGAGCAGCACATCGCCCGGCACCAGACCGGCGGCGGCGGCCGGGCCGTAGGGCTCGACGTCTTCCACCAGGACCCCCTGCCGCTGCTTCAGCCCCAAGCCGGCGATGAGGTCGGCCGTGAGACTCCGCGGCTGGATGCCGAGGAGCGGGCGGGCCACCCTGCCGTTGGCGCGCAGAGCGGCGTAGGAATGGCGGATCACCTCCAGCGGCACGGCGAACCCCAGGCCTTCGCTGCCGCCGGATTGAGACAGGATCATGGTATTGATGCCCAGCAGCCTGCCTTCGAGATCCACCAGCGGGCCTCCCGAATTGCCGGGGTTCATGGATGCGTCGGTCTGGATGTAGGCGCGGGGATCGTCGGGACTGAGCTGGCGGTCAATCGCACTCACCAGACCCAGCGAGGCGGATTGCGCCAGCCCCATGGGGCTTCCGTAGGCCAGCACCAACTGGCCCTGGCGCGGGGTGGCGTCACGGGTCAAGTCAAAGAACGAGACTCCCTGGACTTCGATCTTGAGAAGCGCGAGATCGTTTTCGGCGTCGATGCCGGCCACACTGGCGGTGTACTCCCGGGGAGAGTCGGCCTGGGCGCCGCCCTGCGTTGGCACCAGGACCCGGATGCGGGTAGCATTGGCGACCACATGGGCGTTGGTGATGAGATAGCCATCGGCGGTGACAAAGAAGCCTGAACCACGGCCGCGTTCGGCCACCAGGACACCGGCGGGCTGTTCGTCGCCTCGTTCAGCCACTTTGAGCGACTGAGTCACAATCTGCACCACCTTGGGCCCGACCACGGCCGAGACGCGCTCCGTCTCAACGCCGACGCGGTCCAGTTCGCGGATGGACGCGGGGTTGGCTGCCATTGCCGGCGCCACCAGAAGCAATCCCAGGGTTCCCGACAACCATGACTTGTTAACGTGTCTCATCGGTGCTGACAAAAGCACGCGGGTGGCCAGACGCGCCGGTGCTTTCTTTTGAACGCGGCAGGTGGTTAAGAACATTGGAATTAGGCTGCTTACACTGGCGGAGCGGTCACACTGTGCGGATGGGCCGACAGGCGGCCGGCGCGCCGGGGGCGACGGATTGCCGCACCTGGGAAGCAGAGTAGCGGCGGAACGGCAATGCCGCCGGACTATGGATAAGGAAACCAGGCGGGGTCGATACTGGCGCTTTCCCCGCTGGCTTCGCGCATGCGCGCCAGCAGGCGCTGGCGCAATTCAGCAGCGATTTTCTGGTAGGGTACCCGGCCGGCGAGATTGACCTGCTGATAGGGGTCGCCGTGCAGATCGTAGAGCATGTATTCCACGTATTTCTCCGCCGATGGGACGTCGTGCCATCCAGGGACTTTGGGCGCGGCGGCGGCATAGGTGAACTGCGGCGTACGCAGGCCGCGTCCGGTCATGAATTCCGACATTTCGAAGTAGACCTCGTTGCGCCAACCTTCCGTGCGACGGTCCAGCAGCGGGAGGAAACTGTGGCCCTGCATGGTGGCGGGCACGGGAAGGCCGGCGGCGGAAAGCAGGGTGGGCGCGAAATCCACGTGGCTCACCAGCTCGGAAACCTGCATGCCGCGATTGAAGCCCGGGCCTTCCACAATCAACGGGATGTGGATGGAGCTTTCGTGCGGACTGCGTTTGTACTCCGCATTGCGCGTGCGGAAGTGATTGCCGTGATCGCTGGTGAACATCAAGATGGTGTTCTTGTCTATGCCGGTTTCCACCAGGGTCTGACGAAGGGTGCCGACCACCTCGTCCATCTTGGCGACGCAGGCGAAGTAATCGGCAATCTGGCTGGGCCAGGTTCCGGGTAGCGGGCGCAGGTCGGGCGGAATGAACGGATTGGGATAGCGCCCGGCGAACTCCTTGGGCGGATCGAAGGTGTCCTTATCGTTCTGGTGATGGACTTCGAGATAAGAGAGAGTCAGCAGGAACGGCGATTTCGCGGCTGCCGACCGAAGGAAGAGTTGCGCGCGGTCGGTCATGAAGTCGGCGCGGTAGCGGTTGGAGAAGTGGATGGGCTTGTTGTCGTTGTCGAAGAGATCGCCCTCGTAGGCGTGGGAGGTCAACTCCAGGGCGTTGGCCGCCTCCCATAGGTCGGCAAAGCCGCCGCGATGGCCCACTTTGACGGCGCCGCGAGTTTCGGCAGCGGTGCCGGCTTCCGGCCGCGCCAGGTGCCACTTGCCGATGTAGTTGGTGGAGTATCCGGCCTGCTTCATCACGGTGGCCAGGGTAGTGGCGTTTTCCGCCAGACCGAGGGCATTCTTCCACACGCCGTGCCGGCTGGGATACTGGCCGGTGAAAATGCTGGCCCGCGCCGGGGCGCACACGGGCTGGTTGGAGATTGCCTGCCGGAACATTACGCCGCGCGAGGCCATCTGGTCCAGGTTGGGCGTCAGGTTCATGGGATTGAGGCCCATGGCGCCAATACAATCCCAGCGAAACTGGTCGGAAATCACCAGCACGATGTTGGGCCGGTGGGCGGCGCCGCTGGTTTGAGCGGCTGTCGCCGAGGCCACCGCCGCCGCGGCCGGGACCGCGCCCAGCCACTCACGCCGGGTTTGCCTGTCTGCTGCCATGCACGCCTCCGGCGGCAAGTTTAACATGGTGAAGAATGCCAAACGTGAGGGAGCGGTCTTCATCATTCTTGGTGACGCCTTGGCGGCATGGGCACCCTATACCACGCGTTTGATCCGTCCGCCGAGAGCGAAGAGGAGGGCGGTGCCAAGCAGCGGCAGGAGGCCGGCGGCGATCAGTATCGGCGTGTAGGAGAAGTGATCCACCACGAAGCCGGTGGTCTGGGTGAAGAGGATGGCGCCAACGCCGGCGCCCAGCCCGCCCAGGCCGGCGACGCTGCCGACGGCGCTTTCGGGGAAGTAATCGCTGGGCAGGGTCTGCACGTTGTTGATCCAGGCCTGGAAGCCGAACAGCACGACGGCAATGGCGCCGAGGGCGGCGGCGGCGCTGTGGGCGACGGCGGCGAACAGACCGGTGCACATGCACAACATGGCGCAAACGATGACGCTCTTGCGGGCGCGATTGGCGCTCCAGCCGCGCGCAATGAGGTGGCCGCTCACCCAGCCGCCGAAGAGACTTCCGGCGTCGGCGGCGACATAGGGCACCCAGGCGAAGAGGCCGATCTGTTTGAGGCTGAAGCCGTGAACCTTGTAGAGGTAGAGCGGCAGCCAGGTAATGTAGAGCCACCACACCGGATCGCAGCAGAAACGGGAGAGCAGGATGGCCCAGGTCTGGCGATAGTGCAACAGCTGGGACCAGGAGAGCGGCACGGCTGCGGGGACGCGATCCTCGCGGATGAGGGCGAGTTCTTCGGGCGTGATCCGGGGGTGTTGTCCGGGCGGGTGATAGAACGTCAGCCAGAGCGCGAGCCACAGGAAGCCCAGCCCGCCGACCGCGAGGAAAGTAGCCTGCCAGCCGAAGCGCAGCTCCATGGCGATGATCAGCGGCGGGGCGACTACCGATCCGATGGAGGTGCCGCTGTTGAAAATGGCCATGCCGAGGGCGCGCTGCCGGATGGGAAACCACTCGGCGATGACCTTGGCGGCGCCGGGCCAGTTGCCGGCTTCGCCGAGGCCGAGCAGGAAGCGGAAGCAATTCAGGCTGAACAGCCCGGTGGCGAAGGCGTGGAGCATGCTGGCGAGCGACCAGACGACGATCGAGATGCTGAAGCCCCGGCGGTTGCCCACGCGGTCGTAGAGTTTTCCGGAGAGCGCCTGGCTGGCAGTGTAGGCGATCAGAAAGGAATTGGTGATGCTGGCGAATTCCAGGTTGCTGAGCTTCAGTTGTTCCGTGATTACCGGCGCCAGCACCGAGATGGTGAGCCGGTTAACGAAGTTGATGAGCGTGGCGAGGAAGATGAGGCCGGCGATCCACCAGCGCAGACCGTTGATTCCCGGGGGCGCGGGTGCGAACGGCTTTCCGAGTGTTGCCAAGATGCGCCCCACTGTAGCACCGGGCTTACTCCCAGTGGAGCGCGCGCATCGGGTCGATGGCGGTAGCGCGGCGGGCAGGCAGGTAGCCCGAAAGGATGGCGACCGTGGCGATGCCGAAGGCCGACAGCGCCATGGTCGGCGCATCGGTGGGCAGGATGCCGAAGAGCTGCGTCTGCACCAGACGGGTTGCGGCATAGGCGGCGGCGCTTCCCAGCGCCACTCCGACCACCGACAGTACCAGCACTTCGCGCATCACCAGCCAGACCACGGAACCGCGGTTTGCGCCGAGCGCCATGCGGATGCCGATTTCCCGCGTCCGCCGCACCACCATATAGGCCATCACGCCGTAGAGGCCGATGGCTGCCAGCAGCGTGGCGAGGAGTCCGAAGACCCCGGAAAGGGACGCCAGCAGGCGCTCGCTCATCAGCGACTTGTCAAGTTGCTGCTCGAGCGTGCGCATGCGGTATATGGGGACATTGGAATCGAGCTGGTTAACGGTTTGGCGCATGCTGGCGAAGATGGCGGTGGGGTCGCCCTGGGCGCGCGCATAAACGGTCACGCCCTGCACGAAATCCATCTGCCGGTAAGGGCGGTAGAGTTCGTAGGGGATCTCGTCGCGCATGCTTTCGTAGCGGGTGTC
>OCZU010002116.1_pt1 | contig 12784 bp, 10 predicted proteins | sample 1539001 | NCBI WGS metagenome assembly OCZU01 (sample SAMEA3539306, study PRJEB22396) | soil metagenome | biome: tundra; feature: field; material: soil | place: USA | collected 2010-05 | depth 0.15 m
CGCTTGCTGCTCATCTGAGATTCTGCCTTCCGCGGATATCCGCGACGCCCGTTAACGACGTACACATGGTGAGACGCGTAGCGGTCACCTTCAGATGACATGCAAACCGGCGGTCCGGACCGACGTCTGCGATTGCGCCGTCAGCCGGAGTCGACGACGGCCAGCACGGCGCCGGTGCCGCAGCCCAGCTCCAGCAGCGAACCTGCGGACGGCAGGTAGCGCCTTTGACGGCATCGGAGACGTCCCCGCCCGGCCCACTCTGGTGCGAGGCGCCGGCACAGGGAGTCCCGGCGCGCCACATCCGCGACCCAGGCCTGCTCACACGACTACGCACAGGCCCTGGGTGTGCAGCGGCGCTAGTCCGGCGAGCTACCCAGGCTCGCTCGCACCTCGATCCGGCCACGGATGTCCCCACCGGTAGGTAACGTCCACCCTGGGCCGGTTGATGAAACTGGCCATCGTGGCAAATGCGAAACGGAACGGCAGAGGGGAGGAATCGCAGTGGGCCTGCTTGATGGTCTCAGGCCCGAGCGGACACGCTCTACGGGCGGCCGTCACGCCAAGCCCGGCGGGCACGCTGCACGGACGGCTGCCGTAGTTTCGCATCCGGCGGTCGGGCCCGGCACGCCAATGCCAGTCCATACAGTCTCGCCGCTCCGACCAGACACGCTCGACCTGGTTACGCACAACGGTTGGCTCCCCGCTGGTGCCTCGGTCGAGGTCGCAGGGCTAACTCTGCCGGGCGGGATGCTGTACGTCGGCGGGGAGCTGCCAGCACGAAACGGCAGCGGCCAGGATCCGGCCATCATCGATCCTCGGCTGCCCGTGGACCTTCGTAACCCAGATTGGGCCGGCTCCACTGTCAGCTACTGGCCGTCGTACTCCAGGATCTCGGCGCAGGCCCGCGGAGCATACCTGACCTGGCTGGCAGGAGGTCGATCCCACCCGGGCGTGCCGATCAGCTGGGTGTTCTTGTTTTTCTACGGACTAGAACGGCGTGTCGTCGTGGACGCCGCCGAACCAGGGCCGGCCACTTCGGACCTGCCACTCATCCGTGCGGAGGTCCGCCGCCTGCTCGACCTCTACGGTGGACGCAGCGCCATCCATTCCTACTCCTTCCATTCTTATGCGACACAGTTCCTGTCCCTGATCGATGTCCTCACCTCGAAGGCAGACCTGACCGCCACCGCTCCGCCGCGCACGTCCGATCCGTGCATGATTCCGCGCACGCTCAGCGTCGGCCTGGGCAGATTCGCCACAGATGGCGCGCCAGTCCCGGTCGAATGGGCGTTGTCCTGGGCGCATTTTCATCCCCAGATCTACCCGCGGACGCCTGCGCAGCGCTGCCCCGAAGAATTCGAGCAGCTCTTCCGCGCTCGGTACGCCGCGCGTTACGGCGCGGGCATGCTGGTGAAGCCGGACAAGAACGTGCTCAGGCACACCTATGTGCCGGCCAGTTCTGGCATCGGCCAGGTCGCGATCTCCGAGGGGCTCCCAGATGTGCTCCAGCTCGCCGAACCGACAGCTGCGCTGAGCGGACTGGTCAGCGAATGCACCGGCGTGCTCGACGCCTACAGCCGCTACCTCGGGCGCCATCCCGATGCAAAAGACACGCTAGCCGCTGTCGCGTTGCTGCCGTCTGATCTAGTCGATGACTCCAATGCCAGCTTGCTCCGCCTCACAGCCTGGATCGAAGAGCGGCTCGGACAGCATCGGCGGGTCGTCGTGGACGGTGCCGACCTCATCGCCCTCTGGTCAGCTGAGCCGCCCGGCGAGCTTGCCAGGGCCGAAGCCGCCGCATTTGCCCAGCTCCTGGGGGCAGCAGGTGTGGGTGTCGAGCCAGACGTGCGCCTCGGTGGTCCGGTGCTGGGCGTTGGCCCCGCCGTTCTCTTCCGGATCGCGCCTGGGCAGCCGATCATGCCGAGCGAAACGTATACAGCTGCCACGCTCAAGTTGCACCTCGCAGCAGCGGTCTGGCTCGCCGACGGGCAGGTCTCCGACGCGAAGCGGGCACGCCTGCGCTCACACATCGGGTCCGCGATACATCTGACCGAGCCGGAGCGAGTGCGGTTTGACGCGCACATGAAGTGGCTGCTGGCCAGGCAGCCAAGCTTGATCGGACGTGCGAAGCACCTCGCTAAACTGGATCAGATCCAGCGCGACTCCATCGGGGAGTTCCTGATCACCGTTGCTACCGCGGACGGCGCAATCTCACCGGCCGAGATCGGTGCGCTGACGAGGATATTCCGCCTGCTGCGCTTGGACCCCTCTTCCGTGTCCAGCCGTGTCCACGCTGTCACGATCGTCACGGCGCCGGCTACCGGGCCAGTCACGGTGCGACCGGGCGGCGACAGATCGCCCGGCTTCGTCATTCCTCGTCGGCCCGCTGACGAGGCGGCCGGCGCCACCCCGGTGCGCCTGGACCAGGCAGCCATCGCTGCCAAACTCGCCGAGACCGCCGCCGTGTCCGCGCTGCTTGGCTCGATCTTCGCCGATGACACTCCGAACTCGGGATCCATGTCCGCACACACATCAAGGACGCCGGAGACGTCCAGCCAGCCCGCGGTGACCCGGCTGGATGAGCGGCACACCGCGCTGCTGCGCACGCTCTGCGCCCATGATTCGTGGACCCGCGCCGATCTGGAGACTGCGTGTACTGCGCTTGCCCTGCTACCTGACGGTGCGCTGGATACCCTCAACGAGGCTGCCTATGAGGCGGCCGGGGATCCGCTCGCTGAGGGCGATGACCCGATCCGCGTCAACCTCGACATCGCCAGGGAGATGCTGGCATGACGTCGACCTCGACCACGATCCGCCCGCGCGAGCGCGATGCCATCCTCCAGGCCCTGCGAGCTGGCGTCGTACCCCGGATCGGTCAGCAGCACGTTCAGGTCGGGCGTGTCAAGGAGGTCCAGGCTCTTCTTAGCGACATCGATCGCATCGCCGACGGTGGCTCCGCCGTCCGCTTTGTCATCGGCGAGTACGGCTCAGGCAAGACATTCTTCCTGCACCTGATCCGTTCCATCGCGATGGAACGCAAGCTCGTCACCATCCACGCCGACCTGTCCCCGGATCGCCGGCTACACGCCACCGGCGGTCAGGCCCGGTCCCTGTTCACCGAACTGATGCGCAACATGTCCACCCGAGCCAAACCTGACGGTGGCGCCATGGCGAGCATCGTCGAGCGGTTTATCAGCCTGGCTCTCGCCCAGGCCAAAGACTCCGGCTCCCGGCCGGAGACTGTCATCGGTCAGCGCCTCGCCGACCTGCATGAGATGGTCGGCGGCTACGAATTCGCCGCGGTCATAGCCGCATACTGGCGCGGACACGACACCGGGAACGACAACCTCAAGACCGACGCGGTGCGCTGGCTGCGTGGCGAATTCTCTACCCGCACCGACGCGCGCGCAGCCCTCGGGGTGCGAACCATCATTGACGACGCCAATCTCTACGACCACATCAAGCTGATGTCCCGGCTGGTGTGCATGTCCGGCTACTCCGGACTGCTCGTCTGCCTCGACGAGATGGTCAACCTCTACAAGCTTGCAAACACCCAGGCGCGTAACGGGAACTACGAGCAGGTCCTCCGCATCCTGAACGACAGTCTGCAGGGCAGCGCCGTCCAGCTTGGCTTCGTCTTCAGCGGCACCCCAGACTTCCTGCTCGATACCCGCCGCGGCCTGTTCAGCTACGCAGCTCTGCAGTCCCGGCTGGCGGAGAATGCGTACGCAACGAACGGCCTGGTCGATTACTCCGGGCCCGTGCTGCGCCTGGCAAACCTGAGCCAGGAAGACTTCTACCTGCTGCTGACCCGGCTACGGCATGTCGCCGCCGCCGGGGACCCAGCCGCCTATCTCCTGCCTGACCAGGGACTCACCGCGTTCATGACGCACTGCTCGGCTCGTATCGGCGACGCGTACTTCCGCACACCACGCACCACGATCAAGGAATTCGTGAACCTCCTCGCAGTTCTCGAGCAAAACCCGGGAACGCAGTGGGCCTCGCTGATCGGCGGCGTTGACATCGCGGCCGAGTCGAACCCCGATCTCCAGCACGATGACCTGGCCACATTCCGACTCTGAGCCGACCCCCGTCGGCTCCGCCTTCGCGCAGCTTCATCCACGGATCCAGCGCTGGATTTGGGCACAGGAATGGTCCGAGCTGCGTGACGCGCAGGGACGCGCGATCGGCCCCATCCTGAACGGTCAGCGGGACGTCATCATTGCTGCGGCGACAGCGTCAGGCAAGACCGAGGCAGCTTTCCTGCCCATCTGCTCCGCCCTGCTCAGTTCTCCAACGCCGGGCACGGCAACGGGTCAGCAAGGCGTGAAAGTGCTGTACGTCAGCCCGCTCAAAGCGCTCATCAACGACCAGTACGGCCGGCTGGATGCCCTGTGCGAGCACCTGGACCTGCCTGTGCACCGCTGGCACGGCGACGTGCCCGGCTCCAGGAAGGCCAGGGTCCTGACCGATCCTGATGGCGTGCTGCTGATCACGCCGGAGTCCGTGGAAGCACTCATGGTCATCCACGGACCCAAGATCGGACGACTGTTCGGCGGACTTCGCTACGTCGTGATCGACGAACTGCACTCCTTCCTGGGCGCCGAGCGAGGCGCGCAGCTGCAGTCGCTGCTGCACCGGCTGGAGCTCGCGATCCGGCGCCGCGTGCCGAGGATCGGGCTGTCCGCCACCCTCGGTGACATGGCTGCGGCCGCGGCCTTCCTGCGCCCGGGTCACGGGGACGGGGTCACCGTTATTACCGCTACAGACGACACCCGGGAAGTGCGACTGCAACTGCTGGGCTACGAGGCCGTCCCGGTGGACCTGCACCCGGGCCAGGCAGACGCGGAAGTCACCAGCGGAGGAGAAGCCGATGCCGGGGATGTGACTACTGGTGACCGGCTCGCCGTCGCAGACCACCTGTTCAAGACGCTGCGCGGCACCGATAACCTGATCTTCGCGAATTCGCGTCGTGACGTGGAAATCTACGCCGACCTGCTGCACCGACGCTCTGCCCGCGACAAGGTGCCGAACGAGTTCATCCCGCACCACGGCAGCCTGTCCAAGGATTTGCGAGAACATGCCGAGGCGCGGCTCAAGGACCGGACCACGCCAGCGACGGCCGTGTGCACATCCACTCTCGAAATGGGCATCGACATTGGTACGGTCAGCTCGATCGCGCAGATCGGGGCACCACACACCGTGTCGAGCCTCACGCAACGGCTCGGCCGGTCCGGCCGCCGGGGTGAGGCCGCGACCCTGCGGATCTATATCAGCGAAGAGCAAGTCACCCCCAATACCCCACCACCAGACGCCCTGCGCAGCCAGCTTGTGCAGACCATCGCGATGGTGGACCTGCTGCTGCGCCGGTGGAACGAAGCGCCCGATTCAGGTGGCCTGCACCTGTCCACCCTGGTGCAGCAGCTGCTGTCGCTGATTGCCCAGCACGGCGGGGTAAGTCCAGCTCAAGCACATGAGACGCTGTGCGGTCGCGGACCGTTCGGCCGCGTGAGCGCCGCCCTGTTCGCACAGCTTCTGCATGCTCTGAGCAAAGCGGACCTGCTTATTCAGGCAGGCGACGGGCTTCTCTTGCTCGGTACCGCCGGGGAGCAGATCGTCAACCACTACAGCTTCTACGCGGCCTTTCGCTCCGCGCAGGAGTATCGCCTCATCGCCCACGGACGCACCCTGGGAACCCTGCCGCTCGACTACCCGCTGATGCCCGGATCGCTGCTCATCTTCGGCGGCCGCCGCTGGAAGGTCCTGGCAGTGGACACCCGCGCGAAGGTCGTCGAGCTCACTCGCTCCTCCGGCGGCCGCCCGCCCCAGTTCACGGGCTCAGGCGGCGAGATTGCTGACCGGGTTCGGCGCGAGATGCTGACGGTCTACACGACCAGCGACGTGCCCCGCTATCTCGACGCCAAAGCCGTCCAGCTACTAGCCGAAGGCCGCGCGAACTTCACCCGGTTCGGCCTGGACCTCAGTCCGATAATGGCGTGGGGAGCCGACACCCTGATCTTCCCCTGGCGTGGCGATCGCATCATGTCCACCCTCGCTGCCGCCCTGACCTGCGCTGGTGTCGATGTAGCGCAGGACGGAGCATGCCTGACGATCGCCGGCACCAGCCCTGAAGCGACCATCGACCGGCTGCAAGCACTCGCTGCCAGCGTCCCTGACCCGCTCACCCTGGCAGCAAGCGTGCGGAACAAGGCCGGGGAGAAGTACGACGACCTGCTGAGCGATGAGCTACTCAACGTCGCCTACGCTGCCCGCAGCATCGACGTCGACGGCGCCTGGCGCGCGCTCACCAGTCTCCTCAAGTCCTAGCGTGGCTCCCCTGAAATTTGCTCGCGCTCGGTGGCGAGGGCGAACACGGCGGCCCGGACCGGGGTCTGCCGTTGCGCCGTCAGCCGGAGTCGACGACGCAGTAAATAGTTTTGCCGCCAGTCGGCAGGCGGCGGTACGACCATTCCTTGCTCAGCGCCTGCAGGAGCATTGACCCGCGCCCCGATTCGGCATCGGTCCCGGCCTCGGGCAGTACCGGCGGATTCGGATCGGAGTCGGATACCTCGATCACTACCAGGCCGGGCCGCCGCCGCAGGACGAGGACGATGTCCGCCGCGCTCCCGGTGACCAGTCCCGGTGCCCGCTCTGGCGCGCGGTCGTGACGGCGACTGAGTTGGTAGTCAGCTCGGACACCAGCAGGCCGACGGTCTCGATGACGACTGTGGGCAGCTGCGAGGCTCCGAGCACGGGGCGCGGTCATGCCGTCCGCCCGCATCGCGGTCGCTGGCACATTCGCAGCCATTGAATCACCGAGGGCCAGCCGGTGCTGCGCAGCAAGGACCCCGAGGGCGTCGCCCAGGAGATGTGGGCGCTGTTCGCCGTCTACCAGACCATCTGCCAGCTCACTGGCGCCGGCGTGGACGCAGCGGGTATCCCGCCGGGCACGATCAGCTTCCCTCATGCCCTCGCCGCCGCGGCCAGCACCATCACGGCGGCTTTCCCCCCTGACCGCCTGGACCTGGCCCTGGCACTTTCCTGCTGAAGATCCTCAGCCCGCAGTTCGCCGTCCGCGACCGCCCCGGACGGGCCAGCCCCCGCGGACAGGGGAAGTGCCTGGTCAGCGCCTGTAGCTCGGCCAACGCGATCGGCGGCTCGGTCTGCCGTAGTGACACGAACGTCTTCACGTTCGTCTTGAACACCGGGCGTTGCGCCCATGGCCCGAGGGACTGGTCGATATGAGCGTAGACGCTACCGGGCGTGATATCGCCTACCAGGTTCGCGGCTGCACCGTTGAGCGCATCGACAAGCAGTTGGGTGAAGACACCCGCACCCGGCACTTCGAGGGCGTACTGCTCGGCCGTCGACGCCGTCAAGATCGTGACACCGTCAGAGATCTCTGCCAAGTTCTGTGTGATCGCATTGTTGCCGGTCACGCCGCTGTGGCAACTGTCAAGAATGATGACCTTGTTCTTCGTTCGCGAACTGTTCGCCAAGGTCATAAGCTCCTGCAGTGACAGCCCATCGTCGCCGGTCTCGGCGTCACTCGCGCACAGAAAGCCGCCGGTGTCCTCGATGTAGCCGTGGCCGGCGAAGTAAAACAGCGCGATCTCCGCATCACCAGCGAACAACTCCCGCACTGCATGCTTCAAGTCGCGCTTACGGACTATCTGAGTGGTACTCGTTCCGGTCATGACCTTGGGCGCCGCGAAGTTCAGTGTGCCGTCGGAGTTGCGCTCCAAGGCAGCCTTGACCGAGTGCGCGTCGTTTACGCAACCACTGAGACTACCGATGTGCTTGTAGTGGTCGATCCCGACAATCAGCGCTTTTCGCATGGGTCAGAGTGAGTCGATGAAGCGGCTGATGTTCGCGTCGCTCCACACGACAGTGGGCATCCCCGAGATCTGGGTGCGGTCGTCCTTGTAGGCCCAGATCCCGCGGATCGGCTTCCCCTCCTCCTTGGCGCGCTGGATCTCCCACTTCTGCCCGCTCGAGGCCAGCGAGTTCTTGCTGACCAGGACGATCACACCGTAAGAGCGGCGGATCCGAGTGCGCACGCGGTCCTTCCAGTTGCTGTCATACGGCTCCTTCACCGACATATCGACGAACTCGTAAGGCGTCCGCGGGTGTAGCGACTGCCCCTTGAGGAAGTCACGCTGGCGTTCATCCTCGATCGCGAACGCCACAAAGACGACCTTACTGCCCGACATCACGTCTCCTTAATAGTCACGCTAGAACGCCCAGAAGGCAATCGCCGCAGGCCGACTCCGCACCAGCGTTTGACGGCTCTCCGGAGGCTGGAGATCCAATCATCCCCAAAGAGTGCTCCGACCTTATCGGCCCGCACCGACAAGCAGGGCCATCGTGTGCTTATTGCCCTTCGGCGAGAACCATTGGCGTGGGTTTCACTGAGCACCACATGGTGGCGCCTCACAACGCGCGCAGGCACGCCGTCAGGACCGACCTACCACAGGCGGGGACCCGACCTCCGGGTAGTGCTCGCCACTGGACTGGCCGGGGAGCGCCCGACCAGTCGGTCGGCGTGCTCCCCAAGTCTGCCGCCGATGAGCGCGAAGGTCAGCGGCGTGGGCAGGTAGCGGTGCACCCGTGCCTCAGCCAGGGTGATTGACGCCGCCCTGACAGTGCGGCGTCCTCGGCGACGCCTCCGCCGCCGCCTCGCCGACCGCGGCAACGATCAGACCAGCAGCGCTCAAGGCTTTAGCGGGCCTCGTGAGCGACTGCCTCCTCCACGATGCCAGCGGTGATCAGCGCTCGGAGTAGACAAAAGTGCCAGATGTCTGGACGGTGCTCCAGCCGCATGGCCGCTGTCGTGGTGGCTGGCGTCAGATAGAGGCGCGGAATCGCAGCGTCGCTAGCCCGGACCCACCGCGCCAGATCTCGAATCCGGCCTCGATCGAGGTGAACCACCAGCGCGGGCTAGCCAGGCGATGCCGTTCTGCGAAGGCGAAGAACGGCCCAAGCGGCAGGTTCCTGACGAGGTCAGTCGGGACGACGCGGCGGAACTGGACGTAGCGCCAGCACCCGGCCGGCTGGCCGGTCGCCGGGACCACTGTGCCGGTCGCCGGGACCACTGTGCCGATGGCCGGGCGCACGCACGCCCGCCAGGTCTGGAAGTACCAGCCGGTCCCGTCGATACGGACAACGGGCCGCCAGCCCCGCGGGGTCACGTACGAGGTGCGCAGCCAGATCATGATCTCAGCGCCGTGCGCTTGTCCGGAAATGTGGCGGGAACGCATCAGCCAGATGTCGTAGGCGGCATTCCACAGTCCCCCGGCCTGGGCCCGGATCGACCAGGTCGCCCGCGCCCGCATCGCGGACGATACCCGGAGCGGCAGTCGGGTGCCGGGTGAGCACGTGTTCCAGGCGCAGCCGTAGAAGATGTCTGGGAACGCCCACGCCTCGCTGGTCCGCGACCGGGCGGTGGACCGGGTAACGATGAAGTTGGCCCACAGGTTGACGTTGGTGATCGTCTCATGCTCGGCGACCGGCCCGAACACGTCGTTACGGATGACAAACGCGCCATCGACAACGCGGTGCGCGTCCCGGTGGCTGATCGTCGTGATCACCGGGTGCCGCCCGGTAGCCGCTTGCGCAGGGAGGGCAGTAAGGAGCGCTGCGGCCGCCAAGGCGAACGCCGCGACGGTTGCTGCTCGCATCGTGGTGGCCCCTCTCTACCGATCAGTCCCGCTACCAGGGACCGCCGACCCGAATCGGGGCGCAGCCACGCCCAGGCGCGGGGATCGGGGCGCAAATCCGATTGTGGCCGACAGCGCCTTCGAGGACCAGCGGTCATGGATTCCGCGTCCAAATCGCGACATCCGCTGTCACCGCAGCGGCCGAACCGCCGGGCGACCAAGGCGCCATCCGCGAGGGTGTCTCGCGCTAGAGCCCGAGTACCCGGCGGAAGCCGCGGTCGATGTCGTCCATGAAGGTAGCAGCCAGGTGCCCAACCTGAGGGTCGAGGTCGGCCTTGTCGAGGGTCACCAGGGCGGTGACGTTAACGACGGAGTCGCGTGGCAGCCCGGATGCGACTGCGGGGAGGAAGACATTGCCGGGCATGGCGGCGAGGCCGGTGTTCGTGGTGATCACGGCGGCCAGGGTGGTATTGAGCCGGCTGGCATTGTAGGGGTCTGCCTGGATGACCAGGACGGGCCGACGCTTGGCGGGCTTGCTGCCGCGGGCTTCCCCGAGGTCGGCCCAGCAGATGCTGCCTCGGTGGATCACCAGTCGTCCTCGCTGGCGAGCCGCCGTCGCCCGGCCGCAACCGCTGCAGGTCCGGACTTGTCGGTACCAGCAGCCCGGAGCGCGTCGTCGACCTGCTCGGTCAGCGAGTGCGAGGCAAGTTCATCGAGGTACCTACGGGCTGCGCGGGCGAAGAATTCTGACCGGCTGATGCCGAGTTCCACGGCTCGCCTAGTGGCCTGGTCGAAGGTGTCGTCCGGGAGCGAGATTGCCGTCTTCACACATGTAGTATAACCAGGTATTACCAAGGTGCGGGCATCGGGGCGCAGCGAATGAGACTTGTCCTACCGGCGGTACTCAGAGATCCGCCGCAGGCCGATGGCATTCTCCGGATTGTCCAGCCACATCTGCGAGCCCGCAGCGTCCACCGTGATCCCATACCGCTCACGGCCAGGCGCTCCTGAGCGCAGCCAGCAGAGATAGGCGGCTTCCATCTCGTCCCACAGCCGCCTGGCGCCGAACTGGGTGACGACGAAGTCGGCGGCACCCGGGCCAGGCAAGGGACTGTCGGCGGTCGGCTCCAGGAGGTCTTCGGCCATCCGGTGAACGGGAGGCCGGTACACCCGATCCGGGTTCTGCCAGATCAGCTCCTGATCGTTGACCGTGCGTACCCCTGTGCCTAGAAACACCCGGCCGGCAAGCGCCGACGAGCTGGTCAGGTGACCGCCGGTGCCGCCGCGCGGTCCGGTTTCCCTATCCCCTTTTCATGTCAGACGACGCGCACGGGCTGATGGTCAGGTGCCGCGGATCAGTTCGGCGTTGCGCAGCTCGACCCGGCCGCGGCCAGTGAGGGTGATGCCGAACCGGACGACGTGAGCGCCTTCGGGGACTGCCGCCGTGACCTCATGCCTGGTCCAGCCGTGGCTGTCCGCGACGGTGATCCTCCGGCCGTCACGGTCGTCACGATCGTCACGGATGGCCCCCTCGGGCTGCCCCTCATCGGTGACCTGCATAAACAGCTCAGCCCGCTCCGAGATATCTTCGGTGCGGAACTCGCCGAGGAAGGATACCGTGTGGCCGCGGTAGTCGTCGGCAAAGATCACCTGGCCCAGGAAGGCGGATCCGCAGGGTTCCGGCACGGCTGACCTGAGGATCGCAGATCGGTCCTCGACGGTGCAGGAGTAGTCCTGCCAGTGCGACTCGCTAGTGTGACGTTGGAAGCTGCCGCCGAACAACCAGCTGTCCAGGCCGTCGGTGAACGCCAGGTTGCGCGGCTCATGACGCCACCGCCGACTGGGACGGGCGGCTGCCGGATTGCGGTCGAGGAACGGCCCTAGCAGGTCCTCGCCCTGTACCGGTACAGCCAGCCGGTCCATCACCGCGCCGGCCACCCGGACCGGCGCGCCCGCCGTGACCGCGATGGCCAGGCCGTCGGCGAGGCGCGCCGTGACCTGCTGCGTTCCGGTGGGACTGGCGAGCCCGATCCGCGTCGCGGTGACGTCGGGGCCCAGCTCATCGATGTCCACCCCGGTCACGGTGACGCCGGCCGCGCGCAGCAGTCGGTCGGTGAGCTCCTCCGGGACCCCGGCCATCTCGGCGTCTCTGGCCGGCGGATCCAGGAGCAGCCACAGCGAATGGCCGTCGGGTCCCGGCAGCCAGATCGGCAGCGCCCGGTGACCCGCGTCGTCGGCGAGCACGACGAGGACATGATCGATGGCAAACCTGCCGCCGGGCAGCTTTCCGGGCCGGGGCTCAGCGTGCGCGATGCGAACGGTGGTCATGAGCGTCCTCCGTGAGACGGTGGGAATGAGATCGGGGCGGTGCACGGTGATGTACTCGCGCAGCCTGCGGCGGGCCTTGTGCAGGCTGCTCTTAGCCGCACCGGCCGAATCGCCAATCTGGCCGGCCGGCAGGTCGGCGTAGTAGAACATTTCGACGGCCCGCCGCTGCCCAGCAGGCAGGTCCGCAACCGCCTGGCGCAGCGCGTCGGCGCGATCGAGATCATCGGCCGAGGGCAGGCCGCCCGCCCAGACCGGATGGAGCCGCTCGGGCCATTCGGCCAGCAGCATCAGCGGGGCCAGGCGCCGCTGGGTGCGGTGGACGTTGAGCACGATTCCGCCCAGCCAGCCGGCGAACCGGTCCGGGTCCCTCAGCCGGTCCAGCGCGACGAACGCCTGCAGGAACGACTCCTGCACGATGTCTTCTGCATCGTGCGGATCGGAGCACAGCCGCGACGCGCGGGCGCGCGCCATCGGCTGGTGCCGTTCGACGAGCAGCCGGAACGCCGCCGGGTCGCCGTCGCGGGCGAGCCGGACCAGATCGCCGTCCGAGATATCCACACCCATTAGTGTCCGGCGACCGCCCTCGGGTTACCCGCTCGCGGGCACGAACAGGATCTACCGGCCGCACCTGGCGAACGCGTCCCGCATGCCAGCGAGCCGAGGAGGATGTTCCCATGCGTCGCCGCACGCTCCTGTCCGCCGGGGTTTCTCGGTGCCCCTGACCTTGCTGATGGGGCTCGACGACGCACTAGCCCTGTTGCCGGATGCCAATGGCGACGCCACGTCCGCCGAGATCA
>OCZU010002117.1_pt1 | contig 12779 bp, 6 predicted proteins | sample 1539001 | NCBI WGS metagenome assembly OCZU01 (sample SAMEA3539306, study PRJEB22396) | soil metagenome | biome: tundra; feature: field; material: soil | place: USA | collected 2010-05 | depth 0.15 m
AGCTCATACAGCACGCGACCTTCCGCCAGGCTGTAGCCGCTATTTAGAAACTCCTCATCTAGCACTCCAATGAAGCGAGTGTACATGCGGTTGAAACGTCGAAAGGCCGCGACATGCGAATTAAGCGAAGCGTGTGAGTCGCCCGTGGACATGCGTGCTATCGTCCATCATATTGATGGACGCTGTCAACTATATATTTGATGACCGTTATCCCGCTCCACTCTGATCACCAAGGGCGCGCCTCCGAAAAAGCACTAGCGTAACTCGGGAACTATCGTTAAGTCGCAGGGATGGCTAGTACTGATCGCCACGGACTCTTTACCAGTCCAACTGTTCGAAGTGAGCGCGGGCGTATGGCATGCTCGGGCCTGTGGCAAACTTCCATTCACGTCCCGGAATATCGCCGGACGCTCTGGTAGCGAAATTAGGAAATACATAGCGGCGCGCTCAGACGAGATCGCGCAGGGTTAAACTCACTTCACGTGTTGTGCCGCCGCTAGCGATCCGCAAGGCCATCTTGGAGCCTGGCGCATCCGAGCGGAGACGCTCGCGGAACTCCGGAAGCGAGATTTGAGCCGCGGGCTTCCCATCCACCGCGAGGACACGGTCGCCGACTTTGAGACCGGCCTCGGCGGCAGGCCCGCCGGGAACAACGTCGAGCACCTCAAATCCGCCGTCGGCCATATTCAGCCACCATCCAGCACGCTCGTAAGTGTCGCGCGAAGCATCGTTGGCGTTCCGTTCGAAAATGAGCTGCTGGCGGGCGTAGTCGAACGTGATGTTGAAGCGCTTCAGGACGCCGGCGCCCACGTTGCCGGCCACGTACTGGCTGGTCAGCGACCCCTTCTTTTGCAGCGTGAGCCCCGTGACCGGATTGCGAACCTCGACAGAACCGAGCTTTAAGAGCGAGGCGCGCGAAACGGCGGACCGCGCCGCTCCGCCGAACCCAAAGCCGGTCGTGGTTTCAAACCTGGGGTGGTATTTCGCTGATAGATTGTGCGCTTCGATGAAGGATGTCATCAGGTCGAGGGAGGAACGGCTTCCGGTGTCGATGTCGAATGTGCCGGCGATCCCGTCGATTTCCCCGTCCACTTGCGGAATGTGATCATTGAAGCGGAATGGCACCACGGTGCCCGCGCCGTGATCCGCCGAAACGGAGGGCAGCGAAAACGTCAGGCGGCTATTCGCGTAGTCCACTTTCACGGTGAACCGTTTAAAAAGTTCGTAGCCAACCAGGCCGTCCACTTGGATCCCTTCCACCTTCGATAAATCCGCTAAGGGAAAAACAGCGAAGACTTGACTCGAAAGCGTGACGCCGCCTAGCGCCACGGAGTCCACCTTGGTGAGCGCCACATCCTCCGATTTTTCCCCGACTCCTTTTCCCTGGAGCGCGCCTTCCGCTTTCAGATCCAGCGCGCCGGCCAACTCGGGAGTGATTACGTTCTCGCCTCCCGTGTCGCACAGAAAGCGGTAGGGTCCCTTGCCATTCACCTTCACCCGCACGTAGGTGTGATTGTTCAGCAACTCGAAAGGCACGGTTGCCGAAGAGCCGCCGGCGATGGCGAAATCCGGAGGCGGCGGCGGGGGCATGGTGAACCGGGCGGCGTCAATGGCTGGATTGATTGTGACGGATTCGACGGTGAGAAGTTGATCGTACCGGCTCTCGCCGTTGGTGATACGCACTGCGAAGGCCACTTTCGCGCTCTGAACCTCGCGATAGTCGGAATAGAAGGTGGTGCGGGTCTCGGTCTCAGCTTTTTCGATAGTGCGATCGATCAGGGAGGTGTTCGCGTCGAGCCACAACTCGAACGTCCGTCCGCCCTGGGGAGTGATGCGAAGCACGTCGAACTTCCTGCCAGCCTCCTCGCGTTGCCCAAGGGATTCGATGACCCCGGGCCAGCGCTCGGGGTACCAATAGGCCATGGTGCGCCGGTAAGCATCGTCAGCATTGCCTTTCAGAGCGTCGTCGCCCTCTTCTTTGACCGGCTGCTTTGCGGAATCGAGGGACCAGGCGGTGGTTCCGTCAAAACCTTCCGCCTCGCTCGCCGGGCCCAGTTGTAACTCAGAGCGGAAACAGCCCGTGCGCACGTCTTCCCAGAACTCTCCGGCGCCTTCGATGCCGCCGAGTTTAATTTTCAGGCGGGTGTTCGTGGTGCGGATGTGATCCACGGCCTCGCCGCCCGCGGCCTGTTTCGCGTGGGCCAACAGACTCTGCGTGTCGTCGGCCGCCCACCCGGCAGAGACCGTACACAGAAGCAGGAACATGCCCGCGGACAGGTAGTAGAGCGCTGATTTCATGGTTATCGTCTCCAAAGTTATCTCTCCAAAGGAGGACCGGCGAAGAGCAGCGGACCTAATCTACCAGTACCCAATCTGAATAACGAAGGAACAGCGTGAAAAGTTCCGAACAACCGAAAGGCCGGGTAGGAAGTCCATCGCAGCACGGCGCTGTTGGCCGAACTCGTTACCATTGGTCCCAAATCCGAAAGGTATTCGACTGCCTTGCGCAGTGCTTCGGGAATCGAGATTGTGCAGATCTCGCGGGTGGTTGTGAGGCAAGTTACTTCCCCCGCTCGCCGCGCCCCTCGTTCCCAAGGCCCACAGGGCAGGGGTGTAGCAATTTGCCTCTCGCGTGGTACATACCCATCATCGAATGAGGACTCTGACGGGCTCTAACGCCAGTTGCGTCGAACCCGGAATCATTGTTGTGTAACAGGCTATTCGAAGCTACGAGATAACCCCCGAATTGTTGGCAAACCTTACCTTACCGGATTGAGGAAGGGTAGCCCGTCACTCGGGCACAATTGCAAGGAATGTCCGCAAGTCTCCTAATGCTTAATCAGAGGTCGGTTCCCAGAAAGCTTGCCGATCACTCACGCGAGGGGTTATTCGTATCTCAAGGCGACGATGGGGTCGACGCGCATGGCCCGCCGAGCCGGAATGTAGCAGGCGAGAATGCCTGCCGCAAACATTAGCGCCGTCGCGAGAGCAAGCGCCGTGGGATCAGCCGGTTTCACGCCGAAAAGCAAACTCGAAATCCACTTCCCTGCTCCGAATATCGCGGGCAGCCCGATGGCGACACCAACAAGCACCAGCAGCAGCGATTCACGCAAAATGAGCCAAAGGACGCTCCCGCGTTGTGCGCCAAGCGCGATGCGAATGCCGATCTCGCTGGTGCGGCCCGAGACCGCATAGGACATGACTCCGTAGAGTCCGATGCACACGAGGATCATCGCAAGTGGGCCGAAAACTCCTGAGAGCTTGGTAATCGTGCGGTCCGTGGCGAGCGATTGAGAAACGCGCTGATTCATGGTTTGGACTTCGATCAGCGGCAAATTCGAAGCCGTCTGTTTTACCGCCGCGCGAATGGCCGAGACTGCCGTAGCTGGATCGCCGGAGGTTCGCACCAGAACATTTGCGGAGCTCGCGTCACCGATGGGATTAAAGAACGGAATGTAGAAGCGTCGCTGCGGTTTTTCTCGAACGCTATCATGTTTGGAATCGGCCACAACACCGATGACCACAAAATCCGATGGGCTCAGCGTGGTCTTCACCATGATGCGGCTGCCGATCGGATTTGCGTCGCCAAAATAATAATACGCTGCCGTCTGATTGAGCAGGCCGACGCGCTGGCCATTCCCGCTGTCTTGCGGGCCAATTTCGCGCCCGTAGAGGATCGGGATGCCCATAGTAGAGAAGAAATTTGGGCCAACCATGTCCCAACGTGATTCGGGCGCCTCGACAGCCTTCGGCTTCGCGCCCTCGACAAAGATGTCCGAGTTCGAGTCGCCTCCGCCGAATAAGCCGTTGTCCATAAGGCTTGCGCTGCGAACGCCCGGGACCGCGTCGAGGCGCTCGATCATGTCTTTGAGGAGCTGGGCGGCCCGCGGTCCTTTGAAGCCAGAGGACAGTGGGCTGACGCCGAAAAGTAAGAGATGATCGCTGTCGTAACCGATCTGCACTGCGGCGAGATTCTGAAAGCTGCGGAGGAACAGACCGGCCACAACCAAAAGCAGGAGCGACAAGGTGACTTGCGCCACGACGAGAATCTTTCCAACGGGCACGCGGCCTGCTTGCGAGCCGCTGCTGGCGATACTGCGAGATGTTCCCCTCAGAACCGAGCTGAGATCGACACGAGCCGCGCGAAACGCGGGCGCCAGGCCGAAGAGAATGCCGGTGAGCACGGCAACGCCCAGCGTAAATGCCAGGATTCTTGAATCCAGATGCACGTCGAGCGGGATCGGATTGGGCCCGCCGGAGACCAAACGAAGCAGAGCGGCATCCGCCCAGTGCGCGAGGAGAAGGCCAAAGGCTGCGCCGATCGTGGCGAGGAGAATGCTCTCCGTGAGCACTTGACGGAAAAGCCGCGACGCTCCGGCGCCCATCGCAACGCGGACGGCAAGTTCTTTTTGTCTCGCGGCAGAGCGAGCCAGTAGGATATTCGCCACGTTGGCGCAGGCGATCAGGAGAATCAATCCAACCACGGCCATCAGAATCTGCAGTGGCTTGCTGAAATCCCCACGCAGCGTAGAACCGCCGCGGCCGCCTTCGACGACCGCGAGATGCTGATTCATGAACGTGCGGCGATCCTCGGCGGACATCGGGGCGGCTTGTGACTGCAGGATCTGCTGGAAAGCCACATTGATGCTGACTTTTGCCCGAGCGACGCCCACGCCGGGTTTTAGGCGGCCGATTGCCTGGAGCCATTCGATCTTGTGAAACGGCTTTGGTTCCAGCGAAAGATAATCGCGGCCCGGATAGACTTCAGATTGCATGCTCAGGGGAACCCAGACGTCGGGCGAGAGTCCAACTGTCTCTCCGTTAAATTGCGGAGGCGTCACGCCAATCACGTCATACGAAGTGCCACGAATTTGTATTTTGCGGCTGAGTACGGCGCGATCGCCTCCGAAGCGTCCCTGCCAGAAACGGTAACTGATCACCGCAACTGGACTTGCGTCGTGCAGCGCGTCGACGTCGCTTGTAAATTCCCTGCCGAGAATCGGATCCACACCTAATACGGAAAAGTAAGAGCCGCTCACGAGGCTAATCCGCGCGGGAAGGCCTTCACTGCTTTGTCCCTCATTCTCAATTCCCACGCTTAGCTTCGGCCCTACGCTCGCGGAAGCAGCGAGACCCGATAAAACCTGATTATTGTGCGAGAGCTCCTGAAATTCGGGGTACGTGAGAAAGTCGCGATCTCCATCGCCAAAGCCCTGTTCCATTCCCTGTGCGTCTGGGTTGGTGAGAAAAACGAGCTGCTGAGGATCTCTGACGGGCAGGTTTCTTATCAGCACTGAATTGACGACCGAGAAGATGGCTGTGTTGGCGCCGATGCCGAGGGCTAGGGTGAGCACTGCGACGGCGGTGAAGCCGGGATTTCTTGCAAGCATCCGAACGCCAAATCTGAGGTCTTGCCAGAAAGTGAGCAAGCGACGCCTCGTGCTACTTGTGAAGAACAGAGAGCACGAACGGCTCCAATGACAACTTCTTCTAGTCTCGTGAAAGTCAAGCACTTAGGTGAAGGGTCAGGTTTGTCGAGCGTTCGCATGCGGACACCAGTGCCCATAATCGGACAGCGCCCGAATGAAGCGGTCCTATCAGCCAACCTGGGCTGGGAAACGGGATTGTGGGAAGCGCTTCAACACCTCTCCCTCGCTCCATTCAATTTGCATAAGACCCGCGTCCGCCGCGCCAGCGGCTTCCTTCTGACGGCTTTTTCGAACGCGCGCCCCAATCCTCTATTCCGCTCCACTCTGATCACCAAGGGCGCGCCTCCGAAAAAGCACTAGCGTAATCCAGGAACAATCGCCAAGGAGCGAGGAATAGGCGATGAACAGTGCCGGTTATCTTGGGAACTCCGGGTCTGATTAGAATGAGTAGCGATATTCGGCGCGGACGATCTCCCTGTACCACCCAGCGTGTGCCAACTGATGTCCATACCCGATATAGAAAGAGCTGTGGGCGCCCACCGCTGTGCGCGCTCCCACCTTGAGGTTCACGATGTTGGTACCGTCTGCGCTCACAGCTTGCTGGATGTCGTTGTGGGGGTTGGCTAACGGCACATTCTTGGTCTCAAACCCGCCCAGCACCCTCCAGCCGACCAGCTCGACCACAGGCGCGATCTGGACATTTTCGCCTCGATAGAGGACGTAGCTCGGGCCCACGCCGTAGAAGAAGACGTCGCCCGCGAACTCCTCAGAGGCGGGCGGCTGCGCTGGCTGTAAGCTTGTATTGCAGGAATCTCCGGCAGGAGGAGTGAGAGGAGCGGGTAGTTGTCCTGGTCGCAGGCAAGTAGATCCTCCGACCGGATGCCAGTCTCCTACTTGCGCCTCCAGCGCTACCCTATCTGAAAGCCTCTGGTAGTAGAGCAGTGCTGGCTCGACGCTGTAGTGGTCTGTGCCGAGCCCTATCGAAGCATTCCCGGAAGGGAAGTAGGCTTGGAACTGGAAAGTGAGATACCGATTGGAGGATGCAACCGCGGCCAGTTTAAGTCCAGCTGCCAAGTCGCTGAGCCCAGCCTCGTTTGTCAAAATGGGGCTTCCGGGGGCCGCAAAGATATTAGGCTGGATCCAACGCACCGGAACCTCCGTGAAAAATGAAAAGCGCTGAGTCGGTGCATATTCGGCATGCATGTAAAGTTGCTGGAAATTCAGGTCCGCCACAACGGGATTCGGCCCGGGTCCGACGGGGATGCACGAGCATTGTGCATAGAAGAACTCCGCCCGATCCGGAGCATTGTCGTGAAAGGCCGCGTCGAAGCGAATGCGGATCTGAGATCCGACGATGGCATTGTCGATGTATCCGACCATGCTGCCGGGAATCTTTCGCTTGGTCTCGCCGCGAGCCGGAGTGGACTGGCTCGGCTTGGCGTTCGGCTGCTGCGGACCATTCGGGTCCGGATCAGATGGGAGGTCAGCGCTCGAATCCGTTTGCGCGGAGGCAGCTTCGTCGCCTGCTGTGGACACCTTAGCTTGCGCCGCGGCTGCCGTTCCAGACTGATTCTTCATAGAGCTGGGATACTTTTCCTGAGCAGCAAGGGCGATCGAGAAAAGTATCAAGAGGACCAATATCACTCGCTTCATTGGTTGCTTCTCTTTAAGGAAACTTGGTTACTGTTTACGCTTGTTCTTGCTTTCTTGCAATTCCTTATGTAAATCCTGGTAAGACTTCCCAAGCCTAGTTCGGTCCGGCTCCGCCAACTCCGGTAAAACATCTCGCAGGGCCTCAATGGCTAGACGCGCTGCGTCCAGGAAGCCAGAGTTGAAATACTCGGTAGCAAGCTTCACGTACTCATCGCCAAGGTGCTTATACAGCATATGGAATTCAGGATGCTCCGATGGACCCATCGAGAGATGAAGTAGGTGAGCCTTGGCCCGCTCGCTCTCAAGCGAGGACGCCGGGGTAGCCAGTTCCTCGAGAAGGTCAAGGGCCTGGTGGTTTCTTTGCGCCGCCAAGTTCCCCTCGCCTTCGCTCCACAGCAGAAAGGAGAGGTTATTGTAAAACCTGGCTAATTCCACCTTATATTCCCAGTTCTCTGGGCTCTTTTTCGTGAGACCGGCTTGGATTCTAATTGCTCGTTCGAAAGACTCTTGCGCCCGGGATGAGTGTCCCTGGTCGCTAAGTAAGATACCGAGATTGTTGCACACACGCGCCAGGTCGTGCGACGGTGGGTTTTCACCCACCTCCGTTTCTGATTCTAGTTCTTTCTTAACCAGAGGTTCGAGCAGTCGAACCGCCTCGCGGAAGTCTGACTCCGTCGCAGCGAGATCCCTACCGTCATAGCGAAGAATGCCGCGGTTGTAGTAAGTGCGAGCCAGCACCTGCGCGTAGTCGGCATTCTGCGAGCTCACTTGGTGCAGGTCTTGTTGTAGGCGCAAGGCGCTGTCGTATTCCGTCTCTGCATCGGAGCGCTTATACGGCGGGTTCGGCGTCTCTTCAAGCCAAAGCCGGAGTGTTTCTCCCAGCCAGTGATGAGCGTATGCCAGCTCCTTACCATATTCAGCATTGCCGGGCTTCTCCCCGTGGAGTTCCTCGAACCCGCTGATGGCCAATCTGTATTGCACGACCGCATCTTCACGCTTCTCGAGCAAGCGATTGATGTCGCCTAATTTGGAATGCACCAGCGCACTGTCTGCCCGAAACCTAGGATCGTTCTTACTCTGCTTGGCCAGAAAGTTTGAATAGAATTCCTCCGCCTTCTTCAGCAACTCTTGTCGAAACAGCTCGAGTTGAGGCGGGTCGGGCGACTCGCGCCCCTGCTGGTTGCCCGCGAAGGACAGGCTTTCGTCAACGGCTTTCGATGCCAATCTGAGATTCTCCTCCGCGCGGGCCCGTTGGGCGCGGGCGATGTGAGCTTCCCGAAGGGTCGCGGCCATGCCTCCAATCAAGCTGAGAGCCAAAAGGGCCACTGCCGCCAAACCGGCCGTATGCCGCCGGATGAACTTGCTGGCGCGATAGCTGGCGCTCGGCGGCCCCGCCAACACAGGTTGATCCTGCAGGTGCCGCTGGATGTCGGCCGCCAGATCGGAAGGCGAACCATACCGTCTCGTCCGATCCTTCTCCAACGCCTTGATCGTGATCCAGTCCAATTCGCCGCGCAGATGCCGTTCCAGTGACTCAGGTTCCTCTCGGCGCTTTCTCGCCGCGTCCTTCGCGGACTCGCCCAAAGATCTGAGTTTCGTGCTGGGGCGGGGCGGCTCCTGCTGGCAGATCTTCTGCAGCATGGCTTCCCTTCCCGCCGCTCGCAGCTCTTGCGATCCGAAGGGCAACGCGCCCACCAGCAATTCATAAAGAATCACGCCCAGGGAATACACGTCAGTGCGAGTATCAATGTTGCGCTCGTTGCTGTCGGCCTGCTCCGGACTCATGTAGTCAGGGGTGCCCAGGATCGCATCCGCTTCCGTAAACATCGTCATCTCGGTCAGCCGCTGCCCTGTAGCCTTAGCCAGCCCGAAGTCGATGATCTTGGGCACGGGCTTGTTGTCCACTTCTTCGACCAGCACGTTGGATGGCTTCAAATCGCGGTGGATGATTGCCTTCTGATGCGCGTGCTGTACCCCCTCACATACCTGCATGAACAGCCCCAAGCGCTCCTTAATCGTGAGCCGGTGTTTGTCGCAGTAGTCGGTGATGGCAAGGCCGTGCACGTACTCCATTACGAAATACGGCCGCCCCGCCGGGGTTGCGCCTGCGTCGAAGACCTTGGCGATGTTGGGATGCTCCATCAGCGCAAGGGCCTGCCGCTCCGAGTCGAAGCGCGCGACCACCGCTTTGGTATCCATCCCTGCCTTGATCAGCTTGAGTGCGACGACCCGATGAAGGGGCTCGGTCTGTTCCGCCCGCCAGACTTCACCCATGCCGCCTACTCCCAGCATCTGGATTAACCGATAGGGACCGATCCTAGTGAGAGACACTTGGACTGCGCTCTGGCTCAGAGTCGTGTCATCGGGAGTGGGCATGCGCGTTCCTCCAAAAACCTTGGAAGGGAAATTTCCTGATTATCGCAACGCAACCCAATGGAATCGAAATGACAAAAGCAGGAAAACCAGATCATGATAGGGAAGGATTGACGGTATGGCAAACGTGACACGGCCGGTTACGGTAGCTTGGTCCGCACCACGTCTATTCAAACGTGCTTTCATGGCCTTGGACCCTCGGAGTCCAGCCAGGTTGAGGCGTAGGCGTGCAGGCACGACAGGTAGATCTGTGGCGGTTCAGAAATACGGGGTTGTGGGAAGCGCGAGACGATGCTCTGGGTAGTTTGTCGGCAAACCTTACCTTACAAGATTAGGGAAGAGTTGCCCGTCATCCACTCAGTTGACACTCAGTTGACTTGACAGGATTGCCCCGAAGTCCATAATGATACCGATCTTGGGAGGGGCATGCTCGCAACTTATCGCGTTGTCGGTTGTACCGCGGTGGTGTGTCTGCTGTCGGCATTGGCGCTTGCGCAAGCGCCGGCTGCCGACGAAATTGTTGCCAATCAAAACCGTATCCCCGCTGGGAAGCTGGAGAATGGCTTGCTCAGCGTCCAACTCGAACTGCGCACCGGCGCGTGGCATCCCGAGGCGGACGATGGCCCCCGGCTTTTCGTGCAGGCATTCGGTGAAGCCGGACGTGCGGCCCAGATTCCCGGTCCCCTGCTGCGCATGCCGGAAGGCACGGCCATCCACGTGACCGTCACCAATAAACTGAAGATGAAAGCTACTCTGTTCGGGCTGAACACGCGTCCCGGTGACGCGGCGGCCGGGGTTGAGATTCCCGCCGGCGAAAAACACGAATTCACTTTTGCCGCGGGCCCACCCGGGACTTATTACTACTGGGCGCGGACGACCGACCCGCTCAAGTTTGGCACCTTGACGCCGGTGCAGCCGTTGCGGGCTGACACGCATCTGAACGGCGCCTTCATTGTGGACCCCGCCGGTCCGGTGGCTGCGGACCGCGTATTCGTCATTAATTTGATGGCCGTGGCATCTGACATTGTTCATCCCTCCTTCGAAGTTGTCACCATCAACGGCAAGTCCTACCCCCACACCGAACCGCTGGAATATGCGGCGGGCGATACCATTCGCTGGCGCGTTATCAACCCAAGCTTCTCCGAGCATCCGATGCACCTTCATGGTGCGTTCTACCAGGTGCTCAGCCAGGGGACTTTCGAGACGGACACTGCTTACGCGCCCGGCGACCGGCAGTCGGTCGTGACGCAGAATCTCCTGCCAGGCAGCACGATGATGATGGAATGGACGCCCGAACATGCCGGACGCTGGCTGTTCCACTGCCACTTCCAATTCCATGTCTCCACCGATGAGCGTGTGCCGGTGTTCAGCCGGGTGATGGCGGAGCAGTACGGCGAATCCGAAGCCGCAATTGCACCGCACGCCCACCCCAAAACCATGGGCGCCACCATGAAAGACATGGCCGGACTGGTGCTCATGATCAACGTGAAAGAACCGTCGTCAGCGCCGGTGCCCGCCTCGGCCGCTACGCCGCGGAAACTCGATCTGGTGATCGAGCCTAACGCGGCTGGCGGAAAATCACGCACGTTCTCCTGTTCGGTTCGTGAGGGAAAGAAGCTAGTGGCCTCGGAGGACAAGTCTGTAGGCCCGCCCATCTTAGTGACGCGTGGAGAACCGACGGAGATCACGGTGGTGAACCACCTCGATGCCCCGACTACGATTCACTGGCATGGCTTGGAACTCGACAGCTACTACGATGGCGTGGTCGGAGGCGGCGCGGGCAATCAGATTACGCCCGCCATTCAGCCGGGCGCGAGCTTCGTGGCCCGCTTCACACCCAATCGTGCAGGGACTTTCATTTATCACACGCACGCTGCCGATCCCAACCAGCTCTCCGGCGGAGTGTATGGCGGCCTGATCGTGCTGGAGCCGGGCGAGTCGTTTGACTCCGAGCACGACAGGCTCCTGGTGATCGGTACGCGCGACACTTTCTTTGACGCCACGCGAATCACGTTGAACGGGTCGGAAGAGCTCCGCCCCATGGTATTCAACCGCGGCGCCACGTATCGCCTGCGGGTGATCAACATGGCGCCCAATCTCCCGGCTAACTTTCAACTCGGCAGCAACGAGCACCCTGCACGGTGGCGCGCCCTCGCCAAGGACGGGGCCAGGCTCCCGTCGCGACTGGCGAAGCCGGGGGATGCCTTACTGCACATCGCGTCCGGCGAAACCTACGATTTCGAATTCCAGCCGGATGCGCCGGGCGAGATCCCGTTGCAGATCGAGAACGACGTAAATAAATCGAAGCTAGTCGGCAAGATCGTCGTGCAGTGAAGCGAGCCCATCCGCGAACCGAAGTGCTGGCTCCGGCGCTGTTTTAGTGAGACCTGTGGAAGCTGAATTGGAGCCGCCTTGCGGAGGTTGCGACGTCGGCCTTTTGGGCTATTCCCGTATGGTCGGCTAACCTTACCTTAGGATTACTTCCCGCTTGCCCGTCATCCACACAATGGCGAAGCGGCCAATCTCACGGCATAGGTTCCTATTGCATTCATCGGGCGCGGCGGGCCTGATGCTGGCGGGAGGCCCTCTCGCGGCCATGCCCGCCCCGGGCGAGCCCCCTCCGCGCTGCGGCGCATCGATGATCGTGATTCAGAGGTTCACTGCTGCGGAACTATCAGCATGCACATACTTCGATCTTCCTGATGTATCCATCACCAACGACCCGACGAGGACGCGCTCTGGCACGCCGACGCATTCGTGTGCTCATCCCAGGTCCACGACCCCTCTCACTACCCTCCACCAATACTCCCGAAGTTCTCCGCAGCACCGTACACGGTCTTGATCGGCTTTTCCGGTGCCTACCCACAGACCTATTGCACCCCAAACCGCCGTTCAAATCCCATAGCGCACCGCGTCCGCCGCAAAAACCAGCGCCTTCCTCCTAGTCTGCTCATCGAAAACGCCTCGGATCGAGTTCCACTTCGTCGTGAAAGTGTCCTGCCCGAGGCGTTTCCGATCAAGCCTAGCGACGATCCGGCAGTTGAGCGTTTTCGATCAACCCTTGGTCCGCGGATCGGTCGTTAACTTAGGTAAACTGATTGGTGGAAGGCGCCGGCACTAAGGCAAAAAGAGGAGACTTCACTATGGCTTCCCTTGCAGATGTTCTGGTCAGACAGTTGTTGGATGGCCGACATATCGCGTCGCTTGCAACCGAGAATCCGGACGGCTCCATTCACATGGTTGCGGTGTGGTACTGGTTCGACGGTACCCATGTCTTTGTGGCCACGTCCTCGCGTAGCCGAAAAGCACGAAACCTGCAATCCA
>OCZU010002118.1_pt1 | contig 12778 bp, 10 predicted proteins | sample 1539001 | NCBI WGS metagenome assembly OCZU01 (sample SAMEA3539306, study PRJEB22396) | soil metagenome | biome: tundra; feature: field; material: soil | place: USA | collected 2010-05 | depth 0.15 m
CGCCAGCAGGCCAAGATGATAATATTTTTCGCCGTCGCTCTTTTTGCGTTCCAGCCGCGAGCCGGGCGCGACATAAACCTCGCAGCCGATGATGGGCTTGATGCCCTTCGCGCGCGCGGCCTGGTAAAATTCAATCGCGCCGTGCATCGCGCCGTGGTCGGTGATGGCGAGTGCGGAAAATTTCAGCTCATGCGCCTTGTCCACCAGCCGGTCCAAACGGCAGGCACCATCGAGCAGTGAATACTCGGTGTGCAGGTGTAGATGAACAAAGTCCGCGTGCGACATGGGGACAATTTAACTTTTAACCACGAAGACACCAAGCCACAAAGTTTCGGCACAAGGGCTTTTCTTTGTGCCTTCGTGTCTTCGGGGTGATATTACTTGCTGAAAAATTTCTTGATGACGGCGGCGACCTGTAGGATTTGTGCGTCGGTCAGTTCGGGGAAAATCGGCAGGCTCAAGACTTCGCGCGCGGCCTTTTCGGCAACCGGAAAATCGCCGGGCTTGTGGCCGAGCGTGGCATAGGCCTTTTGCAGGTGCAATGGAATCGGATAATGCACGGCGTTGCCGACGCCATGGTCATCAAGATGTTGTTTTAATTCGTCACGTCTCGGATGGCGCACGGTATAAAGATGCCATGCGCTCTCGGCATAACCGGCTTCGCGCGGAAGCTGCAGCGGCGTGTCGGCGAGCAGTTCCGTGTAACGCTTTGCCACGCGACGGCGTGCATCCGTCCATTTTTGCAGATGCTTCAGTTTCACGCCCAGCACCGCGCCTTGGAATCCTTCCATCCGGTAATTGTAGCCCACTTCATCGTGATGATAACGCTGCGTGGAACCATGTTCGCGCAAGGATTTTGCCCGCGCGGCGAATGCGGCGTTGTTGGTGACGAGCGCCCCGCCTTCGCCGCAAGCGCCAAGATTTTTTCCGGGATAAAAACTGAAGCCGGAAATGTCGCCAAGTGTGCCAACCATTTTGCCTTTGTATTTCGCGCCGACCGCCTGCGCGGCATCTTCGACGAGCAGAAGCTTGTGTCGGCGGCAGATTTTCAGAATCTCGTCCGCATCAAACGGGTGGCCGTAAAGATGCACGGGCAAAACTGCCTTGGTGCGCGGCGTGATGGCGTTTTCAATCAGCTTGGGATCCAGATTGAAGGTGGCATCGTCAACGTCCACATAAACGGGTTTGGCACCGACGTAGGAGATTGCCCAGCTCGTGGCGATGAACGTGTACGGCGTAGTGATGACTTCATCGCCGGAACCGACGCCGAGCAACCGCATCGCGACATGCAAAGCCGAGGTGCCGCTGTTGAAGCCGAGCGCGTGCTGGGCGCCGCAGAACCTGGCGAAATCCTTTTCAAATTGGGCCACGTCCGGGCCGAGACAGAAGGAGCAGTTGTCGAGTACGCGGGCCAGCGCGGCGTCAATTTCCGGCCGGAGGCTGCGGATCTGGGCGGGCAAATCGAGGTAGGGAATTTTGGTGGTCATGATTTTTTCAACATTGCCAGCTTCCGGGGTAAATTTATTCAAGAGCGGCGGGCTTAACAATTAAATATCGCCCCGCAATTCGCCCGCCTGATGCTGTTCAAAGAGCATTTACATCAGGTCTCCGGAAGGTTATTTTACGCAAATATGCGCCCCGCACCTGATCAAGCGACGGTCTTTGTCAGAAATTCAAAGCATTGGCGAGAGTGGGTCTGGCTTTATCTCAGCAACTGCATTGTCACGATGGTACTTCAGTTGGGTTACATCCTGGGTCTTTCCACCGGGCTCCATGGGATCGCCGGTCTGGCCTTTGCGATGGCCATTGTAAGTCAGGCCGGCTTTCTAAATCTTATTCCCGCGCTGTTGACGGCCTGGCCGATGCTCGCCTGGCGACACCGGACTTGGGCACGGCTCTTCGCCGGAATCATGTTCGCGCTGCTGCAGGTGGCCCTGCTCGTGGATATCGTCATCTTCCGGCTTTTTCAACGGCATTTCGACAGTCTGGTTTGGAACGTGCTGACTACCAAAGGCGCCGGTGACAGCGTGCGGGTTGATCCCGCCAGCATTATGATGGCCACGGTCATCGTAATCATATTCATCGGCTGCAGCATAGGGTTTGCCTTGAGGGTGGCACCGGGGCTGGTGCGCCGCCGGTTGCGGTTTGGACTGGCGACGATGCTTATCGCCTTGCTCGTCGAACGAACCTGCCTTGCAGTGATAGATCTGCGGGACAACTCAACCGTGCAGACCGTGCGCGACACCCTGCCACTCTACCAACCCCTGACCATCAAACACCTGGCAAAAAGGTTCGGTTACAAGCGGCCCCCCGGCGAAATACGCATCCTGCGGGACAGTGCGAAGTCGCTTCATCTTCCCCAACATCCGCTGGGTTTGCCGACCGGCGCACCCGAACCAAACATCTTGTTCATCGCCATCGAGGGTGGTCGAGGCGACGCACTGGACAGTAAAACGATGCCTAATTTGTCCAACCTCGCCGGTGACAGCTTCCGCCTGACGAAGCATTCTTCGACGGGTAACGAAACACGCTTTGGCATCTTCGGCCTGCTCTATGGAATTCCGGGCACTTACTGGCACCCGGTACTGGCGCAAAGCGTCAGTCCTCCGTGGTTCGACCTGCTCGCCAGGTGCGGCTACGAATTTAAAATCATGAGTTGCACGGATCTTAACTACCCGGAATTCCGGCAGACGTGTTTTTTGAAGCTGACGAACGCCATCACGGACCAGTGGAACGCACCCCATCTGGAGCGCGACCGGTTGATGACCGACAAGTTCCTCAACTACCTTTCGGAGCGCGCCAGTCGGCCGGCCTCAGCCCACCCGTTCTTTGGTTTCCTGTTCTTCGATGCCTCGCACCAACCCTACGAACACCCGCCGGAGGATCAGTTGTTTGAAGGCTCAAAATCCGGTGAGATCAACTACCTTCAACTCACGCTGTCACCCGGCGGGGCCCAGGCGCTGAAAGGCTCTTATCTGAATTCCCTCCACTACATTGACCGGCAAATTGGCCGGATCGTGAAAGCCCTCCGGGACCGGGGTGAATACGGGCGGACCGTCATCGTCGTGGCCGGTGATCACGGGGAGGAATTCGGTGAATTGGGGCATTTCGGACATTGCAGTTCCTTCAACCGCTATCAGACACAGACGTTCGGCGTCCTGCACCTGCCGGGCGAGACGCCCCGCATCGTTGATCACGTGACATCACACGTGGATTTTGTGCCGTCCGTGTTGACTTGGATGGGCATCACAAACGCACTCGGCGACTACACCACGGGGGAACCGATTCAAGGGCTTGAAACCCGGGACTGGGCGCTGCTCGCCGGCTGGCAGGACACGGCGCTGTTTAACGAAGACAGCATCACGGTTTTCAAACCGTCGCGAACCCTTCACCTGGACATGAGCGACCACGAACTGCCCATGGACGACCCGCGCCGCGCCGCCAGCAGCAGCGAAACTCTTCAGGCCCTCCAGGAAATCAGGTTGTTTTTCAATTAGGTTGTCCATTCCGCCGGTGAAAACAATCCGCTGGTCCGGCGATAAACAATCCAAATATTTTGCGGTTTGTTGTGGCCATCTCAATCCAATCGTTCATTGAAGGTGGCGGCGCACATGGAGCAGCGCCATAATCGAGAGTTTTCACCCCGGCTTTAACAGGCTTTGCAGGCCGGCCAAAACCTGTTCGGGCGAAATCGCCGCCAGGGCCGGACCCGTCCGAATTTCGGCAGCCAGCGAAGACGGCTCGTTGCCCCAAGCGGCCAGCAGCCGCGCCAGCCGTGCCGATTCATGCCGCACTTGAGCAGCCGGGGTGACGCGTTGGTTATAGCAAAAATGGCGGCCCCAGAAACGACGAGGTTCCGCCCAGCCCAGGCGCTGTCGCGCACCCACCAGAAAGCCGGCGATGGCACCGCGGTCATTGCTGGCAAAATCCACCGAGCGGTCAAACCATTCATGGCGCAAGGCGCGGATGACCGGCCAGATCTTGCGCAAGGTTACGCTTCCGCAGTGGTGCGGCATCGGCCAGACGCGGTCCAGTTACGGCAGTTGCTGCAAAACCGGGGCGATTTTCTCCGGCACGAGAACATGCAGTTCACCCTGCGCAAAATGTTCGCGCAGCGCGCGCAACGACGGCGTCATCAGCACGGTGTCGCCATAGTATTTGAACTGGACGGCAAGAATTTTTGGCCCGCTCACGGCGCGAATTGGAGTTCGTAAAGCTTTTGATAGACGCCGCCGCGTGCGACCAATTCATCGTGTCGTCCGGTTTCAACAATGCGGCCTTGATCGAGCACAACAATCAGATCGGCGTGCAGAATCGTCGAGAGCCGGTGGGCGATGCAAAGTGTTGTGCGATTTTTCATCAGTTCATCGAGCGCGGTTTGCACGGCGCGTTCGGATTCGGTGTCGAGCGCGTTGGTCGCTTCGTCCAAGATTAAAATCGGCGCGTTGCGCAAAACAGCGCGGGCGATGGCGAGGCGCTGACGTTGTCCGCCGGAAAGCGTGACGCCTTTTTCGCCGATGATGGTGTCGTAGCCGTCGGGTTTCTCCAAAATGAACTGGTGCGCATGCGCGTGTTTGGCGGCGGTGATGATTTCTTCGTTCGTCGCGCTGGGGCGACCGAGTTCGATGTTCTGGCGAATGGTGTCGTTGAACAAAACCGTTTCCTGCGTGACGACGGCGATTTGATTTCGCAGGTCGCGCGTGTTGAATTCGCGGATGTCCACGCCGCCAATAAGAATCGCGCCGCGTTGCGGGTCGTAAAAACGCAGGAGCAGATTGGAAAGCGTGGTTTTGCCCGAACCGCTGGCGCCGACGAGCGCGACCAGCTGGCCGGATTTGATTTGCAGGTTGATTTCATGCAGTGCGATTTTTTCGCCGTAGGAAAAATTCACGCGGTCAAATTGAATGTCGGCGCTCTCGGCGCGGAGCAGGCGCGGTTGGACTGGTTCCGGCACGGTGCTTTCCGTGGCAAGCAGCGCGAAGGCGCGTTCGCTGGCGGCGCGCGCCTGAATGATCTGGTTTTGCAGTCGCGTGAGATTTTTCAGCGGCTGATACATGGCAAAAATGGAACCGACCAATTGCAGGAAATCCGTGGGGTTGGGGCTGGATGTCGAATGGTTGATCAAATAGAGCAGCACGAGGGCGACGCCGCAGGAGCCGAAGAATTCAATCAACGGTCCGGGAATTTCCATCGCCCGGATGATGCGCATATAATGGCCGACGGATTTGCGGGCAGTGGCACGGAATTTTTCCGCGGCGATGCCTTCCAGATTGTAAGCCTTGACGATGCGGTGGCCGGTGAAGGCTTCGCTCATGATCTGAGTCAGCTCGGCAGATTGCGCCTGCATGGCGCGGCTGTTGCGGCGGACTTTGCGGCTAAAAATGGCGATCGGAATCACGCACACCGGCAGCGCGATCAGGGAGATCAAGGTGAGCCTCGGCTGTTGATAAAATAAATATCCCAAGATGCCGACCAGCGTGACCGGGTCGCGGATGATCACTGAAGTCGCGTTGCTCAAAATAGTTTGCAGTTGCTGCGTGTCGTTGATCACGCGCGAGATGAGCTGGCCGGAGGAATTTTCCGTATAAAAACCGGCGGACAGGTTCAGCAGATGTGCAAACAGCCGCGTTCGCAAATCCGCGATGGTGCGGCTCGCCGTCCATTGCAGGAAATAGACGTTCAGGTAGCCGGACAACCCGCGCAAAAACATGACGCACGGAATCGCGGCAATGAGCATGAACACTGCCCACGGATGCGCGTGCAGGCCGCTTTCAAGTCCGGCGCGCACATCACCAAACCAGTTTTGCACGAACGCTGGCACCTTCATCGGCAGTTTTCCCGTCGCCGCTGAACTCGCCGTGGGAAACACCGCGCCATAGACGAACATGACCGTCGCGATCAGCAGCGGTGACAGCAGACCGCTGATGACGCCCGTCGCCACACCGATAAAAAGCCGCGCACGGTAGGGTTTGGCCAACCCCCAAACCTTGAACAGAAAAACCAGCATAAATTCGTGCGTAATATGCCGCCGCCACACGGTTAACGCGAGCAGTTTGTCGTGCCGGGATTTTTTTTGCAGACACGGGTGGCAGCGTATAGCATGGGCATGCATTCGCATGGCCGCGCCTGAAAACATCCTGCTCATCCGCCTCAAATCCATCGGCGACGTGGTCTTCACCTTGCCGGCTGTCCACGTCATCCGCTGCAATTTTCCGGACGCCAAACTTCATTTTCTAGTGTCAAAGGAACACGCGCCATTGTTGCGAGGATTTTCAGAAATTGACTCGGTCATTCCCCTCGACCGGGCGACTTCCCGTTCGGGAAATCTGCCGGCGGTCTGCGCCGCTACCTTCCAACTGTTGCGGCGTCTCCGCCAGCCAAGATTTTCCCACTCGATTGATTTTCAAGGCTACGGGGAGACGGCATTTTTATCGTGGTGGAGCGGCGCCCCGGAACGCTGGGGCAACGTGTATCAAAGCCTGCGCGGCTGGGCTTATACGCATGGTGTGCGGAGCGGCAATGCCATTCACCCGGCGGAACAAAACCTTTTTCTATTGCAGCAATGCGGCATAGACATCGGACGGATTCGCAATGAATACGTTCTGCCCGGCGACGCGCTGGAGATTGCCCGACAGTTTTTCGCCACAAACCATCTGGACACAGCCAGGCCGACGCTGTTCGTCCAACCGTTTACGAGCGCGTCGCATAAAAATTGGCCGCTGGAAAATTATTTGAAACTAGCACAGCACTGGAATGCCCGTGGCGCGCAGATTATTTTTGGCGGCGGGCCGGCCGACCACGCCGCGCTGGAACCTGCCCGGGCCGCGAGCTTTACGGTTTCCGCTGGCGTGCCTTTGCTGGTCTCCGCCGGGCTGATGAAACTTTCCACGCTCGTCGTGGGCGGCGACACGGGACTGCTGCACCTCACCGTAGCGATGGGGCGACGCGTGGTGATGCTCATGCGTTCCAATCACAAAGGCAATGTGCGCGGCCAGACATTTCCCTTCCAACATCCCGATTGGGCGGTCATGGCGGCAGCGAGCCAGCCGATCGCGTCGGTGGAAATCAGTACGGTCATTGACGCAACCACGCACGCCATGGACCGCTGGCAGAATGGTTCGGCGGAATCTTTTTGCGTTCCGTGAAAGAACCCGACTACACTCCGCCATCATGTCGGTGAAAAAAAGACTGCCGCTTTCCGTGGCTGTAATCACCTTGAACGAAGAAGATAATCTTCCGCGCTGTTTGGAAAGCATTCGCGAACTCGCAACGGAAATTGTGGTGGTTGATTCCGGTTCGACGGATCGCACGCGCGGGGTGGCTGAACGCTTTGGAGCCGTCTTCAACGTCAATCCGTGGCCGGGATATGTCGCGCAGAAAAACGTCGCGTTGCAGCATTGCACGCAACCTTGGATACTTTTCCTCGACGCGGATGAGGTGGTGTCATCGGAGTTGGCGACCGCCATCCACCAACTTTTCGCCAGCGGCGAGCCGCGTGAGCAGGGCTTCTTCTGCAATCGGCTTAATTTTTATCTGGGCCGGTGGATTCGTCACGCGTGGTATCCAGAATGGCGTTTGCGGTTGGTGCGCGGAAGTCAGTCGCAATGGGTCGGGCTGGATGTTCACGAAAAATTGGCGGTCAAAGGCGCCACCCGCCGTCTGGCCGGTGATTTGTTGCATTATCCGTTTTGTTCTGTGCTGGATCATTTTCAAAACACATTGAAATACGCCAGGCTCGCGGCTGATTCTTATGAGCGCGCTGGCCGGCGTTGCCGCTGGTATCAGGTGGTCTTTTCCCCGTGGCTGGCGTTTTTAAAAATTCTCGTGATGAAGAGCGGCTGGCGGGACGGCTGGCGCGGCTGGGTCATTGCCGGTGCGAAATGGTTCAACGTCTTCGCCAAATACGCCTTGCTGCTGGAACGCCGATGGTCTTCATCAGACAAGAATTTTCGCGGATGAATGTCATCGTCATTTGTTCGGACACGTTCCGCTACGACCATCTGGGTTTCGTCGGGCAGCAACGGGTCGCCATGCCAAATCTCGATCAAATGGCGCGCGAAAGCGCAAGTTTCTCTGACTTCTGGCTCTGCTCGTTTCCCACGCTGGTCAACCGCATTGAAGTGTTCACAGGCCGTTACACGTTTTCCCTGATAGATTGGGGCGCGCTGCCGTTTCATTTTCCGGTGCTGGCGGAAGTATTCAAGCATCACGGATTTGCCACGGCGTTGCTCGCGGATAATTTGCACATGATGCAGGAAGGCTTTGGATTCGGGCGCGGATTTGATTTTGTCAAGAATGTGCCGCGCCAGGCGTCGGAATTTCCAGGATTGCCGGTCGCGATCGGCACCGCGCCGGCGGTGGTGGACCTGTATTCGCTGGCCGGGTGTGATTACATTCTGGGGCCGCCCAGCACGTTTTCGCAATGGGCGTCCTTCTACGGCAACAAGCCGATGCTTCACCTCTCGGGCGGGGACCAGAAGATTGAACTGGAAAAGTTCCAGGTGGCGGGCCTGCACACCATTCCCTGACGGGTATTTTTGTCCGTTCGCACATTCCGCCCGGTTTGGAGGATTCCGGATCCTTTTGCCGGACAAAATGATCAGGGATGATTTTTCCGAAGCATCGTTTCCAGTTTCGCCAGGATGGCTGAAACGCAGTCTTTCACGCTCAATTGATCCGTATGCAATTCCAGTTCCGGGTGCAAGGGCGGTTCGTAAGGGGCGGAGATCCGGTGAATTCCTTGATTTCTCCAGCGAGAAACCCAGGTCGGAGCAAAGGCCGTGGCGCGTGTTGTCGCCGTCCAGCATATAGGCGAACCTGCCCTGGCTGAACAGCTCGCGTTCCAGTTCCGTGACGATCGTGGACTTGCCGGAGGCGCTCAAGCCGGTGAGCCAGACGACGCAGCCGGACTGGCCGCTCAGGTCCACGCGCTGTTCCGCCGTGACCTTGCCATGGGTCCAGAAAATGTTTTTGCTCTGAGGTTCGCTCATGTGAGATTGCCTTTCCCAAGTGAATCCGCTGCGGGTAAAACCGTCCAGCCTGAAAACCGCGCACCAGGGAATTTTCCGGTGTTTCGCGGGCCGGCGGCAGCATAAAACCATTGCGTAATCCGGCCCGTTCCAACAATCTTGGCGGCTCAAAGTTGTCACCCCAGGTTTGTCCATGATGATTTTTTTGCACATTCCAAAAACCGGCGGCACCACCTTCCAATTCATACTGGAAAACAGTTTTGGAATCCGTCACTGCCACCTGGGTCACCTCGGGCGGAAAACCATCGGCCAGCCGGACCTCGATTTCACGAGGAGGTTTTTCCCGTGGTTGCGCAGCATCGCCGGCGAAAACCTGGTTGATCCCCTGAGCCTTTCCGTGCCGGACCCGTTTTACATGACCTTCCTGCGGGAACCGGTCGCCCGGGTTTTCTCCCACTATCAGGACACCGTGCTGCGGAACAAAATCCGGATGACGTTCGAGGAGATGCTCCGGTCCGACGAGGTGCTGGAAAACATCCAGGTAAAATTGATGGCCGGCGGGAGGAACCTGGACAAGGCGAAGCATTTCCTGGAAAAGTGCGGCTTTGTCGGCCTGACGGAAAAGTTCGACCTTTCGCTGCACGTGCTGGAACGGCTCAGCCCCTGCCGGTTGAACCTGAATTACAAAAAAAAACTCGCGGCCCGGGACAACACCATCAAGCGGTCCCTGGAGAACGACAGCCGGATGGTCGAAATGGCCCGGGAATACAACCGGCTGGACCTGGAACTCTACGCCTTTGCGGTCAATGAGATTTTTCCCAAACTCTGCGTTAGGGCCGGGATCAATCCCTCGGACCCGGTTTCGTCCTTCGACACCTACAGCAGCGAAATCAAACCGAAGTTCCTGTTGCACCGGTTATACAATATGGCTTTTTTCCGGCAGGTCTGCAAAATGCGACAGCCCACCCCGGCCTGACAGCAAATCTGCTTGTCCGAGTTGGGTCTTCTGACAAACTAGCGCGGTAAAAATGCAATCCGCATCCGCCGCACGAGACTCAAGCACCCGGATCACGGCGTACACGCTCACCTACAATGAAGCCGCCCAGATCCGCGCCGTCCTGGAAGGCCTGAAATGGGCCGACGAAATCATCGTCGTTGATTCCTTCAGCACCGACGGCACGGTCGAAATCGCACGGGAATACGGCGCCAAAATCATCAGCGAAAAATTCTGCGGCTTCGGCAAACTCCGCAACTTCGCGCTCGATGCCGCCAGGAACGATTGGATCTTCAGCCTGGATGCCGACGAACGGTGCACGCCGGAACTTGTGGAGGAGATTCGCCGCGAAGTGAATGCGCCGCGGTTCGATGCCTATCACGTCCCGCGGAAAAGCCATTTTCTCGGCCGCTGGATGCAGCACAGCGGCTGGTATCCCGATTACCGCCAGCCCCAGTTGTTCAATCGCATCCGGTTTCGTTACAAGGAGGACCTGGTGCATGAAACCTACGCCCTCAACGGCCGCCTCGGTTACCTGCACGAACATGTCCTCCAATATCCCTGGGCCACCATCGAGGTCGCGACCGCAAAGCTGCAACGTTATTCCACCCTGATGGCCCGGCGATATGCGGACATGCACAAACGCGCCACGCTGGGCAAGCTGATTGGCAGCCCCGTGACGATGTTCGTGAAAATTTTCTTTGTGCAGCAGGGTTTTCGTGACGGCCGTCACGGTCTGGTTCTCGCCCTGCTGTACGCCTATTATACGTTTCTGAAATACGCCAAACTGTGGGAACTCCAGCAAAAGGCGGCGGGCGGCACCGGCGGCGCATGAACGTCATCATCATTTGTTCGGATACCTTTCGCTACGACCATCTCGGCTTCATCGGCAGCCAATCGGTCGTGACCCCCCATCTCGACCGGCTGGCCAGCGAAAGCGCGAGTTTCGTGGACTTCCGGCTTTGTTCCTTTCCCACCCTGGTCAACCGGATCGAGGTATTCACCGGTCGCTGCAGTTTCCCGCTGATCAGTTGGGGGCCGTTGCCTTTTCACTTCCCGGTGATGGCCGAGGTCTTCAAGCATCATGGATTTGCCACCGGACTGGTGGGCGACAATCCCCACCTGATGAAGGAAAAATTCGGTTACGGACGCGGATTCGACTTCGTAAAGAATGTCCCCGGGCAGATGCACAGCAAGTTCCGTCCGGACTCGGATCCGATGATTGAGCTGCTTTGTCCGGCCGAAAAGCTGGATCCGACGCCGGACCGCCTGGCGCGCTATCGCCGGAACGCGCATTGGTACCGGCAACAGGGCACGAACACGACGGAGAGGGTGTTCCAAGAGGCCATGGGCTGGCTGGAAAAGCCGCCGGACCGGTTTTTTCTCTGGATTGACGTGTTTGATCCGCACGAACCGTGGGACGCGCCCAAGCGATTTCTGGACCCGTATCCGTGGGATAAAAAAGGCGAGCACCTGTTCTGGCCGCGCTCCGGCAAGGCCAGCGCTTATTCCGACGCGGACCTGGCGAACATGCGCAGCCTGTACAAGGCGGAGGTTTCCCAGATTGACCACTGGGTCGGCCGGCTGCTGGACCACTTGCGGCAAAAAAACCTGCTCGATAACACCGCTGTGATCTTCTGCTCCGACCACGGATTCCTCCTGGGCGAATGCGGCCTCATCGGCAAATTGTTCCGATCCGACGTGGACCATCGCAACCGGATCGGCGAACAACTGGGCCACATTCCCCTCCTGCTCCGGCATCCGGAAGGCACCGCGGCCGGCCGGACGATTCCCGGTTTGTGCCAGCCACAAGACCTTTTTCCCACGGCCCTGGACCTGGCGGGCATCCCGGCCGTTCCCTGGTTGCAGGGCCATTCGCTGCTCCCGCGGCTGCGCGGCAAGCCGGGGACGCAACCCTTTGCGGTGAGCGGTTCCTATCCGCAAAGAGGCAAGGGAAACCGCCAGACCGTGTGGACCGATGAATGGTGTTTCATCTATTCACCCCTGGATGGACTGGAAGGCTCCGAACTGTTTCAGCGCGCCACCGATCCAAACCTGGAACGGAACGTCATCGCGCAGCACCGGTCGGTGGCCGAACAGCACTTTCAAATGTTCTGCTCCTGGCTGGAAGAACTGCGGGTCCCGCCCAAGTGTCAGGAACTGTTGTTGCACGCCACCCCTCTCAACTGGCTGGATCGCACCCGGCACCGTGTCTGGATGTTGCGCAACTGGGCGTCGTACCAAAAACGGTTTCGCAAATATGCCCGCGGCCAAAATCCATGAACGGCGCCAAGGACACCCACGGGAACATCCTGCTGATCCGCCTGAAATCCATCGGCGACATCCTGTTTACCCTGCCCGCCGTTCACGCCGTCCGGGAAAATTTCCCCGGTGCGAAAATCTCCTTTTTGGTTTCCAAGGAATTCAGTCCGCTGCTGGAGGGGTTTCGTGACGTGAACGAGGTGATGGCGCTCGACCGGGCGCCCTACCATCGGAAAAATCCAAAGGCCATGCTGGTGGAAACGTTTTCCCTGCTCCGGCGTTTGCGCCGGGGAAAATTTTCGCTGGTCATGGATTTTCAAGGTTATGGCGAAACCGCCTGGATGACGCGGTTGAGCGGCGCCCCGCGGCGGTGGGGCTGCGTTTACCAGTCGCCGCGCAGTTGGGCCTACACCCAGAGGGTCAGGCACGAACGCCACGTTCACCCGGTGGAGGGAAACCTTTCGTTGCTGGCGGCGGGCGGGCTGCCCCGCAAACCGGTCCGCAACGAATTCATTTTGCCGGATGCCGCGCTGGCCGCGGCCCGCCGGTTTTT
>OCZU010002120.1_pt1 | contig 12768 bp, 9 predicted proteins | sample 1539001 | NCBI WGS metagenome assembly OCZU01 (sample SAMEA3539306, study PRJEB22396) | soil metagenome | biome: tundra; feature: field; material: soil | place: USA | collected 2010-05 | depth 0.15 m
CGCGCGAAGCTGCGATGCCCGATAAAACCAGCAAGTCCCGCGACAGCCCACTTATAGGCATCGAAGTCCTTGGCTAAAGGAAGAAGCGGCGCCAACATCTTCGCTCCACTGGACGATGAAGCTGTGAAGTCCTCCTGCAAAAATGCCGGGCATGAAACTGCACCAGGTGCTTCAGAATTCGCGTAGATGATTCCGGCGTGAATCAAGAAGGTGAGTGCATCTTCAGGCGTCGCTCGCTGCGCGAGGAAGATGAGGTGTGTGGCCACCGCATACATTGCGGTTGAAGTGTCCCCTTGATGCTGCACTTCATTGATCAGGTCACCGAGACGCTCGCGAGACAGCCCCCCTTTCTCCTGCGCCTCGGTTAACCAATCGATGACATCATCCGTGTCGCCGTAGCTGCTTCGCAACTCATTCCATCGAAGATCACTCAGAGCAAGTGGCATAGCGCATTCAAGTGAGCCGTTCTAAAAATCAAACTTGTCGATATTCTCTTTGTTAAAAATGAACGGCTTGCCGAGCATGATGTTGTCACCCTGGATTTCGAACTCGCCGAGCTTGCCGGCCTTGAAGCTCTTTGCGCCGGGCTTCAATTCGTCCTTTGCCAGCGCCGCCGCCGCGTAAACCGCGAGGTAGCCGAGGTCTTCGGTGTTCCAGAGAATCACCGAATCGGTCACACCTTCGTGGACGTAGCGCTTGTTTTCGTTCGGCAAACCGAGGCCGAGGACTTTCACTTTGCCGGTCTTGCCCGCCTGCTTGACGGCTTCCGCGGCGCCGGGCACGCCGGGCGAGCAGATGGCCATGATGCATTTCAAATTGGGATTGGCGCTCATCAACGTCGTCGCCTCCGACTGCGCCTTGTCCTTCAAGTCGTCGCAGGGACGCACGGCGACAAGTTTCATCTTCGGATATTTTTCCTTCAACCGCGCTTCGATGTGCTTTTGCCACTCGCGCATGTTCGCGGCGGTGAGCGTGGCGGTGATGATGGCAAACTCGCCTTCTTCACCACAAAGCCGCGCGGCCTCATCCATCAATGCGTTGCCAATGCCTTGCGGCGTCGCCTGGTTTACGAAAAAACTGCGCGCGTCCGGCAACGCGTCCGCATCGTAAGTGATGACCTTCACGCCCGCCTTCTGCGCTTTGCGAAGCGCGGTGGAAATGCCTTCCTTGTTTTCGGCGGCCACGGCAATGGCGTCCACGCCGAGCGTGATCCAGTTCTCGACGATTTCATTTTGCTTCGCCGCGTTGGAGTCCGTCGGGCCATCAAATAGAAGTTCAACGCCCAGTTCCTTCGCGGCCTTGTCCGCGCCGGCCTTGCACGAAAGGAAATACGCATTGCCCTTCGCCTTCGGCAGCATGGCAATGACAAGCTTTTGCGATGTCGCGGCATTCGCGGAAACATCCGCCAGCACGAGGCCGGCGGCGAGCAGTTGAACAAAAAGTCTTTTCATGTGGTGATGGGCGGTTGAGATTTTGTGGTGACAGTTTGCCGGTGCGCACGCCAGTTTGACAAGATTTTTGGTAGCACACTGCCGCACAACGCCAGCAGCAGCAGCGCCCCGGTCATCATGCCGGAGAGTTCCTCCGCGCTGTTCATGCGGATCACGACGGGCAGGCACGCGAGGCCATTTTTCAAAACGGCAATCGCCGCCACGCCGAGCAGCGTCCCATGAACACTCCCCACGCCGCCAAAAATGCTCGTGCCGCCCAGCACGACCGCCGTGATCGCGAAAAGTTCGTAGCCCGTGCCCGCATCAGCCTTTGCCTGACCAAGCCGCGCAGTGTAGATGATGGCCGCGAGCGCGGAAATGATTCCGGCCAGCACATAAACCATTGCCAGCCGCCGTTCGACCGGGATGCCGGAGTAGCGCGTGCCTTCCGGCGCAAAACCAATCGCGCGGAACGAACGGCCGAACGTCGTGCGATGCACCAGCAGCCACATCGCCACCGCCGCGGCAATGAACAGCCACGCCTGCGTCGGCAAACCGAGCCAGCGTTCCTGTCCGAGAAACAAAAACGATTCCGGAAAGTCCGTGTAAGTCACCGAGCCGTGCGTGATGGCTTCGGCGAGTCCGCGAAAAAGGGAATACGTTCCCAGAGTCACGATGAGCGGTGGAATCCGCAGCGTCGTGATGAGTGCGGCGTTCAATCCGCCCGCCAGCGCGCCGATGACCAGCGCGCAACCCGCTGCCGCGCCAATCGGCAGCCCGGCATCGTGCCACAATTTGCCGAACAGAATCGCCGACAATCCCAGCAGGGAGCCGACCGAGAGATCAATTCCGCCTGTGAGAATGACCGGGGTGAGTGCGAGCGCGAGCAGGCCGATTTCGCACGAGTGCCGCAGGATGTCGAACTGCCGATCCAGCGTGCCAAAACCCACGGTCATGCCACGGCGATTCACCGACGTACCGGCGTAGTAAAAGAAAATCCATTCCGCCACGAGCACGAGCAACAACAACGTTTCGTGCCGCAGCAAAACAGATTTCCAGGACTTGTTGGGCGTTGCCATTGTCTAAAGCAAAACAGACTTATTCAGGAAAGGCAAAATTATGTGTGGCAAAATCATTTTCATTTCGGTTTTTAGATTATGATTTTGCCACCATGATTTTGCCGTAAGTTCTTCATCACTTTGCAAGCGTGGTGAATTCGATCTGGTGGCGGTTGAAGTTGACCCACTGAATAAACTTCAAGGGCGTGTGCTTCAGAAATCGAAGCTGGTGCTCCCGCATGGAATTGATTTCTCGCGTGACCGCTGTGAACGCAAAAGCCGCATCTCCGTCGAGCCAGTGGATAGGCTGGTCGCCAGGAGTCGCTCACCTGAATGGACCGCCACGGGCTGGACGACACGCTCCGCGCCGCCCAAAAAATGCGTGATGGCATCGCGGTAGACGCTGACTTCAAGAAACGCTCCCCAATCTTCCAGCAGTTCCGCGACCTTCCTCCCCAGTCAGCGGCACTCTTGGCTGACCTCGCGCCACTCCTTGTCCGCCACGGAAAAACGCCGCCGCAATTCATGCGTGAGCATCGTCGAAACAAACTCGTGTTCGACGCGCGCGGGGCGGAAGTTCACCAACTTGCCGTGCTTCATGCCCGCCATAAGGAGATAGTTCAAGGACTGGGCGTGGTGCGCGGGAACAATCGTCTCCTTCACCTTCGCCTCCAGCATCAAACCGCGATTGAAAAGCAAGTCTACCTGGAATTCTTTGCGGAATGACTCGCTCCTTAAGCCGATCCTGACCTCTCGCTCCACCTCGCCATGACCGGCCTCAACCCATCGCGCGGCGACCTCGCGTTTGTAGAGTTTCTCGTCAAGAAAACGCCCGAACTCGTTATGCACGTCGAATACGATCCGCATCAGCTTCCGATCAAGTGCATGAAACTCCTCCGATCAAAGACAAGGATTTCTGTTTGGATTTCAATTGGCATGATCTTCTCAGGATTCAGGCAAAATATTCAGGCCAAATCATTTTCATTTCGGTTTTCAGATTATGATTTTGCCACCATGATTTTGCCGCAACAATTTCTCACCGATTTTCCTTCCGACTCCGTACGCCATCCGCCACGACGGCGAGCAGGATGATCGTGCCCTGAATTGCCTTTTCCCAATACGCCTCCACATGCAGATGCGTCAGGGCCGGCGCGATGCACGCCAGCAGCAGCAAGCCCACGAACACGCCCCATAAATTGCCGCGTCCGCCAGAAATCGCCACCCCGCCCACCACCACCGCCGCGATGACTTTCAACTCCAGCCCACCACCGGATGCCGGTTGGACTTGCGGTGATTGGACGATATTCATCATCGCCGCCAGCCCCGTGAGCGCGCCGATGAGCACGAACGTGGAGAACGTCACGAGCTGCGGGCGAATGCCCGCCAGTCGCGACGCCTCCGCGTCCGTGCCGACCGCGTAAACGAATCGTCCGACGGAAAGATGTTTCGTAGCGAACGCCATCACGACGAGCAACAAAAACGCCGTGCTTACCAACAACCATTGCCCCGCCACCTGGCTTAAGCCGAACCACTGCACGCCGTCCGGCAAATTTACAAACTCGCCCTGGCGCGCCATATTCAAACCTTGCCGCAACGTCACCATCGTCGCGAGCGTGACCACGATGGACGGCAGCCGCAGTCCGGCCACAAGCGCGCCATTGATCCCGCCCATCACCATGCCGAAAAGAATGGACGAAAGAAACACCAATGGCAGCGGCCAGCCTTTCGCTGCGAGCAAGCCCGCGCCCACGCTGCACACGGCGAATTGCGACCCGACCGAAATGTCAATCTGCCGGCAGATGATAACCAGCGCCATGCCGCACGCGACCACGAGCGTCGGCGCTTCGCGTGTGATCAGCGAGAGCAACGGTTGTGGTTGAAAAAACGCGGGTGCGAAAATCGCGAGCGCAAGCAACACGAATGCGAGCGCAGCGGCGACGGAGAGTTCGCGAAAGTGGCGTTTCATCGCTTGCAGAATGGTTTGATGAGGAAAGACAGAATGATTGATGGCAGAATGATACAGAATTGATTTCCCATGATTCTGCCATCAATCGTTCTGTGAGTTTCTGAAATCATAAAATCAATTCTGTTTTCCCAACGCCGCCGCCATCACCGTGTGCGCATCGCTCTTGCCGGGGAGCATCGCGGCGATTGTGCCGCCGCGCATGACGGCGATGCGGTCGCTCATACCGAGCACTTCGGGCAGGTCGCTCGAAATCATCAATACGGCCAGACCTTCCTTCGCGAGACGCCGGATGAGCTTGTGGATTTCACTTTTCGCTCCGACATCCACGCCCTGCGTAGGTTCGTCGAGCATGAGGAGTTTGGGTTTGGTCGCAAGCCAGCGGGCCAGGGAAACTTTCTGCTGATTGCCACCGCTCAACGAACCGCCGGGCGCTTCCGGGCCGTAAGCCTTCACGCCGAGATCGCGAATAAAATCGAGCGCAAGCTGTTTCTCCGCGCCGAAACGCAGCCATGCGCCGGGAAAAATTCGGCGATGGACTGCCATCGTGATGTTGTGCGCGATGGGCATTTCGAGAATCACGCCATGACGACGGCGGTCTTCCGGCACATACGCGATGCCGTGCGCAACGGCTTCCTGCGGCGAACAGATTTGGATGCGCTCGCCGTTCAGAAATATTTCGCCCGAATCGGCGGGCGTGATGCCAAAAACAACTCGCGCCAGTTCCGTTCGACCTGCACCGACAAGGCCCGCCATCCCGACGACTTCGCCCGCGCGAACTTCGAGCGACACGTTCTTCACACCGCCCGCTTTGCAGCCCAGATTCTTTAGCGACAGGACGACTCGGTCCGCTTCACTTTCGGCTGGTGGATAGATATGCGAGACTTCGCGGCCGACCATGAGTTTGATGAGTTCGGCCTCAGTTATCGTGGCAGCCGACGTGAAAAAGCTCTGATCATTTGCCACTTTCCGCTTTCCACCTTCCGCTCTTTGGGGTTGAGCTTCGTCACCTCGGCTGCTACGAACGAGACGAGTGCCCACGCTTTCGCCATCGCGCAACACGGTCACCCGGTCGGCCAATTGAAAAATTTCTTCGAGACGGTGCGAAATGTAGATGATGCCGACGCCGCTGGCGCGCAAATCCTTCACCACGGCGAAAAGTAATTGCACTTCCTTCTGCGTGAGCGAGGCCGTTGGTTCGTCCATGATGACGATGCGCGCGCCCGCGCCGAGCGCACAGGCGATCTCGACCAGTTGTTGCTCCGGCATCGAAAGCGAACGGACTTCGGCGTCGGATGAAATTTCCGCGCCGATGCGCTTCAGCAACTGTGCGGCGCGCGTGCGGCGTTCAGGCCAGTTTACTTTGCGCGTGGCGGTGGCGGGTTCGAGTCGCAGCGCGATGTTCTCTGCAACAGTCAGGTCAGGGAACAGCGCGGGCTGCTGGTAGATGCAGGCGATGCCCAGTTTGTGCGCCGTGGCGGGGGAAAGCTTTTCGACACGCTCGCCGTTGATTTCAATCGCGCCGCCATCCGGTTGGTGCGCGCCGGTGATGACTTTGATGAGCGTGGATTTGCCCGCGCCATTCTCACCGAGCAGCGCGTGAACTTCTCCCGCACGCAAATCAAAAGACACGCCTTTCAGCGCGCGCACCGCGCCGAAGGATTTGGTGACCGCGGAGAGCTGCAACAGAGAATTCATCAAACTGTCAGTTTGCGTTCGTTGGCGATCATCGTCTGAAGTTCATGGACGTTTATCAGCAACGACTCGTTGTTCAATGCCCGGCGTCGGTTTTGCCTTTCAGATACGTGCCGAGGCCGATGATGATCGTGGACAAAATGAGCGTTGCAATGCCAGCGGCGATTTGGCTGTGAGCCTTCTTGCTCGAACCCTTCCACTCGTGAAAAAACCAGCCCCACATCGTGCTGAAGATGATGATGCTGGCCATGTGCAGCGTCCAGCTTGCGAATTGAAACTCGCCCATCTGCGTTGACCCCATCGTGTAAAAGAAAAACTGGAAATACCACGTCGCTCCGGCGAGCGCGGCCAAAAGGTAATTGCTGGACATCGGCACTTTGAGGCTGGTTGTGAAATCGCCCAAAGCCGCCGTCTCCGCGCCCGGATCGCCACCGGATGCCTGCAAGCCTGCGTGTTCGGCGCGCACGTGCCCTGCGAGATATTGGTAGCCGGAACGATTCTTGATGTTCAAGAAGACGCACCAGATGAAGTTGGTGGTGAAACCGCCGAGCAGAACCACGACAAGCGCCGGCAGCCCGGTCCAAATCTTGTTTGTGCCGGCGGCCAGCGAAGCACCCCCAATCGGGCCAGCGACGGTGAGTCCAAAACTCATGCAGGCGCTCATCACACCCGCGAAGGTCGCCACCAGCATTCCTTTGACAAAGCTGAATTCCGCCACGGTCCTTTTCTTTTCCTCCGCGGGCATCCCCTTTTCCTTCGTCAGCCCGGCGAGCGCTGCGATGGCGATGCCGATCATACAGACTGCCACGCCGCCGAGGGTCACTTGCCCCGGAGTTGTGGAAGCAATCTGCGCGATGGTTTGCGGCACGGAGATCTCCGGCATGAACGCCTTGAAGATTGGCGGCAACAAAGTGCCGAACGCGGCGCAGAAGCCCAGCGCCACCCCCACGCCGAGGGACAGGCCGAGGTAACGCACCGCCAGCCCGAACGTGAGACCGCCAATCCCCCACAAGACGCCGAAGAAATAGGCCCATCCCAGCGTGCTCGCGGATTGTTGTTGAAGCACGCCGAACAGGTTGTTCGTCATGAAATAAGCAAAGATCCACGGGCAGATGATCCACGAGAAAAATCCGCCCACGAGCCAGTAGGTTTCCCACGACCATTTTTTCACGCCCTTGTAGGGAACGTAAAAACTCCCGGCCGCCAGGCCGCCGAGCCAGTGGAGGAGAACGCCAAGGATGGGGTTTGCCATGGTTGATTAAAATGCGCGGAAGAATCAGTGGCGCTGGCTCAAAACATTCTTCTCGTAACGCTTCACTTCGCCGAGCCAGGTGTTGCCGGCGGGAATACCTTTTGTTTCGCAATAGAAATCCCAGACCGCGCCGAACGGCAAGGTCTTGGCCTCTTCCTGCAGGGCGAGCCGGGCCGTATGATCGCCGACGGCTTCGGCGGTTTTAATCGTAGGCGGTTCGAGCAGCGCGATGAGCAACGCGCGGAGCATGTTGCGCGTTCCAATGGTCCACGCGGCCACGCGGTTGATGCTCGCGTCAAAATAATCAAGGCCGATATGAACACGCTCCGTGTAGCCGTTGCAGACAATTTCGCGGGCAATGGCCAGCAAATCGTCATTGAGAATGACTACGTGGTCGCTGTCCCATCGAACACCGCGGCTGACGTGCAGCAGAATTTCGGGCAGATATTGCATCACGCTGGAAATCTTGTCCGCGATGCCTTCGGTGGGGTGATAATGCCCCGCGTCGAGCGTGAGCAGTTTCTTCCGGTTCACGGCATAGCCAAGATAAAACTCATGTGAACCGACTACATAACTTTCGCTGCCGATGCCGAAGAGCTTTGGTTCAACCGCGTCGAGGTTGAGCTTGGGCGAAATGGGTTTCTTGAAAATGGCATCAAGGGATTCAACGAGGCGTGCGCGCGGCGCTTGGCGGTCGGCGGGCGTGTCCTTGTAGCCGTCGGGAATCCAGACGTTCGTCACGCAGGTTTTGCCGAGCGCCTTGCCGATGGCCGCGCCAATTTCGCGGCTGCGGATGCAGTGGTCAATCCAGAATTTGCGGACGCTCTTATCGCGATGCGAGAGGGTGAAACCGTCGGCGGCCTTCGGATGCGAGAAGCACGTCGGATTGAAATCCATGCCGAGGCCGTTTCGTTTCGCCCACGCGATCCAGTTCTTGAAATGTTCCAGCGCGATTTCGTCGCGATCCACTTTCTTGCCTCCGAACTCACCGTAAATGGCGTGCAGATTGAGACGATGTTTTCCAGGAATAAGCGAAAGGGTTTTTTCCAGATCGGCGCGAAGTTCACCGGGGGTGCGCGCCTTGCCTGGATAATTTCCCGTGGCCACAAGGCCGCCGCCGAGCGTTGTGGCTGCGCTTTCAAAACCGCCCACGTCGTCGCCCTGCCAGCAGTGGAGCGAGATGGGAATTCGCGCGAGGGCTTTGAGGGATTTTTCCGTGTCCACGCCGAGCGCGGCATAGCGTTCGTGGGCAAGTTGGTAGGAGCGTTCGATTGAAGCAGAGGAGGTGCTTTTCACTTTGATTGATTGCTTCGCGATTCGTTGTCGGTCTTTGTTTCCAAACTTTCCGCAGCCTGCATCAACAGATCACGCTGGGTTGGATGACGAGTGCGGCTTTCGATTGAACTCGAATTTAGAGAATGCGCTCACCGCCAGCAATAACCAAAACTGGCGACTGCACCCCGCTGCGTCTGCCCCAGCCGCAGCGGGCTGCAAGGCAATCACATCGCGCGAATGACACTTCTGCCGCAGCTTGCTCCCGGACTTCCTGCGGCTGAGGACAGCCGCGCTCTGGCGCAATTTGGATTGGCGGAAATCAATTCGCGACTAAACTTCGCGGCATGGAAAAAGTGCGCATCGGCATCATCGGCATGGGCAACATCGGCAAACATCACGCCGAGTATTTGCTCGCGGGCAAAGTCCATCGGTGCGAACTCGCCGCCGTCTGCAGCACGTCGCCGGGCAAGCTCGAAGGTTACGCCACGAAGGGCGTGAAGATTTTTGGCGATGCGCTGGGGTTGATTCGCTCGAAAGCCGTGGACGCGGTCATCATTGCCACGCCGCATTACCAACACACTTCGCTGGGCATTGCGGCGCTGGAAGCGGGTTTGCATATTATGGTCGAGAAACCCATTTCGGCGCACAAGGCGGACGCGGAACGTTTGATCGCCGCGCATCATCAGCACCGCAAGCTGGTGTTTGGCACGATGGTCCAGCTCCGCGCGGAGCCACGCTACGAGAAAATCAAAAAGCTGATTCGCGCCGGCGACCTGGGCGAAATCGTCCGTGTGAACTGGGTCAACACGGACTGGTTTCGCTCGGAGGCCTACTACGCGAGCGGCGCGTGGCGGGCGACGTGGCGGGGCGATGGGGGCGGTGTGTTGCTGAATCAATGCCTCCACAATCTCGACGTGCTGCAATGGCTTTGCGGGATGCCGGCGCGCGTGCGCGGCTTCTGCCAGCTTGGGCGCTTTCATCAAATTGAAGTCGAGGACAATGTGACCGCGTATCTCGAATGGCCGAATGGCGCGACGGGTGTGTTTGTCAGCTCCACGGGCGAAGCGCCGGGGGCGAACCGGTTTGAGATCGTCGGCACGCGCGGCACGCTTGTTTTGGAAAACGGCAAACTATTGTTCACCCGCAATGCGGTGGACATGATCGAATTCAGCCGGACGGCGAAGCAGGGATTTGTGAAGCCGGACGCGACAACGGAGCAGGTGCCGTTCGAGAACGCCGCCGCGCCACACGCGGCGCTGATGCAGAATTTCGTCAACTCGATTCTCGACGGCGAACCGCTCATTGCGCCGGGTGCCGATGGGATTCATGTGGTCGAACTGGCGAACGTGATGGTGTATTCGTCGTTGCTGGGGCAGACGGTCGAACTGCCAATGAATGGCGCGGCGTGGGAAAAGAGGCTCAAGCAGTTGATCGCGGAATCGAAGCTTGAAAAGAAAGTGATGGAAGTCGAGGCAACGGATTTCGCGAGTTCGTTCAGAAGATGAAAATTTTATCGAGTACGGCCGGCGTTTGGAGACAATGATGGGCGGGAACAAGACCGGGCCGGTGCAAAAATAGGTTAGCATGTCATTCAAAGATTTTCCAGGACAGCAGCAAGGCGTGCAGTTGTTGCAGCGGTCGCTCGAACGCGGACGGCTGGCGCACGCCTACCTTTTCACCGGGCATCACCTTGACGAACTGGAAGCCATCGCCCGCACGCTGGCCAAGACTTTGAACTGCCGGCCTGACGGCGGCGATGATTTGCTGTTTGCCGCGCCGAAGAAAACCGGTATGGCGACGGATTCGTGTGATGCCTGTATCAATTGCAAGAAGGTGGATAGCTTCAACCACGCGGATGTGCATTGGGTGCGGCCTGAATCGAAGTCGCGCGTCGTCACCGTTGACCAGATGCGCGAGTTGATGCGGGAAATCTACCTCAAGCCGACCGAGGCGGAGTTCAAGGTGGCCGTCATCGTCGCAGCGGACCGGTTGAACGTGCAGGCCGCGAACGCGTTTTTGAAAACGCTGGAGGAACCGCCGCCGAAATCGATTTTGATTCTGCTCACCACCGAGCCGTCGAGGATTTTGGAAACGATTTTGTCGCGCTGCCTGCGATTGAATTTTGGCGGTGAAGGCCCGCGTCCGCTGGTTGCCGCCGAAATGGCATGGCTCGCGCAGTTCAGCGCAATGGCCGCGTCCGAACAGAAAAGTTTGCTGGGGCGCTACCAGCTGATGGATGTGCTGTTGCAAAAGCTGACCGCGATGAAATCCGGCATCGAGGAAGGCCTGACGTCCCGTTCGCCGTTGCAGCGTTACGACGACGTGGAAAAGGATCTGCGCGACAGGTGGGAGGATGAACTCACGGCGGCCATCGAAGCGGAGTATCGGCGGCAGCGCGCGGACTTGCTGGCCATCTTGCAACGCTGGCTGCGCGATGTCTGGCTGCAAACGTTGTCCGCCGGCCCGGGCTTGCTGAATTTTCCGGAACTCGCGAGCGCCGTTGACGTGGCGCGACGAATCAAACCCGCACAGGCTTTGGAGAATTTGCTGATCATCGAAGGAACTCAGCGGATGCTTCACACCAACGTCCAGGAAGCGCTCGCGTTGGAAGTGGGTTTGCTGAAGCTGCATTTGTGACCGGCAAATTTTGTGGCTGCTCGAAAGAAACAACCCGAAAAGTCCAAGACTGGGAACATTCAACATTCAACATCCAACATCCAACATCCAACACCGAAACCACGCGTCATTGGAGGTTGGAAGTTCCCGCTCTTGTTCGGATTATTTCTCGGCCTTACGCTGTTGAAATTCGGGAACCCGGTCATTCTCGATTCAAAGGTTGCTGCTCCGATTTCGCTTTCCGAAGCGTGGTCGGATACTTGGCCACCGCGATGGAGCATTTGGTTCCTGGTTCCTTTTATTCTCATCGGGGTCGGCTCGGCAATTGCGAACAAGCTTAGATGGCCTGGCTCGAGGTGGCTGTGGATTTTGCCGGTCATCTGGTTTGGATGGCAAATAGTCTCTGCGACGCAAACCGTGGATCGCTCGCTCACAGCGCTGACGCTCAAACATTTTGGCGGCTGCATCGCGTGCTATTTTATCGGCGGCTTTTTGCCGGGTGACGAGCGCCGGTTTCGTTTGCTGCTGCTTGGTTTGCTCGCGGCGTTCACATTTTGTCTTGTTCGGGCGGTGGATCAAAAGCTCTTCGAGTTTCCGCAGGAGCGTCAGATGCTTCTGGAAGGCGGCCGCACCGGCTGGACGAACTTTGCGCCGGAAGTGTTCGTGCAAATGAAAAACGACGGCATCATTGTCACCACCAACGGCGTGGACGTGGCGAACCCGATGATGATGGCGAAGTACGAAAAGGGTCGCGTTCACGGAACGCTCGTTTATCCGAACGCGCTGGCGGGCGCGATTTTGCTGTTGCTGCCGGTCGCGCTCGCGCTCGCGGTCAACGGCACGCATCGGTTTAGAACGTTGACGCGCGCGGCGGCGATTGCGCTGGCCCTCTTTCTCGGCCTCGGCAGTTTGTTCTGGACCGGCTCAAAGTCCGGCTGGCTGATTGCCGTGGCGCTGCTGGCGGTTTGCTTGTTTCGATTGAAATGGTCGGTGCGCGGGAAGTGGCTGGCGCTGGCTTTGGTGATTGGCCTCGGTCTCGCTGCATTTGCAGTGCGGTTTCATGGCTACTTTGTTTCCGGTGCAACGAGCGTTGGCGCACGATTCGATTATTGGCACGCAGCCGTGCAAAATACAAAAGAGCATCCGCTGTTCGGTTCCGGGCCGGGAACGTTTCAAAAAGCGTATGCCTTGTTGAAAGCGCCGGACTCCGAGATGGCGCGGCTGGCGCACAATGATTATCTCGAACAATTCTCGGATTCCGGAATCACTGGCGGCTTGAGCTACGCGGCGTGGATTGGCTTGCTGCTCTGGACGCTTGGGCGTCGGATTTGGCGGGTGGCGGAGCCGGTTGGGTTTGCCGTCTTCATCGGCTTGCTCGGCTGGTTTGCCCAAGGGTTGAGCGAATTCAGCCTGTACGTTCCGGCGCTGGCCTGGACGGCGTTTGCGCTGGTCGGCTGTCTGGTAAAAGTGACCGGGAAT
>OCZU010002122.1_pt1 | contig 12767 bp, 12 predicted proteins | sample 1539001 | NCBI WGS metagenome assembly OCZU01 (sample SAMEA3539306, study PRJEB22396) | soil metagenome | biome: tundra; feature: field; material: soil | place: USA | collected 2010-05 | depth 0.15 m
GCAAGGCATTTGACTGAACTGCCGGCAATGTCCTGGATGATCGGCGAAAGAATCGCCGGGTTCCAGCATCCTCCCGACGGCACGAATCATCTAACTGAATAGGGGCCTGCTTGCGCCGGTTCACTCCATTCCGCGCTTTGGTCGTCACATTAATGATTCCGGCTCTGACTATGCCGGCACTCTCGCGAGCGGTGGACGCCGCACCGCTCCGGCCCGAGACCCTCGGTGCAACTTCCAACATAGTGATCGGTTTCGTAGGCGGTTTCGTCAGACATGACAACCCGCACCACGGCACGGTGCAAGCCGCGCAGCAAATCCGGCGAGCTTTCCCCAAAGACACCTACGTTCGTGTTTTCGAGAATCGTCGCAGGAAGCAAGCCTATGACGCCATTGTTCGCTTACTAGACACGAATCGCGACGGCGTTCTCTCCGCGGAAGAAAAGGCTAAGGCTCGCATCATCCTCTTCGGACACAGTTGGGGCGCCGCCGCGGCAGTTTTGCTGGCCCGCGACTTGCGGCGGGAAGGCGTTCCAGTCTTGCTGACGGTGCAGGTCGATAGCGTGGCCAAAGCGTGGCAGGACGATTCCATCATTCCCGACAACGTCGCCGAGGCCGTAAACTTCTACCAGCCGCACGGCATCATCCACGGACGGGCTCAAATCACCGCCGCTAATCCCGCGACGACTGCGATCCTTGGAAACTACCTCGTGGATTACAAGGAAAATCCAGTTCAGTGCCCCGGGGCGTCATGGATGGATCGCTTCTTCACCCCCGATCACATGCAGTGCGAGTGCGATACCCGCCTCTGGTCGCAAATCGAAAACATGGTGCGGCAGCGCCTGTCAGCGCCGGACACTTCCGCGGATGTTTCCGCGAGAGTTGATCCGCAACCGTAACCGGCCGGCCTTGGCAGCAGAATGTTATCGATAAGCCGCGTCGTTCCCACGAATGCGGCGACCGCGACCAGTGCGCCTCCTGCTACAGTGTCGACTGGATCCAGGCTGTCGGGATCTACGACTTCGAAGTAGTCGAGGCGGATTGACTTTTCTGTTGCAATTTCTTCGCGGCCCGCCGCCGCCAATTTTGCCGCGTCGCGTTCGCCGGCTTCCCAAAGCTTCTTCACCTGCATCAGCGAGCCTTGTAACGCCAGGGCCTGTTTTCTCTGTCGCGGATCGAGATAAGCATTGCGAGAACTCATGGCGAGTCCGTCGGCCTCGCGCACAATCGGACACGCGACAATTTCCACCGGAAAGTTCAGGTCACGCACCATGCGGCGAATGATCGCCACCTGCGCCGCGTCCTTCTGCCCAAAGAAAGCGACATCCGGCTCGATGAAGTGAAACAGTTTGGCCACCACTGTCGTAACCCCGCGAAAATGCCCCGGCCGCGAACGCCCATCCAGCTTGCTGCTGAGCCCTTCCACCGTAACCCAGCTCACAGTCCCAGCCGGATACATTTCCTCAACCGAGGGAGCGAAAAGCAATTCCACACCTTCTTTGGCCAGCAGATCCCGGTCGCGGTCGAAGTTTCGCGGATACTTCGCCAAATCCTCGCTCGGTCCAAACTGAGTGGGATTCACGAAAATCGACGCCGCCACAACCTCGCAGCAAGCCCTCGCCGCCCGCACCAGCGACAAGTGCCCTTCATGCAGCGCTCCCATCGTGGGCACGAATCCCAGTCGCTGGCCGCCCCGCCGGACCGCGCGACACGCAGCCTGCATTTCTTCGATGGTGTTGGAAATTCTCATTGTGTAGGAGACGGTCCCGCCTTCAGCACGTGGGGACCCATTGGATCGCGACGTGTGCCCCCTCCAGGTCGCCCGCGACAATGCCGCGGCTCCGGCGAATCGCGATCTTATCCGGCTCGGAAGCGGTGGGCTTCTCATCCACCAGGATCTCGACAGCGCGCCCGTAAGGCCAGGCGGATGTGGGCAAGCGCGCTAACGCATTTAAGACTTCCTCCGGCTTCAATATCTGTTCTTCATTGGCGGCAATGCCGGTGAGCAGACCAACCGTGTCAGGACGGATCACAAGATACGGATTACCCCAGTGCATGCTCTCTCGCAGGGAAGGATACTTTGCGGGATCGGCGGCAGGGATGGCCTGCAGCAGAGTGGCCGCATCCGGCGGCGGTGGCTCATTCTGCCGCGAGCAACCAGCGAACAAACAGCTCATCAGCAAGACAAATACGAGAACAGAGACCAAGCCGACCTGCGGATAATTCCGCGCAGAGGACAAACTCACCGCACCACCATGGGGACGTCCGTCTTCACCGCCCAAACCAAAGCAACCACCCACCCGATCATCGTCCATCCCAAAAAGAAGTTCAGCAGGACGATCGCCGTGATGTCCCGTTTGTTGCGGCCAAGAGCGATCAGTGAGGGCAGGAAATACATGGCCAAGCCAAAACCGAAGAACGGCAGGAAAAACGCAGGCAAGAAGTGCGTCATAACTACCTCCTCAACGACAATAGCGTAGCACCATCGCCGAGAATCGGGCTCCACGGTGGAGGCACCGAGGAAGACCAAGTCTCTTAAAACTGAACTCTCGCGCGCGCGATCAACTCGCAGCTCACGGGCGTTATTCTTCTCTGTGCCTCCGTCTCGGCGCTTGTCCTGAGCAAAGCCGAAGGATGGTGAAAACGCATTACCGCCGCATAGCCCGTTTCCGCGCCAGCACAGTATCCAACCCGGCCTTTATCTCCCGGGAAAGATGGTAAGACTCCTCATCTGACGGATACTGCTGCAACCTCACATCGTCGCGAAAAGCCCGCACCGCGCCGGTGATCAGCGCGGCCGCGTCGCCATAGCGGCGCACAAACTTCGCCGGCGGGGCAAACGTCAGGTTGAGCAGATCATGAAACACCAGAACCTGGCCATCGCACTCCGGACCAGCGCCAATGCCGATCGTCGGCGTGCCCACCTCGGCAGTAATCATCCCCGCAACTTCGCGCGGAATACCTTCCAGCACAATGCAAGCCACGCCCGCGCGGTCGAGCGCCACGGCATCCCGCATAAGCTGCTCGATGCCAGTAAGATTCTTTCCCTGTACCTTGTATCCGCCCATTACATTGACCGACTGCGGGGTCAGCCCGATGTGTCCAGCCACGGGAATCTCGGCATCAATGATGCGGCGAATCAAATCAGCACGCTTCTCGCCGCCCTCAATCTTCACCACCTCCGCGCCGCCCTCTTTCACAAAACGCGTAGCGTTGCGCAGCGCGTCGTTAGGGTCAACCTGATAAGACCCATAAGGCATGTCGGCCACCAGCAGCGCATGCTTCACGCCGCGTCGCACCGCCTTCACGTGGTGAAGCATCTCGTCCATGGTGACCGAGAGCGTGTTGTCATAGCCAAGGATGGTTTGGGCCAGCGAATCGCCCACCAGGACCATCTCAACGCCAGCCTCATCCACCAGGCGCGCAGTCGAGTAGTCATAAGCAGTGAGGCAGGTTATGAGTTCATGACGGAGTTTCCGTTCCCGCAGAAAAGCGGTGGTGATCTTCTGGCGGATCTCGTGCTGACCAGAAAGGCCGGGACGCCCGCCAGTCGGGGTGAGACTCATCGTATCCTCCAGTGCCCCTCCGGCTCGGCCGGATAGAGCCTGTTCAGCATCTTCGTGGATGCTGGGGTTATTGTAGACGCAAAGACAGCTGGTAGTCGACGGTCATTTGATGTGGGGATAAAAGAGAGCAGGTGCCCGGAAAAGAATGACTTATGAAGAGCTTCCAAATGGTACGAGACCGCATTTGGATCGGCCAACGACGGGTCTTCAGGCCCCCACCGCCTCCTGCCCGCCCAGCGGCAAAAAGTATTGCGTCCCCTTGATCGGCTCCGTCACCTTCCGCAGCAACTCCTGCAAGTCTTCGTTGCGGTCAACGAAATCAATATCGGAAGTATTTACGATCAGCAGATCCGACGACGTGTAATGAAAAAAGAAGTGCTCGTACGCCTTGACCACTTCCTCCAGATACTCATCACTGACGGCACGCTCGGCCGCCGCATTTTTTTTTCGCAGACGCTTCTTCAGCACTTCGGGCGTGGCCTGCAAATAGATGACGAGGTCGGGCGTAGGCAACTGCTCGCGGAAGTGGTTGTAGTAGCGGTTGTAGGTATCGAGCTCCTGATCGGTGAGGTTGAGGCAGGCAAAGAGTTTGTCCTTCTCGAAGATGTAGTCCGCGACCACGGTCTTCTGCGAACGCGGGCCCAGGTCGAGTGCCTGTAATTGTTCGAATCGCCGAACCAGAAATGCAAACTGCGCCTGAAACGCCGCGCCCCGCTCGCCTTCGTAAAAGGCCCCCAGAAATGGATTGGAGTCCGGCTCCATCACCCGCTGCGCATTTAGGCGCTCGCCCAGAATGCGTGCCAACGTGCTCTTGCCAACTCGGATCGGACCTTCCACAGCAATGTAACGGGGCAACTCGAAGAGATTAGCCATGGGTTCGCAATGATGCGGAATTTGCAGGATAGCTCGGATAACGCCGAGTGGCAATTGAGGGAAGAGTTAACAGAAGAAATTGGGCAATTGAGAGATTCTGCAATTGTGCAATTTTACCTCATGTGGTGACCGCCGCCTCGGCTGTCCCGGCAGAGCGAAGCTCGCCGGCCTTCACCCCCGCACTCGCAATTCAAAAAGCCCAGCGCGACCAGAAATTCAATCGCCAAATCACCCGATCACCCAATTACTCAATGCAATACAATCCCCACATGCTAGCCTTGGCCCTGACCAGCGCCGTCTCCGCCGCAGCAGCTGCAGCCGCGGCATATCAGTCCATGGCGCCGACAGGACAATGGTACGGACAAACCTTCACCGGATTGCCCCACAACTCGCGCCAAATCGCGCTCACCTACGACGACGGCCCCAACCACCCGCACACGCTGCGCTTGCTGGAAGTCCTGGCCCGCCACGGCGTACACGCAACTTTCTTTCTGATCGGACGCTACGTCCAGCAACATCCGGAAATCGTCCGCGAAATTGTCCAGACCGGCCACGTAGTCGGCAACCACACCTTCACGCATCCGCTTCTGAGCTTCAAAAGCGAAACCGAAATCCGCCAGGAGCTCGACCAGTGCCGCACCGCATTGCAAGATGCCATCGGCCAACATTCCAATCTCTTCCGTCCGCCCTTCGGAGGCCGCCGCCCCGCCGTGCTCCGCATAGCCCGAGAATTAGGCCTGGAGGCAGTCATGTGGAACGTAACCGGCTACGACTGGAATGCCCCGCCAGCCGAGGCAATCGAGGGCAAGGTCGCCAAACAGATCCGCGGCGGCGACGTGCTCCTGCTCCATGATGGAGGACACAAGCAGATGGGAGCAGACCGCTCCCAAACGGTAATCGCTACGGATCGACTGCTTACTCGCTACCAAGGTGAAGGATACGAGTTCGTCACGATTCCCCAGATGATGCCGAAGTCAGCTCTTGGCTAGAGAGTTTTCTTTGGAGTTTTCCGGGTCGGAGCCTGCCCTGAGCGAAGCCGAAGGGTGACTCCGTGGCGGGTTATCCCTTTACCGCCGCGAACGCCCGCTTCGCCGCCGCAACAGTCCGCTGAACATCTTCCTGCGAATGCGTAGCGCCCAGAAACGCTGCCTCGTACTGCGACGGCGGCAGATAAACCCCGCCATCGAGCATAGCGCGGAAAAACTTTCCAAACGCCTCAGTATTCGACTTCGAAGCCGAATCCCAATCCGTCACCGGCTCCGCCGTAAAGAACCAGGTAAACATCGACCCCACGCGGTTGTAGCACAGCTTCACGCCAGCATCTTTGGCAGCCCCGGCCACACCGTCCACCAGCTCGCCACTCAGTTTTTCCAGCCGCGGATAAATCTCCTGCTTGTGATCGCCCAGATTCTTCAACATCGCGCATCCCGCCGCCATCGCCAGCGGATTGCCGGACAGCGTCCCCGCCTGATACATCGGCCCCAGCGGCGCCACCAGATTCATAATCTCGCTCGACCCGCCATAAGCGCCGACCGGCAAGCCTCCGCCAATGATCTTGCCCAGCGTCGTCAGGTCCGGACGAATATTGTAGAGTTCCTGCGCTCCCCCGAAGGCCACTCGAAACCCCGTCATCACTTCATCAAAAATCAGCACCGACCGCTCGCGCTCCGTGATCATTCGCAAAGCCACCAGATAATCGTCCGCGCCGGCAACACATCCCATATTTCCCACCACCGGCTCCACGATCACGCACGCAATCTGATACTTGAACTTTTGGAAGGCGTACTCCACCGCTTTAATGTCGTTAAACGGCAATGCCAGCGTGAACTGGATGAATTCCTCGGGAACCCCTGCGGATCCCGGAATTCCCAGCGTAGCCACGCCCGAACCCGCCTTCACCAGCAAAGAGTCGGAATGCCCGTGGTAGCATCCCTCGAATTTCATGATGTACTTGCGCTTGGTATAAGCCCGCGCCAACCGGATGGCCGACATGGTCGCTTCGGTTCCCGAACTCACGAAGCGAACTTTCTGCACCGACGGAAATGCCCCCAGCACCAACTCCGCCAGATCGGCCTCAGCCGGCGTCGACGCGCCAAAACTGGTCCCGTTGCAGGCCGCGCCGACAATCGCATCCAGCACGTCCGGCGCAGCATGGCCCAGAATCAGCGGTCCCCAGGATCCCACGTAGTCGATGTACTCATTCTCATCGGCATCCCAGATGTGCGAGCCTTTCCCGCGCACGATAAACAGCGGGTCGCCGCCCACCGAGCCAAACGCGCGCACCGGCGAGTTCACGCCGCCGGGAATCATGCTTTCAGCGCGTTGCTGCAGACGGTGCGACTGCTCGATTTTTCGCGATGTTGAGGGCGGCATCGAGCGCTCCCGCAGGAGAAGGATGTCAACCAACAAGACTGACTACTATAGCAGCGCAAGCCGAAAATGAATTAACCAGATATTCACCATTTCGCCATCATTTTGCAATATGGCGCAGGTAACTTGAAGTCATCACGTTGCCCTTCTAACCGGGAGGGTTCAGGGACAGCTTCGGGGGCTCCGGGCTGTCCTTCTTTTTTCTTGCCGCTAAGCTGTGCGAAACTCACTTCAGGTACGAGCGCACAATTTCCATCAATTCATCCGCCGCGATCGCCTGCTCCGAGGTCGTTTTGCGCGAGGGATCCAGCACGTGAAATCTCACGTGATCTTCCAGCAGCTCCGCCATCAGCCCGTTCATCGCGCCCCGCGCGGCCGTGATGAGTTGCAATATATCTCCGCAATCCTTGCCTTCATCCAGCGCGCGCTCCATGGCGTCAATCTGTCCGCGAATGCGCCTCACCCGCAATGTGAGCTTCTCTTTTTCCCGTAGCGTATGCGCCATGCCAGATCCCTCGTTAATTTTAATCTTGACGATACTATAGGGGGGTATGCTATAAAAAGCAAGGAGCCGGAAAGCCCGACTCAGGCTGTAACGCTCCTTTAACGAGTCCTGCGTAATCTTGGTGGATTGGCTGCATCCCATCACCGGTGTCGGATGATTCGCCACGTACAAGAACTGCCAGTTCCGCATTAGTTAATCATAGTTAACTACTCGCGCTACACTTGCGTTCAATATCTCTCGGTTGGATTTTTGAGACCGAATTGAGGGCATCCTTGGAATGAGACGGCCAGCCCAACTCGCGAGTCTCAGCACGCGCTGGCTGCCGTTTGTCTTCTGGGCTGCCGCCGCCGTCAGTGTGGCACTCCCGGCATTGGCGCAGCAGCCGGACGCACCCTTGGCAGCAAAATCCGATACCGCGCCCCAGGCGGATGCCGCCACCATGACCGATCCTCCACCCGACGAGGGCACCGAAGCCATGTTCCCCCACTTCAAGGACACGCGCTTCTGGCTCTCGGGTCAGGCGAATTTCATTTTCCAGACTCATCCGCCATTCCACGCTGACTACAGCGGCAAAAACAGCTTGGGCCCGGACTACGAAAAAGCCACGTCACGCGTAATGACCCTCTACACCGGCGTCCGCCTCAATAACTCCACCGAAATCCTGGTCGACATGGAAGAGGCGGGCGGAGCCGCGCTCAGCACGGGTCTCGGTCTCGCAGGCGACACCGATCTCGATATCGTGCGCAATCCTCTCCTGAGCAAAGAGCCTTACCTGGGGCGAGGCATGATTCACAAGGTGTTTGCCTTGAGCAAGGATAAAGTCGAGAACCACCGCAACGTTTTCTCGCTCTTCGAGGAATTGCCGCGCCGCCGCTTGGAAGTCCGCTTCGGCAAATTCGGCGTGCCGGATTTCTTTGACCTCAACTCCGTGGGTTCCGACACCCACTTCCAATTCACCAACTGGACCATTGACAACAACGGCGCCTATGACTATGCCGCCGACACCCGTGGCTACACCGTCGGAGCCACCGCCGACTTCGAAGACCGCAACTGGGGATTCCGCTTCGCCGAAGGACTCATGCCCAAGGTGGCCAACGGCATTGATCTGGTATGGAAGCCCTGGCAAGCCCACGCGGAGAACTTTGAATACGAGTTACGTCACGGCCTGGTCCCGAAGAAATCCGGCGTCGTCCGTCTGCTCGCCTACACCAACTACGCCAACATGGGCATCTATCGCGAAGCCATCGCCAATTTTGAAGCAGGCCTCACGCCCATTCCAGAAATCACCAACCACCCTTGGCACATCACCCGCAAGTATGGCTTCGGCATCAACCTCGAGCAGAACCTAACCCGCTATCTGACAGCCTTCGCCCGCTTCGGATGGGATAACGGCAAGACCGAGTCTTTCGCCTACACGGAAGTCGATCAAACCTTCGCCGAAGGACTGGGAGCGAACGGCGCCTGGTGGCATCGCAAACAAGATCGCGCCGGCATTGCTTTCGTATCGAACGCAATCAAGAAGGACCACCAGACCTACCTCGCAGATGGCGGCCTCGGCTTCCTGCTAGGCGACGGCGCCCTGAACTACGGTCGCGAAAACATACTGGAGACCTACTACACAGTCCACGCCTGGCGCGGCATCTATCTCGGACCAGGCCTGCAGCACATCGTCAACCCCGGCTACAACCGCGACCGCGGCCCAGTCCTGGTACCAGCATTCCGTGCCCACATAGAGTTCTAGCAAACCGCTGGAAAGCACACAACAGTGTCATAGAGACGTAGCTAGCTACGTCTCTGCCGCCACCAGACAAGAAGTTGTAGGGCCGTTTCTGCAGAAAGCAGTGCGTTCAGCAACACGCGCAACTAGTTCTCCACCCTGACGTCCTTCCAGAACGCCACATACCCCTTGATCTGCTGAGCCGCCGCCTTCGGCTCCGGATAAAACTAAGCCGCGCCGGCATTGCGCTTGCCGTTCACTTCAACATCGTAGTAGCTGGCCGTCCCCTTCCACGGACACACCGTGTGCGCATCGCTCGGCTTGAAATACTCCTTACGGATAGCATCCGGCGGAAAATACTGATTGCCCTCCACCTCTACCGTCGCAGCGCTTTCAGCCAGCACCGCACCTTCCCACATTGCTTTTGCCATAATGCCCATATAGATTCCTATCAGGCGCGGCAGTTTCAGAAACATCGCGGAACAAGAGATGGCAGAAGCAGCAACCAAAGCGCATTCCAACGGACACTCGATGGTCGATTCGCTGGAGCGGGTGATGGTCTGTTCTCCCCAAGGCGCAGCCTGGAACCAGCCGGAACTCGTCGCCCGTTGGCGAGAGTTGGGCTTCCAACATTCCCCGGACTTCGCCACCGGGCAATCTCAGCATGAAGCGCTCTGCCGCGAGCTGGAAATCGCAGGAGCCGAAGTGATCAAGATGCCTCCTGCGCCCCACCTCTCCCTCGATGCCGTTTACACTCATGACGCGTCTCTTCCCACCGACTACGGCCTGATCGTCATGCGTCCGGGCAAACCGAACCGCGTGGCCGAGGGCCCGCACCATGCTACCTTCTGCAAAACTCTGGATATCCCAACGCTAGGCACGATCACGCCTCCCGGCAGCACCGAAGCCGGAGACATCGTATGGCTCGATCCCAAGACGCTGCTCATCGGCCATGGCTATCGCACCAACGCCGCCGGAATTCGACAGATGCGCGCCCTGCTCGCCCCGAAGGGAGTCGAGGTCCTCTCAGCGCCGCTGCCGTACGGCCCTGGTCCATCGGCCTGTCTGCACTTGATGTCGCTGATCAGCCTGCTCGACGACCACACCGCGATCGTAGATCTGCCCTGGCTCGCGGTCGAAACCGTGGAACTGCTCAAGTCCCGCGGCTTCAAGTTCATCGAAATCGACCCCTCCGAACGCGACACCCTAGCGTGCAACGTCCTCGCGCTCGGCAACCATCGCCTGCTCGCCCTCGAAGAAAATCGCAACACCAACGCCCGCCTGCGCCAGGCCGGATTCGAAGTCCGCACCTTCCCCGGCAGCGAACTCTGCATCAACGGCAGCGGCGGCCCGACCTGCCTGACCCGCCCGCTCCTGCGTCAATGACCACGGCTCATGTGGGGACGGCCGCCTCGGCTGTCCCGGCAGAGCGAAGCTCGCCGGCGCCTATCTCACCGCCCGCCTATCTCCTGCTAGAATTAAAAAGCATGCTTGTTCCCTTCGTCCGTGAACTCTTCACGGACGTAGAAAAGCTTCCCGCTTTCGCGCGTGTAGCCTCCCACCTCAAGGAGGGCACGGGGCGGATACGTGTCTCCGGCCTCACCCCCACCGCAAAAGCCCTGTTGCTAGTGCTGTTTCAACGCGCCGCCGCCCGCCCGCTGATCTTTGTAGTCAACGACAACCGCGCCGTAGAAGACTTCCTCCCTGTCCTTCGCGGCTTCTGTGAACTCACCGCCGCCTGCGATCCCGAGTCCGTCATCTCCCTCCCGGCACGCGACGTGCTCCCCTACCAGAATCTCTCCCCACACCCCGAACTTCAGGAAGAACGCGCCACGGCTTTGTGGAAGATCGCCACCGGAGCCGCCTCCATCGTGGTCTCGCCCGTCGCAGCCACGGCCATCCGCCTGCGCTCCAGCGACTATTACACCGATCTTGCCCGCACCATCCGCCGCGGCGAGACCTTCGATCTCGAATCCCTGCTGGCTCACCTCAATACCGTTGGTTACACCGCCACCGACGTGGTCGAGATGCCAGGCCAATACGCTTTACGCGGCGGCATTCTCGACGTCTACTCCCCCGAGGCCGACCGCCCCCTGCGCATCGAGTTCTTCGGCGACGAAGCCGATTCCATTCGCAAGTTCGATCCCGCCTCGCAACGGTCTTCCAACCCTGTGGACGAGGCTCTCCTGCTCCCGCTCACCGAAACTCCGGTCAGCGAGCATCTGCTAGGCGCAATTCACACGCGCCTCAGCGGCAAACGCATTGCTGGTAACGAAGAGATCGTAGAAGCCGCCGTCCGCGCCGGTGGAGTCAACGTTTTCCCCGGCTGGGAGTTCTACTCCCCGGTAGCCGGAGCCGACAGCACCATCTTCGATCTGATTCCGCGCGCCGCGGTTCTGCTCGACGAGACCGATCAGATCAAACAGGAATTTGACCGCTTCTGGACCCGCGTCGCCGAAGCCCACGAGCGCAGCGGCGTCGGCAATCTAGTTCGTCCCGAGGATCTCTACCTGCCGCCCGAAGATTGGTGGACAAAAACAGCTGCGCTCCCAGGCGCCGACGTGGAGCACCTCGGCATCACCCGTGGCCTGGATGAAAAGGCAGTTTCATTTTTCACGCAGCCGTCCCCCCGCTTTCACGGCGCAGTTCCCGCGATGCTCGAACAGGTACAAAAACTCAACGCCAATGGCAAACGTGTACTGTTCGCCGTGCCCAACATCGGCGAGGTCGAGCGCCTGGCCGACGTTTTCACCGAATATAACGTCTCGTTTCGCCTGGGAAGCCGCACCCGCGGCGGCGAAAGCTACGCCGACGAAACCAGTTACTTCGCCGGCGAAGTCCTCACCACCACACTGGCCACGGCCTACATCCCCGATGGCGTACTCTTGCCCGAAGCCAATCTCGCCATCTTCGGCGCGCGCGATCTGTTTGACGAGTCCGACGCTGTAGCCTCGCGCCCGCAGCGATCAAAGTCCAAAGTCTCTGCCTTCCTCTCCGACTTCCGCGATCTCCAGGTCGGCGACTACGTCGTCCACGTCGAGCACGGCATCGGCCAGTACCAGGGCTTGAAAGAAATCAATCACGGAGACGGCCCCGCCGAGTTCATGCTGCTCGAATTCGCCGAAGCCGCACGCCTCTACGTCCCGCTCACGCGCCTCGACCTGGTGCAGAAATACCGCTCCTCGGAAGGCACCAAGCCGGTCCTGAGTCATCTCGGCACCGCCGCATGGTCGAAGACCAAGTCTCGCGTCCGCAAGGCCATGAAAGACATGGCCGACGAACTCCTGAAACTCTACGCCGAGAGAAAAACGGCGGTCGGCCACGCCTTCCCCCCGGGCAACGAATGGTTCCGCGAGTTTGAAGACGCCTTCGAATTCAACGAAACCGAAGATCAAGCTCAAGCCATCAAAGACGTCATCCGCGACATGGAATCCTCCCAGCCCATGGACCGCCTCCTCTGCGGCGACGTAGGCTACGGCAAAACTGAAGTCGCCATGCGCGGAGCCTTCAAAGCCATCAACGACAATAAGCAGGTCGCGGTCCTGGCGCCGACCACGGTTCTCGCCTTCCAGCACTACGAAACCTTCAAGCAGCGCTTCGCCCCGTTCCCAGTCACCATAGAAATGATCAGCCGCTTCCGCACCCCGAAGCAGCAAAAAGAAATCCTGCAAAAAACCGAAGCCGGCAAAATCGATATCCTGATCGGCACCCACCGCATCCTTTCCAAAGACATCAAATT
>OCZU010002123.1_pt1 | contig 12760 bp, 5 predicted proteins | sample 1539001 | NCBI WGS metagenome assembly OCZU01 (sample SAMEA3539306, study PRJEB22396) | soil metagenome | biome: tundra; feature: field; material: soil | place: USA | collected 2010-05 | depth 0.15 m
GCGTTGCCCGATGCGAAAGCCGCTGAGAATTGCAGGCTGCCAGCGGGATAGTTCGCCGGGTTGAAGGCGATGAAGGGCAGGCCGGAGAAGCCAGTATCGCTGTCGGTCGAACCATAAAAGAGTGAATTGGTCGTTCCTCCTTGATAAGCAAATGCCGCTCCGCTGCCCACATTGGCGGGAGGTATTTTGAAAAGGCGAGCCGGAGAGTCTGATTGGTTCGTCCAGCCGACAATGCTAAGGGGTTGATTCGCTGTAAAGGCGAAATATAGAGGGAATGATTCAGTGTAGATCAAGCCAACGGGCGGGGCCGTTACGGTCAATTGTGCCGCTCCATAAATCCCCGTGTCGGAATAGGAAGTTCCGGCAGGATTGGAGACCACCCCGCGATAACCTCCCGCGTCAGCACTGCTCACATTCTGAATGGTGATTTGCGCGGTGCCCGATCCTGAAATGATGGACCCGCTGGCGGTGGTCCCATCGGTAAGAAGAGCCGGGCCACCGTTAAAATCCCAATTGTTGGTGAACGGAAGTGTCCCGGCCTCGGTGAAGCTAAAGGATACTCCCCCGCCCGAATAAACCGTCTGCAGATACGGCACATTCGGTAGAGAAGGAAAGCTTGGTGGAATTGGAGGCGTTGAGTTCGTAACCAGACTGACATCGTTGACGAAGTATAATGCCGGTGCCGTGAAAACAAAGACCAGGCCGACGCCCGTGATTTTTCCGGCGAGATCGGACGAGGCGGCCGCGCCGACCGTGGCGTTGCCCGTCAAATTGAGAGTAAGCCTGTTCCACCCACTGGCGACAGGGCTAAACTGCAACCCGTAAGTGGTAGGCGTGCCATCAGCCGCAAGATTGGCAGACGTGCTCACAAACCAGTTGGTGGTGCCGCCGGCATTCATCTGCACCGCGAAATATACCGAGGCATTTCCAGCGTTCTGCGCTGCCGCATAAGTGGAGCGGAAAGACACAAAGGGGTAGTTGGCGGGGGTGATGCCTGCGGGGGGAAAAGTCAGTCCTGATACCCCGTTATCCCAGTTGGATGATGTAACAAAGGCCATGGTCCTTGCCGCAGATTCATAAGCATAAAGTTGGTTGCCGCTGTCCAGACGGTTGGGAAGGGCGGTGGCAGGGCTGGTGACCCTCCAGCCAATATTGGAAAGCGCCATCGCGGTTCCAAGAGGACCCACAAACGGGAAAATTTCCGAATATAAAAGCTCCGGCCCCGGAGTAAGAACGGTCAGGGTGTTGGTGTCATAATTGGCAAGATTGTCGGAACCGGTCCCGTTAGCGACAGCCACCGAATAAACTCCCGCGTCGGCCGCGCTGATGTTTGAGATCGTAATCTGACTGGTGGTTGCGCCGAAGATGGCGGACCCGGTGCCGGTAGCCCCATTGCCAAGAGTTACACCGCCATCATGGATCCAGGAATAAGTCAAAGGTGCTGTCCCTATGGGCGCATTCACGGCGAACGATACTACCGCTCCTGCATAGTTAGTCTGGCTGTAACCATATCCCTTAATGACCGGCGCGGTGGGGTCTGCCGGAATTGCGAGCGGCTTCTGAATCCTAAGGTTGAGGTAATTGAAACCGGGAGTGTTACCCGATATAGAAGCGGCCCAAACTTGAACGATTCCAATGCCGTCAATCGTACCGGACAAGGCGGCCGCCGCCCCGCCAATGGTAATGGATCCCGAGGGTGTGGCTCCGGATCCCGTAATCGTCAGGTTATTCCAGTTGCCTGCGGCGGGATCATAGGGCAGTGTGTTCAGCGCAAAGATGGGGCCAGTGGCCGGGGAGTTGTTCGTGACGCCTTTGACTGAAACATACCATGCCCCACCGACTTTAACCGCCCAGTAATTGGTCTGCCCAAACGTGGCGTTCTGGTTGACCTGGGCATCCACGCTAAAGAACAGACCCGGGTTTGTAGTCGGATCAATACTGGCAAATGCAGCGGTGCCATTGGTTCCGCTGCCGTCTCCGGCCTGGGTGTAAATGATTGCTGCGTCCGAGACAATTGACGAAGAAAAGTAACACGGACGATTCGACAGAGTTACGCCGGTGGTAACATCGAAAGCCCCGTTTTGGGCGTACATGCCGGTATATTGTCCGCCAGCGAAACTCCAGCCAATCTGCTGGAGGGTGCCGGCCGCCGTGTTGCCGGGGACGGAACCATAGGCGGCGCCCCAGTCTTCATCATAGAGCGTTGTGTATACCTGTGCCTGTGCCGAAGCGAGCGTCAAAATACCAGACAGGACGACAAGTGATGGCGTTGTTTTCATGATGCGGAGGACGCCGGAGGATGAGGGTTTTTTCATAATCTGATCGGTTTTGGGTTGTTGAATTTGGGTTGCTAATTTTGGAAAAATAAGTTTTGAAGAGGTCATTAGTTGTAACCGCCCATCCAACTGGGCCAGGGGGATCCAGGAGTCCACGCCCACTGTGGAGTCCATCGTAGCGTCCAAATCTCCTTTAACCCGACTTTTCTCACCGAGGAATCGAGGAAGGCGATGTTGGCCGGATTACGACTCCCATGCCTGTCCAGGGCAAATTCGCACAAACCGTCGCTCGAATGCCAGCCTCGGTGGGTGGGCGGCGCATCCGTCTCAGAAGGAGTGGTTCCATCAAACAGGGAATCGGCAAATACCGGGGCCATAGTCAGATTGCCTGCGCCCGAATATTTCCTGTAATAATTGCCACCTGCAGTCCCGGGGTTGTACATCCAAGCATTGATTCCGTAACTGCCTTTCTGTCCAGCAGTCCCCCATCCCGCCGCAGTCGGGTACCCATTATTACCCATTACTCCCCAAGAGTACAAGCTTAAGTCAACGTTCTGGGGGAAATAGTTGGGGGCTAGCGCATCCAGAAAAAATCTGCACGCAGGATCCACAGCGAGATTGGGGTTTTTGTAATAGGGCTGACAGGCGCCCATCCACACCGAGTTGCCTGCCCAACCCGACGGCATGCTTCCGGCATTGTCATCGGCGTACATTTGGAAGGCGAGCGCCCACTGATGAAGGTTCGCGATGCAGCTAATTCGCTGCGCGCGCAATTTCGCTTTGGAGAGGGCGGGCAGCAGCATCGCCGCCAAAATGGCGATGATCGCGATGACCACCAGCAATTCAATGAGGGTAAAGCCTGATTGTGGACGAAGCGTGCTTTTCAGTTTCAATGGTTTTAACGTGGGCATCAATGATGGCGGATGAATCATCCGGCTTCCGTATTTCATAATATTATGTTCAAGTGACCGTCGAGATAATGAACTGTTCACACTTGACTCCGTGTTGCTTTTTCAATGGATATAATGCTGATTATCGCTTTTTTTCCGGCTTTGCCTAGCCTCACAAGTGTATGGTTTTGGAGGATTGCCTTGGGTCGGGTTCGCTATGTTTGGAGGCGAAATGAGCGTCAAACCGCAGCCGATCTCGAGTTTGGGCCGGCAAAGGGCTTTTTTGCCTGAGTCTTAGATCGTCCGGGAAGTTTCAGCCCGAAGCCAAACGATGCTGTCAAGCGGCATCGCGGTAGCGTCAGGACGGTCGGCCAGGAGAAACCGTACGTTTGTGAGGCTAGCCAGACCGCCAATTCCCTGAGACGATAAAACGATGCCCAATGAACACCAACCAAAATGTCAAAACGCGCTCTCGAATTGCGTTCGTTTTTGCTCATGGATTTTAGCCGCCGTCGTGCCGCTTCTGGTCACAAGATGCGCCAGCACCACAGCGGCCGCAATCAAACCACTCCCATTTTATCTCGGAGCCGACATTTCCACGCTTTCCCAAATGGAGCGGCAGGGGGGAGTTTACATGGATGGAGACAAGCCGGGCGATGCCCTTGCCATTTTCCTGAAACATGGCTGGACGTGCTTCCGTCTGCGGATTTGGGTTGATCCACGTAATGGCGTCAATGGACTTGAATACACGAGCAAACTGGCCAAACGCATCAAGGACGCGGGCGGGGCTTTCATGCTCGATTTCCATTACTCCGACTGGTGGGCTGACCCGCAAAAGCAGAACAAACCCGCAGCGTGGTCCAAACTTGATTTTGACGCCCTGGTCAAACAAACTGAAAGCTACACGGCCAACGTGATTGAAACCTTGAAGGAAGCTGGAGCAACGCCGGACTTTGTGCAGATTGGCAACGAGATCACAGGCGGCACCTTGTGGCCTGATGCGCAGGTGAAGGTCCCGTTTTCCACGGTCAAAGTGTTCTCAGGTGATGTGACCGTGATAACCCCGCCCGAACCCTACGACGATGCGAAACAGTGGGACCATCTCATCCGCATCCTCAAAGCCGCCAGCGGGGGCGTTCGCTCCGTCACCGTGCCCGCCGACCACGTCCGCATCGTGGTTCATATTGACTGCGGAGGCGATTGGCCGGTGACGAAGTGGTATTTCGACCACCTCACGGGCGCGGGAGTTGACTTTGACATCATCGGCCAAAGCTTTTACCCGAACTGGCATGGTACGATCGAAAACCTGCGCGATAACCTGCGCGAGACCATCAACCACTATCATAAGGACGTGATGGTCGTTGAAACTGCCTATCCATCTCGAGACGTTCGCCCGTCGTCCGCTGCCGCCAAAAACATGATCTGGCCGATGACGCCTGAAGGGCAAAAGCAGTTTCTCACCGACCTCATCAAGACGGTCAAAGAAGCCCCGGAAGGCCGCGGGATCGGTGTCAATTACTGGCATCCTGAAGCCACTTATTTCACCAACACGGTAGGTCGCGGACGCGGACCCGACGCCAACTCGCTCTTCGATGCCAAAGGCAATCCCTTGCCCGCGATGAACGTATTGGGTCTGCAACCGGCAATGTCAGCCACGACCACAAAAACAATCAACCCTTAGAACAAGAAATCGAACGGTACGCTTCCATGATTCCTCGATCCATCCCGCTTTGGGGATCCGGCGCATGTCTCTTCGCCGTTCTGCTTGGCATCGCTTCGCCGCTACAGGCGGATGACCAACCTCGTCAACGGCTCACTGCCGATTTTGGATGGAGGTTCACCAAAGGCGACACGCCTGGCGCTGACAAGCCTGACTTCGATGACACAGCCTGGCGCACGCTGGATCTGCCGCACGATTGGAGCATCGAAGGGCCTTACACGCAGTCCGACCCGACCGGGGGTGGTGGTGGTTCCCTGCCGACTGGGATAGGATGGTATCGCCGGGCGTTTGTCCTCCCGGAAGCCTGGCGCGGGAAGAATGTCTTCGTGGAATTCGACGGGGTCTATATGAACAGCGATGTGTGGCTCAACGGACAGATTCTTGGCCACCGGCCCTTTGGCTACATCGGTTTCGAATACAATCTCACGCCGTATTTGAAGTTCGGTTACACCAACGTTCTCTCTGTCCGCGTGGACAACTCGCACCAACCGAACAGCCGCTGGTATTCCGGCTCCGGCATTTACCGGCACGTGTGGGTCACCGTCACCGATCCGTTGCATGTCGCACATTGGGGAACCTATGTCACAACCCCGAAAGTTTCCGCCGAGTCGGCCACCGTGCGCATTCGAACCCAGGTCCAAAACGATTCACCTGCCCGGCGCGGCATGACGCTCGTCACTGAAATCTTGAATGTGCAAGGCACCGTTGTTGCCAGCGCGGAAACAAACGAAACCCTCGCCGCTGGCGGCAGACATGAATGGGACCAGACATTGGAGGTTGCCAAGCCGGCTTTATGGTCGCTCGAATCTCCAAATCTCTATTCCGTCCGCACCCTGGTCAAATCCGGGGCCCAGGCCGCCGACGATTTCACAACGCCATTCGGCATTCGCGAGATTGCCTATGATGTGAACAAGGGTTTTCTCCTCAACGGCCAGCGGGTAAAAATGCAGGGCATGTGTATCCATCATGATGCTGGTTCGGTGGGGGCGGCTGTGCCCATCGGCGTTTGGTCGCGGCGTTTGCAGGAATTGAAGGACATGGGCTGCAATGCCATTCGCATGAGCCACAACCCGCCCGCGCCCGAACTGCTCGATCTCTGCGACCGCATGGGATTCCTCGTCATGGACGAATCGTTTGACGAATGGAAAAGCCCGAAGGTGCGCCAGGGTTATGCGAACTATTTCGACGAGTGGTCCCAGCGTGATCTCACGGACATGCTGCATCGCGATCGTAATCACCCGAGCATAGTGATCTGGAGCGTGGGGAACGAAATTGGGGAACAAACGAAGACCAATGGTGCTGACGTCCTTCGTCCGTTGGTTGAGACGTGCCATCGTGAGGATCCCACCCGCCCCGTCACCGCCGCTTGCGACAATGTTTACACCGACCGGGCCAGCGCCACGCCGGAATTCCTCAATCTCCTGGACATCGTGGGCTATAATTACGTGGACCGCTGGGGAACCCGGCGCGAGACAATCTACGATGACGACCGCCATGCCTTCCCACAACGCAAGATGATCGGCACAGAAAGTTCCGTGGTTGGCAGCCGTGGCGAGTATGCGCTCGGCACAACCCGGCCGGCGGGATACCTCCAGTCCATGATCCGTGCCGAGCAACTTTGGAAATTTATAGAGGTCCACGATTACGTCATCGGCGATTTCGGGTGGACGGGAATCGATTACCTTGGCGAGTCGCGCTGGCCTGGCAAACTCGCTGCCAGCGGCATGCTCGATACCTGCGGTTTTCCGAAAGACAATTACTACTTCTACCAAAGCCAGTGGACGACCAATTTGATGCTGCACCTGTTCCCACATTGGAACTGGAAGGGCAAGGAAGGCCAGGTCATTCCCGTGGTTTGCTACACGAGTTGCGACACCGTTGAACTTTTTCTGAACGGCAAAAGCTTCGGCGTCAAGTCGCTGGAGTTTCCCCGCCAGGGCACCGCCGGCGGGTGGAATTCTTATCGTAACCCGCAGCAACCAACCGGCACGACCGCCGACCTGCATCTGTCCTGGGATGTTCCTTACGAGGAGGGAACCCTCAAAGCCGTCGGCTACAAATATGGCCGGCAAATGTGCATTGATGAAGTTCACACCACGGCTGATCCCGCAGCCGTCGTCATCACATCGGACCGCAATAATCTCAGTGCCGACGCGCGCGATGTCGCGCACCTCACGGTAAAAATTGTTGATGCCCGAGGCAACGCCGTGCCGGGAGCCACCAACTCAGTGTCGTTTGACCTGCAAGGCGCGGCTTCAATCATCGGCGTAGACAATGGCAATCCCACCAGCCACGAGGATTACAAAGCCAGGCAGCGGCTGGCCTTCCACGGCCTTTGCCTCGCCATCATTCAATCCACGCGCGAGACTGGCCATATCCGGATGACGGCCCGAGCCGACGGACTTAAAGAGGCGAGTATTGCATTGAATGTCGAAACTCCGGCGTTGGCCGAACCGGCCTTGCCATGAGTGAATCTTTACAGGTGATGCCACCACTTAAATCCAATCGATAATTCGGCACCTAATTTCGTGATGCAAAGGCAAAGTCAAAAGGATACGCTGGTCCTCATGCGCTCGGCTCTCTTGTTTTGGTCATGGCGAATGGGAGTTTGTTCCGGATTCTTGCTGGGTGCGGGATCAATCGCTCAGACTGTCAATGACCAGACTTCAGCCGAGGTAACCAATGTTCATCAAGTCCGGCTTCTGGCTGCCCAGACCCCGAAAGCGAGCTACTCCATCCGCCTGGAAGGGGACGTCTGGTGGGCCAGTCCATCGCGGGGAAAACTCGTTTTGAAGGATGATTCCGGCGCCGAGGAATTGGAAATGGATTTGCACGGCGAGGTTGTGGAGTCGGGACAGAGATTACGTTTGGAGGGAAACGGCACGATCACACCCGCGGGCGCCGGTTTCAGGATCGGAGCCAAGGGGCCGGTCGTGGACAATGACGGCGTCCATGGGATGGTTGAGAAATCCGGCGCGGTTTTTTTGAAGGCCGGACGCAACCCAATTCGAGTCGAGTGGTTCAACGGCGTGGAGAAATATGGACTGGAGGTGGAGTACCAGGGACCGGCTCTCCTCCGGCAGAAGATCCCTGGCTCGGTGTTATTTCGGGTTCAAGTGGATGCTGCAAGCGGAGTGAGCAACTGGGTCAATGGTCTTGATTTCCGCAGTTCTGACGCCCCTGCCGAAATCCTCCCTGATTTTAATCCATTGACTGCGCTCAAAACCGGTACGGTGGACAACTTTGATCTGAGCGTCATGACTCGGCCAGAGCATGTGGGGCTTTGTTTTACCGGATTTTTGGAGGTTCTCGGGGACGGCCTTTACACTTTCTACACAACATCAGATGACGGCAGCCGGTTGTTCGTCGGTGAACCCTCGCTGCAGTTGAAAGCGATCGGCCAGGCGACACTTCCCAAACCCAAGCCCATGGCCATTGGTCAAACATTGCGCCAGGATGAAGATGGCCAATGGGCGGAAGTTGAGGGTAAGGTGACATTTGTGAGCGAAGAGCCCGACGGTTTGAAGTTGGAACTGAGCGCCGGAACCGGTCGCGTGCGCGTGGAGATTGCCAATGGCTCCGGGCTTTCACCCGCGATTCTTTTGAATCGCCGCGTTCGTGCAACCGGGTTTTGTCAGAGCGCCTATACCATCGACGGCCAAAAAGTTCTCGGCATTTTATTGGTGCCGGGCGGCCGTGAAATTACGTTGTCGGAACTCCATCCCGTCGTGCCCGAAAACATGGGGACCAACGTGGGGGGGCTTCCACTACTGGCCAGTGCCGCAGAAATCCATCGCTTGAAGCGCGAGGAAGCAGAGCGCGAGTACCCGGTCAAAATCCGCGGCGTCATTACGTCTGTTCTGCCAGAGCACCAGGCCTTCACCATCCAGGATTCGACCCGCGGGATTTATGTCATTGATTACTCCGAGAGCCGTTTTGATCCACCTCGTATTGGGGATTTTTTGGAAGTGGAAGGATTGACCGAGCCTGGCCAGTTCGCTCCGATTGTGAGTGCGCGGAAGGTGAGCAGCCTGGGAGCGGGGGATCTGCCGGAACCCATCCATCCTACCCGCGACCAATTGATGAACGGGAGTCTGGACGCCCAATACGTTGAACTGCAAGGTATCCTTACCGCCGTGCAACCTGACGGCGTGATTCTCCTCACATCGGATGGCAGGATCAAATCTGTGCTCCGCGTCAACGGCTTGAAGCCTCAAGACATCGAGCGGTATGAGGATGCTTTGATCCGCGTGCGAGGATGTCTGAATGCCTTCTGGGACTATGTAACCCACCAAGTCAAGGTGGGCGAGATTAAGATTTACGGCGCAGACATCACAGTGGATCAGCCGGCGCCGGCGGATTTATTCTCCACTCCCAGCAAGACGGCGTCGGAACTGTTCCTGTTTGACTCCCAAGCCAGCGTCTTTCAAAGGGTGAAAGTTTCCGGGCAGATTATCGATCTGCGCGAGGAAGAATGCTTCTTGATGGACGGCAACACCGGTGTTCGGTTTGTCCCAAAACATCCGGTCAGCCTGAAAGTCGGCGATTTGGTGGAGGTAGTAGGGTTCCCAGAATTGAGCGGTGCTTCTCCCGTTCTGCGCGAGGCGGTGGTCCGCCAGACCGGCCACGCCGACCTTCCTAACGCCAGACTGGTGGGGCCAAATGATTTGACTCGCGCGGATCTGGATTCAACAAGGGTCCGCGTGAAGGCGGAGCTAGTGAATCAAAGGAATATTCCGACGGGGCAAGCACTGGAAATGAGAGTGGGGTTGAGATCGTTTTTAGCCTTGTGGCCCGGAATACATAAGGACATTCGGACAATACCGGTGGGAAGTCAGTTGGAGCTGACCGGAACGTATGTCAGTCAGGGCGTGAGCCAGGACGTTGCCTCGTTTGGCTTACTTCTCAATTCGCCATCTGACATCACCGTGCTAGCCCAGCCGTCGTGGTGGACTTTGGAAAAGTTATTTGTCATGCTGGGTGGGCTGGCTTGCGTCCTGGCTGTCACGGTGCTTTGGATTACCCAGCTTCACCGCAAGGTCGAACAGCGCACAGCTGAACTTGAAATCCAAATCCGGGAACGACAGCGTGTGGAGCAGCAGCATGCCATGGAGCAGGAACGGGCTCGCATCGCCCAGGACCTCCATGATGAGTTGGGATCGGGTCTCACTGAGATCACCATGTTGGGGGCCAGAGCGCGATCTGCCTCCGCGCCGCTTGAGACGCGGGGCGGTTATCTGGAGCAGATGGGCAACAAAGCCCGCCAGATGGTTGCGACTCTGGACGAAATTGTTTGGGCCATGAATCCCACTCATGACTCGCTGGCCTCAATGGTCAGCTATTTTTCCCTTTACGCCGAGCGCTTCCTGGGACTAGCGAACATAGCCTGGCGGCTCGAAGGTCCATTCAAGCCGGACGACCATGCGGTGGACTCGCGGCATCGCCACCAATTATTTCTCGCGTTCAAGGAAGCGCTGACAAATGTAGTGCGACATTCGGGAGCCACTGAAGTTCGCCTGAACATCCAGGTCGAACAAGGCCGGATCCGACTGACCATTGCCGATAACGGTCGGGGTTGGGTCGAGGCTGGCCAGACGGAGGGTATGGACGGCGTAGCCAATATGCGGGCACGTCTGGAAAAACTGGGTGGCCGATTCGAAGTCAACGGCAAGTCGCGCGAGGGCACGATCGTGCGCTTCGACCTGCCCTTGCATTGAGAGCTTATGACCAAAATCGCCATCGTTGAGGACAACCGGGTCATTCGTGAAAGCCTCATGGAATTTGTCAAAGAGGATTTGGAATGCGAGTGCGTGTGTGCGTGCGCGACGGCCGAAAAGGCCCTCAAAGAGATACCAAAGCACCAACCGGACATCGTGTTGATGGATATTCAATTACCAGACATTTCGGGCATCGAATGCACTGCCCGGCTCAAACAACTGATGCCGGCGGTCCAAATCATCATGGTCACTGTTTATGAAGACACCGAACGCATTTTCAAGGCGTTGCGCGCCGGAGCCTGCGGCTACCTATTGAAGCGTTGCACTCCTGAAGAACTCGTTTCAGCCATCCGCGAGGTTCGGCAGGGAGGCGCGCCGATGTCACGGGAAATTGCGCGCAAGGTTATTGTTTCCTTCCAGGAACCGGTCATCACGGCAGCGGAAGTGGAAGGGCTTTCTGGACGCGAGCGCGAAATTCTCGAATTGCTGGCTGAGGGATTTCCCAACAAGCAGATCGCCGCCCGCGTCGGTCTTACCGACGGCACCGTGCGCTGGCATCTCCGGCACGTTTATCACAAACTGCATGTCCGCTCACGAACCGAGGCCGCTCTCAAGTTCCGTGCGACCAAGGCGGAATAGCTTTTGGCGGCGGCCCGAATTTGGCGCCAACCAGTTTGGGCATCATTCCGCCCGCCAAAAAACTCACCCAGAACCATACATCTGTGAGGCTAGGCAAATCCGGACAATAAGCAACAATGCGGAATGTACCCATCAAACGCCAACTCGATGCAACGCAGCGGGCAGTGCCAGAGATGTATGGCTTTGGATTCAGTTATGTGTTATTTGAATTAACCATGAGTGCCGCATGAGTTCAAAAATTGCAGGTCTATTTGTCATTGCCTACATATTCCTTGGCGGTTCAGTGCGGGCGGACACTAATTTCCTGGCTGGTGCGGATTTCTCACATCTCAAATATTTCGAGAGCCTTGGTGCGCATTACAAGGATGGTGGACAGATTCAGGACGCGCTTCAGATTATCAAGAACCACGGCTTGAATTGCGTGCGTCTTCGGCTCTTCACCAGCAGTCAGGCCCAGGCCAGTGCGGATCCATACGATTACATCAATAACACCAGCTACACCGTGCCCTTGGCGGTGCGAGTCAAGAACGCCGGCCTGCTTCTCTGCCTGGATTTTCAATACTCCGACACTTGGGCCGACCCCGGCATACAAGCCACGCCTGCTGCCTGGACTAATCTGAACTTTACCCAGCTTGTGCTGCAAATGCGCACCTACAACAGCAACACCATCGCCACCTTTGCAGCGGCCGGGGCAATGCCGGATTACGTCCAGATTGGAAATGAAATCACCGGCGGAATGTTATGGCCCCTCGGAAAAGTTTCGGGAAGTTCCAACACGCCGGCTCAATGGTCGCGGCTTGGCCAATTGATGACCAATGCGATCCAAGGAATCCGGGACGCCTCAGGCGCAAATACGCCAAAAATTATTGTTCATACTGACCGGGGCGGAGATTGGAACACCACCAGTAACTATTTTGCCCACATGAACGCGGAAGGAGTTCCTTACGATATCATTGGCGAAAGCTATTACACTTTTTTCCATGGTGACCCGACAAATCTGAACATCTGCCTCAGCAACGCTGCCGTTCGCTTCGGCAAACCCATCGTTGTCGCCGAAACCGCTTTTCCCTGGAACAACAGCGTCACTGCTTGGACGAACAAACTTTACGGCTTCGCACCTACCACAAACGGTCAGGTCAGCTTCATCGCGGCTATTGCCAGGATGGTGGAAAGTGTGACCAACCATCTCGGAGCCGGCATCTTCTATTGGGGAGCAGAATACCAGCCGGGCGGCGGCGGCTCCGATTACAACAACTCATCGTTTTGGGGTTACGGGGGCAATGTTCTGCCCGTGGCCAGCGCGGTTGGCGGATTGCACGCACCGCTCGTGATAAACGCCTCCCACGCAGGCTCAAATCTGCAGTTACAGTGGCCATTCAGTGGCGCGGCTTCGACGTTGATGACTTCAACCAACCTGACGCCACCAGCAATGTGGTCGCTGGTAGCCAATCCAGTTCAGATCACAGGGACGGTGTTTACAGTCACGTTGCCGGTCAATAGCAATTCCTGTTTTTACCG
>OCZU010002126.1_pt1 | contig 12751 bp, 14 predicted proteins | sample 1539001 | NCBI WGS metagenome assembly OCZU01 (sample SAMEA3539306, study PRJEB22396) | soil metagenome | biome: tundra; feature: field; material: soil | place: USA | collected 2010-05 | depth 0.15 m
CGTGGATAGGATCACGTACTCCTCATCCTTCGACGCGCGCCCCGATTGATCGGAGCTCGCGCTCGGCGGATCGAGGGTGAGTTCGCTCAAGAATCGCTCGCGCGTGGGATGTTGGACGCTGAGCTGTTCCAATTGGTCGAGGTCGCCGACGCGCGTCCAGCCCGAGTCGTAGATCCGCTCGAGCTGCGGCTTGTACCAATCCTTGACGAGACCGACTTGACCCGCCCAGGGTGCTTGAGGATCGGCGAGCTTTTCGAAAAATTCGCAAAATCGCTTCCAGTCCATTTTGACGGTCTGCGGCACCTCGAATTCACGCAAATGCGTCACGCTGTAGCCCTTGGCCTCGAACATATCGAGCGCCGCCTTGGCGTGCGCGGGACCGATGCCTGGAACGAGTTTCAGCACACGGAAGCCCGCAACCGAGTTGCGCGGATTGTCGGCCCAGCGCAGGATCGCGAGCAGGTCCTTGACGTGCGCGGCCTCCAAGAACTTCAGTCCGCCGTATTTAACGTACGGGATATTGCGGCGCGTCAGCTCGACTTCAACCAAGTCGCTGTGGTGCGAACTTCGAAACAAAATCGCGTGGCGCTTCAAGGAACCGCCGGTCTCGCGGGTCACGAGTATCTTGCGGACGATGTATTCGGCCTGCGCTTGCGTGTCGTCGAGGCTCACGTAGGCCGGCTTCTGCGACGACTGTCGATTTCCGATCAGCGTCTTGCGGTGTTGGCGAGAGCCCTCCGCCATGAGCGCGTTGGCGCAGTCCAAAATCGTCTGCGTGGACCGATAATTCTGCGCCAGGACGACCACATCCGCCTTCGGCTTGAATTTCTCCGCGAACCCCAAGATGTTGTCGACCGCGGCCGCGCGAAACGAATAAATGGCCTGCGCATCGTCGCCGACCACCGTGATGCCGGCGCCATCGGGCTTCAGGGCATGAACGATTTCACCCTGCAAGGCGCTGGTGTCCTGATATTCGTCGACGAGCACGTGATCGAAATTCTTCGCGAGATTCTGCGCGAGCGCCGGGTTTTGCATCATGACGTGCCAATAGAGCAGCAGGTCGTCGTAATCCAGCGCGTTGTTCTTTTGCTTGCGCAGAACGTATTCGCGATATAGTCGCGTCAGGTCTTGCTCCCACTCCGCAACCCAGGGGAATTGCTCCTCCAAGGTCTGTTTGAGCGACAAGCGGGTATTGACGCGGTACGAGTAGATGGCGAGGCAGGTGTCCTTGCGCGGAAAGCGTTTGTCCTTGTGCGAAAATCCCAATTCGTGGCGCACCATGTCCATGACATCGGCGGCGTCCGATCGATCCAGTACCGTGAACGTCGGCTGCAAGCCCAGATGCTTCGCGTAAAGACGCAGGATGCGATTGGCCACCGAATGGAACGTGCCCGACCACAGTAATCGCGACATGACGCTTCGATCACCGAGTTTGCCGCGCTCCGACAGCACTTCGGCGACGATCTGCTGCGTGCGCCTCAGCATGTCCTGGGCGGCGCGCCGCGTGAAGGTCAACATCAGAATCCGTGCCGGGTCCGTGCCGTTCAACACCAAATGGGCGACCCGATGCGCCAAGGTATCGGTCTTGCCGGTGCCCGCGCCGGCGATGATCAGCAGCGGGCCGGCGCTCACGCCTTTGCCCGGTACCGCCGTACCGAAGGTCGCGGCGCGACGCTGCGGCGTATTCAATTTATCGAATGAGGTGGCCTTGGCTTTGATCATACGACGACTATACTGATGGACTGTACGTATATCCAGATGCGAAAAAAAATCGTGCCGGGGAGCAAGGATTGCCGAATGGACCCCCGCTTTGCGCGGAGATGGATCACATAGGGGGGTTTAAATGCTCGGCCTGGGTCCGGATTGGCCACTTTCGAGCCAGGTTTCGAGGCTTCGCCTAATTTCCGTATAATTGCCGGATTGATCGCTGCGGTAGACCCATGCCGGTCCCGGCAGATCCAGGAAGCGCGGCGCGAGCGGCGGATTCTGCGCGAGCTCGAGGGTCAACAGCGCATCCAAATGACCGGGGTGCCGTTGTCGCGCACGCATGCGACGGTCGATCTCCGGCGGCTCGGCATAGCAGCAGACTTGGGCGAATGGCAGCTCAATTCCGCAGCTTATGGCCCTGAACGCGGGTAAATCCTCGCCGCTCCAGTTTCCCTCGACCATGCTGGGAAGCCCCGCCAAGACTTGCCTCGCGGCGATCCGCAGCAATGCGGCGAGGCTCGCGCCGCTCAACTGTGCCGACCAATTGCGGTCGCCAACCCCGAACGTATCGAACAGCGCCTCTTTGACGTCGTCCTTGCAGAGGCAGGCAATGCCGAGATCGGTCGCGAGGCATTGCGCCAAGCTCGTCTTGCCGCTTGCGGGACTGCCGAGGATGATCACGAGGGCGGTATGCATCACCATAGAGGATCAGCATGTTGAAACCAACGACGATCGCAAGCAACCTCATGCATCGCGGCCGCGTGGTCGAGATGTGGACCGAGCGCTTACGATTTGCGAACGGCCGGGAATACGACGTGGATTTGATTCGCCATCCGGGCGCCGCGGCGGTCGTTGCCGTCGACAATGCGAACCGCGTCTGCGTCGTGCGCCAATATCGACATGCGGTCGAGGATTTCTTGTGGGAGATACCGGCCGGAAAACTCGATGCCGGCGAAGCACCGGATCTTGCTGCCCCGCGCGAACTCAAGGAAGAAACCGGCGTCGTCGCCAAACGTTGGACATCGCTGGGCGTCTACCTTTCTGCGCCCGGGATCTTCAGCGAGGTCATTTATTTGTATTTGGCGCGCGACCTCGAGATAGGCACGCCGGCGCCCGACCCTGACGAGGAATTGGAGCACCAGTGGATGCCGCTGCAGCACGCAGTCGAGCACGTGCTGCGCGGCGATTGGAACGACGGCAAGACCGTCGTTGCGCTGCTGCGCGCACAATATGAATTGCAATTGTGACGGGTCTCGAAGTTTTGAACTTAGCCTATTGACCGGCTTTTCTCGAGTGCATAAAACAGCATCATGAGCAAGGAAACGCCAAAATTCACGCAACGGCCGGTCGGGCAACCGGACGACTCCGATTTGCCGCCCGATCCGCCGAAAACGATGGGAAAGACGCCTGGCCAGGTCAAATTCGACTCGCGCGGCAATGCGATCTTCGATTGGGCTCAAATGACCGGCGAATTCGCGCGCGACACCGCGACGGCGCGGCTCAAGAAGCTCGATAACCCGAGCCTGTCGCTTGCCGACGATGCTCCGACGCCGTTCAAAGCCACGGTAAAATCGAACCCCCTGGGCACGGTCAAGGGATACAACCCTTATGACAGTGGTAAATTGGGCAACAAGGAAGTGCCGCGCAAGAAAGATCTCAAAAAGCTCAGCGAATGGCTGGCCTTGAAGAAACAGGCCGCCGGCAACAAGCGCGACAAAGACTGAAAGGCTTCGCTGCCGACCGCTTTAGCTGGTGATCAGGCGAGCGCGTGGCGCAATTTCGCCGCACAACCCAAGCGATAAAACTTTCGCAGCTCACGCACCAAGGCCTCGATTCGCGCCTCGCCGCGCTGCACAAAACGGCGTTCGAGACGCCGGCAATAGTGAGCCGCGGAGCGGTGTGCGGTCCGATAACGATCGAGCTGGTGGGGCTCGAGTCCCGGGTCAAACACGACGCGATCGAATAATCTCGCGTGGACTTGGCTCGGGTAAGCCCCGCCCTGTTGGCCGGCCAGCAAAAACACCGTCGCCGCATACTTATCGACTTCGGCCTGCGTCTCCAATTCGAGCAAGGACACGGGCGCATCGCAATCGAGCCGCCAGGTCGAATACAAGAAATGACTGACTCCCTCGAGCGCGGTGCAGTAATCGGCCAAGTTACCCTCGGTCAGCGCACCCAGTGGATTGGCCTGCTCGAGGCGCCGCAGTAGTTCGTCGTCGAGATACAACGCAACGCCGGCGCCGTCGGCCGTTTCCGCCAGAAGAAGCTCTTCGTCGGGTGCGCGCCGGTCGTTGGTCGCAGTCAGATGCGCAAGCTCGCGCCGGTCGGTGACGAGGAAATCGTAGACATCGTAGCTGGGCTCGACGTCGTAGAGACGGCCAAGGAGAGACTGCAGGCCGCGCAGCACCACGGGACTCGGCCTAATGCTCGCGGCGCGAGCCGGCGTGTTTGACCGGCTCGACCCCGAGGCTTTTGAGCAGGCTGCGCGCGCGCGGACTTCCGGTCTTCATCCAAATTTCGTAGAGGCGCAGCACGTCGGCGTCGGTATGCCGATACGACATCTCGCTGACTTCATTGAGCGCATCGACCAGACGCTGAAATTTCTGGGACAACTCCGCATAAATGGCGGCTACGCAGCGGCCCGAAATGGAGCGCTGCATCGTATCGGCGAGCGAGCTGTAAGCGTTGCCGCCCATGGCGATGTGATAGTCGATGTCGATCAGTTTGCGCGCAAAGCTGCGTGCGAAAAATCCTGCGATGAACAGCGATACGTCGCCGAGTCGCTGCAAGCTGCGCTGTCTCGCAAGAGCGCTCGGCGCATCGAGCGCATCGGCGAGCATGTGGGCAAGCGGCTTGATGCGCAGGCCCTCGGCAGTCTGTTCGTAGAGCGCCTCGGCGCGTGAAAACATCGTGAGCAGATTCACGACGTAGGCTTCGGCTTGTTCGTCGATGTCGAGGTGTTGATGTTCGCTCGCGGCGTGAAACGCGTCACGAAAGAATTCGCGCAGCGACGTGACGGCCACCAGAGATCCCGCAGACATTGCTTGCATGCTTGGCATCCTTTGTGAGCTACCATCATCCTATCGACTCGTCGAGTGCGAAATGAAGTGGCCAATCACAAAAAATGCCTTATTTTCCCGATCAGCAATCGCCTCCGTTGGCTGCTAGACGAGTTCTGAGAGCGTCGTCACGATACGCGGCGGCGGCGCGTATTGCGGCGGCCATGCGCGCGCATCGCGATTGAGCCACACGGACTGCAGGCCTGCGCGCCGCGCGCCGACGACATCCGCGAGCGGATCGTCGCCGACGTGCAGTACCTCGTGCGCAGCGACGCCCGACTCGGCGAGCAGCATCGCGAAAATGCGCGCATCCGGCTTGGCGGCCCCGGCGGCACCCGCAGTGATATGGCCGTCGAAGAGGTCCGCGATACCGCAGCGCTCGAGATCGGCGTTGCCGTTGCTGAGCGCGAACAAGCGATAGCGATCGCGCAATCGCCGCAACGTCGGTCGCACGTCGGGATAGAACTCGACGCGGTTACGCGCGGCGAAAAATACTTCGAGCGCGCGGTCGGCCAAAGACTCGTCGTGACCCGCGGCGGCGAACTGTTCGGCCAAGGCTTGCCGGCGCAGGAAGGTCAGATCGTGGCCGTGCTGCGGAAATTGATCGGCCACGCGCGCGCGGAGCTCGCGCATCGACTCGATGCTGTGTTCGCGCACGGCGTCGGGGTACAGGTCCTGCAGCCAAAGGAACAGTTCGCGCTCGGCCTGCGCGATGACCGGACCCACGGGCCACAGGGTATCGTCGAGATCGAAGCTCAAGATTCGCGGTGAGGCCATAATGCGTCGGCGCCTGCTAAACTACGACCCAGGGGAAAAATTACGCGCACCTAGAATAATACTCCCAGCTTGAACATCACTCCCAGCTTGAACGTCACTCGCACCTCGAACAGCACCCGCACCATGAACAACACACGCACCATGAACAATACGATTGTTGCGAGCTTCAAACACTTGCTCGTCGCCGTCGCCTGCGTGCTCGCGGCGGCCGGCGCATCCGCGTTCGACGTTCAGGATTTCCTGAGTCTGCGCCGGCTGTCGCAACCGGAAGCCTCGCCGGACGGCAAGCTGGTCACTTACACGCTGCGCACCGACGATCTCAAGGCCAACCAAGGGCGCACCTCGATCTGGCTGCTGGAGACGACCAGGCGCGGCGCGACGCCACGGCAACTGACCGATGATATGACGCATGATGGCTCCGCGGCCTGGAGCCGCGACGGGCAATTCATCTATTTCCTGTCGTCGCGCAGCGGCTCCGCCCAGGTCTGGCGTATTGCGGCCACCGAACCTGCAAAGATCGCCGCGGTTCAAATCACCCACCTGCCGCTCGATGTCGGCAGCTTCCGCATCGCGCCGACTGCGGATCGCCTGCTCGTGAGCATGGAGGTCTTTCGCGATTGCGACGACCTCGCCTGCACCAAGCAACGTCTGGAAGTGGCCGCAAAATCGACGGCGACGGGCATCCTCTACGATCGCTTATTCGTGCGGCACTGGGACACCTGGAGCGACGGGCGGCGCTCGCAGCTGTTTTCCATTGCGTTGGATGGGCAAGGTATCGCCACGGGTACGCCCGTGAATCTGACCACCGGAATCGACGGCGATGTTCCGAGCAAGCCCTTCGGCGGACGCGAAGATTACGACTTCAGCCCGGACGGCAAACAGGTCGTCTTCTCAGTGCGCATAGCCGGGGTCTCGGAACCCTGGTCGACGAACTTCGATTTGTATGCGGTCGCGGCCGCCGGCGGCCAGGCGCGCAACCTCACGGAAGATAATCGCGCCTGGGACGGACAGCCCGCATTCTCTCCCGACGGCGGCACGCTCGCCTATGTTGCGACCGACCGTCCGGGTTTCGAAGCGGATCGATTTCATCTCGTGCTGCTCAATTTGGCGTCCGGCGCCAAACGTTCACTGACCCAAAATTGGGATCGGTCGATCGCAAGTTTTGCATGGTCGCGCGACGGCAAGACGCTGTTCGCGACGACCGAGCACCTGGGGCAGCAACCGCTGTGGGCGATCGACGTCGCGACCGGCCGATCCGCGGCAATCACCGGCGCAGGCACGGTGGAGGCATTCACCGTGAGCCCGCAAAGGATCATTTATGCCGCGAGCAATCTCGCCAATCCCCCCGACTTGTACGCGGTCGGCTTCGGCGGCGGCAAGACGCAGCAGTTGACCAAAGTCAATGAATCCCTGCTCGGCGCTCGCATCCTCGGTAGTTACGAACAATTCAGCTTCCCCGGCTGGAATCAGGAGACCGTATACGGCTACGTCGTCAAGCCGCCGGATTTGAAACCCGGCCAGAAAGCGCCCGTCGCGCTCATGGTGCACGGCGGACCACAAGGCAGCCTCGCGAATCTCTGGCATTGGCGCTGGAATGCCGAGACGCTGGCCGGTGCGGGTTATGGCGTCGTGCTCATCGATTTCCACGGCTCGACCGGCTACGGTCAAGCGTTTACCGATTCGATCAGCGGCGATTGGGGCGGTAAGCCGCTCGAGGATCTCAAGGCCGGGCTCGACGCGGCACTCAAGCAGTATCCCTGGCTCGACGGCGAGCATGCGTGCGCGCTCGGCGGATCCTATGGCGGCTACATGATGAACTGGATCGCGGGTCAATGGCCCGATCGGTTCAAATGTCTGGTCACGCATGATGGAATTTTCGACAATCGCAGCATGTATTACTCGACCGAGGAGATGTGGTTTCCGGAATGGGAAATGGGCGGCCCGGAGTACGTCAACCCTTCAGCCTACGCGAAATTCAACCCGGTCGACTACGTCAAGAATTGGCGCACGCCGACGCTGGTCATCCACGGCCAGCTCGACTATCGCGTGCCCTACGAACAAGGGCTCGCGGTATTCACCGCCCTGCAGCGACGCGGCATCCCGAGCGAATTCTTGTATTTCCCCGACGAGAACCACTGGGTGCTCAAGGCCGCAGATCGAGTGCAATGGTACGAGAGCGTCATCGCATGGATGAATCGCTGGACCAAGCACTAGCGCGCGATGCTTCCACGCGCGGCGGCGCGCAGGGCCTCGCTCCCTCGGGATAAAGGCCTAGGCCCAGGCCTGGGCCTAGGCCTCGGCCGCACGCCAAGCGGCCGGGTAGTTCTGTCCGAGCTGCATGATGCGTAGCAATAGCGTCGGGTAATCGATGCCCGCGGAGCCCGCCGATTGTGCGAAGTCCTCGGCCGCCGACAGGTTCGGGTTCGCGTTGGCCTCGAGCACGTACAGGGAGCCGTCGTCGCGTAAACGGAAATCCATGCGCGCATACCCGGTCAAATGCAGCGCGCGAAATATGCGCTTCGAGAGCTGCTCGAGTCGTGCCGCCGTACCGTCGGGGAGGTTCACGGCAGCGGCCGTCGTGATGCCATATTTTTCCTGATAGCGGCGATCCCATTTGACCTTGCGCGTCGCGATCGCCGGCAGCTTCTCCGGCAACGAGCCGAAGCTCATTTCCCAAACCGGCAACACCTTGAGTCGATCGTTGCCGATCACGCCGACGTATAATTCCCGGCCTTCGATGTATTCCTCGACCAGCGCATCGGAATGGATCTGCTCGTGGATGAAGACGACCCGCTCGGTGAGTTGCCGCGCATCGTCGACGACGGAGGCGTGCGCGATACCGAGCGAGGCATCCTCGGTCGAGGATTTCACGAACAACGGAAAGCGCAGCTTGCGCGGCACGCTGAGTTTTTTCCCGCGCGGAAACACCAGGAACTGCGGCGTCGGGATTCGATGATAGGAAAGCAGCTGCTTGGAGAGCACCTTATCGCGCGACAACAGCATGCCACGAGGATTGCAGCCCGTGTACGGCTGGCGCATCAATTCCAGGAAGGCGACGACATGCTGATCGTAAGTCACGATGCCGTCGAACTCCTCGAGCAGATTGAAGACGATTTCCGGCTTCCAACCGAGGATCTCGCGCCGCAGCTCCGAGAGGCTGTCGCTGATGCCGATCGGCCGCACCTCGTGGCCCGCGGCCTTGAGATGCGAAATCACGTCGTATTCGGTGCGCCATTCTTCGATTTCCTTCGGAGTTGCCCCCTCCAAGGTATCGGGCGGCACGAGCGTCGAGTGCACGATCACGAGCGCGCGCAGCGGCTTCACAGCGCCACTCGCGGCAATTGACGCTCCTCGTACGACTCCGCGAGACGGCCGACCAGCCACACCAGATGCCCCTTGAGGTCGCGCCGCGGCCCGCGCACATACAGATCCAAAGCCTCGCAGCGCTCGAGCACCAAGCGCAGCACTTGATGCACCAAATATTCGCTGAAGACGCCGGTTTCCACGAGATGCTGGCGCAATGGCTGGCGCCACTCGCGCACTACGGTGACCGCCTTGGCCGACCTGCGCGTACGCGGTGCGGTCGTAAACACCTTGAGTAACAATTCGTCGGCACCGGATCGGCGCGGCAATCGATAGCGCGCGAATTTCTGTTCGTAGTGTTCGCGCAAACTGCGCGTGTCTTCGGCGATGTCCTCGACGCGGCTGCGGTCCGCGACCAGCGGCTTGACGGCGCTCAGTTCGGCTACCAGAGAGTCGATGAACTCCAGCTTCGTATAGGCAGGCCAGCCCCAATACTCGCGCCGCCAGGCGGAATTGGGTTTGAGCCAGACCGCGAAGGTCTCGGCGAAGTCCTCGGTCGGATGGGCTTGCGCATACCATGCGCCGAGGTGCTGCACGAAGCGGCGGCTGCCGGGGCGCGGCCGATATGCATCGGGATACGGCAGAGACGCTGGCCCGAACACCTCCCGCCAGCGGCGGCGGCGGCGCAATCGATAGGCCGAATCGATCGCATGGCCCGCCTCATGGCGCAAAATTCGCATGAGCCAGTTGCGATTTCCGCCCTCCACCTCGCGCATGTAGCGCCTTTCCAGGGCCATGAGGCGAGGATGGGCGAGATAGAACGGAATCGCGATTCCCGGTACGCCATCGGGGGAAAACCACTCTTGCGCTAGCCAGTAATGGGGTTTGAAACGAATGCCGCGAGCGCTAAGTTCGCGATGCAGCTTGTCGATCGCAAGCTGCAAATCGGTGCGCTCGATGCGCAGCCGGAGGTCGCAAAACCGCAAGCTCAGCAGCTGCTCGTCCGACAGCAATTCCCAGGCGTGCGCCTTCGCTCGCGGACGGCGGGACTGCGCAGTGGAACGGCGGGACTCCACGCTGGGGCGGCTGGGGCGAGGCTGGGGCACGTCGAAAAGTATAGGGAGGATCGCAGCCCTGCGCCACGCGTAGCCTCGAGACTGCCTCACTCGAAGATTGGGGCCAGCCTTGCCATTACCTCTGCCATGATTGCGGCAGAAACGGTTTCGAGCTTGTGACCATTGCGTGCTTGTATATCCAGCACCCGAGGTTGATCACAGCGCGCAACCCCAGTGGTTTTGACGCCGGAAATTGGCACCGCGAAGCCGATACGTCGCGCGAAATCGGCGCCGGTCGTGATCGGCACGATCACAGGCAATTTTGTTGCTTCATTGAATTCGGCCGGCGACACGATCAGCACCGGACGCAAACCGCGCTGTTCGCGCCCTGCTGTGGGATCCAGACTTACCAGGTAAATGTCGCCCCGCTTCATATCAGCTCGCGGTCGACGGCCGGAGCATCGACCCACTCTCGCTCTTCGGGCGGTGGCGGCTCGGAATAATCAGATGCCGCGAGTAGTTCCGCAAGAGTGTAGTGCGGACCTGGCTGCGGCTCTACGACCAATCGGCCATCCTGGACCGAGACGCCCACTGTTGCGCCGGCCGCGAGATTCAGCATTTCCAGTATCGCTGGGGGTACGGCCAGCATGATCGAACCGCCGACCTTGCGTAAATTCGTGGTGTGCATTAGGCGGATTCCGTTATCAAGTTATACGAAAATATAATATATGCTCGCGCACCGCCGGTCAAGCTGAATCGCCCTTCGAGGTCCCAACTCACTCGCGCGGCGCCAATCCCGCCACGAGCAGCCGATCGGCGACATCTTGCAGCAATTCGCGCCGTAACAGCGCGCGATTCCATGGCTTGGGAATGCCCTGTACGCCGTAAAAAGCGCCCGCGAGCTGGCCATATAGCGCGCCATGTATATCGGCATCGCCGCCCAGGTTCACGATCTGCAAAAGGCCGTCCCTGAATCTCAGGGTCCCGAGCAATGTCTCGAGCACGAGATCCAAGGCCGCGAGCGGTCCGGCGCCGCCATGGATACGCAGCCGCTGCGGCCGCAGCCCATGCGAGCGCTCGGCCGGGCATGGACACTGCGAACATCGCAACGATCCCGGTCCGTGTCAGCGCCTGGGGGTCCGCATCTGCGGTCTCCGGGTGCACGCCTGCGCCGTGCCGCAAAGCGGACGCGACGGTTGCCGTAATGCCGATGCATTCCCCCGGTACTGGATAAATGGCCGTCGTGCTGCCAACGACGGTAGCGCCGCACCTGGTCCGCCGCATCAAAGCCGTCCGTTTCCAGCAAACTCTCGGCGAGACACAGCGCCATGGCGGTATCGTCGGTCCAAGCGCCGCGCGGCAGCTGCCAATGGCCGCCGCCGAGCAGATCGGCAAGCGGCGCGAATTGCCCGGGCTTGCGAAATTGCAGTGACGTTCCCATCGCGTCGCCACAGGCGAGGCCGAGCATGCTGCCGAGATAACGATCGCGCAGCACGCGTGTTGCGTCCAGATCGAGCCCGCTCTGATCGGGTTCGGCGGGCTCGAGCCACTCGAGCACATAGCGTTGCTGCTCCGCCGTCTGTGGAATCTGCGGCAGGGAGCGCGCGGGCGCGTTGGCTTGCGATAATTGATTGAGGCGCTCGATGGCGTCGGGCCCGGAGTAGCCCTCGCGCCGCAGCCAGCAGCCGATCACGGTGTGGGTGCGGACGATGCCGGCCCGGCAATGCACGTAGACCTGGTGCCCGACCTCGATCGCGCGGTCGACGCCGTCGTCGGCGCGAGCGGTCGGCTAGCAGTGATCGTAGGGCGCCCGTTCGCCTGCTTCCGTCAAATCGATGAAATAGCTGATGCCTGCGCCAATCAACTCGCCGAGTCTCGCTGCAGTTCTCGCCTGATCGGCCTCTCCGGGATAGTCCCCGGCGAGCAGCCGACCCGGTTCGATCCAGAAACTATTGGCAAGCGGCGGCGAGCGCATCCTCATCGTCTTCGGTCATCGGCAGCGCGCTGCGCAAGTCATCGAGACCCGCAAAATCAAACAGCACGGGATCCGCGAGCTGCGAGCCGGCGACATTGCAAAGGGCAGAAAAAATGGACTCGATGCGGCCTGGGAATTTCTGTTCCCACTCGCCGAGCATGTTCCTCACGACGAGCCGCTGCAGGTTGGTCTGCGATCCGCACAGCGTGCAGGGAATGATCGGAAATTCGCGCGCCGCCGAATACCGCGTAATCAGATGCTCCGCGACGTAGGCCAGTGGGCGAATCACGATATGGCGCCGGTCGTCGCTGAGCAGCTTCGGCGGCATCGCCTTGAGCTTGCCGGCGAAAAACAGATTCAAGAACAAGGTTTCGACGATGTCGTCGCGATGGTGGCCCAGCGCGATCTTGGTGATGCCGTTCTCGGCGGCGAACCGGTACAGTGCGCCGCGCCGCAAACGCGAGCACAGGCCGCACATCGTCTTGCCGGTGGGGATCACGCGCTTGACGACCGAATACGTGTCTTGCTCGATGATTCGAAACGGCACGCCCAATCCGCTCAGGTAGCGCGACAACACGTCCACGGGAAACCCCGGCTGCTTCTGATCGAGATTCACGGCGAGCAGCTCGAAGCGGACCGGTGCGCTGCGCTGCAGGCTCAGAAGCATGTCGAGCAAGGTATAGGAATCCTTGCCCCCGGATAGGCACACCATCACGCGATCGCCCTCGGCGATCATCGCGTAATCGCCAATCGCCTTACCGACGGCGCCGCGCAGCTGCGCCTGCAGCTTCTTGAAATTATTCGAATGGGGGGGTTTTGCCGGATTCACAAGCGAGCGCGGTATCAAGGCGCCTCGAGGTATTTCGTTTCAAGGT
>OCZU010002127.1_pt1 | contig 12745 bp, 11 predicted proteins | sample 1539001 | NCBI WGS metagenome assembly OCZU01 (sample SAMEA3539306, study PRJEB22396) | soil metagenome | biome: tundra; feature: field; material: soil | place: USA | collected 2010-05 | depth 0.15 m
TCATGGGCGTGGCCTACAAGCGCGATATCGACGACATGCGGGAATCTCCCGCGCTCGACGTCATGATGCTGCTCCAGCGCCGCGGCGGTGTCATTACCTATAGCGACCCGTACGTCCCGCGGCTTCACCTGGAGGAGGTGGACCTCCAGTCCCTGCCCGAATCCGCCGCTGCCGACGCCGATTGCGTAGTGATTGTCACCGACCACGCCGCCTTCGACTATCCGGGGCTGGTGGAGCGCTCCCTCCTGATCGTGGACACCCGCAACGCCCTCAAGGGCGTGAACTCAACTAAAATCGTGCGTTTGTAACATTTTGTGGGTTTCCACTGTAGCCCGAAAGATACACCTGTCACCCGGTTGACAACGGTCTGCAAAACCCGCAATCTGTAGATGAAGGATTAGCGAGGTGGTTATGAAGCCGGTCTGGAAAGCATCTCTCTCCGTGGCAGTCCTCGCGCTCGCTGCGCTTCCCGCACTTGCGCAACCCGTGATTTCCGCCAAGAGCGGCGTGGTTTCCTACGTCGTCGGCACGGTGATGGTGGGCGACCAGGTAGTCAAGCCGTCGGAAACCAAATTGACCGAGGTCAAGGAGAACGAAGTCCTGCGCACGGAAGAGGGACGGGCGGAAGTGCTGCTCACCTTGGGCGCCATCCTGCGCACCGGCGACAACTCCAGCTTCAAAATGCTGACCAACCGCCTGATCGACACGCGGGTGGAACTGCTCACCGGCAACCACATCGTCGAGGTTGCGGAGATCCAGAAGGATAACAACCTGACCCTGGTCGCCAAGGACGCCACAGTGGTAATCACCAAGCGCGGGCTGTATCGCTTCGATGTCGATCAGTCCAAAATCAAGGTGTTCGAAGGCGTGTTAGGCGTGACCGTGAACGGCCAGAGCACTCTTGTGGGTGCGGGCAAGATGATGGACACGGCCACGGCGAGTGTGGAGAAGTTTGACAAGGAAGCCACCGATGCCCTGGACCATTGGGCCATGCGCCGCGCCGAACTGATCGCCATGGCGAACGCATCTTCCGCCAAACAGGTGCACGATTACGGCTGCTCCCCCACCACAAACTTCGCGGCTATAAACAACGGCGTCGGCCTCGGTAGTCCCTGCTACAACCCCTGCAATAGCTGGCGCTACAACACTTGGTACGGTCTGATTACCTACATCCCGTGCGGAGCCAATATCTATAGCCCCTACGGCTACCGTTATTGGAGCCCGTACAACGTGATGCGGGCTTATTACACGCCCCCGGCGCCGATCTACAACCGCGGCGGCGGCGGTGGCTTTGGCGGCAACACCGGCAGCTACGCGGGAATGTCGCAAACCTCGGCCGGATACTCGGGCGCCATGTCGACCTCCACCAGTTCCGTCTCCTCCTCGACGGCGGCGGTCTCATCCGGCACCAGCGCCTCTTCGTCGGCGGGCAGCGCCTCCAGTGGACACGGTTCGTCCGGCGGCGGCGGCGGACACAAGTAACTCGCGCTCCGGCGCCTTTTCCAGTAATTGGCCTGCCCGCCCCCTGAACGCGTCGTGCTGGGGGGACAAGATGGCTGTCAACCCGGGTAAATTCGCGCCCCCTATAGCCACCGTCGATGCGCTCGCGCAATTCGCGAGAATCCCGGTTCATGGCGCGGCGCACCTTCCGAGTGGGTCATCCACACCGAACTTCGACCCACCTTTTGAGATTGAACTGGAGTGGAGTATGGTGACGGTGAATGTTCCATAGCGGGCGGCAGCAGGCAGGGGGTGCGCAGTGAAGATGGCTCTGGTATCCGTGGCGATCCTGTTTCCCATGGGAACAATGGCGCAGTCGACCGATCCTGTCTGGGTGCCGGGGTCATCGCAAAAAGTCTGCCAGCTGGTGGGAGAGCTGGATCACGAGACCGGGCAGCTGACCGTCAGCCGGACGGAGACCAATTACGGGCTCTCGGGGAACGACCTGGGCTCCTCCTTCGAGCACAACGGCAAGCTGTGGTTCCTCTTCGGCGACACGCAACCGACCGCCACCTTCAACGGCAAGCCCAACCTGAATGCCGATCCACCGCGAACGGTCTCGGACAATGACTCGGTGGGGTTCACTTCCGGTAGCAACATCGACCCCTGCCTGAAACTCGACTTTGTCCGCGACTCGATCGGCGCCTACCAGAACCCGGTGGTGTTGAATGCGCAAGGCAAGCCGGCCATCGCGCTAGGCACCGACGAGGTGCCGATCGCGGGGATCGATGTTGGGGGGAGGATGCTGGTAGTTTTCGGAACGGACAACAATGTGGCAGCGCCAGTGATCGGCAACCTGGGTTTTTCCACCCGCTCTGTGTTGGCCGTTTCGGATGACGACGGGAACACGTACCACTACCTTTACGACCTCTCGGCGCCGTCGTGCGCCCGCTGCGAGGGAGCCAGGTTTGTCAATGTCGCTATCGCCAACGGGATGTCCGACGGATACCTCTACTTCTGGGGATCGCAAGGCGGTATGGGGTACCGGCACAGTGCCGTATTCCTGGCGCGCAAACTGGCGGCGGGCATCGCTCAGGCAGGGGGCATGCAATACTTCACCGGGCTGGCCAAGAGCGGGACGCCGAATTTCTCGGCGTCGGAGGCCGACGCGGTAGCCCTGTTCCAGGATGTGGATGGCGCCAACAGTACGCCGGCTAACTGCACAGGGGAGTTGGGAGTGGAGTACAACCAATTCGTGCAGCGGTGGGTGATGCTCTATAACTGTCTCGACAAAACATCGGCAAACCTGAACGGGATCTATATGCGGTTCGCGCCACAGCCATGGGGACCCTGGGGCGCTCCGCAGACCATCTTCAATGGGCAACGGGACCGGGGAGTCTGCCACTTCATCCACCGCGCCGTGACGGCCACCAGTCCGGCTTGCGATCAGGCCGGCGATCCGGGCCGCGACGATATCGAAGGCGGCGACTACGGACCGTACTTCATTTCCCGCTTCACGACGGGCGCCGCGGCATACGGCACTTCCACTTTTTACTACACGGTGTCCACCTGGAACCCGTATGTCCAGGTCATCATGAAAACCACGATTCAAAGCGCCAGCCAGATTGCGCCGGCGATCGGGCTGGTGGCGAACGCCGCGGGAGAGGCGGCAGTCATCGCGCCGAATACGTGGGTGGAGATCAAGGGATCGAATCTTGCTCCGGCAGGCGATGCGCGCACCTGGCGGGACCCGGATTTCGTGAATGGCACGATGCCGGCGCAACTCGACGGAGTCAGCGCGAAGGTGAACGGCAAGCCTGCGTATGTCTCCTACATCAGTCCAGCGCAGGTGAACATTCTCACGCCGCCCGATGCCATAACGGGGCAGGTGCAGGTGGTAGTTACCAACAACGGATCCACCGCCGCGGCCTACACCGCGCAGGCACAACCAGCTTCGCCATCGTTCTTCGTATTCAATGGCGGGCCGTACGTCGCGGCGACACACGCCAATGGAGATCTTCTGGGGCCCGCCGGTTTGCATCTGGGCTCGCCTACACCCGCCAAGCCTGGGGAGACCGTGGTGCTGTACGCCAACGGCTTCGGGCCGACGTCCACGCCCGTGGTTAGCGGGGCAACCGTGCAGTCGGGAAGCCTGTCGCCATTGCCAGGGATCAAGATCGGCGGCATTAGCGCCGATGTATCGTTTGCCGGACTGGTTGCGCCCGGCGAGTTTCAGTTCAACGTGGTCGTACCGTCCTCGCTCGCCGACGGTGACCAGCCGATCGTAGCGACGTACAACGGCGCGGCCACACAGGCGGGGACGTTGATCACGATACAGCACTGAGTGGGGGCGCGTGAAAAATGGATTCGGGGCCACCGGCGGGCCAGATCAACCGGAGCGGAGCGCGCTAGAATAGTCCACGGTTGAATCTGCGTTTCACCATCGCTATTCTCGCGGCCTGCCTCCTGCCGGCACAGCAGACGCCGGTCTTCCGGACCGACAGCTCGCTGGCGCTGGTGCGCTTCCACGTGGTGAACAAGAATCGCTACCTCACCGGCCTCAAGCCCGAGGACGTGGTGCTGCTGGAGGACGGCGCGCCGCGGAAGTTCACGGTGTTTGAGAACGCGACGACCGCCAGGCGCACCGTGCCGGTGGAAATGACCCTGCTGTTCGATACCAGCGGCAGCGTGGTGGATGAGGGGTTGCTCGATCCGCTGGCGTTCAAAGAGACCCTGCTGGACAATCTGGAAGACGTGGCGATAGGGGTCTACGGCTTCGACCGGAACATGAAGCGCTACTGCGGGCCGACGCGCGATTACCCGCGGCTTCAGGCGGCATTCGCGGCGTTGGGGACGGGCGGCGCGAAGGGTGAACCGATCGAACTGCATCTGCCGCCCAAACGCCGGGCGGACCCCAACAGTGGCACATGGCTGTACGAAGCCGTGGCCGCCGTGTCCCGGGAGGCTGCCGCCACGCCGGGCGACGCGACGCGCATGGTGCTGGTGTTCTCCGATGGTTTGCCGAGCACGGACTCGCGGCCGGAGGACGCCGCCGAGGTGGATCGGGAACTCGGCATCCCGGTCTATCCGGTGGTGCTGGGGCACCGGAAGCTTATGGAACGCATGGCGGAGGTGCAACAAAGTCAGCAGCCCTCCGAAGCAATTTCAGGGACGCTGAACTATCTGATGGCCAAACAGAACCAGATTATGGCATTCGCGCGGCTCGGCGAACTCACCGGGGGGCGCTCCTTCGATCCGCCGTCGATCACCCTGACCGTCATGCGCAGTGTCCTGAGCAGCATGGTGGGGCAGGTGCGCACGGAGTACGTAGTAGGGTTTGTGCCCGAGGCATCGGGCGGGCCGCGCCCACACAAACTCGAGATCCGGCTGAGAGAGAAAGACGCGGGCAAGGTGATGGGAGGCACGCGCACGGTGGTGCATTAGGCCCCGCTTACTCGGGGACACCTTCGGCGAAGCCGGAGCAAACAAGGTCTTCAACGAGAGAACGCAGAAGCGGAGAGAAGACATATTGCGGCCGAGAGGCGGAGAACGCAAGAAAAAGGTTCAGCCACCGATGAACACGGATAAACGCGGATAAAGCGTCTTTGTGCGATCCGCGTTCATCGGCGGCTCAATGTTCTTTCCGGGGCAACGGGAGGTTTCCGGAGGGAGAAGGCATTTTGACGCGGAAGCCGGGCGGCGCGCGAAGGGAACGCCTGGATTTTCCCGCGCGGCGAATTGTTGTTTGCGGAGAGACGCGGCGCTACTCGATGGTCTCGGGCACCAGTTCGATGTTCTTCTCGCCTGCCGCTTTGCGTTGGGCGTACTTTCCGATCCAGGCTTCCCAACTGCGTCCGTCCGCCATGTCGCGGCCGGTAAAGGAAAGGCGGGCGACATCGGCGCACCCGACGGGGATCTTGCGGCCGGCCTTGGTCATAATGCGCATGGTGGCGGCCGCCAAGTCGCGATCGAAGATGTAGCCTTCGATGGATTCGCCGGTCTGAAGGGTAATCGTGACGTCGCCGCGGTAGTCGAACGCCTGCTCGAGCCCCGCGGCCAACTGGTCCGCGGCGGCGATATCGGCGCCTTTGAGGGTGGGCCGGGGAGCCAGCGCCGCGATCTGTACAAGAGACGCCGGCGGCTTTTCGGCGGCGAGCCGGCGCCGGGCATCGGCATCGCGATACCGCGAGAACAGCATGGCGCGGACGGTGGCGAAAACGCCCGGGAACGAGAACGTGTAATCCACCGCCGATGCCTCGTAGCCGGAGTGCAGCATGCAGTTGGCGCACTTGGCATTGCCGGATTCATAGCCGTACTTTTGCCAGGCGGTGGAATCGAGCAGTTCCTGAAACGTGTCCGCGTAGCCGTCCTGGAGGAGATAGCAGGGCTTCTGCCAACCGAAGATGCTGTAAGCGGGCATACCCCAAGGCGTGCAATGCAGGTTGCGTTTGCCCATGAGGAACTCCAGGAAGAGGGGAGACATGTTGAACCGCCAGCGCGGGTCGCGGTTGGAGAGGATTTTGCGGAACATGGACTGATTGCCCTGGCGTCCGGTGAAGTGCTGCTGGTCGGGCGCCTTGTCGTAGGAGTAGCCCGGCGAGATCATCATGCCTTCCACGCCGGCGTCCATCATCTCGCCGAAAAAGGCGCGGACGGATTGGCTGTCGACGCCTTCGAAGACGGTGGTATTGGTGGTCACGCGGAAGCCCGCCTGGACCGCCTGGCGAATGGCTTCGAGGGCGATTTCGTAGCCGCCTTCCTTGCATACCGACAGATCGTGATGTTCCTTCTGGCCATCCATGTGGACGGAAAAGGTGAGGTACTTGCTGGGCTGGAAAAGGTGCAGCTTTGCGGTGAGCAGCAGGGCGTTGGTGCACAGGTAGACGTACTTCTGGCGGGCCACCAGGCCACGGACGATCTCATCGATGCGCGGGTGCATGAGCGGTTCCCCGCCTGGAATGGCCACCGTGGGCACGCCGCACTCCTCGACCGCGCGGAAGCATTCTTCGGGCGTGAGCTCGCGCTTCAGGATATGCCCCGGATACTGGATTTTTCCGCAGCCGGCGCACGCCAGGTTGCAGCGATAGAGGGGCTCCAGCATGAGCACCAGGGGGTAGCGCCGGCGGCCCTTCAGCTTCTGCTTCAGGACGTAACTGGCGACGGTCCACATCTGCGACGCGGGGACGGGCATATCTCCTATAATACAAAATGAAAGGATGCGAATGTGAATCGCATTCGCGTTTGAGCGCGCGAGATGACACCGTCAGGCAGCCGGAGGGCGCCGCTACAGGCGCGCAGCAACAAGACCGTGGAGGAGATACTCGACGCGGCATCGGCGCTGCTGGGGCGCGTGCCGTTCGAAGAGATCACCACCAGCCGGATTGCCGGGCAGGCGGGAATCTCGGTGGGCGCGCTGTACCGGTTCTACTCGGACCGGCAGGAGATTTTCGATCGCATTGCGGTGCGGGAATTGGAAGCCTTCCGGAGCGGGATCGAGCGCGCGTTCAGTGCCCGCCAGTTGATCTTCTCCCCGCGAAAATCGCTGGGGCGGGTGCTCGACGCCTATGTGGATTTTCTGGAGAGCCGGCCGCACTTCCGCGAATTGGCGCTGGGCAACCACATCAGCGAATGGACACGGGAGAGCCAGTCGGATCCCGCGACCGGGCCGGGCGGGATACTGGGCGATCTGCTGGTCACCAAGTGCGGGTGGAAGCCGGGGAAGAAACTGCAACTGCGGATCAGGATCGCCGCGGAAGCCGGGGACCGGGTGATCGCGTTCGCCTACAAGCAGGAGTCGGCGGAAGCGCGGCAAGCGGTGCTGAAGGAGTTGAAGGAGATGTTGACGCGCTTTCTGCTGCCGTAGAGCATGCCTTTCGCACGCTGAGCCGAAAAAGCGCCCGCCAGCAGGCTTGGCCGGCGGAAGCGCCTGCCGCCTTTGCAGGCAAGCGACTTGCGGTGGTGGCGCAGGCGGCTTGGTTCTCCTGTCAGCCCGCCAGATGGTGCTTGAGGAAGGCGGCGGCATCGGCGATGGCGAGGCGCGCCACCTGGAGGATTCCGGGCATGGTGAAGAAGCCGTGGATGGTGCCGGGGTATCGCCGCGCGGTGACGCCCAACTGGCGCGCATAGGCTTCGCCCTCGTCGCGCAGCGTGTCGTACTCCGCGGTGAGGACCAAGGCGGGCGGGGCGCCATCGAAGGCGCTGGCGAAGAGCGGCGAAGCCAGGGGGTGGCGCGGATCGGCGCCCGCGGGCAGATACTCGCGCCAACCGCGCTGCATGTCGGCGGCGCCGGGACCATAGCCTTCGGCAAACGCGGCGTAGGAGGGCAGGCTGCAAGTAGCATCGATCATGGGGTAGACGAGCAACTGGCAGCGCAGGGGCGGCGCGCGATGCGCCAGGGCGGCACCGGCGGCGAGGTTGGCGCCGGCGCTATCGCCCGCGACGGCGACGGGGATCCCCAGGCCCAACGCCCATTGCAGGGCCAGCGCGGCATCGTGGGCGGCGGCGGGAAAGCGGTGCTCCGGGGCGAGACGGTAGTCGATGGCGAGGACGCGGCAGCCGGCGGCAAGGGCCAGCAGGCGGCAGATGGCGTCGTGGCTATCCAGATCGCCGCTAAGGAACCGTCCGCCGTGAAAATAGACCACCAGGGGCAAGGGCGCGCTATCTGCGGGCCAGTACTGGCGGGCGCGCAGGTAGCCGGCCAGAACCAGGTTTTCGATGCGGTGGAGCGGCGGCGGGGGTCCGGCGAGCGCCGCGCCCTGGCGCAGGCGCTGGCGGGTGGCGGCGATATCGAGCGCGGAACGCGGCGGCTGGTGCTTCTGGGTTTCAAGGTAGGCGGCGATTTCAGGATCGAGCGGCATCGCCGGGGCCTCGCAGGCGCGCGAAGATTTCGCGATAGAAGAAGGGGTGGGACTGCCAGGTTTGGGCAGTGACGATGCGTCCGTCGCGGACGGTCTCCTGGTCGACGAAGGTGGCGCCAGCGAGTTCGGCTTCGCGGCGCACATGCTGGTAGCAGGTCACCTTCTTGCCGGTGGCGAGGCCGGCGGCGGCCAGCACCTGGACGCCGTGGCAGATAGCGAAGATCCACTTGCCGGCGCGGTCGAAGGCGCGGAGGATGTCGAGCAGGGGTTCATGGTTGCGCAGATACTCGGGGGCGCGGCCACCCAGCAGGAGGACGGCGGCGTAATCCTCGACGCGGACCTGGTGGAAGGCGAGGTCGGCTTCCAGGCCATAGCCGCGGCGTTCGATGTAGGTGTCCCAGCCGGGCTGGAAATCGTGCATGACCAGGTGGAGGCGGCGCTTGGAGGGGGCGGCCACGGCGGTTTCCCAGCCTGCCTCCTGGAAGCGGTGGACGGCATAGAGGGCTTCGTAGGATTCGCCGCCGTCGCCGGTGACGATGAGGATTTTTGGCATGCTTCCAATCTAGCCCGAATCGAGACCCGGGTCATCCGGGGAAGGCGGGCGACGGCCGCGGCGGAAGGCGAAAATGCTCGGTTGGGTTGGCGACTCAACGAACGTGGGGACCAGCGGGATCGCCACGAGCGCAGGGCATTACGATTCATTTTCTCTGGGAAGCACGCAAAATATCATCGGCAAGGGTGACCTGGAATTCGAGATAGATGGCACGATCTCAGACGATAGCGTCGCGGAACCCGGTACTCTTGTCCTGCTCGGCGCCGGTCTGCGGGCGATCTGGATTCGCCGGCGTTAGGGTAGAGCAGCCCTCCAGGCTGGGGTGCCCTCTGGGCGGCCCCCATTCGTGGGGGCATACTTCCCGAGTTTACATCCTATTCCATCTCTGGCGTCGTTCGCGTTGTCAGACTCTGCGTGAACTCACCGGTTGTCCAGGAATTTTCGCCAAGTGGACGGAGGCGCTAGAGCGGAAGTGCGTTCCTGCCGATAAGATTTCTGGACGCTTTTATGATCGCCTTACCCGCACGCCCCCAAGCCCCCTGGGCGCTTCGCCTCCTGCCGCCGTTTCCGGCCATCGCTCATCGCATCCTGGCGCTGGCCAGCCAGGAGGATGCCAGCCCTCAGGAAGTGGGAGGCCTGATCAGGCTGGACCCATCCTTTTCCGCCGAGCTGCTCCGCTTCGCCAACTCCGCGCTGTTCGGCGTCCGGCGCGAAGTCACGAGCCTCACCCAGGCAGTCTCCATGCTCGGCATGGACCGCGTCAAATCCATGGCTACCTTCGTGGCGCTCAACAACATGGTGCGCACGTCGGTTCGCGCGGTCGCGCTGCGCAAAGTCTGGGTGCACAGCGTGATCACGGCGCTGATTGCGGAGGAGGCCGCGCGCGTCTGCCGCCTGGACCGCGAAGTCGCCTATACCACCGGCCTGCTGCACAACCTGGGCACCTTGGGCCTGATGTCCGCCTACCCCGACGAGTACTCCCGGCTGCTCGAGGTATCCAACGATTTCGGGTTCGACGTGCTGCAGACGGAGCGCGATCTATTCGAAATCGATCACTGCGCGGCCGGCGCCTATCTCGCCCTGGACTGGAATTTCCCGGACCAACTCGCCGCGGCCATCCTTACTCACCACGATGACCCGGTGGCGCATCAACTGAGCCTCGACAACCTCATTAAAATCAGTTGGCGCATGACCGACGCGCTCGGCTACGCCGCCTTCTCCCCGGCGAAAAACTGGGAGTTCGACGATTTGGCTGCGCACCTTCCGCACTCCCCCATTTCCTGGCTTTGCCACGGGGCTGACTGCGCCAAAGAGGAGCTCGACGGAAGGATCGCCGCCTCCCCACTGTGACGGCTGGGTTTCAGCGACTGCGTCCGTGGGTGGCACCGCTGGGTGCGCGCCACGGGTGCGACGTAGTGTCGCCAGGGGCGGCTTCCCTGGCTCGGTCAAGCGATGATTGTGCCTTCCCCCAGGTGCGCGACCGGAAGTGATGCGGGCGCCAGCGCACCCGACTCCCTGCCACGGACGACAGGGCGAATCGAGACATGTTAGTCTTTTACTTCGGCAATCATACGGTTCTCGGAGTCAGGAGCAAGACATGGCACGTTTTTCAAGATTGAAAGTCCTCAACACGATGATCGATACCGGGCTGGTGCCGGTCTTCTACCATCCAAAACTGGAGGTGGCCTGCGAAGTGGCGGCGGCCTGCCTGGCGGGCGGCTGCCGGTTGCTGGAGTTCACCAACCGCGGCGACCATGCCTGGGAAGTCTTCAATGAATTGGAGAAATACTGCGCCCGCGAACTGCCCGAAATGATCCTCGGCGCCGGTTCTGTTGTGGACCCCGGAACGGCGTCGCTGTACATCAATTGCGGCGCCAATTTCGTGGTTGGTCCGGTGCTGAATCCCGATGTCGCGCGCACCTGCAACCGGCGCAAAATTCCCTATTCTCCCGGCTGCGGCAGCGCGTCGGAAATCTCGCAGGCGGAGGAACTGGGCTGCGAAATCGTCAAGGTATTCCCTGGTAAGGAAGTGGGCGGCCCGGCCTTCGTGAAGAGCGTCAAGGGGCCGTGCCCGTGGGTCTCCATCATGCCCACGGGAGGCGTGGAGGCCACGGAAGCGTCGCTAAAGAGCTGGTTCGGCGCCGGCGTGTCGTGCGTCGGCATGGGCTCGAACCTGGTGAGCGGCGACCTGCTGAAGGCCGGCGACTACGCGGGCATTGCCGCCAGCGTGCGTGCCACGCTGGAGCTGATCCAGAAGATTCGAGGAGGGAAATAGGCTAATGGCACTGGTTGTCAAACCCCGCGAGAGCTGCCGTTGGGACGCCGCCGCGCTCGGCGAAGTCATGCTGCGGCTGGATCCCGGGGAGGGCCGCATCCGCACGGCGCGCAGTTTCCGCGTCTGGGAGGGCGGCGGCGAGTACAACGTGGTCCGCGGGTTGCGGCGCTGCTTCGGCCTGCGCACCACCGTGGTCACGGCGATCGTGGAGAACGAGGTGGGCCGCCTGCTGGAAGACCTGATGCTGCAAGGCGGCGTCGATCTCTCGCACATCAAATGGGCGCCCTTCGACGGCATCGGGCGCACGGCACGGGTCGGCTTGAATTTCACGGAGCGCGGGTACGGTCTGCGCGGCGCGGTGGGTTGCAGCGACCGCGGCTGGTCGGCGGCCTCGCAACTGGCGCCGGGCGAGGTGAACTGGAAGCAACTCTTCGAGGAGGAGGGGGTCCGCTGGTTCCATTGCGGCGGCATTTTCGCGGCGCTCTCCGCCACCACGGCCGATCTGGCGATCGAGGCCATGGAAGCCGCGCGCGCGGCCGGCACGGTGATCAGCTACGACCTCAATTTCCGCGCCTCGCTGTGGAAGTCGCAGGGCGGGATCGAACGCGCCGTAGCGGTCAACCGGCGCATCGCCTCGCTGGTGGATGTGATGATCGGTAACGAAGAAGACTTCACCGCGGCGCTGGGATTCCAGGTGCCGGATATGGATGAGCACATCTCCAAGCTGGATCCGGCGAACTTCCGCAAGATGATCGCCGAAGTGGTCACCATGTACCCCAACTTCCAGGCGGTGGCCACCACGCTGCGCAATGCCAAAACGGCGACGATCAACGATTGGGGCGCGATCCTGTGGACGGGCGGCGAGTTCTACGAAGCGCCGCTGCGCGAGAATCTGGAAATCTACGACCGGGTGGGCGGCGGCGATAGCTTCGCGTCCGGCCTGGCGTACGGGTTCCTGGCGGGAAAGACTCCGCGGGAGGCGGTCGAGTACGGCGCGGCGCACGGCGCGCTGGCGATGACCACCCCGGGCGACACCAGCATGGCGTCGCTCAAAGAGGTGGAGGCGGCGATGAAAGGCAAGGGCGCGCGGGTAATCCGGTAGTCACTGTGACACCCGAGGGGATGGAGCCGGAGCCGCGCCCGAAGACTACACTAAAGCCAGGACGCGCCTCCATGAACTCCTCGATGCCGAATACCAAGCCGGCCGGATCACCGAAGAAAACCATCGCCGTATCCGCGGTGGAGATTGAGGCGAACCGCCGAGCTGCCCGCCAGGACGTCAAGGAAGTGGTGGAGGGCCTGCGCAAGTTGGCACAGCAGAAAGCGTCCCGTAAGGCTCCGAACCAGGCGGCGTAAGCGTCGGCGGGTTCTACGTCTGCAAATCCGGTTGCAGCCTCTCCGTGTTTTCCAGCGCGATCTTCTTGCGGGTTTTGCGACAGCCTCGATTTCCGGCTGGCCTGTGCCTTCCTGGCGGGCAAGACTCCCCAGGAAGCGGTGCAATACTGCGCGGCGCACGGCGCCCTGGCCATGACCACCCCGGGCGATACCAGCATGGCGTCGATCAAAGGTCACCGCTTCGTCGGTGAGCGGCGACTTGGCATCGTGGCCACTAGCGCGCGC
>OCZU010002128.1_pt1 | contig 12735 bp, 8 predicted proteins | sample 1539001 | NCBI WGS metagenome assembly OCZU01 (sample SAMEA3539306, study PRJEB22396) | soil metagenome | biome: tundra; feature: field; material: soil | place: USA | collected 2010-05 | depth 0.15 m
TGCGCCGCGTGAGGATGCAATGGGATTACTCTTATTTCTTCCCGGTGATGACCATTGCCAGTCACGTGACCCATTGGGGGCATCGCCCGATGCACTTCGCCTGCGCGGTGGCAATGAGCGCGCGTTTCGGCATGGACCTCGATCTGGCCAAGTTGTCAGCCGAAGACAAAGCCATTTGCGCCGGCGCGGTCAAGGCTTACAAACAGATTCGCGAAATCACGCATCTCGGTGAATTGTATCGCTTGGAGCGTCCGCACGATGCGGCGCGTGGCGCGCTGAATTTTGTGTCGCCGAACCACGGCCGCGCGGCGGTGTTTGTGTTCCAACTGCAAGACGGACAAGCTCTGCCGGTGCGGCCGCAAGGCCTTGATCCCGCCAAACGCTACACGGTGCGCGAACTGAATCCCGCGCCCGGACGCGCTGCCCTGCCCCAGGAAGGCATGGCCTTCACCGGCGAAGAATTGATGCGCGATGGAATTGTTCCTTCCTGCACGAAGGCGTTGGAAGCCTGCGTCGTCGAACTCGCGCCGTGAATCGAACGCTCATTTTGAACTTACAATTCTGCTCTCAAACAAAACTCCTCGTTTGCGCGCTGCTGGCTTTGCTGCCCGCGCCGATTCTGGCGGACACAAACCGTTGGACGTTGGCGTCGCCCGATGGCCGCTGCGCCATATCCGTTTCCCTGAGCGCCGGAGGCAGCCTCAGCTATCAAGTTTCGCGTGAAGGCAAATTAGTCATTCTCCCCTCACCGCTTGGAATCCGCCGTGACGACCAATCATTTGATTCCGCGCTGACCCTGCAGAGTGCCGGCGCAGTTGGGCAGCGACGCGAAGTTTATGACCTGTTTGCCGGTGTAGCGCCGCACGTTGATCATGCACTGAATCATCGCAGCCTGGTTTTTCGCAATACCAACAGCGCGTTGATGGCGATTGATCTCGCCGCCGGCGATGAGGGTGTGGCCTTTCGCTATCAGTTCACTGAAGAGACGCGCGACGTTCGAGTCGTTCAAGCGGAGTTGACCGGTTTCAGTATCCCGCCCGAAGCGCGCGGTTGGTTGCAGCCGTATCACGCCGCCGGTCCATACACGCCGGCCTACGAAGATTTCTTTTTCCATGTCGCGCCCGGCGACCCGCCGCCGCAATCGCGCGCGAAGCCTGTGGGCTGGAGTTTTCCAGCGCTGTTTAATATTCCCGCTGCCGCGAGTTGGGTGTTGTTGACGGAATCGGGGACGGACGATTCTTACTGCGCGTGCCATCTCAATCCTGATTCGTCCGGCGGTTTGTATCGAATTGCCTTCCCGCTGCGTGACGAACACACCAAAGGTCAGACGACGAATATCACCACGAATCCACGTTCCACTTTGCCGTGGACGATGCCGTGGCGCGTCATTGTTCTTGGTAAATCTGCGGGCGACATCGCCACCGCCACACTCGTCACGGATCTTGCGCCCGCTTCGCGCATTACCGACACATCCTGGATCAAACCGGGACGCGCATCGTGGGCTTGGTGGTCTTATCCCGACGGACCCGCCACTGCCAAACGGTTCAATGAATTCACCGATTTCGCAGCCAGGATGGGATGGGAATACACTTTGTTCGACGCCGGCTGGTGGTCGCCGGGGTTGAAGCCCATTGCCGACCATGCAAAATCCAAAGCCGTAGCTCCACTAGCCTGGTTGCACGCCGCGGATTTTTACGATGCCGACAAACGCAAAAAGAAGCTGGACGAAATGACAGCCGCCGGCATCCGCGGGGTGAAGGTTGATTTTTGGTGTTCGGACCGCCAGGAAACCATCGCCGCGATGCACGCGCTGTTCAAGGAAGCCGCCGAGCGCCGGATGGTGGTGAACCTGCACGGCTGCACGCTGCCTCGTGGCTGGCAGCGGACGTGGCCAAACTTTCTTGCGGCGGAAGCGGTGCTCGGCACGGAGAGTTATTTCTACGAATCACGCTACACCGAAAAGGCGGCGGAATTGAACACGGTGCTGCCCTTCACCCGAAATGCGGTCGGGCCGATGGACTACACGCCGGTTGCCTGCTCGCCTAAAAAATTTGTCCGCACAACCACGGCAGCCCACGAACTGGCGACCGCGCTCATCTTCACGTCCGGGATCATCCACTACGCCGACAAACCAGAATTTTTTGAGTCTTTGCCAAAAGAAGCCTTGCAGGTGTTTCGCGATGCGCCGGCGCGCTGGGACGAAACCCGTTGTCTGGTCGGCGAACCAGGGCGGGTCGTTGTCTTTGCGCGGCGATCCGGTCCGAGTTGGTTCATCGCCGGCATCAACGGAACGGGCGAGCCACTGCCGGTGAATCTCGATTTGTTGCCTTTTGAAAAATTTCCAAAACGGCTGGCGATTGCCGAAGGGACGAATGCCACGATGCAAGTCACGGCCGCGCCACTGAAAAATTCAAACCAATGGAAACACGAACTCCCGCCGCGGGGAGGATTTATTCTGCGATTGGAAAAGTAAAACACCACCAAAGTATGATGATCTTTAGACCCGAACTCCTAAGTCGATCCTTACGTGCACTTGGTAGGGACAGCGCGCTGCGCTGTCGCCGCCCGCGCAGAGCGGGCGGAGGAAACGGCGAACAATTTCACGCCTGGCAGCCTTCGTTCCGCGCCTGGTACGGCGCGGGGACGGCGCCGCGCGCCGTCCCTACCCGCTTCGGAGTCCGGGTTAATATAGAACAAATAAAAGTAATGGCGTTGGTTGGAGTTATGGCGATCGTCCTGCCGCTGCACGCTGCCGAAACCAAGTCCGTTGCGCCTGAAACCATTATTTGGTTGAGCGCTCCAGCCAAAGACTTCACCGAATCTTCACCGATGGGAAACGGACGGTTGGGCGCGATGATGTTTGGTGACGTGGATGAAGAACGGATCGTCCTCAACGAAAGTTCCGTCTGGTCGGGTTCGCGGCAGGATGCGGATCGTCCGGACGCGAGCCGGGTTCTGCCGGAAATCCGCCGCCTGCTGATTGAGGGCAAGAACGTCGAAGCCGAAGCGCTGGTGAATGCCAACTTTACCTGCAAAGGGCCGGGGTCAGGCGGCGGTCAAGGCGGCGGTCAATACGGTTGCTACCAGGTGCTGGGCAATCTTCATCTCACTTTCCGAACGGGAGACACAAACGCGCCCGTCACCGGGTATCGTCGCGAACTGAATCTCAACGATGCAGTGACGGGTGTGCAGTTCAGCCGCCGCGGGATTGAATTCAAACGCGAGATGTTCGTGAGCGCGCCGGATGAGGTGATGGTGTTGCGCCTGAGCGCGGATCGGCCGGGACAAATTGCATTCAACGCCCGTCTTGACCGCCCCGAACGTTTTGAAACTGTTGCTGATGGGACGCAGGGGTTGCTCATGACCGGCCAACTCGACAATGGCGTGGATGGCAAAGGCGTTCGCTACGCGGCGCGCGTGCGCGTCGTGAATCACGGCGGCGAAGTTTCCGTCCTTGGAAATGTTCTCGAAGTGAGCAAAGCAGACGAAGTGCTTTTGCTCATTTCGGCAGGAACGGATTACCAGGGCTTTGCTGGACGGCAGACCAAAGACCCCTTGGCGCTGACGCTGAAGGAATTGAACAAGGCTGCGGGAAAATCCTACCGTTCACTCCGGAAAGCACACATTGCGGATTATCAGAAATTCTTCCAGCGAGCGGCGCTTCATCTTGGGCCGGTCAATGCGGAAGCAGCCGGCAAACCAACACCGGAAAGAATCAAAGCCTTGAAAAACGGAGCCGCCGATCCGGCCTTGGCCGCGCTCTACTTTAACTTTGGCCGTTACCTTCTGATTTCTTCGTCGCGACCGGGCGGGTTGCCGGCGAACCTGCAAGGCATCTGGGCGCAGGAGATCAACACACCGTGGACGGGCGACTGGCATTTGGACGTGAACGTGCAAATGAATTATTGGCCGGCGGAAATTTGCAACTTGTCGGACCTGCACCAGCCATTGTTCGCATTGATTGACTCGCTGCAAGAGCCGGGCGCAAAAACAGCCAAAGCCTATTACAATGCTCGCGGCTGGGTTGCGCACGTCATTACGAATCCGTGGGGCTTCACTTCGCCGGGCGAATCGGCCTCGTGGGGCGCGACCACCGGCGGTTCGGCGTGGCTATGTCAGCATTTGTGGGATCACTGGCTGTTTACGCGCGATCGCACGTTTCTCCAATGGGCGTATCCCATCATGAAAGGTTCGGCCCGGTTTTACGCAGACTTGCTGATTGAAGAGCCGAAGCATCGCTGGCTGGTCGTGGCTCCGGCCAATTCGCCGGAAAACCATTTCCGCATGGCGGACGGGAAAGAAGCTTCCATCGCGCTCGGCACGACGGTGCAGTCGCAAATGCTGCGTTACTTGTTTGGCGCGTGCATCGAATCATCGAAGCTCCTCAGCCTTGATGAGGAGTTCCGAAATGAACTGATTGAAAAACGCGCGCGGCTGGCGCCCACGCAGATTGGTTCGGACGGACGCCTCATGGAATGGCTGGAAGAATACGCCGAGCCGGAACCCAAGCACCGCCACGTGTCGCATCTTTGGGGTTTGTATCCCGGCGACGAAATTTCACCGGCCTCAACGCCTGACCTGGCTCAAGCCGCCCGCAAATCTTTGGAAGTGCGCGGCGATGACGGCGTCGGTTGGTCGCTCGCCTACAAGGTCGCGTTGTGGGCGCGGTTGGGCGACGGCAATCGCGCGCACGCTCTCGTGCGCAAGGCGCTGGCTCCGGTGGGCGGGTTGGAAATCCGTTACGACGGCGGCGGCGGAGTTTATCCGAACCTCTTCGATGCCTGCCCGCCATTTCAGATTGACGGAAATTTTGGCGTCACGGCCGCCATCGCGGAGATGCTTTTGCAAAGTCACACGGGCACGATTGAATTGCTTCCCGCGCTGCCCGATGCCTGGCCCGAGGGTTCGGTCAAGGGTCTGCGCGCCCGCGGTGGATTTGAAGTGGACATGACCTGGAAAGAGGGTCGGTTGGCTTCGGCAACCCTTCATTCGAATTCAGGCGAACCCTGCCGGGTCAGTTATCAGGGCAAGACAGTTGAACTAAAAATCAAAAAGGGAAAGCGGGTCGCCTTGAACGCGCACTTGGAAGTGAATTGAGCCTCCCTCATCCCGGCCCTCTCCCCCAGGAGAAGGAGAATCGTTCGCCGCGCTTTTTGAAATGTTGGGCGACGGGATTGGCCGGACGGTTTCCCGCCAACCAGAAGTCTGCCGACAGTTACCCCTTCTCCTAGGGGAGAAGGGCGGGTTGAGGGCGGGCGTTACGACTGATTTGTTCGGGAGCGCGACTGTGTCCGCAGGACCAGTCGCAGCGCGCGGATGAGGGATGATGCTTGAATTGTTTCACGCGACTTGTGTGTGCGAATGTGCTGCGGCTGGTCTCCGACACAGCCGCGCTCCGGAGGAAATGTCTGGATGCGGCCGAGCAGGGCCACGTTCCTCAGGGCTCATTTTCCCGAAGCGCCCTCATTTGATAATTCTGCCGGATCAAGCTCGGTGCGAACAGCAGGGAATTGGCAAGCGAGAATAAGATAAAAACGTGCAGAAAGGCTGTTACCAAAGGCGGCCGCGAGCGTCTGCATGGATGATGTTCGTTTCGTTTATTCTTAGAGTCCGGGATTGCAAAAGTTCGCGCGCTTCTTTACAATGAAAGCCTATTGATCCCATTTGTGCCGCGCCCACGCAGCCAATTCGTAAAACGAAGCGCTTGTGATCTTACGAGCGGGCTCTCCTTCTGGCTGCGCGCAGCCGGCCTCGCGGCGCTTTTGATTCTGTGTCTGCGCGTTTCGGGCGCCGAGAACAAAGCCGTCGCGCAATTCCAGACGGATGTCCAGCCGATCCTCCACGAGTATTGCTACGATTGTCATGGCGATGGGATGAACAAGGGAAAGGTGGCGTTCGACGAGTTGAAATCCAACGACGCGCTCTTGGACCACGAACTTTGGACCAAGGTGATGAAGAACGTGCGCGCCGGACTCATGCCGCCGCAGAAGAAATCGCGCCCGACGCCCGAAGACCAAAAGCGATTGGAGAATTGGATCAAGTATGCCGCCTTTGGAATTGATCCGAAAAATCCCGATCCGGGCCGCGTCACCGTCCGGCGGCTCAATCGGGTCGAGTATCATAACACGATCCATGACTTGACGGGGGTGGATTTCAACGCGTCGGTCGAGTTTCCGCCGGATGATACGGGTTACGGGTTCGACAATATCGGGGATGTGCTCACGGTGTCGCCCATGCTGCTGGAGAAATACATGGCCGCAGCCACAGCCATAGTGGCGGAAGCCGTGCCCACGGTCTCAAAGGTGATTCCGGAAAAAACGATTGCCGGCAGCCGTTTCCGTCGAGCCGGAACGAACACGGTTGACAATAATCGCGGTGGTAACCGGCGCGACACCATGCTGGGCTTGTCGTATTACGAGCCGGCGGCAGTTTCCACAACCTTCCGGGCGGAGCAGCCGGGAACCTACCGGTTGGCGTTGCAACTGGCTGTGAAAGGCGAATTCGATTTTGATCCGGGGAAATGCCGCGTGGTGTTCAAAGTGGATGGCCACGAGGAGTTGCAAAAGGAATTTGGCTGGTACGCTAACGAAACATTCCCCCTCAATTTCGAGCTGGCGTGGCAGCCGGGCGAGCACCAGATGGCCTTCGAATTACAGCCGCTAACGCCCGTCGGAGAAAAGATTAATTCGCTCGAGATGCGGATTGTTTCCCTGACCGTTCGCGGGCCGATGGAGGAAAAATACTGGGATCGGCCAAAAAACTACGACCGTTTCTTCGCCCGGGAAGTCCCCAGACAACCTGCGGAAATCCGCCAGTATGCCCGGGAAGTACTCGGCAACTTCACGCGCCAAGCTTTCCGGCGGCCTGCGGATGACCGGACGGTGGATCGGTTGGTGGCGATCGCCGAAGGAGTTTACAATCAGCCGGGCAAAACTTTCGAGGCCGGCGTGGCGCATGCGCTGGTGGCGGTCCTGGCGTCGCCGCGCTTTCTGTTTCGGATGGAGGAGAGCGAGCCATCCTCTTCGCGGGCGGCATATTCTCTCATTGACGAATACTCGCTGGCGTCGCGGCTTTCCTATTTCCTCTGGTCCTCGATGCCGGACGAGGAATTATTCGGGCTGGCCGCGCATGGCGAGCTTCGAAAAAACCTGCCGGCGCAGGTCAAACGGATGCTCGCTGACTCGCGCTCGGAAGCGATGGTCAAAAATTTCACCGGCCAATGGCTCCAGTCGCGCGACGTGGAGGGCATCAGTATTGATGCGCGAGTGGTGCTGGCACGGGACAAGGGCGAAGAAAAAGAATTGAAACGCCAGCAGGAAGAATTTCGGGCGCGGATCGCCCAACGGAGCGCGCAACAGGCCGCCCGGCAGGCGCAAACCAACTCGGCTGCGCAAACCAATCAATTGGCCGCGCAACAAAGGCCGTTCAACCGTTTCCGGCCAGTCAAGCCAAGTGTCGAACTGGACGGCGAACTCCGCCAGGCGATGCTGCGCGAGACGGAGATGTTTTTTTCGAGCGTCGTGCATGAAGACCGCAGCATCACGGACTTGATTGACAGTGATTATACATTCCTCAACGAGAAGCTTGCCCGGGTTTACGGTCTCACGAACCTGAACGTAACGGGAGCCGAGATGCGCCGCGTTACACTGCCCCCCGACTGTCCACGCGGCGGCGTGCTGACCGACGGCAGTGTGCTGGTCGTCACGTCCAATCCGGATCGGACCTCGCCGGTGAAACGCGGATTGTTTGTTCTCAATAATATTCTCGGCACGCCCCCGGCGCCGCCGCCGCCGAACATTCCCGCATTGGAAGCGGCGGAGAAGGACATCAAAGATCACGAGCCGCTTCTCCGCGAGTCGCTGGAAATGCACCGCAACTCGCCGCTGTGCTCCTCCTGTCACTCGCGCATGGACCCGATCGGACTCGCCTTTGAGAATTTCAACGCGCTGGGCATGTGGCGCGAGAAAGAACGCAATCAGGCGATCGAAACCGGGGGCAAGCTGATCACCGGCGAAACGTTCAACAGCGTCCACGAACTGAAACATCTCCTGGCCAACGAACGTCGCCAGGATTTCTACCGCTGCCTGACCGAAAAAATGCTCACGTATGCGCTGGGCCGAGGGACGGAGTATTATGATGTGGAGACAACCGACCAGATCGTCCAGCGACTCAACCAGGAGAATGGCCGTTTTTCTGCGCTGTTGATGGGCATCATTGAATCCGCGCCGTTCCAGAAACAACGCAATCAGGCAACGGCCGCCGCCGCCGCCGAAACTGCCGAAACTGGTGAACCGACCGCACCACACGATCAACAAATCGCCAAAAACAAAAACATACCATGAACACAAACCCCATGCTCAATCGCAATATTGCCGCGGAACGTCAGGCGAGTCTGACCCGGCGTCATTTTCTTCGTGGACTGGGCGCTTGCATGGCGCTGCCCGCCTTTGCATCCCTTCGCCCAGTGAACCTTTTGGCGGCCTCCGCCGAAGCCGGCGCCGCTGCTGCGAAGATCGCGCCGGTGCGGATGGCATTTGTCTATGTTCCGAATGGCACCATCCCCTCCGCCTGGTGGCCGGAAGGCGAAGGCGGGAAGGATTTCGTGATGCCGCGCACGCTGCAACCGCTCGAAAACATGCGCGATCAGATGCAACTCATTTCCGGCCTGGAGGACCTCAGCGCCGACCCCGGACCCGACGGCGCCGGCGATCACGCGCGGGCGGGCGGTACATTCTTGACCGGTGTGCGCATCAAAAAAACCGCCGGCTCGGACATCTATGCCGGCACCTCGATTGATCAGGTGGTGGCGCACCAGATCGGCCATCTCACCCGCTTCCCTTCGCTGGAACTGACCTGTGACTCAGTCCGGAAGGCGGGTGACTGCGATTCCGGTTATTCTTGCGCTTACGGATACAACATGGCCTGGCGCTCGCCGACTCAACCCGTCACGCCCGAGCCGAATCCCCGGCTCGTGTTCGAGCGGCTCTTCGGCGTGGGTTCGCCCGGTGAACGGACGGAAAACCTCAAGCGCCGCCAGCAGGAACAACATTCCATTCTCGATTTTGTTTTGGAGGATGCCAGCGCGGTGCAGCGGAAGTTGAACGGGCGCGACCGGCAAAAGCTCGACCAGTATTTGTCCAGCGTGCGCGAGATCGAGCAACGGATCGAACGGGCGGAACTCATGCCCGTGATCAATCCGGTCGTGGATTCGCCGGCCGGCATACCGGCCAGTTTCGAGGAACACATCGCGTTGATGTTCGACATGCTGTTGCTGGCCTTCCAGACGGATTCAACCCGCATCGCCACCGTGCTGCTGGCCGGCGAAGGCAGCAACCGAACGTTCGCGGAAGTCGGCCTTTCCGAAGGACATCACAATCTCACACACCACCGCAACAACCCGGAAATAATAGACAAGGTCAAGGAGATTGACCTGTGGTATATGAAACAGTTGGCGAAATTCCTGGACAAGATGCAGCAGACAAAGGATACGGACGGCCGCTCATTGCTCCAAAACTCGATGATCATGTACGGTTCTGGCAACGCGGATGGCAACCGTCATTCGCACAACAATCTTCCCATATTGCTGGCTGGAGGTGGTGGTGGAAGTCTCAAGGGCGGTCGCTACATAAAGGCAAAGCCCGCACCGTTGACGAATCTTTTCCTGAGCATGGCGGATCGCATGGGCGCAAAGGGAATCGAGAAACATGGCGATTCCACCGGACGGATTGAGGATATCGCGTAAACGCCTGCTCGCCAAGGTAAGGGGCATCGCGCTGAGATTTCTGACTTGGTAGGGACGCCGCGCTGCGGCGTCCCCGCCCACGTAGTAACGGGCGGAACGAACCATGCGTGACGTGCTAATGACGCCCCCCGATGTGCGGGGTGAGCGAGTGGAATCCGTCGGGAATGGGGTTGGTCATGGTTTTATTTGGGTTCAATTTACCGTTACGGCATCGGAGTGCAAAGTTCGACGAGGTGACCGGAATTGTCCCGGACGTAGGCCACGGTTTGACCCCACGGCTCGGTCGCGGGTTCGCTCACGGCAGTCGCTCCGGCTTTGACGACGCGTTGGAACAGCGCCGGAACATCGGGCGTGGTCAAGGCGATCTCCACTCCCAGCGGCGGTTTGTCCGGCGCAGCCGCCACGACGGGTTGTTTCAAGTGTTCGGTCGCGAGGGCAATGCTGGCGAAGGACAGCCGGGTCGCGCCGGTTTCCAATTCACCGTAAGCCTTGCCGTTGTCGTCGTGGAAAAAGCGGCGGGCCAGTCCAAACGCCTTTTCGTAAAAGGCGAGGCTGGCGGCGACATCGTTCACATACAAAATCACGTAACCGAGGGAGGGTGGATTCATGGTTTTATGGAGGCAGAATTTTACAGAAGTTCACAGAATTATTTTGAGAAACTGAATTCGACACCTCGCCCCGGCCCCTCTCTCCGTTCGAGGCGGAGAGGGAGAATTTACTTTTCCAAAAACTTTTTCAGAGGTTCCCAATAATGAGTCCGCCAACCTTGGTTTTTCTTCGCGTAATCATCCACCGGAACGCCGACTTGAGTGAAACGCAGTTGTGTCCTGCCGCCGGATTTATTGGAAAGCGCAAATGTCACGATGGAATAATGTGCATCCGGCCAGCCTTCCGAGCGCCACGCCTGCACGATGCGTTTGGCCGCCTTGAGTTCCAGGGTGATGCCGGTGATGTATCCGCCATAGCAGGTAAACGGTGCGCCGGCTTTCGCGCGAATCTTTGCCGGCTCGCCCGTGAACTGTGAATGTTTCTTCCCGTTCATCAGCGCGTCGTAAACTTCCTTCGGCGTCGCGCGAATCAGAACCGTGTGTTCGATGTTTTTCGTTTTCATGGATTTTGCTTTTTGGCAATCCGGCCATACCAGATACCCGACGCGATGAAGACGACGCTGCATCCGGCGGTGAACCAGACCAAAAACGGCACGGGCAGATAAAACCAGGCGCCGACCGCGCCCGCCGCGGAAAGTCCGCCGCACAGATAGGAGTAAAACGCGCTGGCCCGCGCGCTTTGCAGGCTCTTCTGCAAAAGCAATTGCAGCGCCTGGTCGTCGCGGGCGAGGGCGTTGGCGCAATGGTCGGAGCAGACCATGCGTTGCGTCGGGGAGGGTTGGATGCAATCGGCGCACAAAGCACGTCCGCAATAGGCGCAGATGGCGACGGCTTCGGAATTGTGTTTGCTGCATTTCATAACGGCTTGTTGAGCGAAGCGAAGCTGCGTCACTGATGGTTGAAATGCAAACCAGAATCTTTTCGTCGTCACTGCCGGGGAATTCGCAGGCAAGGTGCGGCCGGGTTGAGCGATTGACCGCGGCGCACGGAATGGTTCCCGCCTTTCTCCGCGCTTTTCATTGCCGCTGCCGCCCGCTTAAATTCAGGCGTGGCGACCTTGCACATCAAACCCGTTCAAGCACTCGACGCGCCGGAGCTGGCGTTGTATTTGACCCTCCGTCGCATCGAGGAACACGAGCGGGCCGGCGTGCTGGTGGCCGCCAATGCCAAAGTGATCAAGCGCCTGTTGGCGAGCCGGTTCACCGTGGTTTCCGCGTTGCTCACGCCCGCGTGGCTGGATAAACTTGAACCACTGCTGCGCGCGCGGCCAGAGGAAGAACTCTGCATTTACGTCGCCGAGCAGAAAATCTTGGAAACCATCACCGGCTACACGCTGCATCAAGGCGCGCTGGCCGTGGCCAAAATTCCGCCCCAACCGGACTTTGAAACGCTGTTCCAAAACTCCCCGCGCCCGCTGCTGCTCGCCGCCGTGGAGGGGATTGCCAGCGCGGAAAATCTCGGCGCGATCGTTCGCAGCTGCGCGGCTTTTGGCGCGCATTTCCTGATCGTGGGCGAAACATGTGGTAGTCCGTTCCAGCGCCGCGCGGTGGCCGGTTCCATGGGGACGATCTTCGAGCAGCCCGTGGCGCGCGTGGACCATCTGGTGAAAACTCTGACGACGTTGCGCGCGCGCGGTGCGCGATGTCTGGCGGCACATCCGCGGCCCGGCGCGAAGAAACTAGCTGCCGTGGATTTGCGGGGCGACTGCTGCCTGGTGTTCGGCGCGGAAGGGCCAGGTCTTACGGCAGCCGCGCTGGCGGCGTGCGATGACACGGTGGAGATCCCGATGCCCTCCCACATGAATTCGCTGAACGTGGCCGCCGCCACGGCGGTGTTTCTTTACGAAGCAACCCGGCAGCGGGGTTGACGTGCGCCTGACGATTGAACAGAAGATAACGGAGGGAACAGAGGAGCAACGCTGCCATCTCCGTTTTCTCTGTTTGCTTCTGTAGCAATTCAGCCTCTACATTTGTAAAAAGAAAAGGCTTGACGCATTTACAGTTGTAGAGCAAGCTCGCCGGCGTTCCCGTCAAATGCCTATGCCGAAACCTGAAATAGAACTCACGGAGTCCGAATGGACGATCATCAAAGCCGTGTGGGACAGCGAGCCTTGCGCGGCCCCAGCCCTCCAGGAAAAGCTGTTCAAGAAAACCCGGTGGACCTACTCGACGGTTCGCACGCTCATGGATCGCATGGTGGCCAAGGGATTGCTCACCGCCGAAAAAGTTCGCAACCTCACCCTCTACCGTTCCGCCATCACGCCAAAACAGGCGCAACGCGGAGAACTGCTTTACGCACTCAAGCACGCCTTCAACGGCGCGCTGACGCCGATGGTGCAATGCCTGCTGGAATCCAACGACGTTTCCGCCGGGGAACTGGCCGAGT
>OCZU010002129.1_pt1 | contig 12731 bp, 10 predicted proteins | sample 1539001 | NCBI WGS metagenome assembly OCZU01 (sample SAMEA3539306, study PRJEB22396) | soil metagenome | biome: tundra; feature: field; material: soil | place: USA | collected 2010-05 | depth 0.15 m
CTTCGCCGTCTCGTTCACGATCATCTCGATCCTGTCCGGCTGCCTGACCCTGTACAGCTTCGGCATGCTCACCGGCGGACCTGTCGTGATCGTCTGGGGCTGGCCGATCGTCGGAATCATGACCCTGTTCGTCGGCCTCTCGATGGCCGAGGTCTGTTCCAGTTTCCCGACGGCCGGCGGCCTGTATTACTGGTCGGCGAAGCTGGCCCGGAGGAACGGGCCAGCCTGGTCCTGGTTCACTGGCTGGTTTAACTTCCTCGGCCAGGTGGCGATCACAGCCGGCATCGACTTCGGTGCCGCGCTCTTCATCAACGCGTTCCTCTTCCTGCAGTTCAACGTCAGCGAGGCACACCCGGTCACGATCCTGATCTTCGCGATTGTGCTGTTCGTTCATGGCATGCTGAACCAGTTCGGCATCCGGCTGGTGGCGATGCTGAACGACATCAGCGTGTGGTGGCACATCACCGGCGTGGTGATCATCGTCGCCGCGCTGACCTTCGGTCTTCAGCATGGCGCGCATCACCAGTCGGCCAGCTTCGTATTCACCCACTTCAACAACGGCACCGGGCTGGTCGCCGGTCACTGGTACATCCTCCTGATCGGCCTGTTGCTTGCGCAGTACACCTTCACCGGTTACGACGCGTCCGCGCACTTGACCGAGGAGACCCACTCCGCGGCTCGCAGCGGCCCGCGCGGCATCGTGATGTCGATCGTCGTGTCGCTGTTCGCGGGCTGGGTGCTGCTGATCGGGGTCACGTTCGCGATCCAGAACTACGCGTCTGAGTCCGCGGCCTATGTGGCGCCGGCCCAGATCTTCGTCGACGCGATCGGAAAGACCGGCGGCGAGTTGCTGCTGCTGGTGGCGATCGGTGCTCAGCTCTTCTGCGGCATGTCGTCGGTCACCGCTAATTCGCGGATGATCTATGCGTTCTCTCGTGACGGGGCGCTGCCCGGCTCCGCGTTCTGGCACCGGGTGAACAAGCGGACCAGGACACCAACCAATGCGATCTGGCTCGCCGCGGCAGGTGCGCTCATCCTCGGCCTGCCGTATCTCTGGAATAGCGTCGCGTACTTCGCAGTCACCTCCATCGCGACGATCGGCCTGTACATCGCCTACGTCACACCGACGTTCCTGCGCCTGCGCCTCGGCGACAGCTTCCAGCGCGGTCCTTGGCACCTTGGTCGTTGGAGCTACCCGGTCGGCATCATCGCGGTGATCTGGGTGGTGTTCATCACGATCCTGTTCATGCTGCCGCAGGCAGGCCCGATCGGCTTCAAGACCTTCAACTATGCCGTGGTGGCAGTTCTGGTGGTGATCGGCTTCGCCGGAATCTACTGGCTGGTGTCGGCCAAGAACTGGTTTACCGGGCCGAGGGTCCAGGGCACGCCGGAAGAGCTGGCCGCGATCGAGCAGGAGCTGGCCTCCTGAGCTGATCCCGGCCGGTACGCACGCACGCGATCTATGGGACTGGTGATGACAGAAAGTCACGGAAACGGCGCTGATGGCGCCAGGCCTGCAGCCAGGCCGGGCATGCTGAGCATGGCCCAGCTGCGGGCCGCGATCGGCGCTGACGAGATCGATACGGTGATCCTCGCCTTCACTGACATGCAGGGCCGGCTGCAAGGCAAGCGCCTGTCGGCTGAGTACTTCCTCGAAGAGGTGGCCGAGCACTACGCGGAGGGCTGTAACTACCTGCTCGCGGTGGACATCGAGATGAACACCGTAGCCGGATATGAGATGTCCTCCTGGGAGCGCGGCTACGGCGACTTCGTGCTCAAGCCCGATCTGGCGACGCTGCGCCGCCTGCCGTGGCTTCCGGCGACCGCGCTGGTCCTGGCCGATCTCACCTGGCTGGACGGCTCGCCGGTGGTCGCCTCGCCCCGGCAGATCCTGCGCGCCCAGACGGCGCGGCTGGCCGAGCGGGGCTGGGTGGCCCTGGCCGGCACCGAGCTGGAGTTCGTCGTCTACCGCGATAGCTACGAGCAGGCGGCGGACAAGGGCTACCGCGACCTGGTCCCGGCGAACCAGTACAACGTCGACTACTCGATCCTGGGCACCTCGCGGATCGACCCGCTGCTGCGCCGGATCTGCAACGGGATGACCGGAGCAGGCCTGTACGTGGAGTCGACCAAGGGCGAGTGCAACCTGGGCCAGCACGAGATCGCGTTCAAGTACGCCGAGGCCGTGGCCACCTGCGACAACCACTCGGTGTACAAGAACGGGGCCAAGGAGATCGCCGCCCAGGAGGGGATGGCGCTGACCTTCATGGCCAAGCCGAACCTGCGCGAGGGCAACTCCTGCCACATCCACCTGTCGCTGCGGACCACCGACGGCGGGCCGATCATGGCCGGCGACGGACCGCACGGGCTGTCCCGGCCTGGCGAGCACTTCGTCGCTGGCCAGCTAGCCGCGATGCGCGACCTGTCGCTGGCCTACGCCCCGAACATCAACTCCTACAAGCGCTTCGTGCCGGGCAGCTTCGCCCCGACGGCGGTCCGCTGGGGCGTCGACAACCGCACCTGCGCGCTGCGTCTGGTCGGGCACGGACTGTCGCTCCGGATCGAGAACCGGACTCCGGGCGGGGACGTGAACCCCTACCTGGCCGTGGCCGCGATGATCGCGGCCGGCCTGCATGGCATCGACAACGAGCTGGAGCTTGAGCCGGCCTTCACCGGGAACGCGTACATCGACGACGGGCCGAAGGTCCCGCACGCGCTCCGCGACGCGCTTGAGCTCTGGCAGAACAGCGACCTTGCCAAGCAGTCGTTCGGCCCCGAAGTGGCCAGCCACTACGCCAACTACGCTCGGGTCGAGCTGGCCGCGTTCGACGCCGTGGTGACCGACTGGGAGCTGCGGCGCTGCTTCGAGCGGCTGTAGGGGGCGCTGTGTCTGATTACACCGTGCAGTCTGAGTACACCGTGCAGTCTGAGTACACCGTGCTGAATCCGGCGACGGAGCAGCCGGTACGAACAGTCACCGGCGCGTCGGCGGAGCAGGCCGACGCCGCGATCGTCGCGGCCGAGCTGGCACAGCGGTCCTGGCGAGCCGTTTCGCCTAGTGATCGAGCCGCGCTGCTGCGGCGGTTCGCTGCGCAGGTCGATGCGCACGCCGACGAGCTGGCCGCGCTGGAGGTGGCCAACTCCGGGCATCCGATCGGGGCGGCCAAATGGGAGGCCGGCCAGGTCAGGGACGTGCTGCAGTACTACTCGGCGGCGCCGGAGCGAGCCTGCGGCAAGCAGATTCCGGTGGCCGGCGGGCTGAATGTGACCTTCGCCGAGCCGCTCGGCGTGGTCGGGCTGATCGTGCCGTGGAACTTCCCGATGCCGATCCTGTCCTGGGGCCTGGCCCCCGCGCTCGCGGCCGGGAACACGGTGGTCGCCAAGCCGGCCGAGATGACGCCGCTGACCGCGATCAGGATCGGCGAGCTGGCGCTGGCGGCGGGTCTGCCCGAGGGCGTGTTCCAGGTGGTTCCCGGCAAGGGGTCGGTGGTCGGCCAGCGGCTGGTCGAGCATCCGGCCGTCCGCAAGATCGTGTTCACCGGCTCCACCGAGGTCGGCCAGCAGATCATGGCCGGCTGTGCCCGGCAGGTGAAGCGGCTGACGCTGGAGCTGGGCGGCAAGAGCGCCAACATCGTCTTCGCCGACGCTGACATCGAGCGGGCCGCCGCCACCGCGCCGTACGCGGTGTTCGACAACGCGGGCCAGGACTGCTGCGCCAGATCCAGAATCCTGGTGCAGCGGTCGGTCTTCGACCGGTTCATGGAGCTGCTTGAGCCGGCGGTGCTCGGGGTTAAGGTCGGCGATCCTGGCTCGCCAGATACCGAGATGGGGCCGCTGATCTCGGCAGGCCACCGGGCAGCCGTTCAGGCGTATGTTCCCGACGATGCGCCGGTGGCGATCCGCGGCGGCGTGCCGGACGGGCCCGGATACTGGTTCCCGCCGACCGTCCTCGCGCCGATCGGGTTCGACGCCCCGGCCTATGCCGAAGAGGTCTTCGGGCCGGTGGTCACCGTGACGCCATTCGACGACGAGGCCGATGCGGTGCGGATCGCCAACGACACGCCGTACGGGCTGTCCGGCTCGATCTGGACCCGGGACGTGGGCCGGGCGATCCGGGTGGCCAGGGCGGTGGAGACCGGGAACCTGTCGGTGAACTCGCACTCCTCGGTCCGGTACTCCACTCCGTTCGGCGGATTCAAGCAGTCCGGCCTGGGCCGGGAGCTCGGCCCGGACGCTCTGGACGCCTTTACCGAGATCAAGAACGTCTTCATCTCCACTGCGGACTAGAACACCGGGGATTAGAACAGGAGCAGCCGAATATGCAGCGCTTGCAGGACCGGGTCGCCGTCATCACCGGCGCTGGCAGCGGGATCGGGCTGGCTAGCGCCCGGCGGATGGCCGCCGAGGGCGCCAGGGTGGTCGTCGTCGACATCGACGAGACGGCCGGCCAGGCGGCAGCGGCGGAGACCGGCGGGACGTTCATCGCGGCCAACGTGGCGATCGAAGAGGACGTGCGGCGGCTGTTCGATCAGGTGGCGGCGGAGCTGGGGCAGATCGACATCGCCTTCAACAACGCCGGCATCTCGCCGCCGGAAGACGACTCCATCCTGACCACCGGCATCGACGCCTGGCGCCGGGTCCAGGAGATCAACCTGACGTCGGTCTACCTGTGCTGCAAGTACGTGATCCCGCACATGCAGCGCCGTGGCAAGGGCTCGATCATCAACACCGCGTCGTTCGTCGCCGTGCTCGGAGCGGCCACGTCGCAGATCTCCTACACGGCGTCCAAGGGCGGCGTGCTGGCGATGAGCCGGGAGCTCGGCGTCCAGTTCGCGCGCGAGGGCATCCGGGTCAACGCGCTCTGCCCGGGTCCGGTGAACACGCCGCTGCTGCGCGAGCTCTTCGCCAAAGATCCGGAGCGCGCCGCCCGGCGGCTGGTGCACATCCCGGTCGGCCGGTTCGCCGAGCCTGAGGAGATCGCCGCCGCGGTCGCGTTCCTGGCCAGCGACGACTCCTCGTTCATCACGGCCGCGCAGTTCCTGGTGGACGGCGGGATCGCCGGCGCCTACGTGACGCCGCTATGACCGGCCAGGCAGCGACCCAGCGGCCGGTGATCGGGATCAGCGCCTACTGCGAGCAGGCCCGGTGGGGGGTCTGGGACCTGCCAGCCGTGCTGCTGCCGCAGAACTATGTCGATCAGGTAGCCGCGGCCGGCGGCATTCCGGTGCTGCTGCCGCCGGTGCCGGAGGTGCAAGACGCCCTGTCCCGGCTGGATGGGCTGGTGATCTCGGGCGGCCCTGACGTCGAGCCGGTCCGCTACGGCGAGCAGCCAGGGCCGAACACGACGGTGCTCAGGCCGGAGCGGGACTCGGCCGAGCTGGCCTTGCTTCGCCGGGCGATGCAGATCCGCCTGCCGCTGCTCGGGATCTGCCGGGGCATGCAGCTGATGAACGTGGCGCTCGGCGGCACCCTGATCCAGCATCTGCCTGACCACGTCGGGCATGACGAGCACTCCCCCACGCCCGGCCAGATGGGCGCGCACGGAGTCAGCGTCGCCCCGTCTGGCCGGCTAGCCGTCATCTTGGCGCAGCGCAGCGTCGTGGTGCCGACGCACCACCATCAGGGCATCGGCAGGCTCGGCGCCGGGCTGGTCGCCACCGCCTGGGCCCAAGACGGCACGATCGAGGCGTTCGAGCTGGACCAGGCCTCCGAGCAGGCCTCGGCTGGCGCCTTTGCCGTGGCAGTGCAATGGCATCCCGAGGCTGGCTCGGACCTCAGCCTGTTCCGCGCGCTCGTCGCGGCCGCCGCGGACCAGATGGCTGCGGTATAGCCTCTGCGTCGGGACTACGGTGCGTCGGGACTACGGCCTCGCGAAGGAGAACGCTGTGTCAGCTGGTACGCCCGATCAGGCGGAGACGGCTGGCGGCGGCGGTGACGACAGCGGCGGCAAGTCCGGGGCTGGTCCCGCTCCAGCGGCGCCGGAGCCGGCTGACGAGCTGGTCAGCACCGCGCACTCGATCGCGATCGACGGCGCCGAGCTCCGTTACACGGTGACCGCCGGGCGACTAGTGCTGCGCACCGAACAGCACACCGACGACAAGTTCGACGGAGCGCAGGCCAAGGCCGAGATCTTCATGATCGCCTATACCGTGGACGGGGCGGAGCCGGCCAGCAGGCCGGTCACGTTCGCGTTCAACGGCGGTCCGGGCTCCTCCAGCGTCTGGCTGCACCTCGGGCTGCTCGGTCCGCGCCGGGTGCTGATGGGTGACGTCGGCGCGCTGCTGCCGCCGCCGTACGGGATCATCGACAACGCCCAGACGCTGCTCGCGCACTCCGATCTGGTCTTCATCGACCCGGTCTCGACCGGGTTCTCGCGCGCGGCAAAGGGCGAGAAGCCGACCGACTTCCACGGGTTCGGCGGCGACATCGAGTCGGTCGCCGAAGTGATCAGGCTGTGGACCACGCGGAACGGCCGCTGGATGTCACCCAAGTACCTGTGCGGCGAGTCCTACGGGACCACCCGAGCGGCCGGGCTGGCCAGCTACCTGCAGGACAGGTACGGAATGTACCTGAACGGCCTGATCCTGATCTCGGCCTTCCTCAACGGCGGATCGGCGGAGTTCGCCGGCGGAAACGACAATCCGTACGCGCTCTACCTGCCTACCTACGCGGCCGTCGCCAACTTTCACGGCAAGCACGGCGACCGGCCGCTAGCGGAAGTGCTGGCGCAGGCGGAGGAATACGCGGCCGGCGACTACCGCCGGGTGCTCAGCCAGGGATCGCGGCTTAACGGGCCGGAGCGGGCAGCCGCGGTCACGAAGATCGCGACGCTGACCGGGCTGAGCGAGGACTACGTCGACCGGGTCAACCTGCGGCCCGAGCACATCAGGTTCCTGACCGAGCTGCTGCGCGATCAGCGTCGCACGGTGGGCCGGATCGACGGCAGGTTCACTGGCTGGGAATCCGACTACGGCCTGGAGCACTGGACGGCGGACCCGTCGCTTGACGCCATCACCGGCCCGTACACCGCGGTGCTGAACCACTACGTGCGCGCCGAGCTCGGCTACGCGAGCGACCTGCCGTACGAGATCCTGACCGCGCGGGTGCAGCCGTGGTCTTTCAAGGAGTTCGAGGCGCAGCACGTCTATGTGCTCGACAAGCTGGCCAAGGCGATGCGCGCCAATTCGCACATGCGGGTCCACGTGGCCTGCGGCTACTACGACGTCGCCACCCCGTACTTCGCGGCGCAGGACGACGTGGCGCACCTGCCGGTGCCGGCCGAGCTAGCCGCCAACATCGAATTCAGCTACTTCGAGTCCGGCCACATGATGTACGTGCACGAGCCGAGCCGGCTGGCCCAGTCCGCCCAGCTTGCCGCGTTCGTCACAGCTCCGCTCCCCTAGACTCGCCAGCGTGACTACCCAGCCGGCCGTGGAGATCAGCGGCCTGGTCAAGAGCTACGGCGCCACCACCGCCGTGGCCGGCCTCAGCGTCCGGGCCGAGCGCGGGCAGGTGACGGCTGTGCTCGGGCCGAACGGGGCAGGCAAGACCACCACGGTGGAGATCTGCGAGGGCTACCGGCGGCCAGATGCCGGGACGGTGCGGGTGCTCGGGCTGGATCCGGTGCGGGACGCTAAGGCCCTGCGGCCCAGGGTCGGCGTGATGCTGCAGTCCGGCGGCGTCCCGACCAGCGCGCGGGCCGGCGATTACCTGCGGGTGCTGGCGCGTTTCTACGCCCAGCCGATCGACCCTGGCCTGCTGCTGGACCGGATGGGGCTGACCGCCTCGGCGCGCACCCCGTACCGGCGCCTGTCCGGCGGCCAGCAGCAGCTGCTGTCGCTGGCGGCGGCGATCATCGGGCGGCCCGAGCTGATCTTCCTGGACGAGCCGACGGCCGGACTCGACCCGCAGGCCAGGCGCTCCACCTGGGACCTGATCGCCGGGCTGCGGGCGGCGGGCGCCACCATCATCTTGACCACGCACTACCTGGAGGAAGCCGAGCGGCTCGCCGACCGGGTCGTGATCGTCGACCACGGCAAGCTGGTGATCGAGGGCACCCCGGCCGAGCTGACCGGAACTCAGGGCCAGCTGCGGTTCCGGGCCGAGCCCGGGCTGGACACCGGCAGCCTGCTCGCCGCGCTCCCGCCGGGCAGCATCGCCAAGGAGTCCCCGGCCGGGGCATACCTGATCGAGCTGGCCGGCGGCGTCGATCCGCAGCTGCTGGCCGCCGTCACCGCCTGGTGCGCGGATCAGGGCGTGCTCGCGAAGAGCCTGCGGATCGAGAGCCGGACCCTTGAAGACGTGTTCCTGGAGCTGACCGGGCGGGAGCTGCGATCGTGATCGAGGCAACTGGTGACGCCGCTGCCCAGATAGCCGACTGGCCGGCCCCCGCGCCGGCCGCGGCGGCTCTGCCGCGGATGGTCGCCGCCCAGGCCGGTCTTGAGCTGCGCACCCTGCTGCGCAACGGCGAGCAGCTGCTGCTCACCCTGATCATTCCGGTGCTGCTGCTGGTGGTCTTCAGCTCAGAGGCGCTGATCAGCGTCGGCCGCGGCAGCCGGATTGACTTCCTGACGCCGGGGATCCTGGCGCTCGCGGTCATGTCGACCTCCTTCACCAGCCTGGCGATCGGCACCGCGTTCGAGCGCAGATACGGCGTGCTCAAGCGGCTCGGGGTCACGCCGCTGTCCCGCGGCGGCCTGATCGGGGCCAAGGCAGCCACCGTGCTGGTGGTCGAGTGCGGCCAGGTCGTGGTGATCGTCGCGGTCGGCCTGGCGCTCGGCTGGGGGCCGAAGCTGACCGCGCTGAGCGTGATCTCGTCCGTCCTGGTCATCGTGGCCGGGAGCGCCGCGTTCAGCGGGCTGGCGATGCTGATGGCGGGCACGCTGCGGGCCGAGGCGACGCTGGCCGCCGCCAATCTGGTCTACCTGGTGCTGCTCGGGATCGGCGGCGTGGTGTTCCCGCTGACGAAGTTCCCGGCGTCGATCCGGCCAGAGCTGCGCCTGCTGCCGTCCGGGGCGATGTCGGACGGGCTGCGCTCGGTGCTGCAGCACGGCGCCGGCCTGCCGAGCCGTGACCTGCTGGTCCTGCTGATCTGGGCGGTCGTCGGGGTCGGCGTGGCTGCGCGTGTCTTCCGCTGGGAGTAAGGCGGCAGCCGTCTCGGGCGCCGGTCCGCAGCGGGATCCGCTGCGGGTCGTGCCGCCGCAGATCATGCTCGCGGTCGGCATCGTCAGCGTGCAGTTCGGCGCTGGCCTGGCCGGCCGGTCGTTCGGGCAGGTGACTCCGGCCGGGATGACCGGCCTGCGGCTGTGGTTCGCGGCGCTGGTGCTGGCCGGCTTCGGCGGCCGGGCCTCGGTGCGCGCCGTGCGCCGGCTGTTCGCCGAGCATGCCTGGCGGGACGGCGCGGTGGTGCTCGCGTTCGGCCTGACGCTCGGGATCATGAACTACTCCTTCTACCAGGCGTTCGCCCGGATACCGCTGGGCATCGCGGTGACGATCGAGTTCCTCGGCCCGCTGTCGGTGGCGGTGGCATCCTCGCGGCGGCTGATCGACCTGCTCTGGGTGGGGCTGGCAGGCGGCGGCGTGGCGCTGCTCGGCCGGGCGGGCACCAGCGTGGCCCGAGTCGACGCTGGCGCCGTGGCCGGGTCGGCGACGGCGTCTGGCCGGTCAGCTGTCGTGATCGCCGGAGTGGTGTTCGCGCTGATTGCCGCCGCCTCGTGGGCCACCTACATCCTGCTGTCCCGATCTACCGGCCGTCGTTTTGACGGGTCGTCCGGGCTGGTCATCGCGATGGTGATCGCGTCGGTGGTGGTCACCCCGACGGCCGTGATCAGCAGCGGCAGCGTGCTGCTCCGGCCGTCGGTCCTGGCCATCGGCCTGGCCGTCGGGCTGCTGTCGTCGGTGATCCCGTACCGGCTGGAGCTGGAGACGCTGCGCCGGATCCCGGCCAGGATCTTCGGCATCTGGATGAGCATGGAGCCTGCCGTGGCCGCGCTGGTCGGGCTGGCGCTGCTCAGCCAGGCGCTGTCGGTCACCCAGTGGCTGGCGATCGGCTGCGTGATCGTGGCCTGCGCGGGCGCGTCGCTGGGCTCCGGGCAGGCTGCGTCAGCTCCCCAGGTGTGATCGGCAGGCTTACGATGGGGTCTGTGCCAGCCCAGCCAGCCGCCTCTTCCGCCTCTTCCGCCGCGCCGGTCGCCGCTGCCGCGCGGGGCCGCGGCTGGATCGACCGAGCCCGCCGGGGCGCCGACGTCGTGCTCAATCCGTCGGCGCTAGCCATGCGCCGGATCGCGCTGGCCGGCGTGATCGCCTCGGCCGCCATCATCCCGACCGGCGGCGCCGTCCGGCTGAGCCAGTCCGGCCTCGGCTGCACCGACTGGCCCAAGTGCACGGCGCGCAGCCTGGTCGCGGCCGGCGTCACCGGCGATCCGCTGATCCACCGCTGGATCGAGTTCGGCAACCGCCTGGTCACCTCGGCGATCTTCGTGATCGCCGTGGTCGTTTTCGTCGCCGCCTGGCGGTTCCGGGGCGGTCAGACCGGCCGGCGTCGCCGTGATCTGGTCTGGCTGGCATCCGCCCAGCCGATCGGCATCGCGGCCCAGGCGGTGATCGGCGGGATCGTGGTGCTAACCAAGCTGGCCCCGTTCTGGGTGTCGCTGCACTACCTGGCCACCGTCCCGGTGCTGGCGGCCGCCGTCGCCCTGCATGTCCGGTGTGCCGAGACCGAGCAGCCAGCCAGGTGGCTGGTGCAGCCGCTGGTCCGGCTGGTCGCACGGGCGCTGCTGGTGGTGGTGTCCGTCATGTTCGTGGCCGGCACGCTGGTCACCGGCACCGGTCCGCTCTCCGGCGCGCCCGGAGTGCCGCGGTACCAGTTCCTGTCGCTCACGGCGGTGACCCAGCTGCACGCCGACATCGGCTGGGTGCTCGGCACCGTGGCGGTGATGCTCGCGCTCTGCCTGCAGCTGACCGAGGCGCCCGCCCGGGTGGTGCGGCTGGGCTGGGTGGTGCTCGGGCTGATCGCGCTTGAGGGCGTAATCGGCTACGCACAGTATTTCTCCGGGCTGCCCGCCGGGCTGGTCTGGGTGCACGTCGCCAACACCGCGCTGATCTGGATCGCGGTGCTGCGGCTGACCTTCGCGCTGCGGGACCGCGGCCAGCTGGCCGGGCCGGCTCCGGCGGCGGTTCCTGCCACCCAGGAGCTGTCCGGGGACGTGCCGGTGCGGTAGCTTCCGGCATATGCCGACAGCAACCTTGAACGGGACCGAGATCAGCTACTCCGACACCGGCGGAGCCGGGCCGGTGGTCGTGCTCAGCCACGGAATCCTGATGGATCAGACCATGTTCGGGCGCCAAGCCGACGAGCTGGCGCCGGACTTCCGGGTGATCACCTGGGACCAGCGCGGCCACGGCGGCACCGAGGCGCCAGGGCCGTTCAGCTACTGGGACTCGGCGAAGGACCTGCTGGCCCTGCTCGATCACCTGGACGTGCCGCGCGCGGTGCTCGGCGGCATGTCCCAGGGCGGCTTCCTGAGCCTGCGCGCCGCGCTGCTGGCGCCCGACCGGGTCCGCGCGCTGATCCTGATCGACACCCAGGCGGGCATCGAGGATCCGGCCCTGGCGGAAGGCTACGAGCAGCTGCATGACATCTGGCGCGGGCAGGGTCCTGGGCCCGTGCAGGAAGTGGTCTCGGCGATTATCCTGGGCGACGGCCAGTGGGACGACTGGTATGCCAAATGGGCCGCGGCCGACATCGAGCAGTTCACCCTCGCGTTCCGCTGCCTGATGGACCGCGACGACGTTACCGGCAGGCTGGGCGAGATCAGCTGCCCGGCCCTGATCGTGCACGGAACCGCCGACGCCGCGATCCCGATGGCCAAGGCGGTCCAGATGCGCGCCGGGCTGGCCGGCCCGACCCAGCTCGCGGTCATCGACGGGGGCACGCACGCGTCCAACGTCAGCCACCCGGCCGAGGTCAACGCCGCGCTGGCGGGCTTCCTGCGAACGCTGGCCGAATGAGGGTGCTCACTGGGGCCAGAGGTAGGGTCGATTCTGGGTCACCAGCCGATAGTTCGCAGCAGAGAGGCCTGATGCAACAGTGAGCAGCCAGAGCAGCCAAGCGTTCGAGTGGTCAGCGACTGACGCGCGCGCCGTGGACCTGGTCCGGGTTCTCGCGATGGACGCGGTCCAGCAGGCTGGCTCTGGTCACCCGGGCACCGCGATGAGCCTGGCGCCCGCCGCCTACCTGCTGTTCCAGCGGGTGCTGCGGCACGATCCGGCCGATCCGCACTGGCTCGGCCGGGACCGGTTCGTGCTCTCCTGCGGTCATTCCAGCCTCACCCTCTACATCCAGCTGTACCTGTCTGGCTACGGGCTGACGCTGGACGACCTGCGGGCGCTGCGGACCTGGGGCAGCCTGACGCCGGGTCACCCCGAGCGTGGCCTGACCGCCGGAGTGGAGACGACCACTGGCCCGCTCGGCCAGGGCCTGGCCAACGCGGTCGGCATGGCGATGGCCGCCCGGCGCGAGCGCGGCCTGCTCGACCCGGACGCGCCCGAGGGGCAGAGCCCGTTCGACCACCACATCTACGTGTTCGCCTCGGACGGCGACATCGAGGAGGGCGTCAGCCACGAGGTCTCCTCCCTCGCCGCGCACCAGCAGCTCGGCAACCTGGTCCTGATCTATGACGACAATGACATCTCGATCGAGGACAACACGGCTATCGCCAAGTCCGAGGATG
>OCZU010002130.1_pt1 | contig 12729 bp, 10 predicted proteins | sample 1539001 | NCBI WGS metagenome assembly OCZU01 (sample SAMEA3539306, study PRJEB22396) | soil metagenome | biome: tundra; feature: field; material: soil | place: USA | collected 2010-05 | depth 0.15 m
ACACGGACAACCGCCACCAGGGCGAACAGCGTGGCCACCACAACATACCCGAGCGCAAGTTTGTGGGATCTGGGCGGGCATTCTGAAAACTGAACAGACGGCATTCTACACTGCTCCTACGTCGTCTCGCTGCCGCCTGTAATCGGCTGCAAGCGTTCCCACTCCGGGCCACAGACGTGTCCAAAACGTGCGAATTATTATGTTTGGTGGTTATCGGCAAGTCAATCTGCAAATTGTTGCAGTCGTAAACAGTGGACTGGCTCATTGTTCATGGTTTATGACCTTCCTCTTCGGGAGTTCCTGCTGTTTTCGGTCGGTATTTCAGTAAGCAACGCACGGACCTAGGCTAAGGATCGGCTATCCCATTGTCTTTCCTAGGAAACACGTGTCCCACCGGAGTCCGCGCCGATATATCGGCAGACTGCTGATATGTCGGCAGGCGGGAGCAGGCTACAGACCTCTAACTGTTTCAATGCCCCGATCATCTGCGCCTCTGTGTGATTGCGCTTGGACATGCTCTCTTCCCCTTTCCTTCGACGAAATCATACTTCGATTTGTTCGGAAACACGAGAGCAGGTCACAAAGTTGTGGCCAAATCAGTCTCACCAGTAGTACCGATGCCTCTTCCCATTGCCCAGTCCAGGCACCTTCCACAGAATCCGCTCGAGATCAAGCACACATAGCAGATATGCGCTTAATCTGCTATATGGGTCAGGGAGACGTTATGTCAGATGCTACAGGGCACATGGACAGACCCGGAGCCGGGCCATTTTCTACAAATGAGTTTGTGGATTGAATGCATAATTTCCCGAATCTTCGTGTGACGATCAAATTGTAACGATCTTCTGGTTTAGTCACCTTTTCCGTTTTGCCAGATTCGCCGATTCGCGGTCTACAGCGAGAGCTTATCTATGTCGTGATCTTGAAAGGGAGACAATAACTTGGACAGATTTCATTTCGGATCACGACATCCAAGAATCTGAGAAGCAAGCTCGCACAGCGTCGCAGCCCAGATAGCCTCTTGTTCATCGAGTCGCGGATTCCATCATGACCTGAGAGTGTCGGCTATAACCTCAGTAACTAGATTGTCCCCTGTGTCGGTGGTGGAATTCACAGTGAAGAGAAGGACTATGCAGAAAACAATTATCGCCGTATTGCTGCTGCTCGCCGTCGGGTTGTTTAACGGAATCACTGGAATCGAACCCCCAAGCCCCCAAGGTACTAAGTACCGGCGGATCTTGAGTTCCACAACCGTTTCTGAATCGAGTTGGCTGCGTCTGCTCCCGGCCCCTGCAAGCCTTCGATCAGTTTAGCGGCGAGCCCTTTCAGCAAACGAGTCATGCAAGAATTCGAACACACGCTCGGCGATGACTTTGTTACCCTCCGGAGTCAGATGGCAATAGTCTGAGAATGTCTGTTCTGAAGTTGTATCGAAAACACTCGTCAGATCAAGAAACGCGAACCCATCCTCCTGCGCAGCCGAGTCCATCTGGCTCGCAACGCGGGGGTAAAGCTGCTCGAAGGTATAAGCCAAAGGCGGCCCATAGATTTTGAGAGTATGGGCGCGAATCCGCTGTTCGGACTCGGTCAGCGGCTTGTGACTTAGTATGGTTACCGGCTGCATCAGAAAAACCGCTCGAACTCCGTCTAAGTCCAAAATGCGATAGATCTGCCGTGCGACGTGAGTGTACTCGTCAACTTGAGTCTCTGCGATATCGAACTGAGCCTGCTCTTCTGAAGTAAGCTCAGAAAGAAGGACCGGGTCAGCAAACCCAGGCCTTTCCTCTCGGTTCGTATTTCGGGCAATGATAGATCTCGAATTCAGGTGGTCGGCCAAGCTGCGAAAAAGATCGCTGTTGGCCTTCAGCCATGTCGCGGTGAAGAACAAAAGAGACCTTCCAGAGCTAGGATTAGCAAGTAGGTTAAATTCCTGCAAATGCGGAGTGGAAGCATACGCATCATAGCTCCGCCCAGCCGACGAAAGGCCCTTCACATCGTTATAACCGTCCATAAGGATGACATAATCGGGGTGATATCGAAGGAGCACAGACTCAATCAGGGCCAATTCCTGATGCAAGCGATACTCCATCGTAGCTGCGTTTACAACTTCCCAATGTTTGGACGGAAAGGCTGAGGTAAGCTTCTGTTCCAAGAAGTAGTCGATGAGCTGGTTGTTATACAGATAATAATGGCGAGGCTCGATCTCCGGGTACCCCCCGCTGTCGCCGTAAGCCGCGGACCCGCCCACGAGAAAGATACGAACCGTATTGAGTGGCTTTTCCACCGAAACATCGCTGTCGCGACGAAACCCCTCCGCATCGTGCCGAGCACCGTTGGTGTCCGCGAAGTAAGGACTATTACGCCATGCCGCCCACGGATCACGGTAGTCCCTCGACTGCCGACTCCTCGGGCCCACGGTCCTTAGGTGTTTTTGGCGTAAGGCAAACTCCAGGCCCCCGAAAACCAGTACTACGACGAGGAGATTGAAAATAATGATGACAAAAGTCTTCTTTCCGTAACTCACTCCAGCCTCTGGGCCGTCTAACTGCTTCTCTGCCATTCGTGTCGCCTCCACGTCCCTTAGTAATAGATCACACATTTGGCTGATTGCGCTAGCCTGGGCCATCTCGTTTCCGCGCCCTCAAAGTATCATCTCCGAACTCAGGGTGCAACCAACGACAGTCCATACCAACTTCGTGAATTCCTCCGACCACTTTCTTTGCGTAGCGCCTTTGCCGTCGCTATCCACTCCTCGGGTTAACTTACGTTCACAGATGCCTCTTAAATGCGGGACGCAAAGAGTGCTGCTTCCACTGGCGTGGGGACACCTAGTCGAGTTTGAACTCCGTGCGCCAATCTCCTGTTTCAGACAATTTCGGCTCCTCTTTCTTGTCGAGGAAATAGTCGCCGAGGACCAAATAGTCCATTTCGGTCCGCATGAAGCAGCGATATGCGTCTTCAGGCGTGCAGACGATCGGTTCACCGCGAACATTGAAGCTTGTGTTCACGATGACTCCGTAGCCAGTCAGGTTCTTGAACTCTTTGATCAAATCCCAGTAGCGGGGATTGGTTTGTCGGTTCACACTTTGGATACGAGCGGAGTAGTCGATGTGTGTAATCGCGGGGAGATCCGACCGTAAGTAGTACAGCCTCTCGTAGAGTGGCATTGCGTGATAGTTCTCGGGAAGTCGCACTTGCCTCTCCTCATTGATCGGCGCAACCAGGAGCATGTAGGGAGATTGACGGTCAAGCTGGAAGTATTCCGCGATGTCCTCCTCGAGAACGGAAGGGGCGAAGGGTCGGAAGCCCTCGCGATATTTGATTTTCAGGTTTAACTTCTTCTGCATCTCCGGGTTGCGCGCATCGCCGAGGATGCTGCGGTTGCCAAGTGCACGAGGACCAAATTCCATACGACCTTGGAACCAGCCAACGACGTTACCTTCCGTGAGCCTGGCAGCCACATCGGACGCCAGGTTCTGAAAGTCGTCATAGTGGTGCGCCTTCGCGCCATATTTCTGCAACACCTGGCGAATCTCTTTTTCTGAAAATTCTGGCCCCAGATAGGCTCCCTGCATCGCATCCGCGCAACCAATAAGCTGCCGTGGATTTCCATCGTGGATGTGCCAGACCGCATAAGCGGCGCCCACCGCACCACCCGCGTCGCCGGCCGCCGGCTGGATCCAGAGGTCGTCGAAGATTCCAGCTCTTAAGATCTTTCCGTTGGCTACACAATTGAGTGCGACACCGCCCGCGAGCACAAGCTTCTTGCTGCCTGTCAATTGCCGCGCTGTGCAGGAAAGGCGCAGCACGATATCCTCCGTCACCTGCTGAATGGCCAGTGCCATATCCATGTAGACCTGGGAAATGTCGGACTCTGGCTTGCGACGGGAAACTCCAAAAAGCTGCTCCCACTTCGCTTCGTTCGCCATCTTCAAGCCGGTGGCGTATTCGAAGTAGTCCATATTCAGCAAGATCGAGCCGTCTTTGCGGATATCAACCAGTTCCGTCGTGATCTTCTTCTTGAAGTCCACAGTTTGCTGGGACTCTGGATTGCCGTACGGCGCAAGGCCCATCAGCTTGTATTCACCACTGTTCACAGCGAAGCCAATGTAATAGGTGAAAGCGGAATAAAGTAGTCCGACCGAGTGCGGGAATTGCAGCTCTTTGAGTATCTCAATCTCCCTGCCGCAACCTCGCCCGATAGTCGTCGTAGCCCACTCGCCGACGCCGTCCACTGTGATTATCGCAGCCTCCTCAAAGGGCGACGGATAGAAGGCGCTGGCCGCGTGTGAGAGGTGGTGCTCCGGATAGTAGATCGGCACCTTGCTTTCACCGAGTTCCTTGAGCTTCTCGTCGAGCAACCGTCTCATGAAGAGCTTCTCTTTGATCCAAACGGGGATGGCCGAAAGGAAGCTCATCAAGCCCTCGGGTGCGAAGGCGTGATAGGTCTCGAGCAGCCGCTCAAACTTGAGAAACGGCTTGTCGTAGAACGACACCGCCGAAAGGTCCTTATAGGTAATGCCCGCTTCCTGCAGAGCGTAGCGACAGGCATGAATTGGGAAGGACGAGTCGTGCTTCTTGCGCGTGAAGCGTTCCTCCTGCGCCGCGGCAATGATTTGGCCGTCAACGAGGATGGCCGCAGCACTATCGTGATAGTAGGCGGAGATGCCGAGGATTGCCGTCTTCATAGCTAGCCCTCCTTCATCGAATCTGTGCCGATCCGTGGCAAGCCATCAGAACAGGGTGTAGATGAACGGCGCTATAGCAGATCCACTGGCAAGCAGAATGAGGATGCCAAACGTCAAAAGAATAGTGATCAGAGGCAGCAGCCAGAACTTTTTCCTATGTCTCAAGAATCCCCACAAGTCTCTTAGGAAATCCACAATCCCTCCTTTTACATAGCATGCCTTAGTACGGCCTCTCCATGTCCGCACCGACAAATACGTGATTTCTTTCCAGCATCACCGAATCCTGCCCAACCTTGAAAGCGCGCAGTTTCAATGAATCCTTGCCGATCAGTCGCCGTAGAACAGCAATCGGCGTGACAATGCCGAAAAACACGATCGTGAGTAAGATTTTCGAGACGATCATTCCAAGGAGATCCGAAAGACTCAGCCACACTATGGCGATCGGCCGGTACACTTGGGGCACGATCATGTTCACCACATGCACAGCCATCGCCCCGATCAAGTACGACTCTCGCTTCCGCGCAACAAACAGGATCAGCAGCAGCAGCACCACTCCCATGCCGGTATCTCGGGCTTGGTCTTTTGTAATCTTCCTGTTAAAGAAATGCACCACAGCCTCCATGGAACATTCTGGCACTAGTACCGTGACCGCGCAATGTTGTTCTTTCTGTAACCGAACTTCAAGCGTGCCTGTTTGCGGGTAAAGCGCCAGGCGATACTGACCCGATCACGGTTCATTCTCCGGCCCCAGGCCCTGGCTTCTCGCCGCAGATGGCCCAGCGATGGGATTCTTCGCCGTCCTAGGCACTGCCGGGAGAACAGGCTGATCTCGATTTCCGCCTGAAACCACATTACGCGGTCACGGTACTGGTTTGCCAAGATCGAGCGAGAGGTCATCGCCCGCGGCATTTTCACCTCGGTCCCTGACTTGGCTCGCAAACTCCGTCGTTACATCAACGCCTACTCTGCCAACGCTCGCCCGATCCAGTGGAAATACTCTGACCCTTCTCGGCGCCTGCGCACTAACGAATTCACCGCGACAGTCCACTAGTTGCGCCGGATCCGTGCACAGCATGGTGACCTGGAGAGAATGAATCGTTCTGGTCATCGTGGTTTCTAGTACGCTTTGTAAGAATGATTCGCACTCCGAACAGTTATTACCGCATTTCTTCTGCCGGTCGCGCTCCTCTCCGCATAGGCCTGCTTCTGGATTCCCGTGACGAGATTCCCGCCTTCGCTACCACGATCATCGAAGATATCAAGGCCAGTAATTTCGCAGGAATCGAGTTGCTGGTAGTAAGAAAAACCACTACGGGAAGGTCGGCGCCAGGCCAGCCACCAGACTCACGCGCTCTCAGGGTTCTGCGGCATCTATCGAATCCGAAACTGAGAAAGCACTTGCTTTACGACCTTTACCTTGGCCTCGACGCGCGGATGAAGCCAGCAAACGACCCGCTTGCCAAAGTCGATTGCAAGGATCTGCTCTCAGGAATAGAGACGCTCGATGTGGAACCGGCGGGAGAGGAGTTCGTGCATCGCTTCCCCCCGGATGCGGTGGAGAAGATTCGGTCCAAGGATCTCGATGTCCTCATTCGATTCGGCTTCAATATCCCCTACGGCGACGTCTTGAAAGCTGCCCGTTACGGTGTTTGGTCGTATCACCACGGAGACAATGAGTTCTACCGTGGCGGCCCTTCCCATTTCTGGGAACTGCATGAAGGCTATCCGCTGTCCGGCGTAATTCTGCAGGTTCTCACCGAAGAACTGGGCGGTGGGCTGGTGCTTTGCAAGTCGCTGTTCGCGACCGAGCGCACCATAATTGTGTCTCGAAATCGATACACACCCTATTGGGGCTCCTCGGATCTGATCATCCGGAAACTAAATGAGCTGCACCGGTTCGGTTGGGACTACTTGCTCGAAAGAGCAATTCGGTCCGCTCCCTACAAAGGGAAGCGAGGTATCTACAGGACCCCGAGCAACCGGGATATGCTCCTTTGGCTCGGGCCAACTCTCCTAAAGAAAGCGATCTCCTATCCCTTTCGCAAGGAAACTGTGCAGCATTGGAGGATTGCCAGCCGGGTCAATGGGAAACCGCTTCATAATTTGGACTCAGATTCCGATCTCTCTGGTTTTCGGTGGATCGATGCTCCCAAAGGTCACTATTGGGCGGACCCGTTTGCTTTTGAGCACGAGGGCAAATGCTGGGCTTTTTTCGAAGACTATTCGTATAAAGAGAAGCGGGCAGGCATAGCATGTTCGCAAGTCTCGCTGCAGGGCGAATTCGGGTCGCCAGTGCTTTGCCTTGCCCATCCCACGGACCACTATTCCTATCCCTACATCTTTCGGGCTGGATCGGAGATTTTCATGATTCCCGAGTCCTTCGATTCCAATTTCGTTGATCTTTTTCGGTGCCAGCGATTTCCAGATCAATGGGTTCGCGAAGCGACTCTGTTGGAGGGCAAGTTTGTTGACACTACGATCTGGGAGCACGACGGACTGTGGTGGTTCGCAACCACAAGCGCCGAGCCAAAGCCGGGCGCCGGTTCTCTTTTGCTGTTCTATTCGACATCGCTCACCGGGGATTGGCATTTTCATCCGGCGAATCCAATTTCCACTGACATCCGAAGAAATCGCGGCGCTGGGCGTGTTTTTCGAAGTCGTAATCGTTTGATCAGGCCTAGCCAGAGCTGCGCTCCTTCCTATGGCTACAGCGTCGCCTTCAATGAGATCACTGAACTCTCTAAACATCGGTACTCTGAACGGCCCCTGAAAACTATCACTCCCGAATATTGGGAAGGAATTTCTGGCGTTCATACCTACAACTGGGCTGGCAATGTCGAATTGATCGACGGACGAACTCCTATGCTGCTGAAGCGCGTGCAGTCCTCGAACAAATAGTCTCACCTTCGATTGACGCTTCCGCTTTAGCAGATTTCGAGTGCCGGAGATGAATTGCTTATCCAGGCCCCCCGGCAAAACTTCAGCCCAGATCCCGCGCGTGTTTTCGGCACTTGGTCGTGTGATCATGCACCTTTGTGCGCTGTAGGGACACGTCCTTCAGATATCTGTCGCACTGTGACTCATCTAGTTACAGTTTGCTTGCGGACTAAACCCTTGGTCCCCCAATCTCTATTTCCGAGGGAAACCCATGTTGCGTGAGAACCCGGCTTTGATGTTCGAGAATAGTGATCCGAAGCGAAGTTCCAAACTCGCCCTGGCGCTGGCCTTGATGGCCTGTTCTTTCTCCTTGGTGGGCTGCAGCGGACTTCCGCAGAGTTCTTCCGCTCAAACGTCGGCGCAACCCTCTTCCATGCAAACCGTGCTGCCCAGTGCAACTGTCGGGAGCAGCTATCGTGAGGTACTGAACGTCAGCGGAGGACAAGCCCCCTACACCTTCGGTGTCAGTCAGGGCGAGTTGCCGACGGGATTGGTTCTCAACGCGCTGACCGGAAGCATTTCTGGAATTCCGACGCGGGCAGGCACCTTTCCATTCACGATCACGGTTACGGGCAAACCCTTCGACCCCACGGACATGCGCGCAGATAGCGCCTCGGCCGTGCACGCATACACGGTGACGGTGGTTCCGAGTGTCAGCTCTGTCACCGTTCAGATTTCGCCAGCAGGTCCGTCGATAGCGGCAGGCGGGAAGGTTCAGTTCGCGGCGGCGGTGAGCAATACGAGCAACACAGCGGTTAGCTGGTCGACCAGTGCCGGGACTATCTCTTCTACTGGCTTATTCACTGCTCCAGCCAGCGGCAACCCGAAGTTGATCACAGTGACTGCCAGCAGTGTGGCCCAGGCCGCGGCGCAAGCCAGCGCCGCCGTCACGATCACGAGCAACACCTTTGTAATTACTACTTCGAATCTGCCCGCCGCGGTGGAGTCCTCACCTTATTCAGCTTCGCTGACTGCAAGCGGAGGAACACTTCCTTACCACTGGAAGCTTGTCTCTGGGTCCCTGCCAGCGGGATTGCAGCTTGACGCAAGCACGGGAACGCTTTCTGGATCACCCGCCCAGGCTGGCACCTTCCCCTTCAGTGTGAGTGGGACGGATGCGGCCTCGCATACCGCGCAGCAAAGCCTGTCTCTGCTAGTTTCGACTTCGGGGAAGACTTGCGGGCCGCCTGCGTATGAATGTTCCCGGTCCGACGTCGCCACCGTTCAGTTACCTTCACTCGTGCCCAACGTGGGTAGCCTTTCGGGCGCAAACACGATTGTTACCGACCCCGACTTTGGCAATCGCATCGTGCGGATCACGGATGCGAATACTGATCCCAACCCGTCCTATGTGAACCGTACTTACAGCGTAAATTCCAGCGGAAGCGCAGACGACAATCTCTGGAATACGGACTCGACCCTTTTTATTGTGCAGGATACGGGGAGCGCCGGATACCCCTTCACCTTCAATCCGAGCACGTTTCAGGCGGCTCGAATGTATGTTTCAAACTTTCCTGCGACGAACGGGCTCATGCTGCTTACGGGTGGCGGCATCTGGAGCCGCGTGAACCCGAATGTTCTCTATTCCTATGGTGGAACTGCCATCAATAAGTACGACTTCACCGACCGAACTAATCCTCCATCCCCGGCACTGGTCTATGATTTTACGAGCAGTTCCAATTGTCTTCCGGCGGGCTTCACGGCAACGTGGCTGACCATGGGCGGGGTGAGCGCCGGTGACACTGTGTTCGCTATGGGTTACTCCAATACCGGAAGCCAAGATACGGGCGTCTATGTAGTCGCCTACAAGGCCGGAAGCGGGTGCAGCGTACTGAATACACAGACCGGCCACGTGGGGGGCGATTGGGGAGCCACAGGCACGATCGGTATACCAGACCGTTGGTACGTCCACAACGTGAAGATATCCAGGGACGGGAACTGGGCGATCATCGCAAGAGAGGACTGTATATCGACCTGCTCCGCCCCGGAAGTGTACTTCTGGCAGATTGGAACTACGAACGCGACCCCATGTGCCGGGGGAAACTGCGACGGTCACTTTACCGAAGGCTACACTCATTATGAAAACAACGACAACTCGCCGCTGACCAACCAAGTGATCCGCACATTTGCAGATCCGACTGCGTTTACGAACATCAGCACCACTTTTCCTGTCGGAGATTATATGGACCAGCACCAGTCGTGGCACAATGTCGATCCGGGCGACAGTGTTCCATTTCTCTCGTCTACGTTCGGCACGGCTAGCCCCTACCCCGGCCCGTGGTACAACGAAATCATTGCGGTCGCGGTGGACGGCAGCGGGAAGACCTGGCGATTCGCGCACAGCTTCATTACCGGCCTTTCTTCAAGCTTCGACACCGCTGGGGGGATTGGCACGGTTTCGCAGGATGGAAAGTTCTTCATCTTCTCTTCCGACTGGATGGGTAATCTTGGCTCCGAGTCGGGAGCCGCAACCTGCACCATCAGCAGCGACTGTCGCGGCGATGTCTTTGTCGTCGAACTGAGGTAGATTGCAGGCCTCGCAACCAACTTTCGCGGGGGGGAAAGCTCCCAACCCCGTTTCCGCATGGCGCACTAGTCGAGGCAATTGTCCGCTCAAAGCGCCCGGGCGAGAGCCCACGGTTTCCTCAGCCTGCAGCGGACAATTGCGGTCAGGAACTCGCGGGTCACTCGGTTGTGCAGCGGTTTCATTCGCCGGATCGGGACAAGTTCAAGTTGCTCGACAGCAAATGGGCTTCTCTTGAGAATCTCTTCGAACCGGCGAATCGTCATCTGGTTCAGCCCTCCCTCGACTTCACCAAACTTCCTGGCGCCATCCGTCTTGAACTGAGCGCGCCAACGAATGAGCGCCTCTTCCTTCAGCACAATATGGGCCCAGGGAAAAACAGAGAACAAGTGGCCCCCGAGCGGGTGATACCAAGTGGGACCAAAGCTGACAAAGACGCAGCCACCAGGTTCGAGCACCGAATACATCGTCTGCAAGACGGCGCCCGGTTCCGCAAAATGTTCGAAAGAGTCGAGGGAAACGATGACTTCTACGGGATTCGCGACCGAGGTAACAAACTCGCACTTGGCGGCGACTCCGGCCTTCTCTGCCTGCTCCTGCGCAAGGCGCAACCATTTCTCCGAGACGTCGAGGCCGATCACGCGTTTGGCCCCAAGCAGCGCCATCTCTTTCACTTCCGCACCTGGGCCGCACCCAAAATCGAGGACGACCCTGTCCTTGATCTCAGTTTCGATCCCGGGCAACAAAACCCGCAGCTTGCTTTTTCCCGCGTAAGCTCCGCCGTCCATTGTGGCAGGAACCCGGGGAGCAATCAGGCGCAGGAGGCGGTACTCAAGCGCAGCCAGCATATGGGCAGCCCATGATACAGAAACAGGAGGGCGGATGTCGATTAGAGCGGGATTGAGGGCCTTCGCTTAGTGGGACATCACTGGAGCTGCCATCGACGACACCAGTGTCGATCGTGAAAGTTCGATTCCCAAGTGCGGTACGCAGCGGTGCAAGGGCGGCCAACCCCGCCTGTTGATTGGTGTAAGCTGGTGTAGTCTGTCCCAGATGCGTTGATGCGCTCCGCTTGCGGGGCAAAGCAGGCATGGACGGTTAATAGGAAACAATGCCGACTGACTTCCTCCCACGAACGCTCTTAGGGAGAAACGGTCGGCGGAGGGCTTGGCGAAACTGTAATGAAAATCGAAATCTCTCGTTAGAGTGAAGTACGTCTTCAAATATCCCAGGAAATTAAATGCTGAGACCGGTCAAACTGGCAACTCTAAGCGTGCTTCGAGGCTGCGGGATTTTCAGGTGGGTGATGAACAGTCATTGGCGCCACGAGCGCCTTTTGATCCTCTGCTACCACGGTACGTCGCTGGAAGATGAGCATCTGTGGCGACCCAGGCTTTATATTCAACCGCAAAAGCTGGAGCAGCGGCTTGAGTCGCTGAAGGAGGGACACTTTTCAGTGCTGCCTCTGGGAGAAGCTTTGCAGCGGCTCCGTGCTGGGACCCTGCCTGCGCGCAGCGTCGCCCTGACCTTTGACGACGGCACTTACGATTTTCTCCGGCAGGCCTATCCTCTATTGAAACACTATGGTTTCCCGGTAACGGTCTATCAGACCACATACTACACTTCGGTCGAGCGGCCGGTGTTTAACCTGATCTGTTCCTACATGCTGTGGACGCGGCGAGGCGAGGTGATCGCGAATGGCGGGGGTTTGGGCTTGCAGAGGACGTTGGACTTGCGAACCCAATCAAGCCGCTTTGCCGTCGTGCGAGATCTAATTGAAATCTCGGAGCGCGAGAACAGGACCGGACTACAGAAGGACGAAATCGCAGCGCAATTAGCTCGTGTTCTGAAGATTGACTATGACAGCCTCAGGGCAAAGAGAATTTTGCAGTTGATGAACGAGCGCGAATTGCAAGAAATCTCCAGAAACGGTGTTGATGTTCAACTGCACACGCATCGTCACCGCACGCCGGAGGACGAAGCGCTATTCCGCAAGGAAATCCAGGAAAACCGCTCGACAATTCATAAGGCGACGGCAACGGAACCGGTTCACTTCTGCTATCCCAGCGGGGTCTACCGGCCGGCGTTCCTACCCTGGTTACGGAAGGAGAACGTGGTGTCTGCAACCACCTGCGACGCCGGCCTGGCTGCGCGCGACAGCGAGAGCCTATTGCTGCCGCGTTTCATCGACCACCAGAATCGTGCCCAACTTGAGTTCGAGAGCTGGATCACAGGAGTGGGGGACCTGCTGGCGGTGCGGCGGAAAGCGGCCGAACTCAGTTAGTCGGCTGTTCGCGGCGTAACGTTACTTTCGGTTTCATCGCTTGAAACCGCAGGAAGCGACGTTTCGGTTAGAATCAAGGCGTACCGGACGTGAAGTTGAATTTACATCATGTGAGTCGTAGCTGGTCTCTTTAATGAAGGGTCCATGCAAAACAGCGCGGAACTCTTGCCGACAACAGTGACTTCTCGTTAAGTACAAAAGGCTAAAATTCAGAATCCTTTACAAAAATGCTAGAACGTGTCCTGCATAAAATGGCCCGCTCGTTTGAGCGGCTTGCCTATACCGACGAGGGCGTT
>OCZU010002131.1_pt1 | contig 12727 bp, 8 predicted proteins | sample 1539001 | NCBI WGS metagenome assembly OCZU01 (sample SAMEA3539306, study PRJEB22396) | soil metagenome | biome: tundra; feature: field; material: soil | place: USA | collected 2010-05 | depth 0.15 m
TTGGCGTCAGCCGGCTGATGCACATTTCACCCTACATGCCGCCGTATCCCGAACTGTTCGTCGCCCGGCTGAAACAAATTTATCACGATGATGACATCCAACTTTTCAACTCCGCCCAGAGCGGCGCGACTTCCGATTGGGGCGCGAGAATGTCCGGGCGAATGGTGGCGTCGTTGAATCCGGATCTCGTGACGATTGCCTTCGGTCAGAATGATTTCTGGGGCACTTCGGCGGACGCGTTTGCAAACAACATCTCTAATATCATCCAGACCGTGCGAGTGAAAAATCCGCGTGCGGAATTCTTGCTGGTCTCCACTCTGCGCTTTGATCCCGCATACACGGCCAAGGCTGAATACTGGAACTTGGTCGGCGAATATGCGGCAAAGCTGAAGGCCATGGTCGGCTTAGGCGCGCAATTCGTGGACATGACGGCCATCAGCGATGCGATTTACGCCGCTAAAGAGCCGAAGGACTGCCTGAACGATCCGCTGCATCCGAACGATTTTCTTGCCCGCTGGTACGCGCAGAGCCTGGTGGCGGCGCTGGATTTGGTTTCCGGCCGGCCCGCCGCGGTCGGCGGCAAGAAGGGCATCGGCCAGAATGGCGGCCGGATGCCCGAAGCCGTGCCTGCGTCGGCTCAATCGGACTATTGATTCGGGGGACGCGAATTTGATTCACTGGGTTGGCCGCGAGCGATGTTCTTTCATGACAAACATTTTCAGAACCGCTAAACGGCTGCGTTGATCGTGCGAACAATTCTCATCACAACGAGCTTGCTGACGTTGGGCCTTCTGCGCGGCTGGACGGCCACGAACGCTCCGTTTTCTATCCAGCAACGCGGGGGAATCTCCTGGCTGACGAAACCCAACGGCGAGCGGTTTTTTTCGCTGGGTGTTTGCGTGGTCAACCAGGGTGCGTCGCGCGAACATTTCAGCTCAACGAATCCTGGCTATGCGGCGTTTCAGCATTACGAGAATTCAAATCGCTGGGCCGAGGCTACGTTGAAGAGGCTCAAGTCGTGGAAGTTCACTACCATTGGCGGCTGGAGCGATTTTCCGGCTTTGCAGCAATGCCGTGACGCGGACGTGGCTTTCATTCCGGTGTTGGCCGTTGGCATGACTTGTGGCGTGCCGTGGCGGGACATGTGGGACACGAACATCATCGCGCAGATGCATCAAATCGCGCGTGAAAAGATTATGCCGCTGCGCGAGGATCCGCGTGTGCTCGGCTATTACAGCGACAACGAAATGGGTTGGTGGAACGCGACGCTTTTCAAGATGACCCTGGAGCAGGCACCCACGAGCGGCCAGCGGCAGCGTTTGGTGCAGCTGCTCCGCGAGACTTACCACAACAACTGGTCGGAACTGCTCAAAGATTTCGAGCCAGAAGGCGTTGGGAATTTTGAAGAACTCGACCAACACGGGATGCTTTACCTCCGGCCGGGTAGCAAAGGCATTCGCACCTACCGCCGCTTTCTCAGCCTGATGGCCGGGCGTTACTACGCCCTCGTGCGTGACGTCATCCGCACCTACGATTCGCGTGGATTGGTTTTGGGAGACCGTTACCAATCGTTTTACTATCCGGAAGTGGCGCGGGCTTCAGCGTCGTCTGTGGACGCGGAGTCCAGCAATCTTAACGCTGCGTGGAACGACGGCACGTTTCCTCGCTTCTATCTCGACACGCTTCACGCGTTGAGCGGCAAGCCGGTTATCGTCAGCGAGTTCTATGTGGCTGCGCAACAAAACCGCAGCGGCGATAAAAACCGCAGCAGCGATTTCCCAACGGTGACCACGCAAAAGGAACGCGCCGCCGGATTTCGCAACACGATGCAGGCGCTCGTGCGAACGCCCTATGTTGTCGGCGCGGACTGGTTTCAATACTATGACGAGCCGACGCATGGGCGCAACGACGGAGAGGATTACAACTTCGGGCTGGTGGACATTCACGACAGGCCTTACGAGTCGCTCACGTCGTCGGCACGGGCGCTTGATCTGGTGGCGATCAAAAGTGAGCAACACCCCGCACGCCCCGACGCATCGCTCGGAGTGCCACCCGCACCGCGCAATCCGCTCGGTCAATTTACAGTCAGGCTCGCGCTCAAGGATTGGGATCGTGAACGCGGATTTGTGAAACCGGTTTCGGAATTTCCCGTTGCGGACTTGTACGTGTGCTGGAACAAGAAGGCGGTCTATCTCGGTTTGTACGCCCAAGACATCGTCGAGGAGAATTATTACCGGAACAAGACCGTGCCCGAAATGGATCGCGCTGAGTGGATCATCTCCATTGGCGAAACCAACCAGCCGATTCGCGCCCGGCTAGGACCCGGCGCGCCTCCCGTTTGCGACGAGCCCGCCGTGCGCCTCGTCAATCTGTCCGGCGTGTACATGAACACGCGCAACATCGCGGCCGTGGAATTGCCCGCGAATCTGTTCGGCAAGGAGCGGTTCAAAGCGGGCGACACGATTGAATTCGGCTCTATTTTTTTCACTCATTGCCGCGCGGATCGCGTCGAGTGGAAGGGAAAGTTCAAATTAGGAGGCGAACCTGCCAGGTGAAAAAGCCAAGCGCACATCAATTGCATCTCATCCGATCCCTCATTAAGACTCAAACCGCAAACCAAATGACAAAATGAGCCAAACAACCCCCATCATTCGTTCACCCCATTGTCTTTTCGCCGCAATGGTGGCCGCAGTCCTTTTGACCGGATGCGCCTCGGCAGACAAAGAATACGGGGAGAAGAAAACCGCGACCGTTGCGCCAGCACCCTCCGCGCCGGTTGCACCTGTCACACCCGCTCCGCCGTCCGCACCCGCGAAACCTGCGGAGGTTGCCCCAGCAAACTCAGTGATCCGCATCAATGCCGGTGCCGACGCGAGCTTTACCGATTCCAGTGGAACCGTCTGGCTCCCGGATCGCGGATTTGTGGGGGGCGATGTCGTTGTCCGCTCTGCCGATACGCAGATTGCGAACACGAAAGATCCGGGACTGTATCGCACGGAGCATTGGGGCATGGACTCCTTTTCGCAGCGGGTGCCTAACGGCAAGTATGTCGTGAAACTCCATTTTGCCGAAACATCGCCCACCATCGAAGCTCCGGGCGAACGCCTTTTTTCTTTCAACGTCGAAGGACATGAGTTCAGGGATTTTGACGTGTGGGTCAAGGCGGGCGGCCCGCGCCGGGCCTACATCGAAACGGTCAACGTGGACATCGCCGACGGCAAACTCGACATTACGTTCGAGGCCGGTATGGATAGCCCGGAAATCAACGGCATCGAGATCAGTTCGGCACCATGAAGGCTTCCGCTTCCATTCAAGGGCCTCCAGTTGTCGTCGGAACCTATCGGCTCGGAAACAAACTGTGGATGATTCTCAGCGCGCTTCGATAGTGGCGGATTTGAGGCCTGCGGCATCCGCTTTGACCGTAACTGCGCCGCTGGATCAAGCGGACGAGATAATGGCGAGCCATAGGCCATTGCCCACGCCGAGAAGTCTGCCGACATCGGACACGGTGAGAATAGTCCAATTGAGCTATTGGGGAACGAGAAAGAATCCTGTACAAATGGGGTTGTTCATGATTTGGAAATCACTCTTCGAGTCACCGCCCTCCTTGGCTCCCCTTCTTTCGGTGGTGGCGGCCATCGCACTGTTCGAATCCGGCGGCGCGATCGCGCAGACGAACAGTCGTTACGAATCGTTTCGCTTCGGCGTGTGCTATTACCCCGAGCAGTGGCCGGAGAGCTATTGGGAAGACGACGCGCGCCGGATGGAGGAGTGTGGCGTCAACACAGTCCGCCTGGGTGAGTTCGGATGGGCGCTGATGGAACCACGCGAGGGACATTTCGATTTCAGCCTGTTTGACCGCGCCATCGAAACGCTTGGCCGGCACGGGATAAAAACCATTTTCGGCACGCCCACCGCCACACCGCCCAAATGGCTCACGCACAAATATCCTGAAGTTCTCGACGTGTTCGAGGATGGCCGTCCGGCAAACGACCAGTCGCGCCGACAATACTGTTACAACAGTCCGGTCTATCGCCGGTTCTCCCGGAAGATCGTCGAGGCGCTGGCGCTGCATTATCGCAACAACACCAACATCATCGGCTGGCAGATTGACAACGAGATGAACAACGAGAACCCCGAATGTTTCAGCGCGAGTTGTCGCGCCGCGTTCCGGACCTGGTTGCGACAGAAGTATGGGACGCTCGATGAACTAAACGCGCGCTGGGGCACGGTGGTCTGGAGCCAGATTTACTCCGACTGGGCACAAATTGACCTGCCGTTCCGCACGCCGGCATTTCACAATCCGGGGCTGATGCTCGACTACAAGCGGTTCATCTCCGCTTCGGCCACGGATTATTTGAACGACCAAGCCGAAATCCTTCGCCGCTACCGGCCCAACGATTTTCTCACGCACAACGGCGCTTTCAAGAACATCAACTATTACAACTTCAGCCGCGCTCTCGACCTGCACGCGTTCGACAATTATCCGACCTTCGAGGATTCACCTCGCTATCCGACGGGCGCGGCGCTGACGCTGGTGCGCGGCTTCAACGGGCGCATGATGATCATGGAGCAACTGACCGGACCCGCCGGCCAGACCTATATGCTGCGCGCGCCGCGGCCGGGTGAGGCGCGCCTTTGGGCGATGCAGGCGGTTGCGCATGGCGCAGAAGGGATGCTGCACTTTCGCTGGCGCGCGGCGCGGCGCGGCGCGGAGGAATACTGGTACGGCGTGCTCGACCACGACAACGTCCCCCGCGCGCGTTTCGATGAATTCAAACAGGAAGGGCTCGAGTTGCAGAAAATCGGACCGCAGATCGTCGGCTCGAAAGTCATTTCGGAAATTGCCGTAATCAAGGACTTCGAGGCGGAGTGGGTGTTCGATTACCAATTTCTGACGAAGGAGGTGAACGTCGGCGCGGTCTATAACGGGCTCTTCCAAGCGGCGTCAGAGCAGCGGCACAGCATTGATTTCGTCGGCCCAAACGCTGACTTGAGCGGCTACAAACTGGTGTTCGCGCCACAGATGGTGCTGATGGACGATGAATTGGCGGGGCGGCTGCAACGGTTCGTCGGGCAAGGCGGCACGCTCATCATGTCCGCCCACAGCGCGATCAAGAACCGGGACAATGCTTTCACTGCTGCCACGATTCCCATCGGCTTGACGGATGTGTTCGGTGTTGAACTTGACTCGTTTCAAACCTATCAACCGCCGTCTCGCACCAACAACGCGCTCCGGTTCGACGACGGCAGCGCGCCGGTCCAGGTCTTCGCCGAAGTGCTGCGTCCCACGACGGCACGTGTGATCGGCCGGTGGGAACGCGATTACCTCAAGGACTCGCCGGCGGTCACGGAGCGACAGTTCGGAAGGGGAAAAGCGATTTATTACGGTTCGCTCTTCAATATGGACGCGGCGCGCTACCTCATCAAGCGTTACGCCGGCGAAATCGGGCTGAAGCCGTTGCTGGCTGACGCGCCCGATCAGGTCGAGGTAACGCGCCGCACGAAAGGCGGGACTGATTTTTATTTTCTGCTCAACCACGGCGACTCGCCAACGACCGTGAAAGTGGGCGAAGGCTTTGTTGATGTCCTGACTGGCGAGGCCGCGACCGCGAGCCTCACGCTTACTCCCTTCGACTATCGCGTGCTCGAACGCCGGCGGCTGGCCAAATAGGCGCACCGCGCACCACGCATAATCAACAACTTATTTTGCGGCATAAATGTTTATTTTAAAATATTTGGACTCCCCATCTTTTGCCGTGCAAACAATTTGAAGGGGTTGTTTGGAATCGAAATCTGCGGTGTTGATTTCCCCGGCGGCCCAGGAAAGGCCGCACCAGATCATCTTGTCGTATTCTATTCGAACCGGCAGAGTTTTTTCACCTTGTTTGGCTGTGATGCTCAAGAACTCATTCATTTTAGTTCCATCAGGAGGCGCTCCTCCCCATGAACGAAAAGGTTTTCCGTCCGCCCCACATTGAGAAAATAGTATGCGGATATTCATTCCGGGCAGAGGGTTTAACTGAACGGAAGCGGTATGATTTCCCGTTATTTCCAAATCGGCCTTTAAGGATTCTATCCTTTGAGGGATGTGTATATCCTGATCGCTTTCCCATTTGCCTTGCCCAGCCGCATATTTTCCAAATCCAATTACTGCCAGTTGTTCCGCGCCCAGTGTGATTGTATTGCTTTTGATTGCCGTTTCAAATCCGTCGTCCTGATAAAGGACAAATCCTGCTTCAGATATTGTTTCGGGGAGTCTTATTTCCTGCACGGACTGCGAAGGATTGACAACTGTAAATAAACCTCCCCCGGCGGTCCTGGAGAAATATCCATAGGGCATTCCGGTTCCTGGAACAGCGCCGAAAAGAGAAGTCTGTCCATATTGCTGTAATTGCATGTAAATCTTCTGCACTTTTGCAAACCACGCGGCAGCTTTATCATCAATTAATTCAAGGTTCCCATGATACACGTTCAGCCAACCGCCCCGGGCCAATGTAAGGATCAGCGCGCCCTTCCAGGCGGCAATTCCCCGCTTGTAACAAGTTCCGGTTTTTCCGATCATAAATGCGCAATTATCTATTCTTGACAGCGGCAGACCATTAAAAGCGAATTGACGCACCATGTGGTCGGAATACAAATCCTCCGAACGCCAGAAATTCATCATCGGAATATCAGAAATGCGGGGGTCGCCACTGTACAGGGTATCGAATATTTCCAGCCACCGGGAATCTATGGTTTTGCGAAAAGGAGTTGTGGTATTATCCATGTCCCCGCCAAAACCATTGTAGCCAATGAATAACATTTCAGGGTTTTTGGCCCGGAATTTTTTGATCGCCTGGATGAATGCCTTTTTATTCAGTTCCTCGATTTCCGCGGGCAGGGTATTTCCTTTGGCAGCGGCGGTGGCCGCATCGAAGTAGGCAAAATCAAACTTGAACATCTTGAAACCTTTGTCGGCATACAACTGCAAGGTTTCCATCAAATGATTCAAATAACCTCCCTCAAAAAGGCTCAGAGTCGCGTCATCGGAAGTTACGGAACCTCGCCATTCGGGGATGACATGGAGCATGGGCCTGCCTCCGGCCTTAATCAGGTTGGTTGAAAACCACAGCCCCGGTTTTACTCCTGCCGCTTTACATGCTTTCAGCCAACGATCGGGTCCGTTGGGCCAGTTCTTTTTATTCCATACCCGGTAACCTCCGTCCACATCGAACCAAAAAGCATCCATCACGTAGTAATCAATCCGGACTCCATCCTTTTTCAAACGGATAACGTTATCCAACTCCTGCATGGCTAATTCTTCCGACAGGGGAATATTATCCGACAATTCATCATAAGCCGACCAATCGTTATACACAGCGATCGGTTCTTGAAGCCCCGTTGAAATACCTGATCGTTCGACATTAAAATCCGATGTCTGGCTTTTTACCTGAAAACTGATCAAGTAGACAAATAATAATCCGAGAGGGAATTGCTTTTCTATCGCGTTCATTGGCGGTTATTTGTCAGCGCCCGGTGATGTGGACATCAAACGCAACTAAACATGCCCCGTCAATCCTGCTTTTCACAAAATCGGGGACAGGCCAGGAGCAAGGCCGGCTATTGTGGCACACTCGCGCGGGTTTCGACCCATAATCCATCTGCTGCGCCAGCTCCCGACGAGTCGGCGCTGAATGAGGGCCACGAGGGGTGAGTGGCATACGTCACGGGTAAAATGGTGCATAGGGTGCTTTTGAATTTGTGGATTTCTGAATGTCCATCCGCAAAGGCGACGCCGCCAGCACCGTTGTGATACGTAGCCGGCAAATCATTCCATTGCGCAGAGTTCGGATGGGGATCGGTTTGTAAAAAACCGTCGTTGATGCTGTCGGGGTGTTCATCCAGAATCACAAAAAGACCCGACGGATTGGGAATACTGCCCGCTTTTAGAAACTGGCGGTAGTCCGGGAATGTTCCGTTGCCAGTGCTGGTGGAGGTGGGAGTATTGGCGCCGAAGAACATGTTCATCGAGTAGGAGCGCGGCCGGGCCGTAATGCCTGCAGCCCGCTGACTCGCGCTGAGATAATTGTCGGCCGGGCACCTGTAAATCCCGAGGCTTCCGGTATATTTGTAAAAAGGTGCCTGCGTGATGCCGTCAACATTATCGATCGGGTTGCCTTGCATGTCGCTGAGGTTCCAATTCATGTAGTTGTTCACCCAACTTTTGTAAGTCTTGTTTTTTTCCTCAAGCGCAGCGAACACGCCACCGTAATTATTCACAAGCCCGTCGTTGTTATCGGTGTAATATTGAATCCAACCAAGCATCAGTTGCCGGGAATTGCCCATGCACTGGATCGATTGGGCTCTAATCTTTGCCTTGCTCAGTGCCGGCAATAACATCGCGGCAAGAATTGCAATGATGGCAATCACCACCAGGAGTTCAATCAGCGTGAAAGCTCGGCGTGTTTTTGACTGCAATTTGATCCGCCCAAAACCGGCTTCGCTCGCACAATTGAGGGTTTTTGTGGACATATTATATTTTCTTGGCGCGACTATGACTCATTGCTGGAGCCGGTAATACTGCTGGATGCCGGCGATTGGATTGGTCACGACGTTTTGCCCGTTGACGACGACCGGTGCCGTCGAATTGGTGTTCCAAACCGCCGCTGCGCCGAGATTAAGGGTGGATGCCAAGCTAAAACCAGTGGTATTTGTCGGCCACGTCAAGATAACGTTCGAGCCAGCCCTCTGAATATTCAACGTCAGCCCCGCGATCGTCATGCTTTTGATGTAAAAATCCGTGCGCTGGGGGCCAGGGCACACACTCGGATAAAAGTCCGAGTCCGTGTTGTAGAGTTGATACGTTACCCAAGTGATGGGTGCGTTCGTCTTAAAGGTTCCATCCTCCGAGTAGGCACTTCCCGGGCTATCCAGCGGCGTCATGACGAGATGATAAGTGTTTGTGCCGGTCACGGTGATGTCGAACTGCATTCCATTCGTTGTAGTATCGGTGTCGAAGAGGGTGGTGCCGCCTGTGTTGAAAGTTTGGTCGGTGTACCAGCGGCCATACGAAAAGTACTCAAAGGCACCCACATCTGCCACCGTACCCGCGCCGCCATATTGGATGTTATCGCCGCCGTTGGAGAGAACGATCGTATAGCCGCGGAAGAATTTACGTTCCGCGGGATTTGCAATGATCGTGCTAAACGTTTGGCCGACCTGCAACCCGCCGTTCGGAATAGCTCGACCGGCTCGAGAGATATCGCCGGCCGCAGTATTACCGGTATCTGGTGGGTTAGGGCTGCCGATCGCTGGAGCGACGGGGTTGCATAATGTCCAAGCCACACCAAACGGGTCGTAAGGCGACGTGCCGTCTATGGCATTCTGGATGGGCGACGTGGAAGTAGAATCCATACTCCAGGGTCCGAACCCGTACCCGCCGTTTTGCCCCGCTGACCAGCCGGCGGCGTAGGTGGAATTGGTGGAGTAGTCGGCGGCAATAAAAGTTTGTGCGGAGCAGTTGCCGTTCAACAGGGTTGAAGCACCAGCAACGGCGCATGCCACGGCGACCCCCCCATTGAGTGAAAAATGACTCTTCATGGTTGATCTGAATTGATTTTTTTGTCGAACTCTTTCGTGGGTGTTTTCATAGCGCACATGAATCTAATATAAGCCAATCACCCCCGCCATTGCTCAATCGGACTATACGAAGGCGGGCAGCCGATGAAACTGGAACACAAACCCATACAGCAGCCTTAGAGGACGACAAGGCCCTTTCAGCTTCCGTCACCACCCAATCCCGCGGTCACGGAGTTTGAAGATTTCAAATACTTCCTCACCGCCTCCGTGCGCCCGCGTACGTGAAGTTTTTCGTAAATGTGGCGAAGGTGCGCCCGTACGGTGTCGTAACTGATTTTGACGCGGACGGCGATTTCCTTGTTGCTCAGTCCCTCGGAGAGCAAGGCAAGGATGTCTGATTCGCGTGGGGTCAGGCTGTCACCGGGCGCGACGTTGGCCGGTTTTTTTTGGAACGCCTCAACCAACATGCGGGCAATTTCACTGGTCATCGGCGCCCCCCCGGAACGCACTTCGCTGATCGCTTTCAGAAGCTCCTCCGGACTGGAACGCTTCAACAGATAGCCGCAGGCGCCGGCTTGCAGCGCCTGAAAAATCAATTCGTGATTGCGATACACGGTCACGATTATGACTTGAACGCCGGGAAGCTTTTCTTTCAGTTGCGCCGTGCAGGCGATGCCCGATTCTCCGGGCAAATGAATATCCATGAGTACCACGTCCGGCTTGAGTCGCGGAATTTCAGCCAGCGCTTCCTCGGCGGTGGCGCAGGCGAACACACAGCGAAATCCCGGTGCCGCATCAATCCATTGCCGGAAGGTGTCTCGCATCACGGCGTTGTCTTCAACAATGGCGACGGTGTTCATGGCGGGTTACCGGAGACAGGCAGCGGCAATTGCAGGGAGACGGTCGTCCCCGCGCCGGGAGAGGATTCCAGTTCGCAGTGACCGTGCAAGTGTTCCAGCCGGTTGCGGAGATTCAAAAGGCCATTTCCATTAGAGTGCCCGGATGTATCGAAGCCGCTTCCGTTGTCGGCGATCGAAATCCACAGTTGGTCTTCCAGCACGCGGACGCGGAAGCCGATCTCACTGGCGCCGCCGTGGCGGACGGCGTTGTTGAGCGCCTCTTTCACCGCGAGAAAAAGATCGTGGCGCACCTCCCCGGAAACCACCTGATCGGGAAACGAATTTGGAATCTGCACGCGGCACGCGACCTTCAATCCCGCGAGATATTCCTCCGCGTAACTCGCCAGATACATGGCCGCCGAAGCCAGAGTGTCGCGCTCCGGATCCACGGCCCAAACAATTTCGTCCAAGACGTACACCAATGTGCGGGATTTTCCCGCGATGGTTTCCATACGTTCAGTGGCCTCGGCAGCGGGCAATTTAAGACCGGGGCTGGCGGTGGCGAGCATGGTGATCTCGGTCAGACTGCTTCCCAAATCGTCGTGCAAATCGCGCGCAATGCGGGCGCGTTCCTGCGCCAAGGCGCGTTGATGTTCGGCCTTTTCGCGGTCATGCACCTCCTTCTGAAGTTGGGCGGTGCGCTGTTGAACCTTGTGATGAAGAAGGCGGATCCAAACCAACGCCAGCCCCAGCACGCCCAGAAGCGCGCCTACCAGAATCAGCAATCGCTGCAGCGTCCAAAACGGGGGCCGCCCCAATACCTGGATGTCTGCCGCTGAGTTCAATAACAACTCAAAATTTGCGACATCCATCCCGGTCGTCCGGTTTCCCCCGCTGCCCGCGTAAACGCCGGTCAACTCCAGTCGACTTCCCAGCGGCAAATCAAAAGCCTTCTTATGACTCGTTCCAGGCGAAGTGGGTTGGGTTGCAGCAGATCTGCCGTCACCATCCAAGCGGGCGACGAATCGCTGCAAACCAGCCTGCAACTCCAGCGTTCGCTGATCTCCGCTCAGATTCAATAGCACGGCCTTGACGCGTACGCGGATGGCGTCGTTTTGGGCCTGGAATAAACTGTCTGCATCAAGAGGGCGGGCGTCTGGCAATGGGGCCACACCGGCTTTTCGCGCAAGGGCCTCCTGCAAAACCGGCGACGGCCCCGTCAGGCTCGGAAAGCCGACCACATCCACCAGGTCACCGACCCCGAAGCTCACGGTTTCTTTCGGGATGAATCGAAAGCCGTCTGGCCCATCCATCGCGTAATATTCGCCTTGGCGCACATGCACGATTTGTCCGGAAACTTTTACCTGTCTCAACGCGCTGGCTTGGGGATCGAATTGAAGCAAATCCGTCACGCGTTTCGGCGTAACCGCAAAAGCGTCCGCGGGCGCCGGATCAATCACCGTCACCAACGGAGTGAACATGCGGACCTCGCTAACATTGACCTCATGCGTTGCCGCATCCCAGGACGCAAACAAACAACCACGCAGCCGGATGAGCGCGCCTTCGTATGGTTTCAGCGTGACGCCGTTCGTGCCGCCGTTCGTGTCAAATACCAGAGCATTGATCTTGCCGCCGTGCGTGAGCAGCGTGGCCCCGTCCGCGCGGACCGTCGTGACAATCCCCTCAATCTCCACGAACTGCGTGTCCAGACTGCCGTTGATCAACTGGTCCCAGTAGGGATGAACTGGCGGTGGCAATTCCCTGGTACCAATCCGGGTGATCCGGCCGGCATGAATCCGCGGCGCGAACTGGCCTGGATCGGTGACGCCTTCAACCTCCACTAACTCTCCCACCTGCGGTGGCCCGCCGAGCGACGGATTCCAACGGTCAATGTAAATCCCGCTCGTTGCGTCCTGGACCACGGCAGCTTCGAATCCAGGCAATGCGCAAGTAATCACACCGCGGATTAGCACATGTTGGTCGCCTGCTGCCTCTTTGCGGGTCAACCTATGAACTTGTTCTGCGGTCGTCAGAACCGGAGATCGCGACTCAACACCCAGCGGTGCGGACTGATTCGTTACCACCGACCCCAAAGCGCTGCCTGCATCGGCAACCGCCCAGATCAGGAATGCGAAACAGAAGATCGCGTCCAAGTGAAGGTTGAGCGCATTACGTGTCATGCAAACTTACGGGCCTGATAGACAACGACACTAACACAATTGCCTTGCGAGGAAAAGGCAATTAAGCCAGACGGAAAAGCAATTCCCATTCCTGCCTGGCTGATTGACTCAAGTAGCCCCAATGGGTAGTGTTGTGTCCATGAAGGC
>OCZU010002132.1_pt1 | contig 12725 bp, 11 predicted proteins | sample 1539001 | NCBI WGS metagenome assembly OCZU01 (sample SAMEA3539306, study PRJEB22396) | soil metagenome | biome: tundra; feature: field; material: soil | place: USA | collected 2010-05 | depth 0.15 m
TCTTGTAAGCATGATGAATCTTGCGGATGCGTTCCTTTGAAAACCCCCGTCGCTCGAGGCCCACTTTATTCATCCCGTACGCATGCGTGTCACGTGCGGCGGACGTCATCGAAAACGGCAAAACATCCTGCGTAATGATTGTCCCTCCGCCAATGTAGGCGTGGGCCCCGATGCGCACAAACTGATGCACCGGGCAAAGCGCGCCCACCACAGCCCATTCTTCCACGGTCACATGTCCGCCCAGCGTCGCGCCATTCACCAGCATGCAGTGGTCGCCGATCACGCTGTCGTGCCCGATATGCGCGTACGCCATGATCAGCACGTGGCTGCCAACTTTAGTAAGTCCGCCGCCTTTCACGGTGCCGCGGCTGATGGTCACGCACTCGCGAATTTCGTTGTGGTCGCCGATCTCCAGCCGCGTCGGTTCGCCGTCGTAGGAAACATCCTGCGGTGCCATGCCGACAGCACAGAATGGAAAGAACGCGTTCTTGGTTCCGATCTTCGAAGGCCCACCGATGGCTACGTGCGACACCAGATCACAGCTCTCACCAAGTTCGACGTCGGGACCGATCACGCAGTAGGGGCCAACTTTGCATGATGCTGGCACTTTAGCCCGCAGATCAATGAGGGCGGTGGGATGAACATTCATGATTGCGTCATTGCATCGTCAGGGGACGAACTCATAGCGCTGGCTACCGGAGTCTGTTTCATTCCCCAGCGTCGCCAGTGCCATCAGCGCCGTCACCACGCCCACGCGAGCTGTCGATAAGTTGGCACGACACCGTCGCTTCCGCTACACGCTTGCCCGCAACATACGCGACACCCTGCATTTTTGCAGCGATCATGCGCGGAATAACGCGCCAGCCTTTCACCTCTACCTCAATCCGCAACTGGTCGCCCGGGCTCACCGGACGGCGGAACTTGGCGCGCTCGATGCCTGTAAATACCATGACTTTGTCGGTGCGGTCTTCCACTTCTGTCAGCAGCAGCGCGCCCCCGGCCTGCGCAATGGCCTCCACGATCAGCACCCCCGGCATGATCGGCAGTCCGGGGAAATGGCCGTTGAAAAACGGTTCGTTGATGGTGACGTTCTTGATCGCCACGATGCGCTCTTTGCGCTTCAGCTCCAGCACGCGGTCAATCAGCAGAAAAGGATAACGGTGCGGCAAAATTTTCAGGATGTCGTGAATGTCGAGTACCGTCTTGGATGCGGCGGCGTCAGTCACGGGAGGAGTGCTCTCAATCATGCTTCATTCTCAATCAACCGAATCTCCAGCAGTTCGTTCGAATCAGCCAAAGATTATACTGTACCGCGTTGTATTCACGGCGGACCGGCAACTCCGGCCAGCGAGAGGAAATCGTGCCCAGTACGAAAACAACAACATCCGCAGTAGCCGCTTCGCAGCCCGCGTGGTCGGATCGCTTACGCCATTTCTCTGAACATCAGGACCGCATGGTCGAGACGATTCGCGAGCTCGTCGAAATCGAATCCCCCAGCGACAACAAACCAGCAGTCGACCGCATCGTCGCCTTCCTCGCGCCCAGGTTTGAAGCGCTAGGCGGCCGCACTCACCTTCATCACAGCAGCGACTTCGGCGACAGTCTCCAGATCGATTTCAGCGGAACAACAAATCGCCGCCCAGTCCTGCTGCTCGGACACTACGACACGGTCTATCCGCTCGGCACCCTGGCCAACATGCCCTGCAAAGTCGAAAGTGGCCGGCTGCGCGGACCGGGCGTTCTCGACATGAAGTCGGGTATCGCCCTCATGCTTCACGCCATCGAAGCGCTGCAATCATGGCATGGAGGACTGCCGCGTCCGGTCTCGGTCTTCTTGGTTTCCGATGAAGAAGTCGGCAGCTACTCTTCGCGAAAGATCACCGAGGCCTTGGCGAAGCAGTCCGCCGGAGTTCTGGTTCTGGAACCCGCCGCAGGCCTTCGGGGCGCCGTCAAAACTGCGCGCAAGGGTGTGGGCGAATACACGCTGAGCGTGAAGGGTATCGCGGCGCATGCTGGACTTGATCCGGGCAAAGGTCACAGTGCCATTCTCGAGTTGGCGCGCCAAATCGCTGGGGTCGCCAAACTAAATGATTTGCGGCAAGGCGTGTCGGTCAACCCTGGCGTGCTCCAGGGCGGAACGCGCACGAATGTGATTGCGGCGGAAGCTTCTGCAGGAATCGACGTGCGCATCAAGAGCGCGAAACAAGCCTCGGGCATCGACCGCAAGCTGCGCTCCCTCAAGCCGTTCGACAAGCACTGCAAACTCAAGATAACGGGAGGCATCAATCGCCTCCCGATGGAGCGAACCGCCGGAGTGGCTGCGCTCTATAAGAAAGCCCGGGAGATCGCCAGCCAAGTGAACTGGAAGCTCGAGGAAGCGGCCGTGGGCGGCGGCTCCGACGGCAACTTCACCGCCGGCATGGGCATTCCCACGCTCGACGGCATGGGCGGCGTGGGCGAGGGCGCACACGCCGTGCATGAATACATCGTCATTTCCGAATTGCCGCGGCGTGCGCTACTGCTCGCCGGAATGATTGAGAACGTTTGAGAGCTACTCCTTAGGAACCAGAACCAGGAAGTAATCCATTTTGTCGCCCTTCACAAAGTCATATTGTTCGAGCACCCGGTATCCCGCCTCCGTGGTTTCACGGATAACGACCTCGCGGCCCACCCCGTGGTTCTCGCCGTTTCCATTGCGATCGATGATCCCAACCTTGGCGCCGGGCCGCAGCGCCACTCGCAGGTTCCGTAAGAGAGCAACCGGCTCTGCAACTTCGTGATACGTCTTTAGCAAAAGGACGCAATCGATCGCACCCGCCGGAAGAAGAGGATCGTCGGCTTTACCAAGAATAGTCTTCACATTGCGCAACTGTTCCCTCTTTGCGCGATCATCGACATAGCGGATCGATTCCGGGTTGATGTCCACCGCATAAACCACGCCGCCTTCGCCCACCCGCCGCGCAGCTCGTACCGTGAACCAGCCCGATCCAGCTCCAATATCAGCCACCGTCTTTCCCGGCGAGATGCCCAGAATGTCCATGACGCGATTGATTTGCAGACGCTCGTCCCGCCCCGGCGAATCAAAAATGGATAGGTCTCCCGTATACGGTTCGCTGGTTTTGCGATGTTCCCCAGGCGGAGTAACCGGCGCCTGAGCCGGGGTCTGAGCCGAAACGAAGGAAACAATCTGAAACAAAGCGAGGACGGCAAGCATGAGAACGCGACGTTTTGAAATCACCACGAACCTCCGGGAAGCCGATGTTATCAAGGATAGACTTCAACAGAAGACCTGGGTGAGCAACGGCTGGTCCAGTTGCCAATTGCGGCAACCCGCTCTTTGACTCCGCTGGTAAGGTAGCCTAGAATTTTCTTAGCGATCTCGGCTGGCTTGCGCAGCGTTCGCTGAGAGGGTCCGCGATGGAGGAGTTATGGGTGAATTTTCGCCCTTGCATTGGGTGTTAGTGATAGCGATCGCCCTGCTGCTCTTCGGGACCAGCAAGTTTACCGCTGTCGGCAAGGGCATCGGCGAAGGCATCCGTAACTTCAAGGCCGCGATGAAAGAAGGCGAAGAACCGAAGAAAGAGAAAGAAAAAGAAGAAGAAAAAAAGTCCTAACCAAGAGGTCCGCCAGGCAAGTCCTAGCCAAAGCTAAAGCTCCAACTCAGAGTGCTCCCCGCTCTCGCAACATCCTATAGACCAGCGCTACCGGCAGGCCCACCACATTGCTGTAATCGCCCTCGATACGCGGGATCCAGCGCGAAGCGATACCCTGGATCGCATAAGCCCCTGCCTTATCCATAGGCTCGCCAGTCGCGATGTAATTGCGAATCCCATCGTCTGACAACTCGTCCATGATCACCAGCGTGGTCTCTGATGCCGTCTCGCTCTTACTGGCCGCTGGACCTACGACACATACTCCGGTGATCACTGCGTGCGTGCGTCCCGACAACAAATACAACATGCGCGCCGCATCGTCTGCATCGCGAGGCTTCCCGAGGATGGTGTCGTCGACTACGACGATAGTGTCCGCCCCGAGGACGCAGTCCTGCGGCCGCCCTTGAAAAACTGCCAGCGCCTTTTCCCGCGCCAGCCGCTCGGCACAGTCTCGTGGAGATTCCCTGGCGAGAGGTGTTTCGCTGATGTCCGCTGCTTGTACCGTGAAGGGAATCCTGGCGTTGCGCAGCAACTCCTGGCGGCGCGGCGAGGCGGAAGCGAGAACAAGCATGCGAACCAGATTCTAGCCGAAACGATTCAGCCCTACGTCACCCGGCCTCAGAGGGCCCTCACGGAACACTGAACGCTGAATTACCTGCTCCCAACCACTCCCCGCACAGACTCAATCAGCTTCGCTGAATCGAAGCCGATGCCGTCTTTGAACACGGTCTCCACGTTCTCGATGTCCTCGATCTTCTTCGACGGATCGCCTTTGATCACAACCAAGTCGGCCTGCTTGCCGGCGGCGATCGTGCCGATCCTGTCAGCCTCGCCCAGATATTGAGCGCCATTGAGAGTAGCAATGTGGATAGCTTCCACCGGCGTGAATCCTGCCTCCGCCAGCAGCTCTACCTCGCGCTGATCTCCAAAGCCCGCAATCACGCCTCCCATGCCGGTAGGATCCAGACCGGCCAGCAGCAGCCCTCCAGCTTGCGCGAAAGCATGCTCGAATTCCATTTCCTTCTTAAAGGCGGCTGCCCAGGGCGACGTCTCGGTGTGATAACGCTGCCGGATCAGACTCGCATCGCTGGCGTGCACTCTGTTGTTGAGCACAGCGCTGCGGGCGTCGGGCGACAAAGCATTGAGAATACGTTGCTGGATCGTCGGACGTCCGGGCACCCCCATCTCGAATACCGGCAGCGTCGATGTGACCGCGACGTGGTGTTGAACCAAGCTCAGGATCGTGTCGTGCAGCGGGCCGTTTTGCACGTCCAGCTTCGAAATGAACTCGTAATCAAGGTTCTCCGGACACTCGCCGGGCTTCTTCCAGGGGAAAAATTCCGTGTCCACGAGCAAACCGTGCTCCAGGTCGTCAATACCGATGGAAGCAGCTTCCTGAAATCCAATGGAACAAAGATGTCCGGTAACTTTAGCGCCTCGCTTATGCGCCGCTGTCACGGCAGCCGAAAGTTCCGCGGGAGTAATGAACATGTACGCCTTGAAATTATCGACGCCCTGGTCCAGCCAGAAGTTGACCGTCTTGGTGGCGTCGTCAGGCCCAGTGAGCTGGTGCATTTGTAAAGCCCAACTGCCGGCTCCTTCAAGATAAGGCCCCGTAACGTGGATCTTCGGACCCGGCGTTTCGCCCTTATCTATCTCTTTTTTAAGCTCGATATCCGTGTAGGGCTCGAGCGAACCCGTGGTGCGGATGGTCGTCACGCCGCCGGCAAGGTACAGACGCGGAAAACTGAACGCCATCTCGCCGAAGATGCCGTTCCCTGTGGGATAGAACATGTGGTCGTGCATCCCGACCAAACCGGGAATAACGCTGTAGCCGTGAAGGTCGAGCACTGGCGCATCTTTAGGGACACTCGCCGAAGCGGAGTCGGAAACCGAGTCGATCTTTCCCTTCGAGATCACGACGGTCTGGTCTTCCCGCGCCGCCGCACCTGTGCCATCAATCACGCGCACGTGGGTTAGAGCCACCACGGGAGCGTCCACTTTCACAAACTCGCGCACCTGCGGCGATAGAGTTTGGCCGGAGGCAACGTTAGCCAAAACGAGATAGCAACTGAACAGGAACGCTCGCTTCCGCATACTTGTAACCTCGACTGAGAAACCTGGCCGGAAGATTGTAACGGATCGACAGGTTGTCACGCGGAGCAGGCCGTGAATTCTAGGCACGAATCAGCTCAAGGCGGTTCCCGAATGGATCGTGCACATGGCATCGGCTCACTCCAGGGATGTCATGCGGCTCGGTTACCTCAATCCCCCGGTCTCGCAATCGTTGCACGAAAACCGCATAATCACGGCAGCGCAAGGCCGGGTGCGCCTTCTTCGCGGGCCGGAAGTCGCTCTCCACTCCAAGATGGAGTTGCACTCCGCCGCTCTCAAACCAGCACCCCCCTCGTTTGGCAAGCTCCGGCGGCCTGGTTAGTTCCGTCATTGCGAGCAGCCCCCCGTAGAAAGCGCGAGCCTTCTGTTCCTCGCCCAGAGGCATGGCGAGTTGAAGGTGATCGATGGCGATGAAAGGCGATTCGGGCATGCCGATATGCTAGCCGAGAAGCCCCAGAACTGAGAACTGCTCCGCCTGTTAAAATCAAAGATTAGCCCCAACCTATGGATGCCGCTTTCCTCCGCAACTTTGCGATCATCGCGCATATCGACCACGGCAAATCCACGCTGGCAGACCGCCTGCTGGAATTGACGGGGTCGCTCACCGCGCGTGAGATGCAGGCCCAGGTCCTCGACTCCATGGACCTCGAGCGCGAGCGCGGCATCACCATCAAAGCCCACGCTGTCCGTATGATGTACACCGCGCACGACGGCAACACCTACCAGCTCAACCTGATCGATACCCCCGGCCACGTCGACTTTTCTTACGAAGTCTCGCGCTCGCTGGCCTCCTGCGAAGGCGCCCTGCTCATCGTCGACGCTTCCCAGGGAGTGGAAGCGCAAACCCTCGCCAACGCCTACCTCGCCATCAATCACGGCCTCGAAATTATCCCCGTCATCAACAAGATCGACCTGCAAAGCGCCGACATCCCGCGCACCAAAGAAATGATCGAAAGTGCCGTCGGCCTTGACGCTTCCGATGCCGTGCTCATCAGCGCCAAGACCGGCCAGGGAGTGCCCGACGTGCTCGAGGCCATTGTGAAGCGCGTGCCTCCACCGAAAGGCGATCCTGACAGCCGCCTGCAAGCCCTGATTTTCGACTCCTGGTTTGACGCCTACCGCGGCGTGGTGATGCTGACCCGCGTCTTTCAGGGAACCCTTCGCAAAGGCCAGAGAATTCGGCTGTGGTCGAACGGCACAACCTTCGACGCCGAAACTCTCGGTGTGCTCACCCCCAAGCCGGTGGAGATTGAAGAACTCAAAGCCGGCGAAGTCGGATTCCTGATCGCCAATATCAAGAATGTCGCCGACACCAAAATCGGCGACACCATCACCGATGACACCAACCCCGCCTTCGAAGCGCTCCCGGGCTTTGAAGAGATCAAGCCCATGGTCTTCGCCGGCCTCTACACCGTGGACGCGCACGAGCACACTCGTCTGCGCGAAGCTCTGGAGAAACTGCGCCTCAACGACTCGTCATTCTTCTTCGAGCCGGAAAGTTCCGTTGCGCTCGGTTTCGGCTTCCGTTGCGGCTTCCTCGGTCTGCTTCACATGGAGATCATCCAGGAGCGCCTGGAGCGCGAGTTTGCCCTCGAACTCATCACCACCGCGCCCGGCGTGCGTTACAAGATCTACAAAACCGATGGCGTGATGATTGAGGTCGATAATCCTTCGCGCTGGCCCGACCCCAGCGAGATTGCCAAAATCGAAGAGCCGGTAATTCTGGCGACGATCCTCACCAACGAAGAATACGTCGGCGGCATTCTGAAACTGGTCGAGGACAAACGGGGCAAGCAGAAGACCTTCGAATACGTCAGCTCCTCGCGCGTGATGTTGCACTATGAGTTACCACTGAATGAAATCGTTCTGGATTTTTACGATCGCCTGAAGTCAGTCTCCCGCGGCTACGCCTCCCTCGACTACCACCTCGCCGATTACTGGGAATCTCCCATGGTCAAGCTAGACATTCTGGTCGCGGGCGAGCCGGTCGATGCGCTCTCCATCATTGTGCATCGCGATTTCGCCTACGAGCGCGGCAAGGCGCTGGTCTCCAAAATGAGGCAGCTCATTCCCCGGCAGATGTTTGAAGTGGCAATCCAGGCCTCCATTGGCGCGAAAATCATCGCCCGCGAAACCGTTTCCGCCATTCGCAAGAACGTGATCGCCAAGTGCTACGGCGGCGACATTTCGCGCAAACGAAAGCTGCTGGAAAAACAAAAAGAGGGCAAGAAAAGGATGAAGAGAATAGGCCGGGTGGATATCCCCCAGGAGGCTTTCCTGGCCGTCCTGAAGGTCGGCGAGGACAGCAATTAAGCCAGCTTTGCCCCTGCTCGGGGAGGCCGAATCGAAAGGTCTGGGCCCCCAAAATGTGCAAATCTCAAAAGCGGGAATAGGGTGGTCTTCCGCTGGGTTGACCTATGTTAATGCCGAATGAATTGCCTAACTGGTTACTACTCATGGCCTTAGAGGCTGGAAATTCGTCGCGGCGAACGGGATGACAAATCTTTACCCCCAGGTATTTCTCTCGCTGCCTGCAATTCCACAAGCTTTTCCACAGCACGGCTGGCGGGCGCAACTCAAAAGACCTAAGGTAGTTACGGGGCAAAACTACAGCCATTCCTGTACCCCTGGGAATCATTCCTCTGGGGCCATGCTGCCCTCGGCCATCATCTCGAATCTGGTGCAGTTTTTTCGGAAGGCCAACACCAGCTTCCCCGTCGGACCGTTGCGCTGTTTCGAGATAATGATTTCAGCCTTGCCCTGCAGGTCGGGATCGTCCTGCCGGTAAACCTCTTCGCGGAAAATGAACATCACCAGATCGGCGTCCTGCTCGATCGATCCTGACTCCCGCAAATCGGAAAGCTGCGGACGATGGTCGCCGCCCCGGCTCTCCGGCGCGCGGCTCAACTGCGAGAGCGCAACCACCGGCACGCTGAGTTCCTTGGCCAGCGCCTTCAGTCCCCGCGAAATCGCCGACACTTCCTGCGTACGATTCTCATAACGCTTGCTGCCGCCCGACATTAGCTGAAGATAGTCCACGATAATCAGGTCAAGTTTGCCCTGCGATTGCTTCAGCCGCCGCGCCTTGGCGCGCATCTCGCTCAGCGAAATGCCGGGCGTGTCGTCAATGAAAATGGGCGCGTGCGCCAACTGCTCCATGGCGCGCACCAGCTTCTTGGTATCGTCCTGCCACAGCGAACCGGTGCGCATCTTGTGCGCGTCCACTTCCGCCGTCGAGCAGAGCAGACGCAACAGCAACGCCTCGCGCGACATTTCCAGCGAAAACACTCCCACCACCTGCTGATCTTTGATCGCGGCGTTCTCCGCAATGTTCATGGCGAAAGCGGTTTTGCCCATCGAAGGCCGCGCCGCAATGATCACCAGGTCGGAACGCTGCAACCCGCTGGTCATTTCGTCGAGATTTTCGTAGTGCGTGGCCAGTCCGGTAATCCGCTGGCCGCGTTGCAGCAGCGCATCGACAGAGCCAAACGACTCACGGACGATGTCCTGCACGCCCATGAAGCCGCGCCCAATGCGTTTCTCGGAGAGCTGGAAAATCGCAGCCTCGGCATCGCTGAGCACCTCCTCCGCGGCATCGGACTGATCGGCCGCCCGCGCAATCGCCGTATTGGCTGCATGAATCAGCCCCCGCAGCAGCGCCTTGTCGCGGACGATCTTGACGTAGTGCTCGATGCTAGGCCGGTCAGGAACCCCATCCAGTAGGCTCGACACATAGCCCACGTCACCGATCGCGTGCAAATCCTTGTGCCGGTCAAGCTCCTCGATCAGCGTAATCATGTCGATCGGACGCGAGGATTCCGCCAGATCGACCATCCGCCCATAGATCCGCCGGTGCGAATCGAGCGAGAAATCCTCGATCCGCAGGTGCTCTGCAGCCTGGTTGTAGGCAAAGTTGTCGAGCAGGATCGCGCCCAGAATCGAGCGCTCCGCTTCTACGTTTGCGGGAAGAGTGCTGATGCTGTAATCAGTGGTCGCCATGTTTTCGAACTGAACTGTGCCCGAATCTCTCGCCTAGCATAAGCGAAGACACGGCGAACCGCCAAATGAATTGTGCAGAAGCTGTGAACTCAACCCTTATCCTGTGGAAGTCCTGCGAAAACCGGTCAGGAACAAACAGTTCGCTCAAGCAGAAGAAAAAACGGGGTATCGGTGTTGATCCGCGAAAATCCGTGGCCAAGCAGTTCAGAAAAAACAAATGCGGCACCGGCCAGCCACCGGTGCCGCATCGTTCGTGGATCTCTCGTCTTGCCTTCCCGCTGCTGGAAGCAACGGTAGGACGGTACTGATCCGACAGCGCTCACTAGGAGTGCCACATTTACCAGTACTGGCTGCAGAGCTGTGATTCGAGAATCACTTCGCGCAACCGCTGCGGTGGCCAGCGGCCCAACCTGCTACGAAGAACAGGCTGTAGAGGAGGCCGCAATGCCCGGGCAACCGGCACGCACTCGCGCGCGTTTCCAATTCCCCCCGGCAATTCACCCTCGAGAATTGCCGGTCTACCACCGGCTTTGCCGCAATCATCATTCGGCAAGCCTGAGAGTTACCACGTGTTCGCTGAAACCACTCTGCGGCAGAATGTTTCGCGCCGCAACCGAAAAAGATTTCGTCCTTGTGCAGAAGCTGTGGACAGTGACACTTCCCTGTGGAAGCCTGAGGAAAACTGCGGAAGAATGCTGTGCGGGATCGGCCGCTCTTCAATAACTTATACGCTGTTAAAATATCCCGTCGCGTGCGCTCGTTATCTGGCGTTCAGCCAAAGATGCACGGCCAACGAAACCACAACGGCCGCCATCGTCCAAAAATGAAGCCGGCGGATCAGGGTTCTTCCAGTCAGGCCTACGTCTTTCAAGGATAGCCCGAACATGACTGCCAGCACGAGGAGAAACAAGGCCACAGTTGCGGCCCACAGCCCCGCCTGATTGGCGCGCGCCATCGCTGCCATCACGGTTCCAGCATGGACGATCGAAAAGGCCAGGATCAAATATCCCAGCCAGAAATGGGGCCACAAGCGGTGCACATAGGGGGATGCATTGTCTTGAGCAAAGCCCAGGGTCCGGCTCAGTCGACTGCGTCGCAACACGTAGGGCAGCAGAATCGCAAAGGCGCATAAGACCACGGCGACTCTTCCCGCGATGCTGCTGAGTAGATAAGTCGTCATCCGGCGACCTACTTCACTTGCACATAGCCGGTGAGGATCACGATCTGTCGGGCCTCCAAGCTATGGTCGGCGGCCACGGTCCCGGTGACATGGATGATCGCATTCCGACGCACGTCCGATGCTTTGCCCATCACGATCGGCGTAGTTGCGTCCCAGCGAATGCGCGCTTCACTTTTCGTGCGCGTGTAGTGGGTGTCGTCCTGCTTGTCGAGAAGCATGCCGCGAATCGTTCCCTCAGAACTCTCGGAAACTTCAACCACAACCTTGGCAGTCGCCTGTGGTTTCAGTTGGGCAAATTGGGAATGGCTTGCCGCCTCGGGTTGCATCTTCATGACCTTCTCCGCGCCGCGCCACACGAATACCGCGCTCAATGCGGCCAGCGCCACCAGCAGAAAGACCCATGCCGGGCGGTAGCTCTTGACGAAAACAGAATTGGCGTTCACCGCGAGTCTCCTTCCCCAGACCGTTTCTCCGCCCGGGAAATTGCAGTTTGCAGCCTGTACCGAGGTATAGAGTCAAGAGGTGGGTTGGGATTCAAGTCGCGGCGTATCTAGCGCTTGGACGGTCGTGAGGATGCGGCGGAGCCGGGGCAGCCCACCGAGGTTACCGTGTCGATCTGGTCGACCATGGTCAGCAATCTCATGCGCACGGCCTTGAGCGATCGCATCTTCTCTTCAATCTGCTGGAGTTTGAGCCGTGCCAGTTGTGCGATGTCCCGGAATTCGGAGGGCCGGCGTACGCCCGAAGCCGTCAGCTTCGCAGCCGCGCGATGCAACCGCAGCAAGGGCTGGATTTCCTTCAACGTGAATCCCAGTTCCTGGCACTGCTTGATGAAGCAGATGTCGTCCACGTCGCTCTTGCCATAAACGCGGTAGCCCGAAGGCGCTCGCACCGGCTCGCGCAGAATGCGCCGCCGCTCGTAGAAGCGTACGGACTGCACATTCACTCCAGCTTTGCTGGCCAACTCCCCGATCCGCATGACGTTATTCTGAACCCTATACTGGAGTATAGAGTCAACGCCCGGGCTGGGAACCCTCATTGAAGCCAGTCTGAGGAATACTCGGCAGAACGATTCGCGTTCGCAATCGCTCCGTTCCGCTCAGGATGACAGAGCTAGTCCCTCACTCCATCCATGAACGCCCGCAGCTTCCGCGACCTCGACGGATGCCGCAATTTCCGCAGCGCCTTGGCTTCGATCTGGCGGATGCGTTCGCGGGTTACTGCGAACGACTGCCCGACTTCTTCCAGAGTGTGCTCGCTACCGTCTTCGAGTCCGAAGCGCATCTTGATTACCTTTTCTTCGCGCGGGGTCAGCGTGCGCAGGACCTGTCCAGTCTGGTCCTTGAGGTTCACGTTGATCACGGCTTCGGCCGGCGAGACTACGGCGCGGTCTTCGATGAAGTCGCCCAGATGCGAATCTTCCTCTTCGCCGATCGGCGTTTCGAGAGAGATGGGCTCCTGCGCGATCTTCAGCACCTTGCGCACTTTCGCCACCGGAATGTCCATGCGCTTGGCGATTTCTTCGCTGGTAGGCTCGCGTCCCAGCTCCTGCACCAGCTGCCGCGAGGTGCGGATCAGCTTGTTGATGGTTTCGATCATGTGCACCGGGATGCGAATCGTACGCGCCTGATCAGCAATTGCACGAGTAATCGCCTGCCGAATCCACCACGTGGCATAAGTGGAAAACTTATAGCCACGCCGGTATTCGAACTTGTCGACGGCTTTCATCAGGCCGATGTTGCCTTCCTGGATCAGGTCGAGGAACTGCAGGCCGCGGT
>OCZU010002133.1_pt1 | contig 12723 bp, 8 predicted proteins | sample 1539001 | NCBI WGS metagenome assembly OCZU01 (sample SAMEA3539306, study PRJEB22396) | soil metagenome | biome: tundra; feature: field; material: soil | place: USA | collected 2010-05 | depth 0.15 m
TGAAGGGATTCATGGAAATATGCCACTTCTCGCCGGACTCTTCCATCTCAAAGCCACAAGCAGAGTTGTTGTCAGCGGCGAGGCAAGCCCAAGTACGCACCTCTACATGGGCGATCGGCGTTGTGTTGGATCAGCGCAAACGTCCCGTACCGGTCGATGACGGCATACTCGCGATCATTTCTGAGCCTAACCCTTCATTTAGTGTTCCATTCGTTTATTGGACCTTAACCAAAAGCGGCGACTTCTATACACTCATGTCACTGACTGAGGAAGATGAAGATCGCTTCCGTAACAGCATTACGTTCGACTCTCGGGTCGTGCGTGCGACGGATGCACTCCTCCACTGCTCAAACCTCTATCGAGTGCTCGGGGCCGAACCCAACGCTCATGTTGAAATGACGGTACGTTACGGCGGATTGCGCGGGCGCACATTGCTGGCTTATTTGACTGGGCTGCCCGTCCAGGCACGCAGGAATCTCCACGAAGACGACGTCAGGATCCCCCCAGTCGTATTCAGGGTTGGCGCTGTCGAAGCCGAACTTGTAGATCTGGTAAAGAAGCTCTGCGAGCCTCTGTTCGTCATCTTCGACTTCGCGAGCTTTCCGGATGATATTTACCGGCAAATCGTGACTGACTTCGTCAAGGGCAAAGTCACGTAGCTCCCCACAGGGGTGGCGAGCCATCGAACGAGCGCCCGATCCGGCAAGCGTCGACACGAGTGTCGACGCGGCAGGCACGAGTGCCCGCGCCACATAGACATCGAGCTATGGGCGCAGGATTACCTTCATCAAGCCCGCTTCCCGCCGGTACAAGCGATCGAACCAAGCTCGCCCTTCGCCCAAAGGCGCGACGGCACTGATCAGCGGGTCCACCTGGATCGCCCCTCTCGCCATCAGATCAATCGATGCCGGGTATTCGCCGCACGAGGCGCAGGAGCCTTGCACCCGGATCTGTCGGGAAACTACGATCTGCAGGGGCAACTCCACCTTGGGACTCACATTGCCCACCAGCGTCACCGACCCGCCCTTCCGCACGCAGTTTATAGCGGTCCGGATCGGGTCGTTCGCGCCTACGCATTCGATGGCGACGTCCGCCCCGCGGCCCTCGGTCAGGTCGCGAACGGCCGTCTCCGCCTGCTCCGTCTTCGAGTTCACGGTCTCGGTCGCGCCCAGTTGCCGCGCCATCGACAGGCGGGAGTCCTCCACGTCCACGGCCACCACGCGCGTACAACCGGCCGCGCGTAGCGCCTGCACGGTCAGCAGGCCGATCATGCCGCTCCCCACCACCACGGCGCTCGATCCCATCCGTAGCGGCGTCAGGTTCACCGCGTGTACGGCTACCGAGACGGCTTCGATCAACGCGGCCTGCTCATAGGAGAGGCTTTCGGGAAGCCGGTACATGATGCGGCGCGGCACCGCTACGAATTCCGCGAAGGCGCCGTGCCGCCGGTACTCTCCGGGTGAGACGCCCAGCACTTGCCGGTTGTCGCACAGGTTGATGTCCCCGCCGGCGCAGAAGAAGCATTGGCCGCAGTAGATCGTAGAATCGAAGGTGACCCGATCCCCCGGGCGCAAGTCGTGGACTTGGGCGCCGGTTTGGGCGACCTCGCCGGCGGCTTCGTGGCCCATCACCAGGGGCGGGATGCGCCTTCCGGTAGCGCCGTCGAGCCCGTGGACGTCGCTGCCGCAGATCCCGCAGGCCCGCACGCGGACCAGTACGTCGTCGGGGCCGATCTCGGGGACGGGCATCTGGACCATTTCGAGGTCCATGTATTGTTTCAACAGGAGTGCATCCATCTCACGCCTATCGTACGCTACTGGGCGAGGCGGATGCATTTCCGGGGGTGGGACAGGCGCTTTCGCCTGTCAAAGCCGGCAAAGCGGCTGACAGACGACAAAAGGCGATCGTCTGTCCCACTGGAACCGAAAACCTTCGAGCGGTGTCGGATAGAATGAGATCCCGTGCGCGCCCCTACCATCAATCCGGAAGCCCGGCCAGGCGTTCGCAGGCCCCAGGGCCGTCTTGCGCTTCTGGTGCAGGTGGCCAGCCTCTTCGCGACCGCATGGGTGATCTGGATAAACTCCATCTCCCCGCGGTTGCATCGCTACTCCTGGGCCACCCTGATTGGCAGCGCCCTCGGATATACCGTATTTGCGTGTGCCGCGAGTGCCGCCATCACCTGCGTGCTGCTGCTGGCGATCCCCCGGCGCGAACGGGGCTACATCGTATGGGGAACATTACGAACCGCGGCCGCGGGCGCGTGGTTTGCTCCGGCCATCATTCTGCTTTCGCAGTTCTCCCCGGCGTCGCTGGCGGCTGCGCTGGTGCTGGTGATCCTCACGACCCGGCTGTTGTACACCGAGTGGCGGCTGGTCCATCCGCCTGAAGGGCCGCTTCCGATATGGGTGCCCGCCGATCCGATGTTCGGCGAGGCCGACCCGCCGCGCCCCTTCTTCCTGAAAGAACTGGCGCCCTCGCTGGCCGTTGCGCTATCGACGCAGGCAGCGGTGGCCGCCTTCGCGATGCATGTGCACTTGCTGGCCGGTGCGCTGTTGGCGATGAGCGCCGCGATGCTGACGGCATTTGCGATCTCCGCCGGCGTGGGTGCGGGCAGGCGTCCGGAGAGTCTGCCGCGCTCGATTCTGAGCCTCGTCGTGACCATTTTGCTGGCGGCCGGCCTAACGGTCGGAGGTCTGCGCGGGCGCGTCATCCGCGGAGGAGGACCGTCGGCGGGGGCGGGGGTGGGGGCGAGCGAACCCGGCCCGAGCCAGCCGCTGGGAACTCCCGGCGGGCAGCCGTCACCGCCTCCGGGGACTACCCCCCCGGCACTGGCCGCGAGCTCTACCGATGGCACCTACCCCGGCGTCATCCTGCAGCCCGAGCCGCTGAAGGTGCCGATGCTGGTGGCGCCCGTGCTCGAGACGGGGGGCGGACTCTCTCGGGACACCAGGCGCGAGCTCACCATCGCCTTTGAGGGCGAGTATTGGATGTACCGGTTTCTGTATCGTCGTCCGCCGCCGAATTCGTACCTCCAGAAGGGCACGCCGGCGGCGCTGTCCTTCCACACGCCGGACCATTGGCCGCTCATGATGGAGGCGCACCAGAAGCTGGATCAAGCGATCGATTTGCGGTGCTGCGGCAAGGTGCAGGTGCGGCTCTGGAATGCGGATACCTACCCCGGCACGGTTTCGCTGGAACTGCTCGCGCTTTCCAACGACAATACCGGCCCGCGATCGCAAAGCTTGGGGACCGCACCGGTGCGATCCACGCCGGACCTGACGAAGGAGCACGTGACGGCGGTGATGGAGACGCTGGAGTTTGCGGTTCCTCCGAACGTGCCTCCGGCCACCTGCAATGAGCTGGAGGTAGTTTTCCGGCGGGACAGCACGCGGATGGACAAAAGTGCGCGGATCGCGATCGACCGATTTATTCTGGTGCCGAAGTAGGGGCAGGTCCTCGACCTGCCCCCCATGACACAAGCGATTGCTATCTGCCAGACGATCATCGCGAACTCATGGGCGTCCTCCGAATCGGCCGAAGGGCAGTCTCTGCTGAAGCTGCCTGCGGGCATCTTCGGAGAGAACCATCCGTCTGGTCTCGCCTTGTGCCTCAGGCGAGAAGCTCTCGCTGACGAATGCATTGCTCGGGGTCGCCAGAAAGCCGTGAACATCGCCGGTGCTGGTCACGCCAAAGCCTGCGATTTCCCCGCGGGAATTGATGGCGAATGCAAACAACAGAAACAAGGGAGAGTCGGCGGGAATGAGGGTGTTGAGGTCGGTCATCACGCCGTTCCGCCAAAGGTATGCGCGAGGATTCCCGTCCGCGTCAAACGATGCGCCAACCACATCGCCTCCGTCGTTAATCCCCAGGCCGGCGCTCGCAGTGTCCCCGGAAAGCGTGCCGAGGTCCCGCATCTTACCGGTCTCCTTGGTCCACAGGAAGGCATGAGACTCGGTTGGCGTGCTTTTGTCTGTCAGGGTCGAGGCACCAACCACCTGACCTTGGTTATTAATGGACAGGCCCATATTTGCCGTCCCGCCAAGGTTCCCGAGGTCATGGGCCGTGCCGTCTCTCTCCCAGATCACGGCGTGTGGCCCAAATGCGAGCGGAGGGAGTCCGGTGTTCGCGCAGGTACCCGACGCACCGACGGCCTCGCCCAGGTCATTGATCCAGAGGGCCACTCCGACAGTGTCGTGCGGGAGCGGACGGAGTACCCGGATCTCTCCCTGTCTTGGCCCCCAGACCACGGCTTCAAAATCGAGAACTTGAGGTCCGGTGCCACTGGGCGATACCGTATGTGGGCAGTCCGGGTCGGAATTGCCGTTCTCAGCAATCCCAACCACTTCGCCGCCGTTGTTGATATTGCCGATGGAGCCGTTGTTGCCTCCCAGCAACGGGAGCGGAGTCATCATGCCGCCTTGCCAAAAGAATGGCAGGCACTTGAGGCCGGTACCGTAAGCGCAAAAGTTTTCGTCTTTCGGATCTTTAACGAGGCTTTCCGCCAGAACTGCGGCCTGGCCCGATGGGTTGATGCCGAACGCTCCACTGTTCGGCCCCAGAAGTCCGGGCTTGGAGACGTCGATGATCCGTCCCTGGTACCAGAGGACGGCGTGCTGTGTGCCGTCAGCGACGGTCGACAGGCCGCTTACGATGCTATTGTTGCTCAGGGCGGTCGCCTGGCTAAACGTCCCGCCCCGCAACGTGCCGAGGTCGGTGACCGTATATCGCGGTTGTGGTTGTGCTAATGCAAGTGCGGCCAGCAAACTGCCCGCGGCAATCGAAGTCAAGATCGTTTTCATATTTCCCTCCGGTTAGGTAGGCGCAGACCGTTCGGAAAGCGGATCATGCAACAGCACTGGAATTTGGGCGGACCTCGCTGCGGTATAATTCGGCTCATGGGTGACAGGGAGGGCGGCACAGCCCGTTGAAGCGGCCATGGACGATATAAGCGCGCTCCTCCGCGCCTGGAGCGAGGGAGACCAGGGCGCGCTCGAAAGGCTGACCCCCATCGTCTACGACGAGCTCCACCGCCTGGCTGGGCGATACATGAAGGGTGAGCGCTCCGGCCACAGCCTCCAAACCACCGCCCTGGTCAATGAGGCCTACACCCGCCTGGTGGATTATAAGCGCATGCAGTGGCAGGATCGCGCCCATTTCTTCGCGGTTTCGGCCCAGTTAATGCGGCGCATTCTGGTGGAGCATGCGCGGCGCCACAACCTGAAACGTGGCGGCGGACTGCAGCACATATCCCTGGAAGAGGCAGCCGAGGTGGGCAGCGATAAGGACGCAGACCTCGTGGCGCTCGACGACGCCATGAACGAGTTGGGACGGATCGATCCACGCAAGGTGCAAGTTGTCGAAATGCGTTTCTTTGGCGGACTCAGCGTGGAAGAGACTGCCGAGGTGCTCAAAGTATCGACTATTACCGTGAAGCGGGACTGGAGGGCGGCTAAACTCTGGCTCTACCGCGAACTGGCTGGCGGGACCACCGATGGACTCCGAACGCTGGAAACAAGTTGACGACGTACTGCAGTCGGTGCTGGACCGTGCGCCCGAAGACCGCGACGCGTATCTGCGGAACGTGTGCGCGGGCGACGAGACATTGGAGCGCGAAGTCCGGTCCCTGCTGACGTCGGAGGAGCAGGCAGACAGGTTCCTGGAGAAACCGGCTCTGGAAGTCGCCGCGAAGGCCCTGGCTCGCCGTCAGAGTGACAACGCGCAAGAACGCACCGATCCCCTGATCGGCCGGACCATTTCCCATTACCGCATCGTCGAGAGGTTAGGGAGCGGGGGAATGGGTGTCGTGTACAAGGCTGAGGACATCCGTCTGCATCGGCCGGTGGCTCTCAAGTTTCTGCCCGACGAAGTCGCTGGAGATCCGCAGGTACTCAGCCGGTTCCAGCGGGAGGCGCGGGCTGCTTCCGCTTTGAATCACTCCAACATCTGCACGATTTATGACATCGGCGAAGAGGGGGGCCGCTCCTTCATTGGCATGGAGTGTCTGGAGGGCGCCACGCTGAAGGAATCGATCGCCGGGCGCCGCCTTGAGATGGAAACACTCTTAACCCTCGGAATTGAGATCGCCGATGCGCTGGATGCTGCTCACACCGCAGGGATCATCCATCGGGATATCAAGCCCGCGAACATTTTTGTGACGCGCCGGGGACACGCCAAGATTCTCGACTTCGGCCTGGCTCGGTTGGCCCTGCGGGAAGACGCTGAGGAGACCGTCACAGGCACTGGCATGGCAATGGGCACGCCCGGGTATATGTCGCCGGAGCAGTCGCTTGGAAAGCCGTTGGATGCGCGGACCGACCTGTTCTCCTTCGGGCTGGTTCTCTATGAAATGGCTACCGGCACGCGTCTCGTGGCTGGGGTCCGGCTGAGCGCCGATGTGCCCCCGGAACTGGAGCGCATCCTATCGAAATGCCTGGAGCACGATCGCGACCTGCGCTACCAGCACGCTTCGGAAATTCGCACCGATCTCCAACGGCTGAAGGTAGCGCCGGCGGTCTTGCCGCCGGTGATTGCCGGTGATTCGTACCGGCGGCAAGACCGCCGGCGCTACAATGTCTCATCGGGCAAGCTGATTCCTGCTGCCGCCGTGGCCCTGGTTCTGTTCGTCACCGGGTACTTCTACTTCCACCGCACGCCAAGACTCACGGACAAGGACACCATCGTCCTCGCCGATTTCCGCAACACGACGGGCGACCCGGTATTTGACGGGACGCTTCGCCAGGGGTTAACGGTCCAACTGGAACAGTCGCCTTTCCTCAGCCTCGTCTCTGACGATCGTATTCAGCAGACGCTGCGCTTCATGGGGCGGCCGGCTGATGCGCCGTTGAATCCGGAAACCGCACGCGAAGTCTGCGAGCGGCTCGCAGGCGCCGCTGTGCTGGATGGCTCAATTGAGCGCCTCGGAAGCCAGTACGTATTGGGGCTGAGGGCAAAGAACTGCCGCACTGGAGATGTCCTTGACGTAGAGCAGGTGCAGGCGGCAAAAAAGGAGGACGTTCTCAATGCACTAAGTCAGATTGCCAGTAGGTTCAGAACTCGGGTCGGCGAATCGCTCGCGATGGTCGAGAAGCACTCGACTCCGCTCGCCGAAGCTACTACATCATCACTCGATGCGTTGAAAGCATACAGCTTGGGCCGCAAGGTTGCCTTCTCCACGAGCATGGCCGCCTCCGTTCTCCATGTACAGCGCGCCATTCAGATCGACCCCAAGTTCGCGACGGCCTACGCATTCCTAGGGCGCACATACGGCGATCTCGGAGAGTCTGTCCTCGCCGCCGAGAACAACACGAAGGCGTATCAGTTGCGCGACCGGGCCAGCGACGCAGAGAAGTTCTTTATCGAGGCCACCTACTATTCACAGGTGACCGGAAATCTGGAAAAAGCGCAACAGACTTTTGAATTGTGGGCGCAAACGTATCCCCGCGAGGGCGTTGCCCCCGGAATCCTGTCGGGCAGCATTTACCCGACCTTCGGCCAGTTCGAGAAAACGGTTGAAGAAGCCAGGAAGGCGATTGCGATCGATCCCGAAAATGCCCCTCCGTATGGGAATCTCGCCTACGCCTATGCTGCACTGAGGCGCCTTGGGGAAGCGGACGATACTCTTCAGCGAGCCTTTGAGCGCAAGATCGACAGCTCCGACCTCGTGCTTTTGCGATACGACATCGCCTTCGTGAGGGGCGACCAGGCGGAAATGGAACGGGACGTTGCCCAAGTCCGGGGAAAAACGGAAGCCGAAGACTCGTTCTCGAACCACGAGGCGTTCGTCCTGGCATATTCCGGTCATCTGCAACAGGCGCGCATCAAGTCACAGCACGCGGCGGATCTGGCTCGCGAGCCGGCGCCGGAGAGGGCAGCGCTATACGAAGCGGGATCGGCACTGCGGGAAGCTTTTTTCGGGAATGTCCCCGAGGCAAAGCGGTACGCCAAGGCGTCACTCGATCTCTCCAAGGGCCGGGACGTGGAATATGGCGCTGCTTTTGCCCTAGCCCTCTCCGGTGATTCTTCCCGCGCTCAAGAGCTCGCGAGCGATCTCGAAAGGCGGTTCCCGGAGGATACGTCAGTCCGATCCAGTTACCTGCCGGCGCTGCGCGCAGTTTTAGCGCTGAATCGTGGCGACGCTCGAAACGCCATCGAACTGCTGCGCGCCGCCGCTGCCTATGAGCTGGGTTTCCCAGGCAGCACCGCTGTCGGGTTCTTCGGCGGTCTCTATCCGATCTATGCGCGTGGTGAAGCCTACAGGGCCGCACGCCAGGGTGCGGAAGCCGCCGCGGAGTTCCAGAAAATTCTCGATCACCGCGGGATTGTTTTTAGCGATCCCGTTGGCGCAGTGGCGCGGTTGCAGTTCGCCAGATCGCTGGTTTTGTCGGGAGATACAGTCAAGGCAAAGACTGCCTACCAGGACTTTCTCAACCTCTGGAAAGAAGCCGATACCGACATCCCGATCCTCAAGCAAGCCAAGGCGGAATACGCCAGGCTGCAGTGAACGAGAAGTAGTCATTCGCCAAGCGACTATACCCCGGAAATACGGGCGGAAATACGGGCGGAAATACGGGGACAGACGGGACGTTTCCCTTTTCAGGAATACCGGATCCGCCACGTCGTCAGGTGGTCGGCCATGGGGCTCCGGACCGTCAGGAACTGGGGATTCTCGTATTGGTTGACCTTTTCGCCCGGATCGGCAACCAGGTCATAAAGTTCGCCAGGACCCTTGCCTTGGTCCCGCACCACCAGCTTATAGCGCTCCACGCGGGCCATGTCCGTCTGTTGGTAGTGGCTGAAAACGGTAGTCCGCCAGGGCTGTTTCTTGGGCAACGGCTTTCCGGTGGCCACCAGAAGATAACTGCGGCCGCACAGGTTGCGGTTGGGCACGGGGGCGCCCAGCAGATCGCAGATGGTGGGCAGAAAGTCGTAGGTGCCGACCATCTCCGGGCGCACCGCTTCGGCCGGCATGTGGCCGGGCCAACTCCAGATCATGGGAGTGGCGACGGCCTCTTCGTACATGTTCACCGGGTCGGACGCCTGGCCGGAATCCCACAGGCCATGACGTCCCGCGAGGGCCCCGCAGGTGGAGGTGAAGACGATCAGGGTGTTATCCACCAGCCGGCGCTGGGAGAGCCTGGCGAGCATCGCCCCCACCTCGTCGTCGAACGAGGTGACGGCAGCGGCCACCCTGCGCAGGTTCCCGGCGAGGTCCGCGAACATCTCCTTGCCGCTCCGGGCATTGGCGGCAGGCGCCCGTTGCGCATTGAGAGTCTCGAATTTCGCCGTTCGGTAGAGGTCGCGATATTTCTGTGCGACGCCCTCGTAGGGCGCGCGCAGGCTGGGGCAGCCGACGGTCAGGAAGAAGGGCTTGCCGGCGGCCTGTTGGTCGAGGAACTGGCCGGCGGCCCCGGAATCGGCGGTACTCGTCACGTATCCCAGTCCCGCGACGATCTTTTCGAGCGAGTCATCGCCGGCCGAAGGGGTTTCCGAGTCGCCCAATTGCATCGGCGTTCGGCCAGTCATCAGGGTGGCGCGGCTCAGCGCGGGAGCGGGCGTGCACACGGTATGGTTGAAGAATCTGGTGCCGGTCTGGGCCAGCCGGTCGAGGTTGGGTGTGTGGAATTCCCGGTTGCCGGACACGCCCAGAAACCAGGAAGGCAGGTTGTCCACCAGGATCAGAAGAAGATTGGGCCGCTCGGCGGTGGGCTTCTTCGCGCCGAAAACGGGCAGAGCCAAGCTGCCGAAAAAGAAATGGCGTCGGGATACGAGCATGGGCGAAATATCAGTATAAGCGGGAGGGGCAGTTGTTGGCGGACCTCGCGGCGCATTATAGTTGGTTTGGGCGATGAATCTCCCGAATTCGCTGACCATTCTCCGGATCTTCTTCGTGCCGCTGCTGGTGGCGGCCCTGGTGCAGGAGAATGTCGGCGTCCGGCTGGGGTCTCTGCAGGTCACCAACGAGTGGTTAGGGCTGGCGATTTTTCTGACGGCCGCGGGCACCGACCTGCTGGACGGCTACCTGGCGCGGCGCTGGCGGCAGGTTACCACCATCGGAACCCTGCTCGATCCGATTGCCGATAAGCTGCTGGTTTCGGCCGCATTGATCTCGCTGGTGCAGGTGCGCGTCCTGCCGGGGTGGATGGCGGTCCTCGTCATCGGGCGGGAATTTGCCGTTTCCGGATTGCGCAGCATCGCGGCGGCGGAGGGCTATACGATCCAGGCCAGCGACCTGGGCAAGACCAAGATGTTTTCGCAGGTGGTGGCGATCTCCTGCCTGTTGCTGAGCGTGCGTCATCCGTCGCTGCTGGTGCCGGGTAAGATCATGATGTGGGGCGTGATCGTATTCGCGCTGCTCTCGGCTGTCAGCTATTTCCGTAAGTTCTGGCACAAGGTGGACGAGGGCGTCAAGAAGCGGCGGAGGAACGAACTGCTCCTGCTGGAGCGCAGGCGGCAGCGGGCCATGATGCGTCAGCGAAAATCGTCGAGGGGTAAAGGGGGCTTGGGCACCGCCACGATTTGGAAGCCACCGGAAGTAAACTGAACGGTCCGCACCTGCCCCTTCGGCCCGACCGCGCCGACGGGTTGTCCATTCAGCTTGATGGTAACGCCGCCCGCATTCCCCAAGCGTAGTGTCACGGTGTCGTTAGCGTCGAACGTGCGTGTCTGATTGGCGGCCAAAGTGCCGGAAAACGAAACCTTGCCATCGGTCTTCGCCGAAACCCAAACCAGATCCTCGGCGGTCACGGCCACCCGCACCGGCGCGTTGGGATTCGAGGCGGGCAACTGGACCTGTGTCACGGTTGCCGGCGGAGGCGTGGTTCCGGGGGCGATTGGCGAAGGAGCCAGGGCCACGGCTCCCGGGGCGGTTGAGACGCCAGGCTTGGGTTCCGGCGTGCCCGGAGCGGCCCCATCGACGGCGGGCCGGTCCGGGCTGTTTTGAGCGGGGGGCTGCGCCTGGGAAGATTGCGGCTGAGCCGTTTCGGGCGAAGCTGCCGGCTCCGTGTGGGGCAAACGAGGTGGCTGCCCCTGGGCCGTCTGCGCCGGGACAGCGCCCTCTTCGCGCGGCGGAACCGTGCGGCGCGTCCGCTGCCACAACGCATAAACGCCGGAGCAGAGCAGCATCGCTAACACAACCATCGCCAGCGCCGGTAGGGACGACGAGCGCGAGAGGCGGCTATCCGCCACGTTTTCCCATGCTTCTACCCGGGGCACGCGAATCTCGGAAGGGGCCGGCTGGGGCGCCTGCGCGGCGAAATGCGGACCCGCGTGGGGAGGCTCCACGGCGCGCTGCACCTCGCCGGCAAGCTCCTCCTCATCGAGTCCCAGCAGGCGCGCGTATTGGCGCACGAAGCTCTTGGCAAACACACCTCGCGGCAGCTTGTCGAATCGCTCGTCTTCAATGGCTTCCAGGAATTTGGGTGAAATCTTGAGTTCGCGAGAGATCTCGTCCAATTCAAGATTGCGCCTCAACCTTTCGCGGCGCAACGTCTCGCCAATGACGGTCATACTGGTGGTCTTCTTTAGGCCCCTTGGATTCAATATACTACAACGAAAAACTTCGAAACCGGAATTAAGGTGTGGCGGAGAAAACCCCGCCCGCCAGCGGGCGAGGCAGGCGGCACCGCCTGCCCCACCTCTTCATTCCGCCAATACTTTATGAATGAGCTGAACCGCGACCGACCCTTCCCCCACGGCCGATGCCACCCGCTTCACGCTGCTCGACCGGACATCCCCCACAGCGAAGATCCCGGGCCAGCTCGTTTCGAAGAGATAGGGGGCGCGGCGCAAGGGCCAATGAGCCGACGCGACTTCTTCGGGGCTGAGATCCGCGCCGGTTTTGACGAATCGCTTCTCATCCAGGAGAAGGCAATCCCGCAGCCATGCCGTATTGGGGCTGGCGCCGGTCATCGAGAACAAATGACGGATCTCGCGAATTTCCGTCGCGCCGGTCTCGCTATTGCTCCAAGTGAGGCGTTCCAGACTCCCGGTGCCCTCCAGCGCCACGATCTGCGTATGCGTTCGGAGGGTGATCGTGGGGCTGTCCTCAATGCGTCGAATCAGGTATCGCGACATACTGTCCGCCAGTCCCGCCGAGCGAACCAGCATGTGGACGTGCTTCACCCGCCCGGAGAGAAAGACCGCCGCCTGTCCGGCGGAATTGCCTCCGCCCACCACCACGATCTCTTCACCCGAGCATAGTTGGGCCTCGACCTGGGTCGCTCCGTAGTAAACGCCGTTGCCTTCGAACTGCGCGAGATTCGGCACGGGCAGCTTCCGGTATTGGGCTCCCGTCGCCACGAGGACGGTGCGGCCCTGAACCAACCCGCCGCCCGCACATTCCACGGTAAATGGCTTGCGCGCGCAGTTCAGGCCCGTGGCAACCTGCGCGATGGCCACATTGGCACCGAACTTCTCCGCCTGGATAAAAGCGCGGCCCGCCAGATCCTGGCCGGAAATGCCGGTCGGGAACCCGAGGTAGTTCTCGATCCGGGAACTCGATCCCGCTTGACCGCCCGGGGCGTTGGCCTCCAGCACCAGGACAGCCAGCCCCTCCGACGCCGCGTAGACCGCCGCGGCCAGCCCCGCCGGCCCAGCGCCCACGACGATCAGGTCGTAAACCGTCCCCGCCTCGATCGGAACGTTGAATCCGAGGCAGTCGGCCGCTTCAGATCGGAAGAGCGTCGTGTAGGGAAAGAGTGTAGATCTCGGTGGTCGCCGTATCAT